>Ga0070741_10018969_pt1 | contig 11046 bp, 15 predicted proteins | sample Coa_R1_4_FD_66440 | JGI IMG/M metagenome (GOLD analysis project Ga0070741, IMG submission 66440) | Surface soil microbial communities from Centralia Pennsylvania, which are recovering from an underground coalmine fire - Coalmine... | ecosystem: Environmental > Terrestrial > Soil > Unclassified ...
AGCGCCACCACTAGAAGCTGGAATACTTTGTGGGCTAACAACTGGTGCAACAGAAGCTTTCGGAGGAACAACTGGACCAATAACTCCACCAGGAACAGATTCGCCCGCTGCAATAACTTGACCGCTTTGTGGCCCTTGCTGTGTTACTCCTTCAGGTCGAACTGATACTACTCTACTAGATGTAGGGGATTCTGGCGCTTGAAGTGGTTGCTGAACAATTCCTCTTATTGGAGATTCAGGCTGTGCTGCAGGAGGCACTGCAGCAAGACTGGAATTCTTTTGTTCCTGAATTAATCGTAAAAGTTCACCAATGTTACTACCTGTTCCTGTGGGATACATATTATGTAAATACTACTGTTATATCACTTGCAGCAGCAAGAACTATTGTTAAACCTGCACTAAATGGTAATCCTCCTGGATAAATTAAATAATCTCCTTCAGCAATACTAGATTTAAGGGTAGCTATTTTTTTCTTTCCAGCAACAGTAGTGTCTGCGCTATCATAAATTGTTATTGCTCCTGCAGCAGAAGTATTAACAGTGATCCCATAAAACCTACCTGCACCTGGTTTAACATTTACTGTGCCTGCTGAACTATAATTCTCCCATCCGCTTGGTTGCATATTCCGATCTTATTACCTTTCTAAAAACAAATATATTAGATAATTTATCCTACTAAATCTATATCTCTTGGTCTTGGTACAAATGCATATTGCTGAATCAATTTATCGTAATCTTTTTTGGCATCTCGAAGCCATGACTGAATAACTGGAATAGATAAATCTCCAGGTTTAGTAACAGCATCCCAACTTTGGTTACCTCTAAGATACCCAATAACTATTTTATAGCATCTTACTGTAACACCCCAAACTACAACTTCACATAGATCATCAGAAACATCTAAGGCTGTAACATCATCTGTAGGAACCGTAAATGATTTTCTAATTTTAATTCTTATATCTTGTGAAACTGTAACTTTGTAAGGAAGGTAGATAGCTCCAGCATAATTATCAACTCCATTAATTGGATTCCAATCAGGATACGAACTTGTCCCATCATTTCTTTCAATTAATTCAACCTTTTCTGTTCCGCTAGGAAGCGTAATACCAGATGAATAGTCTGTAGCTGGATCAAGCGTTTGAGTCCAAGATTCCTCTAGATAAATATCTTTTTTAGGAAGAGATAAAATTTCACGGGTAATTCCTCTATTTAATACAGCGTCTGTAAAAATAGCTCCAGAAATACCGCTAGTTTCTTGAATATTATCTCTAATTTCTGTTCGAAGAGCTGATCTTGTTGTTGTCTGAGACATAATAAATATTAAACGTAATTATCAAACGAATACACATTAGATAATTATGTTTCCCGTGTCCATGAGGTATTAGTAGAATTTTCTTCAGTCCAGGAACCTATTGTTGGAGACTGTTTAGAAAATCCTGAGCGGACACTTAACGAAGCCGTAAGCCGATTTTGAATAGTTGTAACGTCTGTAAATATACGTGTTATTGCTTTTCTTATTAAATCACTTACAGTCATTATATCTGATAAATTCCTTGTTACGTTTTTTATCAGAGTGTCTGATGAGGTAACGGTATCTGAAAGAGTTCTCGTAATGGATCTAATAAAGATATCAGAAGGTGTAATAGTTTCATTAAAAGTTTTTGTATAATTTGTGCCTATCACAACAGTAAATGTTCCGCTGCTAGTAAAGGTGTGAATTGTATCTGCTCCATCTGTTGTAATAGTTCCCCCTGTACATGCTCCAAAGTCTGCTGTTACATAACGAATAATAACAATGCCACTTCCTCCTGCTGCACCATCTTGTTCTGATCCTCCACCACCACCGCCCCCCGTGTTTGCGGTTCCGGCAACAGGAGATGAACCCCCCCAATTTCCCCCTGCTCCTCCTCCACCTGAACCTCCTGCTCCTGCTCCTCCTGCTCCCGATGATGATCCTCCTCCGCCACCTGCATAGGTTACTGCACCACCTGAGATAGAATTGGATGTCCCTGCTCCTCCTACCCCCCCCGTTGTTCCTGAATATGCTCCCCCTACTGCACTTGACCCACCGCCTCCTGATGCAGCATTCCCACCACCTGGGGCTGCTCCTCCATCATTTCCTTGCCCTGCTGTTCCTGTTCCTCCTGAAGCTGCCCCCCCTTGTCCTGATGCTCCTCCTCCACTACCTCCGTTACCAGGAGCAATAGCTACTCCTCCCGCATCTTTTCCTCCTCCGCCACCGCCACCAACTGCAGTAATTGTGTCAAATACAGAATCTTGTCCATTATCTCCCTTAGCAAAATGGCCTCCTGCTCCTCCGTTGCCGACTGTAATAGAATACGCTTGGGCAGTAACAGTATGTGAAGCATCATATTGATATCCACCTGCACCACCACCAGCACAATTAAAGGCATTAGTTCCGCCTCCTCCACCGCCTCCTCCACCACCAACGACTAATACTTTTACTACTGCCATATTTAACTCCCCCACCCACTATCTAAAACATCTGTTGTTCTACCAGAATGTGCTGTTTCTTGAGTCCATGATCCAGATTGGTGTGATTCCCTAGAAAATAAAGATGTGGGATTTTTCCACCACCGCCACAACCAATCACGAAGAGTAATAGTATCAGTAAAGTCACGAACGAGAATAAAGATTTTTGTGAATGTGTCAGAAAGTGTGAATGTGTCAGAAAGTGTTTTAAAAAAAACAAATGAGACTAGAAATATTTCTGATAAAGTTGTCGTTTCAGAGAAACTTCTAGTAATTGCTTTAATAACAGATTCAGATAAAGTTACAACTTCTGAGACTGCTTTTGTAGAGGCTTTTACAATAGAATCAGATAATGTAAATGTATCTGATAAAATTCTTGTAGAGGCTTTAATAACAGATTCAGATAATGTAGTTGTATCTGAAAACGTTAAAAATCTATTTTGTATATATGAAAATGCTTCAGATAGACTAATCGTATCAGTAATACTTAAAAATCTCCCCTGAATAGTACTAAAAACTTCACTTAAAGTTGCTGTATCTGATAAAATTCGTGTAATTGCTTTTATAATAGAATCGCTTATAGTAGTAGTATCAGAAAGTGAACGAGTAATAGCCTTGATAATGGTATCAGAAAGTGTTGTAGTATCAGTAAGAGTTATATAAAAACCATGAACTGTAGAAAATACTTCTGTTAATGTTATAGAGGCATCAGAGAAACTTCTAGTAATTGCTTTAATAATTTCGTCCGATAAAGTTGTCGTTTCAGATAGTGCTCTTGTAACTGCTTTTACAATAGAATCAGATAATGTAAATGTATCAGTAAAATTTTGTGTGTAAGCAGTACCACCACCACCGCCCTCAACTGCAGGAGTAGCAAGTGGATTTTGAATATATGGCGATCTCAATGATTTGAAAGACATAAATTCATCTTGCTAACCCTGGTGCAAAAGGCCGAGGGCGAATTTTCCCTATGTTTGGGATAGTGAAGGGATTTGGGTGAGGCCGGAACAGACACACGAGTTCACACCATGTCCCACTGTTATTGGTCCACGTTGGCGTGTAACTCCCACGGGGTTGTACCTCGCTAGTACTTACCCCGTGTGTACAGGTACCCATCACGAGGTTTGTCCGTTCGGTTTCATTAGTACCTGTGGCATTGATCGTTGTATCGACTGCTACCACACAAGTAACATACCACACGTAATCTCTTGTACTCGTTACCCCCTGTGACAAATCCCCCGATGCGCCCGTACCTCCATTGTTTCCATCTACAACATTGGCATTATTATTCCAAGACCCAATGAACGTCAGAGCGGATGCAGCCACATTGGCATTACTTCCCGCCATTGTGACGGCGACAGTCTGCGCCCCTGATGCTGGACTTGTAAGCAAATGTGTGCTTACCCGAACAAATCCTGCGGCTGATACCTGATCATTGATTTGAGGCATATCCACGCCACCATACGTAACACTACTTACTGCTGTGTTAGCCGAAGTAGCATCATTCGATGATATACAAACCACAACAAGATCAGGGGTTCCCACGGGTGTATGCGTCCACGAAAAACTAGAGGATGCCGATTTGGCCCCGCTGTTGGATACTTGATCAAACGTGATTCTATTTGCTACTGCCATAATTACCGAATTTTTTCACTTACTGAGATACCGTCTGGTGCTTTCACAAATTGAAAGTTATTCAGGAATGTCCCGAAAATGTCTTGGGAAAACTCAAACCAGTTGTTCCCAAGAGTACCGTTTGCTCCCGCAGTGAGGGCGAGGTCTGATGACTTATTCGTGTTGAATGTGATGTTGTAGCTTGTCGCACTCGACGGTGCTGCTGCGTTAGCGCCAACCTCGATAACGAGTCTATCCCCTGGTTGGGTTGTCAGCTCCGTAATTGCTGAGACTGGAACTATGCGGGAATTCGTGGTGCTCGTAGTGGCAAATTCAGTGCCTGTCGAGAACGTGGAAAAGAGAGTACCTCGTTCCGTACCGCCATCCTGAGAAACAACTTTCACAACGACAGCAAGCTTACAGTTGGCCGCTGCGAGCGCTTCTGTGGGGCTGAATACACCAGAAACCGTTCCTGTAATTCGTTGGGGCGGTATAGGATTACTGACATACTGACGGCAAAGAAGATCCTGTGTGGTCGTAATGGGAACAGTGATAGTGTTGCTGGCGACGCTACCAACTGTACTCAGCGTACCTTTCGGCAACATCGTTATCCTGTCGGCTTGTCCTGTTTGTTCCCAACCAGCATCGAAAGCTGGTGATACAGGTGGTGTTCCAGTAGTAGGTAGGTAGAATCTCGTTGCCGCCATACTATCATATTAATTCAATGATTCGATTATGTAATTTAATCCTTGTATGCTATTTGCCGCATTTGCTGTACCCCAAGTTGCGGTAAGCGAAAGTGCAGTATCTGCAGTTAAATCAACAGTCACAGCAACGGGCGTTGTACCTCCTGTTGATCCAGATGCAATTGGAGCGGTTTGTCCATAATTAGTAACTGTTCCTGCAGTTAGAAGGGTTGATGTATAAAGAGTTGAAGTACCGTTGGTCATTAATGTTCCAGATGATCCGTTAGATCGTGTTTGAATTAGTACTTCCAAATCCCACATTGCCGTCATTGAGGCTCCACCTCCCACACCTGATGTTGTTACATTAGCAGCCTGTTTTGCTAAAACGGTGCCAGCTACACCTCCCCAACGAACACTAAATATCAAAGTAGGAGTTGCGGTTGTACCATATGAACCAAATGCACGTAATCGAAGACATCTCCCATCCTGCATATAATTTGCAGGTATAGTTACATTGGGAAACAAAATTGTTTCTGTCGTACTATTAGCAATAGCTGTACCTGAAGCAGTAGCCCAAGCTAATGTTTCATTCCAAAACTGTTTTGACATATTTTAAGCAAATTTTACATTGTGAGTTACTTGAAGAGTGTCGGTATTAACCACATTTACTGCCGAAAAGGTTTGAGAAGCAAGCATATTACCACCAGACGTATTGTTATCAAATAACCCTTCTTCTGTTAAAGCAAGAGATCCTGTAAAAGTAAACGTTTTTACCCATCTTTCAGTATCTCCTGTGGTTGTAGTAGTTTGGTTAGTTACTGTTGCAGCCCCTCTTGATCCACCATTAGTTGTAGATTCAGAACCTAGAGCTGTAGAAGTTGGTGTTCCAACACCAATAGCAATTGCGGTAACTGGCGCAGTAGTTGTACCTCCTGTTTGTTGTGCAGCAATCTGCTTACCTATTGTTGTAATAGTATTAAAGCGCAAAGAACGAGTAGTCCAAATACCGAAAAGAAAAGGAATTTGTAGGTCTAGATTAAAATGCTTCTTAAAAATTTTCCATATTAAATTAGCATGGAAAAGTTTTTTAGGATTTCCATTTTTATCGTAAAGTGCAATATCTGTCCACCCTACCATTTTTGATTCGTTCTTAAATCCTTTGTTCATTTAACTTCCTCCAATTCATCCTCCATGCAATTTTTGACACCTAGTACTACAGATTTTTTAGCTAAATCAACTTCTCTTGAAGAAATAGTATATAAAATGCCATCATTATTAACATGGACTGAAAGTACTTCACCTACTTCTTCATCGTTTTTTATTTTTACTTTTTGACCAAGTTTAAATTTCATATAACCATTATTTAATAATAAGAAAAGAACGTATATTAGATAATTTTAATGTAGTTTTTTAAGAGTTAAGGCTAATCTTGCTCTTCTTGCTAATGTTTCATTTGATGAATGAGATGCTTTTATGATTTTCTTTTCAGGGATCGAATTTTTTAGTGATATTCCAAGTGATTTATGGAGTGCTCCAGGGTTTTTAATCGCTGATTGAATCCATCCTTTCATATTAATATATCCCATCCGTATGCTTCTTTTGCGATTCGAACAATTTCACTTGCTACGATCATGTCTTTAACAACTACTTCACTTCCTGAATATGCAACACCATTTATAGTAATTTCTACTGGTTTTCTAAATCTAAGCGTAAGTGAAGTTTCTACAGGGGTAGGAGAATATTGAGGTACTTGTTCTAAAACTTCTTCTTTTGCTGCTTCAACACCTTCTTCAGTAGGTTCTTGTACAACAGAATGATTTTTTGCAACATGAGAAGTTAATATTTTCTCCGTTATCATTCTTTTTCCACAATGTGGACAAACAATTTTGGCCATGCATACGTTTTATATCAATAGGAATAGGTAGTATATTAGATAATTTCCTCTATAAATTGTTTTAAACCAACTGCTTCTTTTTCAAAATTTACTATTTCTTCAAATCTGTGTCTTGCATTCGCACACATAAGAGTATGTCTTTCCTGAGAAGAAAAATATCGTATTACTTCTAAATTATCAGCCATATTTCTTTTATCAAGATCAATGCATGTAATACCATCTAACAGAAGTTGCTCTGCCATCTTCCCTCGATAATAGGAAGATCTCGTTATAATTGGTCTTCCGACTGCAAACCATTTATGAATTATGTGGCCATATCCATCTCCACCTGGCTTTACATGCCAACCAAAAGCACTTTTTTTCATTTCCTGTGCAATCTCTCTTCCGCTTAAAGTACCGTCAATTGCTCCTGGCCCATACGCTTTAAAATCAAATTCAGGTAAAGCATCTCTATACTGAATATATGTCTCTCTTTCAGGAAGTAACACAACAAAACTACTTACCTTTTTATGATTAGTTGGATGTTCGTATGAATATTCTGAAAGATCAAATTCTTGATGATAGGTAAATACTTTTTGGTTAATATCAGGAATAAATTCAGTAGTAGAACATAATATATTTTGAGCTGATGTTTTTTGACCTGTGTTGCCAAGTTGCATAATAAATTTCGCTTTAGGTTGATACCGTAATAACTGTACCCAAAACTCATGTTGGGGATAACTAGCAACTATTAGATCAAACTGCATCTTTTTGAACGTATCAAAAGTTATAGCCTTATGTTGAAAATTATTCTCTGGATCATAAATATGGTAGATTTCATCTTTTAATTTATAATCTCCATTCAAGCTTTCATACGCATTCCAATGTCGATCATCTATACCTAAAAACTGATTAATCGTATCTTGAGCGTTTCCATAAGGTTCTGCAATTTTCCAATATCCGTTGGTAAACCACTCATACCCAATGGGTCGATACATATTAAAACCTAAGCGTTTTTCAAATAATAAGTGGAGTGAATGATACAAATTTCCATGATGGTAATCTACAAATACATTCATATAAAAAATTCTCTAAGCCATTTACACTCATCGTAGCTTCCTAACTGGCTTTCAACATCTGGAAGATTAGGATTTAACCCTCTGGCATATTTGTGGTAGGTTAAGAACTCATCTTTTTTAAAAACAGAGGAATGATTATTATCTCGACAAAGATTATAGTTATGCGTAAGTCCCTGCATATGGTACCAATCTATTTTCATCTCAAGACCTAACTTTTCCAGCTCACCAATTTTTATTCCCATATTGACTAATTCCCATGAAAATGATCCGAAATGATCTAGTTTGTCGGGTACAGGATCGAAGTCCTTTGTTGTTTTTGCAATCCATTCTCTTTTAATGAGTAAAAATGCAGGATGCAATCTGTTGGCCTCCCAAAAACCTATCACATCGTAAGCTTTCATAGCTTGCAAAACTGTATCCATAAACCGTTGCTTCCAAAAGAAATCCTGCTCTAAGAAAAGAATCCATTCGCTAACAGACTGATTAAGTCCGATATTAGTAGCTATATTTCTCCATTCTCCACCCATTCCACCTGTAGGAATAATGATGTTTTTATTAAAATACTTGGCATACGTACTTAATTGTTTCTTAAATATGGGGAAATCTATTGATTGTGGATCAAGAGTAAGTGTATCAATCTGTATCATAAATTGAATAATTCTTTATAGATATTCATTTTTCCTTGTATTAATGCGTTGCTTAAATGAAAAACTTGTATTACTCTTTTAATTGCTTCTCTATATTCACTTCTAAATTCATCTATTTCATTACACTCTTCCTGTGTTAATTCAAAAGCAAGCGAGATATGAGCTATTCTACTTTCAAAATCGGATACAACATCTGGATTATCCATAGGATCTGAATTTGTAATATCATATGGATTTTTCTCTTGTGCAAATTGTCTAGATTCTAATGGGCGACCCTTCTTATCTACTAACCAATTTGTCATCATGCCAGATAAAGAACCCCAATGTGTCCATTTTGCTTTTCCATCCCACATTCTATAGCCGAAGGAATGTGAATATAGATCGTTTCCCATAGCATGGTACTGTTCCATTAGGCTAATTCGTAAACCTTGCGCTCGAAGTTGAATTGCTCCCCAACCGAAAGTATCCATTACTTCATCTTGTTCTGTAGTCCAATCAAGATAAGGTACTTTATCTCCTGCCTTAAAACCCTTAGAGCCAAAAACCAAATCAGTTTTCATTAAATACTCTCTTTTTGTGAAAAGAAAATTCGGCCACAAAAATGCTTCCATATTTCCGGTAGAAAATTTATTCATTGTTGCTATTGCAATCCCTGGAGTGGATGACTGTCTTTGTCCTCCTATTACATCAACTTCACCATTTTCAATTCTGTCAAACTGTTCTTTCACTGCACCTGATTTAAAAATCATTCCATCATCTTCAATTAATAAAACCAGATCCTCTTTACAAGCTAAAACTAATTCTTTCAATGCCCATCCATGTTCCATCATGTGATCTACATACATAAACTTTACTTTTGGATTTGATTGATACATTTTGGTTAAAAAGGCAATAACTTTAGGTTCTATTCTTGAATTAACCAATACATACAGTTTATCTACCTCATTTTGCCACCTACTCTCAAATAATGTAAACCAGAGTTTATTAAGAAATGGATCTCCTGGAGTTGGTAGAAGGGCTACTCTAGTCATATATTTTTAAGCCAAGAATGATATTCTTGAAACTTTTTATAGTATTTATTCCAAGTATCATTGTCTACGTCTACTGCATGAAAAGCAGCTATAGGAGTTTTAATTGCATCTGCTAGTGTATAAACCCAAGCAAGCAATCTTCTTGCTTCTCTTCCAGGTACCAAACCAAAATTACCCTCTTTTACTATCTTTAGTCCTCCTCCAAAGTTTCTAATATGATAGTACCCATAATTAGGATTCTCTGTCATTGACCACTTTTTAGGTGGAGTATCAAGCCATTGACATGAGTTTATTCTTCCATTATCTTCTAAAGAAATTGTGCTACGATCATCAGGAAGCTCAATAATTGTCCTTCTATCTTCTACAAACTGCTCTGTTATAACACCCATAGAATCAGTCCAGAATTCACCTCCTCTTGGAGTGAAATCAAAATTTTCTCTTAAAGATGATTTTTTAATAAAACAAAGATATGGACATATTCGCCTGCGTTCAAACCTATTCTCATTTTCTTTAAATCTTGGGTCATTAATTGGAATTGAACCTGAAGAATCAAGAATAGCAACTGCATCGTACCCTTTATTTTCTATAGCTTCAAAACATTCTTTTACAACTTCCGGATCATAAATTATCATGTCTGAATCAAGCAAGAGAAGTAAATCTTCTGGTATTTCTCGTATAGCTTCATTCATATTTTGCCAGTGAGATTGTGCTGGCTTTCTAATTATTTGAATCTTTTCTAGGCTTGAGTTTTCAAGTCCACAACCAGAATCAATAGCATAGATTTTGTCTACATATTTTTCCCATTTTGCAGCATGAAGGAGAAAGAATTTCCATAGAAGTTGTTCATTGCCTTGTTGATAGTTAAAGAAAGATACAATTACTGCTCTCATAGGTTTTCAAGAAATGTTTTCCATTCTGATTTAATCTTTTCTTTGCCAAAAAGAGAGATTGCAGTTTCTCTTCCTTTTTTTCCAATCTCTATAGCTACCTGTTTATTGGCAAGTAAATTACCTACGTATTTTTTAAGCTCATTAAGATCATCTGAAACATAACCATTGACTCCATTTTGAATAATCTTATCGACTTCATATACATGTAATCCATCAAAAATACCTAAATCTGCTCTGTTTTTACCAATTGCAACAATAGGAATTCCTGTCATAAATGCTTCGATAAAATTAAGAGTATACGAGGCTGGATATGTACCTGTATAAAAATAGACACGATGGGTTCTATAGACCGCTTTTAAATCTTCATATGACAATTGCCCAACCCAAAGTGGATCATCCATAATAGTGCCATCTGGATTTTTACTCTGTGTACCAAATAATGCTTTCGGATATGCTTCAGTTACCTCCTTAAATATTTCGTATCCACAAAATGTTCCACGTTGCTTCATGGATTGCCCAACAGTAAGCACTTTAGCAATATCTCCGTTATAATCCTTAAACTCCTCTGGATCTTTATAAAACCTGATAATAGCATCTGCTCCTGCATATCCTAATATATTCTGTTCTTCTGGAGAATAACGGACAATTTTTAAACCTTGAGAACGTGGAGTAGTAATTCTTGCTTCAATATGTGGAGTGGATTGTCCAATTGTTCTCCAAATAACTTTTTTTCC
>Ga0070741_10018970_pt1 | contig 11045 bp, 9 predicted proteins | sample Coa_R1_4_FD_66440 | JGI IMG/M metagenome (GOLD analysis project Ga0070741, IMG submission 66440) | Surface soil microbial communities from Centralia Pennsylvania, which are recovering from an underground coalmine fire - Coalmine... | ecosystem: Environmental > Terrestrial > Soil > Unclassified ...
GCCGGAGTCGATGAAGGGCAGCAGCGCCGGCACGGAGATCGAGGCCATGCCGTTCAGCCCACCGGGCACGACGAGGCCGGTGAGCGGGTCGCGCGGGCCTTCGTGCAGCGTGCCGGCGCGCACGTAGCGGGGGATCGTCTGGTCGGTGCCCGGCTGCCACGCGTCCCAGGTCGGGTCGTCCCAGTGGGCGCCGGCCATGCCCGCCTCGCGCGTGATCGTCTCGGCGTCATGGCTGATGCGGGCGATCGTGTCGTCGTACTCGCGCTGCGTGGCGCGCACGGCCGCGTCGCTCTCCGCCTCGGCGGCACGGATGCGCTCTTCGTAGTGGCGCTCCGCCTCGATGATCTGGCGCTCGCAGGCGGCACGGGTGCCAACGGTGCCCTGCTCGTACTCGCGCTCGGCCCGCTCCAGCCGCGCCTGGCATTCTTCCTCGGTCGTCTTCAGCCAGTGGTCGTGCCAGAACTGCGCATCGCTCCACGCCTGGCAGAGGCGATTGACGTGCTGCTGCAGTTGCACGGTGGGGTCGCGCCGAAAAGGAAGCCGCATTGCCATCGCTCCGCGGTGGCAGGTTACAGGGAACAGGTGACAGGTGACAGGCGGGTGTGCTCACTCGCTACTGTCACCTGTAACCAGTCACCTGTAACCAGTCACCTACTTCAGCCTGTACTCGCGCAGGTTATGGTCGTTGTTGGCCCAGGCCAGCAGCGCGCCATTCTTCGCGATGGCGACGCTCCAGACCGCGCTGCCGGTGCCGAGGCTCTTGATCCGGTGGCCGTCGCTCGGGCTCCAGAGCTTGACCGTCTTGTCCTCGCTCGCGGTGGCGAACTCGCGGCCGTCCGGCGAGAAGGCGACACCGCGCACGGGCTGGCCGTCCGCGTTCACCACGCGGAGCTGCCTGCCGGTCGCTACTTCCCAAAGCCGTGCGGTGCCATCGCTGCCACCGGAGGCGATCAGGGTGCCGTCCGGCGAGAAGGCGACCGCCATCGCCTCACCGTTGTGGCCGGCAAGCGACCTCAGCTCCTGCCCTGTGGCGGCGTCCCAGATCTTCACCGTGCCGTCGCGGCTGGCGGAGGCGAGCATGGTGCCATCGGGCGAGAAGGTAACCGCCCGCACCCAGTCCTGATGGCCCGTCAGGGTACGCAGCTCCTGGCCCGTGGTCGCATCCCAGAGCTTCACGTTGCCGTCGGCGCTGGCCGAGGCGACGGTGCGGCTGTCGGGCGCGAAGGCAACGCCGAGCACATACTCGCTGTGGCCGGAGAGGGTCTGCAGCTCCCGTTGCGCCTGGCCGCCGATCCGCCAGATCTTCACCGTCGTATCGCCGCTGGCGGAAGCGAGCAGGGTGCCGTCCGGAGAGAAGGCGACGCCGTCGACGAAATCACTATGACCGTTCAGCGTCGCGATCGCGTGGCCTCTGGCCGCGTCCCAGAGCCGCACGGTGTGATCGGCGCTCGCCGAGGCGAGCGTCCTGCCATCGGGCGAGAAGGCGACGGCGTTGACGACCCCGCTATGGCCCTTGAACGTGGTCGTACAGCCGGCCGAGCAGCCAAGGTGGCTGCTGAAGAAACCGCCGACAACCGGCCCAAGCTTCAGCGCACCGACGCTCAACAGCAGCACCGCGCCGCCGACGTAGGCGAGGCGCAGATGGTTCTTGTGGCTCTGGCGGCGCCGGCCGAGCACCTGCTCCACACCGCGGTCGATCCGCTGTGACGCCTTCGCCGCCTGCGCGGCGCACATGCTGAGCTGCAGCGCCGGATCGCTGATCGGCTGCGGCATGGGCGGCGGCGCGGTCTGCGCGTGCTGCAAGAGCTGATTCAGATGCGCGAGGCCGAGTACGGTGCGGCCGCCGTCGTACAGCGAGCGCACGCCTTCGATCCCCTTTTGTGCCGCCTCGTGCACCTCTTTGCGCTTGCGCTCCACCGCCTCCAGCTCGGCCTGATAGCGCTGGGTTTCGCCGGACTCGGCGTAGGTGCGCTGCTCCTCGGCGGCATCGCACGCGGCAGCGAGCTCCTCGGCCGCGATCTCGCGTACCTGCTCGATGCGCGTCACCGCTTCCGCCTCGGTCTGCGTGCGCTGCATCGTCACGCGGCGAAAGGCGGCGAGGATCTCGCGCTCGCGGAGGGCCAGGTCGGCGCCGGGCATCGCAATCCACCTGTCTTTTTGAAGATGACAGGTGATCGGTTACAGGTTACAGGAGGGTATCTGCTCGGACCCCACTGTCACCTGTCACCTGTCACCTGTTCCCTGGAACTCACGGCATGTTGCGGTGGGCGGCGGCGATCACGCGCAACAGCTCGCCCAAAGCCTGGCCGGCGGCGAACGTCTGTTTCTCCAGCGGCGCCCAGTGCTCGCGGGCGAAGCGTTCGTGTACGGGGTCGTTCCAGAGTTCGCCCAGCTCTTGCCACTGCGCTCGCAGCGCCTCCCACGCTCCCCGCAACTCCTCGACGGCACTCGTATGATTTATCGTCACGTGCCCACCGCCTCTGCATGGTCGCGACCATCCTCGCCCGCCGGCGCCTCTTCCGCCGGCGGCACCGGCCAGGGCACGGCGGCGATCGGCCGATCCGGCTCCGAGGGCAGCGGTACGGAGATGTAGCCGGCGAGGGTGGCGAGCTTCTTCTCCAGCATCGTCAGGGCCGCGGGCAGGTTCTCCTGCAGCACGTCCTTGAAGCGATACTGTTCGGTGCGGAACGCCTCGACCGCCTGGTCGAGCGTCTTGCGCCACTGCTTCGCGCTGGCGAGATGGCCTTCGGCGTCACGCAGCCGCTGATAGCAGCGGGCGACCGCCGTCTCGTAGCGGTCTGCGGCGCCGCCGGGGCGGAGGTGCGAGGGGATCTCAGGGTTGATGCTGGCGGCACGGAAGCGGGCGAGGGTCAGCTCGGCGGAGCGCACATCTTCACGGCCGCGGCGCACCTCCCGCTGCCAGTGGCTAACGCGATCGGCGAACCATTCAAGCTGGCGGGCGAGGAAGTAGTCGAACCCTTCCAACGTCTCCTCCGCCTCGGCGCGGTAGCGCAGCAGGGCATGGCGAAAGGCGCCGAGGGCGTCGATCGAGCGAACATTGGCGGCAAAGCTCATGCAGGCGGCCTCTGGGAGGACGGCTTAGCGCTGGGTCAGGTACTCGTTCGCCTTCTGCGCCTTGCGCAGCAGGAAGGGGATCTGCTCGTCTGCGGTCTTGATGAACTGCTGCAACACCTGCATGGTCTGGTCGAACTCGGCGGCGAAGCGGGCGTGCTCCTGGTCCCGCCAGGTGTCGCCCAGCGCCTGGAACTGCCCCTGCAGGCGGCTCATGCTCTCCCGCAACTGGTTGTTGAACGAGCGCACGCTGTTGGCGAAGCGCTCCAGCGCCTCGGGACTGACGATCGCCTGCTGCGACATGGCTCCCCTCGCTGGTACTTCGACGCCGTCCGAGCGGCGCTGCACGCGGCGCGCACACAACCGCCGCGTCCGCGCCTTCAATACTTGCTGTCGTCGCGGTGGCACGGCGCCTGTATCGGCAGCGCCCGTAAATGAGCAACAGAACGGGAACGGCGCGGTTCCGCGCCCCGTTTGCGGGCTGCCGCGTTCAGTTCAACGAGACCACGCTGACGGCTCCGTTCGGCGCGATCTTCGCGATGTGGTTGTCCGCCGTGTCCACGCCAAGCAGGTTGCCATCGGCATCCACCGCCAGGGCTTGCAGGCCGACATGCAGATGCGCGGCGTCGATCAGCGTGCTCACCGTGCCGTCCGGCGCGATCTTGCGTACTACGTAGCCGAGATTGTCCGCCACGTAGAGGTTGCCGACTGCGTCGCTGGTCAGGCTCTGCGGCGAGCTGAACTGCGACTCGGTTCCCTTGCGGTCCAGCCTGCCCTCGGCGCCGGAGCCGGCGAAGGTGCTGACGGTGCCGTCGGGGGCGATCTTGCGGATGCGGTTGTTGCGCAGGTCGGCGACGTAGAGGTTCCCCGCGCCGTCCACGGCCAGCCCCTCCGGCTTGTTGAACTGCGCAGCGGCGCCAACCCCGTCGGCGTAACCCGCATCCCCGCTGCCCGCGAACACGGTGACGGCCCCATCCGGGGCGATCCTGCGGATGCGGTTGTCATCGCGGTCGGTGACGTAGACGTTGCCGGCGGCGTCCACGGCGACATGCTCAGGGTGGTGCAGCGCAGCCGGCCCCGCCGCGGCAGCGTCGCCCAGCGTCAAAACGGTGCCGTCCGGCGCGATCTTGCGGATACGGTTGTTGTCGGTGTCCGCGACGTAGAGGTTGCCGGCGGCGTCGACCGCGATCGCCTCGGGCGTGTTGAAGCGTGCGCCGGTGCCCATTCCGTCGGCGTCACCGATCACGCCGGCACCGGCGAGGCGCGTGACCTTGCCGCCCGGCTCGACGCGCAGGATCCGCTCGTGGCCGGTGTCGGCCAGGTAGCGGTTGCCCTGGCGGTCGACGGCGATCCCCTGTGGTGCGGCGAGCGCCGGCCGGACGGAGTGGCTGAGCCGGTAGCCCGCGAGGCCGCCGGCCAGCACCAGCACCGCCGCCAGCCCGCCGATCAGCGAGAGCCGGCGGCCTCGGCGCGCGGCAGCGGCCACCTTGACCGTTTGGGCGGCAGGGGCAAGCTCTCCCGTGCGCTCGGAACGCGCCCCGGCCGGTGCAAGCGCCCCGGTGGCCGTCGCGACGGTCGGTGGCGTAGCGCCACGGGAAACAGCCTGCTCTGCCGGCAACGCCACGAACGTCGCGGTGGGCGTGGCGTCGTCCGCCGCGGCCACCGCGACGGACGTAGAGGGCAGCGCGGCGCGCGGCGTGCCCTGTCCGCCCAGCGCCCGGAGAAACGTGCGGCAGTCCGCAAAGCGGTCGCCGGGATCTTTCGCCAGCGCCCGCAGCAGCGCCTGCTCGATCGCTTCGGAAAGGTCCGCGTTTCGGCTCCGCGGCGAGGGCAGCGGCTCGGTGACGTGCTTGAGCGCGACGGCCAGCGGCGTCTCGGCGATGAAGGGCACGGAGCCGGTGAGCATCTGGTAGGCGACGATGCCGAGGGCGTACTGGTCGGCGCGGCCGTCGACGTTGCTACCCTGCGCCTGCTCCGGCGCCATATATGAAGGCGTGCCCAGCCCCATCCCCGCCTGTGTGAGCTGCGTCGTCAGATCCCTGCCCGGCGCCGCCGTTCCCGCCTCCAGCAGCCGCGCCAGGCCGAAGTCGGCGACGATCGGTACGTCCTGCTCGGTGAGCAGAATGTTCGTCGGCTTGATGTCGCGGTGCACGACACCCTGGCTGTGGGCGAAGTCGAGAGCATCGGCGACCGGCACGAGCAGCCGCTCGACCGCTTCCAACGGCAGCGGACCTTTGAGCCGGTCGCGCAGCGTGCCGCCGCCAACGTAGCGGTAGACGATGTACGCCTGGCCGTCCTGCTCGCCGAAGTCGTAGACCGGCAGGATGTTGGGGTGCTCCAGCCGGGCCAGCACTTCCGCCTCGCGGCGGAAACGGGCCTGGAAATCCATCTGCCCGGCCAGGTGCGCGCCGATGACCTTGATGGCCACGGTGCGGCGCAGCGAGGGCTGGTGGGCGCGGTAGACGGTCGCCATCCCGCCCTCGCCCAGCTCACCGTCGATGCGGTAGCTGCCAAAGTTCGTGCCGTCCGCGATCGCCACCACAGCGCCGCTCCTTGCCTGCAGTCGGAACCCGGCGCTCCCCGGCGCGCCAGCCTCTCCTTCCACTCATCGGCAGCGCTGCGCCGCGGAGCAGTGATCGATGGAGCCGAAGGAACATTGCGGCCCGGCCGAGCCATGCAGCAGGTCTGTCGCTGCGGACCGTTCGCGCACGGCTCCTACTGCCGCCGGGTGTGATCGCGGCTATCGAGCGTTCGACGGCGTGACGCGGTTGCGACCGGGAACGGAGGGCGGCGAGGCGTGGTGCATCGAGCACCACGCCTCGCCGCCGGCGTCTGGATCACTAACAATCAGCCGGTTGCCGCGGCCGCTAGCGGCTGAGGTCGACGATCGCGAGGCGGTTGTCCCAGTTGGTGAAGTTGGCGGTCTTATCCGCCCGCGCGTACTGCGCCCCTACCAGGATGCGCCCGCTGCCGGGCAACGCCACGGCGGCGGAGTAGTCGCCGTCGCGCATCGGCGCCGCACTGCTGGCGTCGAAGTTGCCGAACGGCGTGCTGCCCCGCCCGAAGAGCGTCACGTTGCCGAACGGCGTGATCCCGGTCCCCTGCCGGCTGTAAGCCGCGCTGGGGAAGAGGTTCGGCCCCGTCGCCTGCAGTGCGAGCACCGCTTCGCTGCCGTTGTCCGTGTGCGTCGCCGCGATCGCCGGGTAGGTGACGTAGTAGCCGGAGGCGGCGACGATTCCCTGCTGCTGCAGCGCGATGGCGGAGAGGAAGCTGTTGCTCGGGTCGAGCTGCGGCCGGAGCGCGAACCAGGCGGCGCCGTCGCGCACGGCGCTGTCGCCGAACGGCGTCACCGCCGTCGCCGCCGAGGCCCAGATTGTGCCGCCCAGGAAATCGGCCGACTGCATGCGATCGTCACCCGCGTCCACGGTCAGGCTGCTGCCCCACTGCCGCACGGGGACCGGGTAGTTGTAGGTCTCGGAGGTGATGGCGCCGCCGCTGAAGTCCGGCGACTGGCCCTGATCGATCTTCGCCTCGTGTGTCCATGCCAGCAGCCAGACGGTGTTGCCGGAGCTGCCGGTGGGGTCGAAGGTGAAGGCGAAGTAGAACGCATGCGTGGCGGCCGCGGCCGCCTGGTTGGAGGCCGGCTGGAAGCTGCCGCAGGGCGAAAAGACGACGCCGTCAAGCGAGCAGACGTACGGCCCGGCGACGATCGTGTTCGGCGTGGGGTTGCCGGCGACGAGCTGCGCCTTCGAGAGCAGGATCATCTGACCGCCCTCAAAGCCGTCGGCGCAGTACTGGTTCACTTCGATCGCGACCAGATAGGCATCGACGCCGAGCAGCGGCTGATCGCCGAAGCAGGGCGGCGTGATGCCGAGATCCGTCACGTCGATGTGGTAGAGCGTCCAGGGGGATGCCGGGTTGGCGTTGTGGTTCACGGCCAGGTCGACGAAGTTCCGGCCGGTATCGTTGTGCTGCGCCAGTGCACTGGCGAACCAGGTCGTGCTCGGTGCGTCGAACAGGCAGCGGCCGTCGCCGATGGGGAAGACGGTCGCCGGGCTGCCCTCGTTGAAGAAGGTGTACTCGGAGATATCGGGCGTGAGCGCCGCGCCCGTGTCGCTGTTAATGAAGCGCAGCGTGGGGTTGACGATCTCGCCGACGAAGCGGTTGCTGGCGCAGGCGCCCTCGTCCGGCGGCGTCAGCTCGAAGCCCCCGTTCGCCGCAGCGCTGTCCACCGCGCTGATCCCCTCGAACGAGCGGCTGTCGAAGCCGGTGCCGGGCGCCTGCGGGCCCGCGGCGTTGCCGGCGTTGACGCGAGCGCTGGCGGCGCCGGGTGCGGCGTTCCCTTGCGCCGCGGCGGCCAGCGCAGCATGGTTGGCCCCGCGGCCGTTCACCAGCGGGCGGAAGGGCACGGCCATCGGCTTCCGCGCCGTCGCGGGCGCCAGCGGCGCGGCCGCGTGCGGCGCAGGGCTGGCGGGATCGAAGGTGCCCGCCGCCGTAACGGCAAGCGTGCGCGTGGAGCCGCCGTTTGCGAGCTGGATCGAGCCCGAAACCGGCACGGGCGCCGGCTCGTTGCCGCCGCCAGGCGCCGTTTGTGCCCGCACAGAGCGCATCGGCCCCCCGGCGAGGGCGAGCGCTGCAACCAACAGCAGATTGACCGCGAGTGCGAGCCGTTTCCCGTCCCAACCCCCGAGCAGTCTACGCATGTCCGAATCCTTTCTCGGGCACAATCTGCCGCCCGTCGCAACCATACGGAAACGGCGAACGGCGCCTTTGGGCGACCTTCGGAGCATATTGCCGCGGTAGCCAGCGGATCAAAGGTGGCGGGTGTACACGAGCCTCCGCGCATGCCTACGCACTGCACGCGCCGATCGGTTCGGATTCAGCCACGGCCGGCGAAAAACATCTGCGGATTCGAGCGGTGGAGACCGCACTCACGGCGGCCGTGCAGTGGATCGCGCGGCTCGCCCCGTGGCCGAGCAGGGGAGCCGCAACCTGCGGTGCCGGCCCGATCCGTGCGGCAGCGACCGGCGGTGGCTACGCCTCGCTGATCTCCGCGCCGAGCAGGCGGCCGCTCTCGCCGCCGAGCGTTTCGCTCTCCGCCTCGATCGCCCGGCTGAGGGCGCCGCGCACCGTGGTCGAGCGGACGAGAAACTCGCGCGGCGCGGGTTCACCCGCCAGCCGCAGCCGCACGACGAAATCGCGCATGTAGCTGCGGTCGATGTTGCGGTCGCCATCGCGCTCGCTGTGCCGTCCGGCATCGTCTGCGGCGGTCACGGCCGGCGCTCAGTCGATGGTGGTGCGCGTGCGCCGGCCGGGGTCGTCGGCCGGCAGCACAGCCACGGCGCGGGCGCCGCCCGGCAGCTCTTCGACGTCGCCCAGGCGGATGCTATCGAGCTGGCCGCTGTGCGGCAGCGCCCCCGCCTGCCAGCGCTGGACGACGAGCGGCAACTGCGCGTGCGCGGCCGCAGGCAGGTTCACCTCCCACTGCGGCACGCCGGCGAGCAGGCAGCGGCCGGTGCCGTCGCGCTCCACCTGGAACTGGCATGGCTCCAGCGCCGTGTGACCGACGACGTAGACGTAGCAGGAGGAGAGCGCCGTCACCAGCCGCTCGAACGCCGTCTCCACCCGCTCGCGGTTCTCCTCGGTCGGCGGCGCCGGGCGGCCGCGGCCGGTCTGCGCCGTGGCGGCATCGACGAGCGGGAGCGGCTGTGGGTTCTGGGCGCTGGTCATCGCGCGGCCCTCTTCGCTGTGGTGCACGCAGCCATTGTTCTCGACCGGGCCGATCGCCGCAACCGCGGTGCTGCCGCCATGCCACCGCGGCGGCGTACGCTGGTACGGCGCGGTGTGGAGCGACGCGCGGAGAGCGGCGCGTGAGCGAAGCGGTAGCCGGAACAACGCTGGACGTCGAGCGGCTGCGGGCGGAGACACCGGGCTGCGCCAACGTGATCCACTTCAATGCCGCCGGCGCCGCGCTGATGCCGCGTCCGGTGCTGGACGCCGTGATCGGCCACCTGCAACGCGAGGCGGCGATCGGCGGCTACGAGGCGCTGGACGAAGCCCAGGAGCGATACGAGGCCGTCTACGCCTCGATCGCGCGGTTGCTCGGCGCGCGGCCGGATGAGATCGCGCTGATCGAGAACGCCACCCGCGCCTTCGATATGGGCTTCCATGCCCTGCCGCTCAGGCGCGGCGACGTCGTTCTGGTGAGCCTTGCGGACTACGCGAGCAACTACCTGGCGGCGCTGCGCCGCGTGCGCGAGCAGGGGATCGATCTACGCCCGGTACCGAACGATGCGCATGGGCAGATCTCGCTCGACGCGCTGGAGCGGATGCTCGGCGATCCGCGTGTACGTGCCGTCTCGCTGACCTACATTCCCACCAACTCCGGCCTGGTTCAGCCGGCGGAGGAGGTCGGCCAGCGGGCGCGGGCGGCCGGCGCCTGGTACGTACTGGACGCGACGCAGGCGGCGGGGCAGTTGCCGCTCGACGTGCGATCGCTGGACTGCGACCTGCTGGCGGCGACGGGCCGCAAATTTCTGCGCGGGCCGCGCGGCACCGGCTTCCTCTACGTGCGGCGCGAGCGGCTGGCCGAGCTGCATCCGCCCTTCGTCGACCTGCGCGCCGCGACCTGGACCGCACCCGACGCCTACCTGCTGCGGGAGGACGCCCGCCGCTTTGAGAACTGGGAGTCGAACGTCGCCGGCCTGCTGGGACTGGGCACCGCCGTTGACTATGCGCTGGCGCTTGGCATCGAACGCACCTGGCCGCGGATCCAGGCGCTGGCGGCGCAGCTGAGACGCGCGCTTGCCGCCGTGCCGGGCGTGACCGTGACCGATCCAGGCGAAACGCTGTGCGGCATCTGCTCGTTCACGGTGGCCGGTCATGAGCCGGAGGGGCTAAAACAGGCGCTGGCGGAGCTGGAACCGCGCATCAACGTGACGACCTCGACGCGCAGCAGCACCATGCTCGACATGGATGCCCGCGGCCTTGCCGCCGTCGTCCGCGCCTCGCTGCACTACTACAACACGGAGCGTGAGATCGACCGCTTCGTCGCGATCGTGGCGGACCTGGCGTGAACGCCGGGGCGTTGCGGCGCGGTACCCCCGGACGGACTCGAACCGCCGACACGCGGTTTAGGAATTCACCTCTGGCGTCTGCTGCGGTCCATGCAGTAAGAATCTCAGGCGTGAAATCGGGGTGAGTTGTCTGCGGCAGTCTATCCCGGTACACGCCCATTGTTGTCAGGATTGTTGTAAATGGTTCGGCGTCGATCGTTCCGCTCTCGATGCCGTCGCTGTGCGCGTTTGCTGGACTCGCCTTCGTCACGGCAGCGTTCGCAGAAGTTCTCCTGCCCCCTGCGCGGCCGATCCTCACGGTCGTAGAAGCAGCCGCAGCCCGAGCACAACGCCAGCCCGTCGCGGTCGGCGACCACCATCGCCAGTTGCACGGCGAGGGCGCCGATCAGGCTGCGCTGCCCGATGGCGATCTCCATCCCGTCACCATCGGCGCTGGTGGGAACCCGTCTGACCTCGGGACGCGCGCCGGCCAGCTCAAGGAAGTAGTTCGCCGCGTTCACCAGCAAGTGCCAACGCGCCTCTCGCCCCTGCGTCGCCAACCGCCTGCCAAACGACGCCTTGGTCACGCCGAGGAGTTTCAGCACCACGCGCCAGTCGGCTTCCTGCCCGTCATCACCGCGGCGGAGATCGAAGGCGAGTGCGAGGATCGCCCGGATCTGTTTGATGAGGAGCTGCCATGCCGCGACAGGTTCGACGTAGACTGGACCGGGCACACCATCTGGCGGCGTGATCTGGTGTGGCTCGCAAGCGGCGAATCCCGGCACCGCGCGGCGCAGAGCCGGCGAGGCCGGTCCCGCGTTGTGCGCACTCGGCAGTCCGTGCTCCTCGCAGATCCCGAGAACACCCCAGCGCCGGGCGAAGCCGCGGATGCGGTTGGGCGTCGCCGGAGGGAGGCTG
>Ga0070741_10018971_pt1 | contig 11045 bp, 9 predicted proteins | sample Coa_R1_4_FD_66440 | JGI IMG/M metagenome (GOLD analysis project Ga0070741, IMG submission 66440) | Surface soil microbial communities from Centralia Pennsylvania, which are recovering from an underground coalmine fire - Coalmine... | ecosystem: Environmental > Terrestrial > Soil > Unclassified ...
GCCGCACGAACAGGCGCGTGCCCGCGACGATGGCCGCGCTGAGGGTGACGACGCTCAGCGGGTCGGCCGCGCGCCCGACCGCGGGCCGCAGGAGCGCCTCGCGCGCGGCGCCATTCGCGATGCCGGCTGTCGCGAAGCCGCACCAGGCGCCGGCGGCGGCAAGCAACGTCTGTCGATCCATGGTGCTACGGCAGCAGTGCGTCGGCGACGTGGCCGCTGAAAGTCCACAGCTCGCCGCTGTGGTGATGGAAGCGGATCTGAGAGCGCGACTCCTGGCGCGGCAGCCGGTCCCAGGTAATGCGTTGGACGTCCGCGAGCCGCAAGACCATCGCGTCCGGCAACAGCGCGCCGTCCACGCCCACGGCGCGGAAGGTGAGCCTCTCCGGCGTGCGCTCGGCCAGCCGCCACTTCGCGCCCGACATACTGAGCTCCAGTTCGGCGCTACGCCGTAAGAAGTTGCAGTCCGTCGCTTCGAGCGCCCGAGCTGCCTCCTCGACGTCAATCTCTCGCATGGTCTCCTACCTGCTAACCAGTTTCCTGCCTAATTCTACTGACCCCAGCGGGGGATGCCGGCTTGGGGCCGCCGCTCGAGGAGTCCGGCGCGGTAGCCCAGATCACGAGCCCTCGGCACGATCTTTGCCTGGCTCCCACCGGGAGGTCGTGTCATGCGGGGCGATCCCGACGACGCGCGGCGCCAGTGCCGTCGCCAGCGCTGGGAGCTGCTGCAGCGGCTCTCCGACTGGCTGGACGCGCCGCTTACGGCGCTGGCGCTCATCATGCTCGGCCTCATGGTTGCCGAGCTGGCCCTGCCACTGAGTCCGGCCTGGGCGCGGCGCGTGACTCAGGCCGAGACGGCGATCTGGATCGTGTTCCTGGCCGACTTTCTCCTGGAGTTCGCCCTCGCCCCCTCCAAGCTCCACTACCTCAAGCGCAACTGGCTGACCGCCGTCGCGGTGGTCCTGCCGACGCTGCGCGCCGTTCGCGTGCTGCGCGTGGCTCGCGCCTTGCGCGGCATGAGCCTGCTGCGCCTACTGACCACACTCAACCGGGGTAGCCGTGCGTTAGGCCACATCGTGCGGCGGGGCCAGCTCGGCTACGTGCTCCTGCTCACCGTGAGCGTGGTGGCCACCGCTGCGGCCGGCGCCTACTACCTGGAGCACGACGAGCCGGGCGCGCTCATCAAGACCCCGGGCGAGGCCATCTGGTGGGCAGCCACGCTCGTCACGACGATGAACTCGTCGCTGGACACCGTAACTGTCGAGGGCCAGGTGGTGAGCTTGCTGTTACGGGTGTTCGCGCTCGGGGTGAGCGGCTATGTGACGGCGGTCATCGCCGTCTATCTGCTCGGCGCGCCACGCCAGCCGGAAGAGGGCCCGGACCAGCCGGAGCTGGCCGCCCTCCGCGCCGAGGTCGCCGCGCTGCGGGCGCTCGTCGAGCGCCGCCTGCCGCCACCGGACAGCGCCGTCCCGCCCGCCGAGGCGCTGAGCACGGCCGCCTGCCATCCGCGCTCCGCACGCGCCCAGCCAGCCAACCCGGCTCCCACGCCGGAAGCGCCCCCGGCCATGCCGCACGTGCGCTCGCGCTGAGCACCGCAGACCGCCTGGCTGCCGTCGGCGCAGGACCGCTGCTCTGCTGCCCAGCCTCGCGGCGGGAGCGGCCCCCCGCGCCGCTCAGCGATGCGGCCAGCCTCGATTCGCCGTGATCGGCGCGACCTGCGGGGCAGCCGGCCGGGGCGGCAGCGGCGCGAGCATCGGCCGGGGGCCCCACGGCCCCGCAACGGGCGGCGGGAACGGCGGCGGGGGCATCCCCCACACGAACGGCGGCGGCGCAACTGGTTCGACGGACTCCCTATGGGCAGGGGACGCGGCCCGCGGCTTCGAATGCTCAGGCTCGGCGGCCGCTACGGGGACTGGCGCTGCCGGCGAGGCATCCGCGCCGCTGTCCTCGTCGGCTGGCTCCTCGGCAGCCGCCGCGGTCGTCGTGCCCAGCGTCGGGACTGCCTCCGCGCGCGGCGGCCCCTGGTCGACCGGAGAGGCCGCCGGCCGTGCGGAAGCCGATGCCATCCGCAGGCTCGCCGCCGCGGACTGGCTCGGCCGCACGGGGGCCGCAGGCGGGGGGGCACTTGACCGCGCCACCACGGGGACCGCCGCGGGACCAGTCGCCGCACCGGGCGCGCCCTCTACGAGCACCGGCACGGCACCCGCCGGCGGCTCCGCGGGGCGAGGCGCATCCTCCAGCGTCACGATGGGCTTCGAGCCCTGCTCCGCATCGACGTTCGCGGCAGTACCCGCTGTGGCTTGATCGATCGCTTCCGGCCCCCCGGCCGCCAGCGCCGACGCACTCTCACTGGCCGTCGGTACCCAGGCGGCAGTCGACGCGTCGTCCCCCGCGCCGTGCAGCGCCCGCGCGCTCACCAGTCCACTGAGCACGAGACCGAGACCAGCCGCCAGCAGCCCCACGCGCCGCGCTGTTGCCCCACGCCGGCCCCGCAGCGCATACGATCGCGGCCGGACACCCGCCACAACTGTAGCAGCGCGCTCGGACCGTGCCCCGCCACCGCGCGACCTCAGCACCACGCTCGCCGAGCCGTCCGGCGGCAGCGCGGCCACCGCCAGCCGGGGCCGAGCCCTCCCCGCCCGCATATTGTCCCAGCTTGTAGCAGACCGCTCTCGGGCCGGGCCGCTCGGCGACTCGCCCGCGGGCCATCCGGCGGCCACCACTCGTTCCGCGTCCCGCCCCGCCCGGTCGGACGGCGACTGCCGCGCGGCGCTCCTGGTGCGCTCCGACCCGCCGCTCGCGACTTCCCGCCTCACCGCGGCCGCCGCGACCCCGGGATCCGCCGGCTCCGACGCGACGACGGCGCTCGCGGATCCGCCGAGAGCGCGGGCTACTCCGCGCAGCGCCGCGGCGAGCGCGGCCCCGTCGGCGAAGCGCTGCGCCGGGTCTTTGGTCAGCGTCCGCGCGACGATGGCGGCAAGCGCGGGGGACACGGCCGGGTTCAGGTCCGCGAGTGGCGGGGGCGCAACGTGGACGTGCTGCATCGCCACGTGCAGCAGCCCGTTCCCGACGAACGGCCGCCGGCCGGCGAGCATCTCGTACAGCACCACGCCCAGGGCGTACACGTCGGTCGCGGGCGTGATTGCGCCGCCGCTGGCCTGTTCGGGCGCAAGGTAGTGTGGGGTGCCCAGCAGCACCGAGGCGCGCGTGACGGCCGGGATGTCGAGGAGCTTCGCGATGCCAAAGTCTGTCAGCTTTGGGCAGCCCTCCTCGGTGAGCAGCACGTTGGCCGGCTTCACGTCGCGATGCACAATGCCCCGGGCATGCGCCGCACCCAGCGCATCGGCGACGTGCGCCGCGAGCCAGAGCGCGGCCAGCGACGGAACCGGCTGCCCCGGGCGCAGGTGAGCGCCCAAATGCCCGCCCCGCACGTACTCCATGACGAAGAAATACGTGTCGAGGGCCTTGCCATAGTCATAGATCGGGACGATGTTCGGATGATTGAGGCGGCTCGCGCTCCGCGCCTCGCGCTCGAACCGCTCCACCAGCGTCGGATCGGCGCACAGCTCCGGGCGCAGCAGCTTCACCGCCACGACCCTGCCCAGGTGGCGGTCCATGGCGCAATACACAAGGGCATCCGCGCCTTCGCCTAACAGCGCGCCCAGAAGGTAGCGATTGCGGATACGCTGGCCCCGCAGGTCCATAGGACTCCACGTCTGACGCCCGTTCAATCCCGACCGGCGCAGTATAAATAGTTCGCTGGCCACCCGCAAGACATTGCTGCTCGGCCCAGCAAGAACCATGCCAGCAGCACACGCGGCAATCCGTATTCTCAGCGGGCGGCGACGAGAGCGCACCATGGTGGAGGCAATACGCCAGGGACAGCACACGTCGGCGCTGAGGGTGAGGCGGCCGTTACGAGAGCCGGTCTCTATAGTAGGAACCGGGAAGGAGATGCCGAGTAAGCGAAGAGATAAATGGCGCTCGCCGGCCGCTTACACGTGGAGCGGCGGGAGGCCAGCGAGGTGTCGCAAACGCTCGATGTTCGCCACGTCCGGCCCCTTCTTGTCGAAGCCGGGCACCTCCAGGATCATCGGCATGTCCGCGAATGCCGGGTGTCGCAGCAGCCGCGCGAACGCGTCCGACCCGATGTAGCCCTCACCGATGTTCTCGTGGCGGTCGACCTGCGCGCCGAGCGGCGTCTTCGAGTCGTTGACGTGGACCGCCCCAAGCCGCTCGAACCCGATGGTGGCCTCGATCTCCGCCACCATCGCCGCGAAGCCCTCGTCGGTGGTCAGATCGTAGCCCGCGTTGAAGGCGTGGCAGGTGTCGAGCACCCAGCCCAGGCGCGGATCGTCGTCCAGCGCGCGGATGACCTCTTCCAGCTCCTCGAAGCGGCGGCCGATCGTGGCCCCCTGCCCGGCGCAGCACTCCAGCAGCAGCTTTGCCGGCCCGTCCACCTGCGCCAGCACGCGCCCCACCCCCTTGATCACCCGCTCCAGCGCCTCGTCCAGCGGCTCGCTGCCCGCCGAGCCGGGGTGGATGATCTGTCCCGCGGCGCCCAGCCGGTTCGCCCATTCCTGGTGGCCGGCGACGGCCGCGACCGACATGTGGCGGATCGCCGGCTTGGGCGAGGCCAGGTTGCTCACGTAGACCCCGTGCAGGAACACTGGGCCAGCATCCTGCGCGGCCACGCCCTCGCGGAAGGCGGCCACCGCGGCATCGGTATGGCTCGGCGCCTTCCAGGTCTGGGGACTGCCCGCGAAGATCTGGATCGCCTCGGCCCCGATCTCCCGCGCGTGCTCCAGACCACCCTGCACCCCGCCGCGCACATGTGCACCGATCCGCATACCCGCGTGCCCCTCCCCGTCTACGATCTCCTGGCGCTTCTCTCGTGGCGCCGGCCCCCCGGCGCGACGCCGCCGCTGCCCACCTGCGGCTGGCCTCGCCAAACGGCGAAGGACCGGACACGGCCCTCCGACCGTCGGCAGCAGGCTCGGCTATTCGCCCCAGACGTGCCGCACAAATCCGCTGGCTTCCAGCTCTAACAGCGGCCCGTTCTCCACGAAGCGCTCGGGGCCGACGGGGCGCGGCAGTGGCGCCGATAGCTCGTCGAGCACTAGCTCCACACTCTGCAACGACACGAGCGGCAGCCGCGGCAGCAGCCGCTCCACATACGTCGTGTAGCCCTCTTCCAGCGCGTCCTCGTCCGCCGGCTCCACGTAGCGCGCCATGATCTGCTTCGTGGCCGTGGGGTTGGTCTTCGCGTAGTGGATGCCCTCTAGCAGGCCCTTCAGGAAGCGGCGGGTCGTGTCCGGCTCGGCCTGTAGGAAGGCGCGATTACAGGTAAGCGCGCCAATCACGTAGTCAATGCCCAGCCCCGCGATGTCCAGGACCTCCCGAAGGCCGGCCTTGCGGGCGAGCACCGTCGTGGGCGACGATAGCACGGCCGCGTGCAGCTTCCCCTGCTGCAGCGCGTTCAAGCTCTTGGCCATGCCGCCCGTCCGGACCAGCGTGTAGTCGCGGTCCGCTTCCAGGCCATAGCGCCGCAGCGACTGGCGCACGGCGAACTCCCCCCCCGCGCCCGGGTACGACACGCCGATCGCCTTGCCGCGTAGGTCGGCGACCGCGCCCACGTCGGCCGCGCCGTAAATCGCGTACGCCAGCGTCGGCGTCACGGCGGCCAGCATCACCAGGTCGCTGCCGGCCAGGTCGAGGTCAACCACCACCCGCGACGATAGCAGCGCGTATTCAGCCTGCTGCGAGATCAGCGCGTCCACGGCCTTCGCGCCCGTGAGAAGCGAGACCTCTACGTCGAGGCCGTGGCGGGCGAACATGCCCACATCCTGGGCGACAAAGAACGGCGCGGCCAGGCCCTGCGCGGGATTCGCCAACGTGATATGGCGAGGGGGCGGCGCAGCCGGCGCCGGCTCTTCAACGCGCGGCGCGGGGCGCGCCGCCGGCCCACAGGCCAGCGCCACGACGAGCAAAGCGCCGACCACCGCGCCGCGCGCCAGGACGGCCGTGCGCATCTCCATGCCCATCCGCATGTCTCGGCCTCCGCCTACCCGCTCGCCGCCGCGGCGTTCCGCGCGCCCAAGCTATGGCGCCGGCCCCGGCGTGATCCCTGCAATACCATCCAGCACCGCGCTGTGGCGCACCCGAATGAGCACACGGACCAGTGGACAGGCGGCGCCCTCGGGCGCGCGCACGGATACGGCAGGGGCTCCAGTGGTGCGACTCGGTCTAGGGTATCATCTTACAGCCGCGCACCACGCGAGACAAAGTGCCCGACAACGTGCGGCATCGCCCTGCCAGAGCATGCCGCCGGCAGTAGGCGCGCCGGTGCTCCCGGCGCGCGCGTCCGCTCCCAGCGGGAGTGGTAGCGCGGCACGGGCACGCCTCGCTCCCTCACCGAGAGGGCACGGGGCGAGGTGACGGTAACCGCGTCGGATACACTACTCACGGGAGAACCGGGGCGTGCTAAGCGGGCCGATCGAGGTTGGCGGACTACGCACCCTCTGCCGCGTACAGGGCGAGGGACCGCCGGCTGTGCTGCTCCACGGCTGGGGCACCGAGGGTGCTAGCCTTCAGCCGCTCGCCGCCCACCTGGCGCGGCGCTACCGCACCATCACGCCGGACCTGCCGGGCTTCGGCGGCACGGCTCTGCCCCCGACCGACTGGGGGGTGAACGACTACGCCGACTGGACGCGCCAGTTGCTCGCCCGCCTCGGCATTAGCCGCGCGCTGTTCCTGGGCCACTCGAACGGCGGGCGCATCGGCATTGTCCTCGCCGCCACCTGCCCCGCGCTCGTCGAGCGCCTGGTGCTGGTCGACAGCGCGGGCCTGCGGCCGCGGTTATCGGCCAGGCAGCGCGCCGCGGCGCCCGTGAGCAAGCTTGGCCGCGCCGCTGGCAGCCTACCGCTCGTCGGGCCGCTGGCCGACCGCCTGCGCGGCCGCTGGCACCGCGCGCTGGGCGCCGAGGACTACGCCAACGCCGGGCCGCTCCGCGGCACCTTCGTGAAGATCGTCAACCGCGACCTGCGCGAGCTGCTGCCGCGGATCCAGGCGCCAACGCTGCTGCTCTGGGGCACGAACGACGACGCCACACCGCTCGACGATGCCGAGACCATGGCCCGCCTCATCCCGAACGCCCGCCTCGTCGTCCTCCCTGGCGCCGGCCACTATTCGTATCTTGACCGCCCCGCGGAAGCGTGTGCCGCCGTGGACGAGTTCCTTACGTCGAGCCAGGTGCCATCATGAACGATTCTCTGGTCGCCGCGCTGTTCGTCGTCGGCGCGCTCGCCTGGCTGGCCGTCGTCGCGCTCGACGCCCGCCGCCTGCTCCACGTCCTCCAGCTCGAAGAGTACGAGCTGCGCCGCTTCTGGCGCTGGCTGCGCGCCACCTCTGGCGTCGGCGTGCCCCAGGCTCAGACGCGCGCGGCGTACGTCCTCATCATGCTTGGGCTCCTCGTCAACATCCTGGTCGGCGCCAGGCCCGAGACCGCCCATGCCCTTGCGCAAGCGACCGGGCTCTACCTATTGGCGGCGGCGCTCTGGGGCTGGATCGGGCGCGCGCACGCGGAGGCCAAGAAGCCGCTCGTCTGGACGAAGAAGGCGCTGCTCACGGCGGCGCTCGCGCTGGGCCTCGTCGCCTTCACGCTTGGGCCGCTCGCGGCGAGCTGGGTGCGGCAGCCGGGCGCGGGCGGCGCCGCGGTCCTGCTCATCGTGCTGGGCGCGGTCGGGCTGGGCCATATCCCCGCCGCCTATCTGGCTGTCGCCACGCTCGTCCTCTGGCCGTTCCAGGCCGCAGCGAAGTGGGCCATCGTCCAGATGGCGGCCCGGCGCCTGCGCCAACGCAATGACCTCGTCGTGATCGGCGTGACCGGCAGCTATGGCAAGACCAGCACGAAGGAGATCCTCGCCAGCCTGCTCGGGGCACGCTACCGCGTCTGCAAGACGACCGGCAGCGTGAACACGCCGGTCGGCATTGCGCGCACCGTGCTGCGCGGCCTACGGCCGGACGATCAGGTGTTTGTCGTCGAGATGGGCGCGTACGTGCTCGGCAACATCCGCGACCTGGCGCGCCTCGCGCGCCCCCGCATCGGCGTGCTCACCGCCATTGGCGAGCAGCACCTGGAGCGCTTCGGCTCCGTCGAGAACATCGCCAGGACCAAGTACGAGCTGATCGAGGCACTGCCGGCGGACGGCCTGGCCGTCTTCAATGCTGACAACCCTGGCTGCCGCGCCCTCGCCGCGCGCACTCGCCACGTGCCCGTGCGCACCTACGGCCTCGACGCCGCCGATGGCCCGCCCGACGTGACCGCCGCCGACATCCGCACTGGCACGGAAGGCACCGAGTTCACCATCCGCGCCACGGGCCACGGCGAGGCGCGGGTCACGTCGCCGCTGCTCGGCCGCCACAACGTGTCGAACGTCCTCGCCGCCACGGCCGTCGCCCTGGAGCTGGGCCTGTCGCTGGCGGAGATCGCCGCGGCCGCGCGCAATCTGGAGCCGGTCCCCCATCGCCTCCAGCTCATGCACGGCCAGGGGGGCGTGACCGTGATCGACGACGCTTACAATTCGAACCCGGCCGGCGCCCGCGCCGCGCTCGCCGTGCTCGCGGAGTTCCCCGGCCGCAAGGTCCTCGTCACGCCCGGCATGGTGGAGCTAGGTGAGCGGCTGGACGAGCGGCACGCGGAGTTTGGCCGCGCGGCCGCCACCGTCTGCGACTACGTGATCCTCGTCGGCCGGCGCCGCACGGCCGCCATCGCGGAGGGCGCGCGCGCCGCCGGCTTCCCCGCCGAGCGGCTGTTCGTCGTGCCCAGCCTGAAAGAGGCGACCGCGCAACTGGGTCGCCTCGTCACCGCCGGCGACGTGGTCCTCTTCGAGAACGACCTCCCTGACCAGTACAGCGAGGAGTGATCCGTGGCGAAAACCCGACTGGCGGTCATCTTCGGCAGCCGCTCGGTGGAGCACGAGGTGTCCGTCATCACCGCGCAGCAGATCATGGCCGCCGCCGCCGACAAGTACGAGCTCGTGCCGATCTACATCACGAAGCAGGGTGAGTGGCTCACCGGCCCGGCGCTGCTCGACCTCGAGACGTTCCGCGCGCCGGGCCGGCTGGAGCGCGTGGAGCGCGCCTACCTGGCGCCCGCCCCGGGCCAGCGCGCGCTCGTCCGCCTCGACGGCGGCGGGCTGGGTCTCTTCCGCCGCGGAGGCGGGCCGGAGCTCGACATCGTGTTCCCCGCCGTCCACGGTACGCACGGCGAGGACGGCACGCTACAGGGGCTGCTGGAGCTGGCCGACCTGCCTTACGTCGGCGCCGGCGTGGCCGCCGCGGCGGTGGGCATGGACAAGCTCCTGATGAAAGCCGCCTTCCAGGCTGCTGGCCTGCCCGTGGTCGAGGCGCGCGGCTACACCCGCGCCGAGTACCAGCGCGCGCCCGACCGCGTGCTGGACGACATCGAGCAGGCGATTGGCTATCCCGCGTTCGTGAAGCCGGCCGTGCTCGGGTCGAGCATCGGCGTCGCGCGCGCCGGCAACCGCGACGACCTGCGCTTCGCCCTGGAGGTCGCGTGCAGCTATGGACGCCGCCTGCTGGTCGAGCGCGCTGTCGAGCCGCTCATCGAGGTGAACTGCGCCGTCCTCGGGAACGACGACCCGGTCGCCTCGGTCTGCGAGCAGCCGGTCTCCACCGAGGGCGTCCTCAGCTTTGCCGACAAGTACCTGCGCGCCGCGAAGGAGGCACCTACCCCCCCCGCCCCCCTCCCGGTGCGGGAAGGGGGAGAGGCCCGGCGCAACCAGCCACCGGCTCCCCCCTTCCTTGGTAGGGAAGGGGGGCCGGGGGGGTTAGGTCCCAAGGGCGCAGCGCAAGCTAGTCGTCTGATTCCCGCGCCCATCTCGGAGGCGCTTACCACGCGCATCCAGCAGTTGGCCGTGGCCGCGTTCCGCGCCATCGACTGCGCGGGCATCGCGCGCGTGGATTTCCTGGTGTCGCCCGACGAGCAGCAGGTCTACGTCAACGAGATCAATACGATGCCCGGCTCCCTCTCCTTCTACCTCTGGGAGCCGAGCGGCGTGCCGTTCCCCGCGCTCGTCGACCGGCTCGTCACGCTCGCCCTGGAGCGCCACGCCGACAAGCAGCGCACCACCTACTCCTACGAGACCGACCTGCTCCAGCGCAGCAGCCTCGGCGGCAAACGCTAACCGCGCGACTGAAGCCCTTGGGATGACGGCAAGCAACGTTGCTGGCTACACCTCGACGGTCACGACCTGCGGCGGGCTCTCCTCGGCTGGTAGAGGCTCACCGCTCGCCTTCACGTCCTCCAGGTATAGGCGAATGGCGTCCTGAGCATTCGCCAGTGCCTCTTCCACCGTCGCGCCCATGGTGTAACAGCCGGGCAAGGCGGGCACAGTGACGGTGTGTTGGCCGGTGTCCGGATCACGGAACAGCACAGCCGAGTAGCGCCGCATGTCAGCCTCCTGGTTAGAGCAGCGAGCGGAACTGATCTGGCGTGAGGCCTGCATCTCTTAGGATACTGGCTAGAGTGCCCAACGGGAGAGCCTGGCCGGGATGCCGAGGCAGGACCACCCGTCCTGGCTTCGTGGCATGCCGTAGGATCATGTGCCGGCCGCCCGATCGGGCCTCGAACCAGCCGTCTCGTGTGAGCGCGCGTAGGGCTTGAGAGATCGTCACACGCGGCAGGCGCTGCGCCATACACTCCCTTAGCAAACATGCGTACCTAACCACTGGTGCTAGTAGAGCTTAGAGCCCGTACTGGGCGATGCGCGGCCAGGGGACGGGCTCGGGACTGGGCTGGAGTTGCTCATTGAGAGCGAGCAGGGCGTTGAACAGGGCGGCCACATAGGCGAGGTGCATCTGGAGGTAGGGGCGGGCGCGATGCCACAGGTACTTGAGCCGACACCCCCGGTGGACCAGCGAGAGCACGGTCTCGACCAGCATCCGCTCGTTCCACTCCCCGCGGGCACACAGTTTCAGGTTCGGGGGGCGCTCGACCGCCGCGAAGCCAAGATCGGCCAGGGTGA
>Ga0070741_10018972_pt1 | contig 11044 bp, 7 predicted proteins | sample Coa_R1_4_FD_66440 | JGI IMG/M metagenome (GOLD analysis project Ga0070741, IMG submission 66440) | Surface soil microbial communities from Centralia Pennsylvania, which are recovering from an underground coalmine fire - Coalmine... | ecosystem: Environmental > Terrestrial > Soil > Unclassified ...
TGGGGTCAGGTCTTGCATTCATACAAGGACACTACTTAGGGGCGCGCCGCTCAAACTGCTGCAGGCGCCGACTCACCGTCGCATAGTGAACGCCCAGATGCTGCGCGATCTCCGCCAGGCGATACCCATACTCTCGATACGCCCGGCCAATGGCTTCCGGCGTGTCTTCCATCACAAGCTGTCTCAGAGGAGGACGGACCGGCTGGCGTTGACGGCGCGGGACTTCGGGACTCAGGGCCGGCTTAGCCACGCCAGCGATAAACTGCTCATCCCCATAGTAGAGCTGCCCAATCACATCTGCCCACGGCTGCTGCCCCCTCTCCCCGGCAACAAACCGCTGATACTCCCGCACGGCCGCTGCGCGCCGCTGGCCGAACTGCGCCAACAGCCAGTCCGTTGTCACCCACGGCGGTTCACTGCTCTGCCCTACCGTCACCCGATAACTACTCCATGGCCATGCCCGCACCTGCTTCACCAGCCCAGCCCGCACCGGATTGCGCACCACGTACCGACACAACTCCAGCAAATGCGCGTCCTTCTGCACCACAATGGCCTTGTAGCGCCCTTGGAACACATGGCCCACGCGGCCATGCCGCCGATTGAAGCGCTGCGTATAGACGCCATTCACCTGGCGCATCCCCCGGGCCAGAGTGGCCTCCGGCGTTTCGATCAGCAGGTGATAGTGATTGCCCATTAGACAGTACGCGTGGCAGCGCCAGGCAAAGCGGTCGAGCACGTGCCCGACAACCGCCAAGAAGCAGCGTCGATCGATGTCATCCACGTAAATCGCTTCACGCCCGTCACCCCGTGCGGTGACATGATAGACGGCGCCCGGGAATTCCACCCGTAACGGTCGCGTCATGCGGCTGTTGTATCGCTCCATTTGCACGATTGCAAGACCTGACCCTGTTTGCCGGAAGGAGAATTAGGGGCAGGTCTTGCATTACCACACTTATTCCCCGCCGCGATGTTCCATCATCGCATCATCGTGCTCAATGTATGATTGCAAGACCTGACCCTTTCGCTTCTGGTACTTTCGCTTCTGGTATGTGCTCGCTCGTCTTCAGTCTGTGAATTGCACCACAACCATGTGTAGCTCCTCACTCATCTCTATTCCCGCTGTGCTCCTTTTTTTCCTTCCGCTGAAACCGAGACCCCAATGCTGCATAAAGGCCATTGACAGTAACTGCTCCAACGAAGCTCGCCACTGCAATGAGCAGCAGGTAGTTTAATCGCGAATTTTCGTTTTGAGTCAGGTATACGACCGTCCCATGGAAGTTGAGGGGATAGATGTGATCGAGTTGCGGCGCACGAGGAGCGTAGTCTTTGTAGTAGAATTGTAGGTAAACGTTGGCTCCAAAACTCACAAAAGCAACTCCCCACAAGAGTACGAGGAGAACTTTTCTTACGACCATCATGAGCCCACCCACCAATGGAGAACTTTCGGCTCGAAGATCCCACACCAGGCCAGACCTCGGTGAGCTATCTGCTTTTCCTCCCGGCTGCGCTGGCGTTCTTTCTCTAGGGAAGTCATCATTATTGTAGCCTCACACATTTTTATTGCACCTAGGACCAGGGCTGCCGCTAGGCCCACCTCCTGGACCTCCACCGGGGCCACCGGGACTGCCAGGGCCACCAGGGGGAATCCAAGGATCGAATGGCGGCCCATACGGTGAAATAGGAACTACAGTCGTATTTGTCACTGTTGATGAACCTCCGGTACCCAACCCAAGTCCGAAGGTTACCCCTCCTCCGATGACCAGCCCGTGGTCACTAGGGCCAGTAAAAAAGTCTCCAGATGCGTCCGGCCCCCAACCTCCACCCAAGCTTCCATTCGAGAAGGGGCCAGAGAGATCATAAATAGTCTGGGCGTTGGACCCAGCCAAGCTTAAACCTCCAGAGACATGGGCTCCATCCCCAAGCCCCAATCCTTCGCCGTAATAAGCTCTAACATTTCCTTTTCCATCTAGTGCTAATCCCCAGAACCCATTAGCTGCAACGGGCCCGACTTGGAAATTTAATACTAACCCTATTTGAAATGTCCAAAGCCCAAGAGGGTCTCCAGAACTTACCGGGTTATTAAAGGTATACGCATAGAGGTTGACATCGCCGCCATCAAACCCAATTGGGTCCTGGCTAATGAAGCGCTGTAACCCCGGGTGATAATACCGTGCCCGGTAGTAGTAGAGGCCCGTGCCGTCGTTCTCCCGCCCGGTGTATTGCGATGGGTTCGCGGAGGCTACGCCGCTGGTCGCAGTGGTCCCGAATGGCTCATACGTGTATTCGGTCTGCACGGCGCCTACACTATCAGTGAGGGCAACGATTGAGCCGAACCCGTCCGCCAGCAATGACCACGTCGTAGTGGTCTCGGTGCGCTGTAGTACTTCATCAATCCCGAACCCGAGTAGTAGATTCGCCTGGACAACGCCGCCGGAGAGTTCTTGCACGGTCGTGCTGCCATCGTAGAGGAAGTTCGTCGTGACACCATTCACTATCTTCCTCGTGCGTCGGCCTCGGGCGTCATACTGGAAACTCGCGGTGACGCTCGGACCGCTGAGACTCACAAGCTGATTGCGCGTATTCCAGGTGTAGGTCGTCGTCCCTGATGGATCGGTCAAGGTCGCCAGGTTGCCGTTCGCGTCAAAGGTCGCACTCTTAGTGCCTAAGGTGAGTTGTTGATTGGCGGCATCATAGGTCGCTGTGGCAATCCCCGATGGGAGGCCGGTGCGCGCGTAAGACCCGCCGCTGACGATCCGCCGCGCGGCGGTGTCGTAGGTGTAGGTGAGGTCGCCCAAGGTAACAGCACCTTTTTTGTATGTGAGCCGGGTTAAACGGGAGGCATTGTCATAGCTGTAATCGACCGTGACGCCGTTGGGCAGCACCAGTTGCGTGCGCCGGTTGGCGTTGTCATACGTGTATGTGGCCGTTGCGGTTCCCTGCGTAATCTGCGTCAGGCGGTTGGCGTTGTCGTAGGTGTACGTCACCGTCCGCCCGCTGTGATCCGGTGCTTGGGTGATGCGGTTGCTGGCGTCATAGGTGAACTTGAGCCAGCGGCCATTGGGCGCGGTCACTTGGATGACGTTGCCATTCTGGCCGCTCGCATGGGCAATGCTAATGGTGTTGCCATAGCGATTGCGGATCGCTTGCAGCGGAGCAACCTCGCCAAAGACGTAGACCGTACCATCTTTGAGTGTGAGGTCCCACCCCGAGCCGTTCCGTGCGATTCGGGATTTGTAGAACCGCGTGGGCGTCGCCGTACTCTCAAAGACGGCCGTCGCAACGCCGGTCCCTGGGGAAGTACGCAGGTAATGCACGCGCCCGCCATCAGGCGGGATCACGTCCACTTCCTGATATTGATTGGCCGACCACAGGAACATGGCATAGGGATGGGTCGTGCCAATACCAAACGGCCGCGCTTCGTATCGTTCTGCCGATAAGTACGAGTCAGACGTACAGGGAGGACATCAGATAAGAAGAGATCGGTCTGGCTGAAGACAAACAAGCCCGTAGCCAGATCGACCGGCTCGCCATCCGTCCCGCCCCCGCTACTGCCGCTGCCTACCTCTCCGCCTCTACACCCGGGGGTGGTCCGGGGGGACCTACTGTCCCCCCGCCGTTAATCATCGCGCCGGTGAACTCGTAGAGGCGGACGGCAGAGTCAGGGACAATTTGGGCACCACTTGCAGTCACGGTGCCTTGGCCGTAGACCGTCCAGCCGAGTCCGTCGGGGTCGTAGCGCCAGAAGTCAAAGCGGGCGCCCGCCGCTTCGCCCACGTAGTTGGGATAGATCAGCCAGCCCCCTTTGCCGTTGGTCTGGGTCGCGCCCACGATAGACGCTGCGCCGGGTTGGATGGTGAAGTACACCGGCACCTGGACATTGACCGGCAGCGGATGCGGCCGAAGTGGAACGCTTGCGTCAGCGGCATCAGCAACCCTCGGCCGACAAGATCCGTGCACGTTGGCTGGACGTCGGCGCCGACACAGCCAAAAGCAACTAACAGAGACAAGGAGGACAGTGTATGGCCACCCACAAGAAGAAGCCTCGTGTTTACGGGGATAGGCTGCGTGGTGGTTTGAGGAAGTCTTCGCCTTCCTGAAAACCGCCTTTGGTACGCACCATGCCTCGGACCGCCCCTGTCCTGCCGATTCACTTGCTGTGTTGTTTACCGGCCTATTCCCTCTATAAAACCTCGACCGCTTAACCTGTTCCGCCGGGGGATCGCGTTGTTCCCCTTTTCTTGGCTCTCGACTCCCAGACACCGACTCCTAAACTCTTTCCTCCTTTTACCCATTTCCCCATTTATCCTGTCCGTAAGATTTATAAGACGGGCCGCGCCTATTCGTGTTCTTTCGGGGCGAATCCGCGCCGCAGCGTATTCTCCGTGACCACGCGGGGTTCGAGGAACTGGAGCAAATAGTCAGGTCCGCCGGCTTTTGAACCAATGCCTGAAAGCCCTAACCCACCAAAAGGCTGGCGGCCGACAATCGCGCCGGTAATTCGGCGGTTAATGTACAGATTGCCGACGCGAAATTCTCGTTGGACGCGTTCAATGTGTGCCGGACTGCGAGAGTAGACACCACCCGTGAGTGCGTACGGTGAATCAAGCGCGATAGCGAGCGCTTCGTCAAAGTCACGCGCTTTGAGCACCGCTAACACCGGACCAAAGATTTCTTCCCGGGCGATTGTCGCTTGCGGTGGAACGTCGACAAAGATGGTCGGACCGACGAAGGTGCCGTGGGCTGGGGTGGCCATTTCCAGGACGCACCGGGCCTCTTCTTTGCCGAGCCGGATGTAGTGGCGGATTTTTTGCTGCGCGTCTTCGTCAATGACCGGGGGGACGAAGGTCCCGGGTTCCTCCGCGGGGCCGACGCGGAGGCTGCGTGTTGCTTCAACTAGGCGCTGTACAAACACGTCGTAGACCTGCTCAGCCACGATGACACGTGAGCACGCCGAACACTTCTGCCCTGCGTAGCCAAAAGCTGAAGTGACTGTGCCGAGCACCGCTTCATCGAGGTCGGCGTCGTCATCGACAATAATCGCATTCTTCCCGCCGAGTTCGGCAATCACCTTCTTGATCCCGCCTTGGCCTTTTCGTGGCTGTGCCGCCGCCGCGTTGATATGGAGTCCGACTGCTTGTGAGCCGGTGAAGGCAATGAGATTGACCTGTGGGTGTGTCACCAGATGTTCTCCAACTTCCTCCCCGACGCCCGGAAGGTACGAAAGGACTCCGGCGGGCAGACCGACGCCACGAAAGACCTCCATCAGCTTGGCGGCAATGACCGGCGTCTGTTCTGCCGGTTTCATGATCACCGTGTTTCCGGCGACGAGGGCCGCGGCGGTCATGCCGGTCAGGATCGCCAAGGGGAAATTCCACGGCGCAATGACGACCGCGACTCCGCGCGGCTGGTAGAAATACTCGTTGACCTCACCTGGTAAGTCATCAAGCTGGCGCGGCGGGGCGAGGCGTAACATCTCGTGGCCGTAGTACGTTAAATAATCGATCGCCTCACACACGTCGGCGTCGGCCTCACGCCATGGTTTCCCCGCCTCGAGAATTTCCCACGCCGCCAATTCGACGCGGCGAGCCCGCATTCCCTCGGCGGCGCGGAAGAGAAAATCGGCACGTTGAGCAGCGGGGAGGTCTCGCCAGCCGGCGAACGCCCCGCGCGCGGTCTGTACGCTCCGCTCCGCGTCGGCAATCGTTGCCCGCGCCGCGCGGCCGACAACCTCGTTCGGCCGCGACGGGTTGCGGGACACGATTGCCGCACCAGTTGTGATCTCCTGATCATTAATGACTAGCGGATAGAGACGCCCGAGCTGTTGCCGGACCTGTGTAAGCGCGGTGACGAATGCGTGACGCGGTCCTTCCTGGGAAAAGTCATACTCCGGCTCGTTGGGCGAGCCGTTACTGAGTATCGAGTGCGTTGTGGCCTCCGCGGTCCTATCCGGTATGCCGTTATTTTCCGCCCGCCGTTGGGTAACCTCGAAGGGACTACGGAGCAACTCGTCTACTGCCGTGTGCTCGATAAAGCCCTGACGCAGGAAGGAATCATTCGAGGTGTTCTCCAGTAGCCGCCGGACCAAATATCCCATACCGGGGAGCAACTCGCCGAAAGGGGCATACACGCGCACACGTTGCCCGAGTTGGACTAAGGTTGCCTTAATCGCGTCGCCCATTCCGTAGAGCATCTGAAACTCGACCGCGCGTTCGGGAAGGCCCAAGGAGTGTGAAGTCGCCAGGGCGTACGCAATCGAGCGGATATTGTGCGTTGCGATCGCCGGGTGCAGCAAATGCGTGTGTTCGAGCAGCAACGTGACCAGCCGCTCGAAATTGGCGTCGGTTTCCCACTTGCGAGTAAAAACCGGGATCGGCCAGTGCCGCTGCCGGGCGACGACAGTTTCGTAGTCCCAATAGGCTCCGCGTACGAGTCGCACACTGATCGGAGTGCCTCGCCCCTTCGCCCATGCCAAAAGGTCATGCACATCTTGTTCGGTTTCACGGAGGTAGGCTTGCAATACGACGCCCACGTGCGGCCAGGTGCGAAACTCGTCCTCGTTAAAGATTTCTTTACAGACTCGTAACGTGAGGTCTTTGTAGCGGTACTGCTCCATATCGACAGTGACAAACGCGCCCATTTCCTTGGCGGCGCGGAGGACCGGACGTAACCGGGCTTTGACTTGTGCGGCACTCTGCGCCGGATCAATCGCGTCAAATTGCGAATACAACGCGGTCAGCTTCAGCGATACGTTGATTGACGGGATGGGTCCGGTGTGGTCGGTATCAATGAGCGCAACCGGCTCCCAATTTTTGGCCGCGTCAGAGAGCGAACGTAGCAGCGTGAGATAGCGCTGTTGATAGGCTTCCGCTTCTTCCTCGCTGAGTGTGGCCTCGCCCAGTAGGTCGAGCGTAAAAGCCAGACTTTGACGTCGCAGTTTGCGGATTGCGGTCAGAGCTTCGCTCGGCGTTGATCCGGCGATGAAACGCTGGGCCATGCGGGTGGCGTTGCGTCGCACAGCGAGGGCAACGGCGCGTGCGGCAGCCGTACTCTGGGTGGCCACATCCAGGCCCCACTGCACGGCGACGGGAAAAATCTCCTTGTGGTTAAGAAAATATTCTTGCAGATGGCGTGCGACCTGATCGCCGGTTTTGAGCAGCGGCAACACGTCGATAAAACGAAACATCTGGACTTTGAGGGTTTCGTCGCGCATGCACCAGTCGAGAATTTTCTCGTCCCACCAGGCAAAATGGAACACCGATGGTGACTCTGTTTGCAAGCGGGAAAAAATCTCCCGGCCCAGGACTTTTGTCTGTTGTTCGATGTCGTCTGACACTGCCACGGCCGCGCTCCTTCCTGTGGTTTCCAGTATAGCGCTGTTCTGGAATAAATACTGACGGCTCCGGTCGGAGAATAAGAAAAATCGCAAGGCAAAAGTGCGAAAGATATTAGTACGTGCAACGTGTTGCGTGATACGCCAGCCGGGAACTCACCACGTCCACTCTCGAGAAAAGTGCGAGGCCGCACAAGCTCGGGGGCGGGGCGATCTGACGGAGTCCATGATTTTTCAATAGATTTTCTATTGAAAATTAATTGATAATAGATTATGGTCGAACGTAGGCCTGTAGTTGATAAAATTCTCACAATGGTGCTAGGTACCGGCAAAAGGAGACAGTCATGAGCGAGACCATCAAGGTTCAACGCCGTAGCAAATCCGATCGGGTCAACCGCATCAGCGATAGGCGGGCTAATGACGCGCGCACCCAGAGCCTCTACCAACCGTATAAGGATGCGGAATGGGGCTTTATCAACCATTGGTATCCGGCGCTTTTCGGCGAAGAACTTGCGGACGGCGCGGTCGTGGGTGTCCAGATTTGTGGCATACCCATCATGCTGCGTCGTGTGGAAGGAAAAGTATTTGCGTTAAAGGATCAGTGCGCGCATCGCGGCGTCCGCTTGTCTGCCAAGCCGATGTGCCTGACCAAGGACACGATTTCCTGCTGGTACCACGGCTTCACCTATGACCTGGCGTCGGGAAAACTCGCGACGATTGTGGGGAATCCTGACGACCCGCTCATCGGCACGACCGGAATTACTACCTATCCAGTGGAAGAAGTCGCGGGCCTCATCTTCGTTTTTGTCCGGGATGATGAGTTTCCGGACCAAGACCTTCCGCCGCTGTCCTCAGATCTGCCGATTCGATTTCCGGAAAATAGTGAACGATTCCCGCACCCGCTGTGGCCGCCAACGCCGAGTTTGCTTGATGAGGGGGCGGTCGCGCTCGGAATGCACAGAACGGGAGAATCAAACTGGCGTATTGCCTGCGAAAATGGCTTCGATAACGCGCATATTCTGGTCCACAAGGACAGTCCGGTCATCCACGCCAAGGATTGGATATTACCGCTGGGCATCAGACCGACTGCGGCCGATTGCATCACGCCCATCGAGGGTGACGGCCCAAAGGGCATGATGCAGTGGTTGTTTACCGACAAATGGGAGCCGATTCTCGAAAACAAAACGTTGGGACTCAAGGTGGAGGGACTGAATAGTCGCTTCTATCGGACATCCGTTTTTCTCCCCGGCGTGCTGATGGTCGAAAACTGGCCGGAAGAACACGTTGTGCAATATGAGTGGTATGTGCCGATCACTGACGACACCTACGAATATTGGGAAGTCTTGGTTCGTATTTGTAAGACCGACGCGGCGCGCAAGTCCTTTCATGACCGGTTTGAGACTTTCTATCGCCCAATGTGTCTGAATGGCTTTAACGACTGTGACCTGTACGCGCGAGAAGCGATGCAGGACTTTTACGCCGATGGCTATGGCTGGGACAATGAGCAACTCGTCGATACCGACGTTTCCCCGATCACCTGGCGAAAACTCGCCTCGCGCTACAATCGTGGCATTGCCAAACCTGGACGCGGCGTCGATGGCTCGATCAAAGCTTCCAGCATTCGCATCCGGCGTCTCGCAGAAGGCAAGAAGCTAGAGTATTTCGTCGAAAAAATCGACGACATCAATACCGCGCGTCCCTCCAGCGGCGGCAAGAAATAGCAGGGCTTTGTATGAGCGACAGCGGCCTGAGGGCGACGTTTGTGTTTGCCGATGGCATTGCACGCGAAGCACTGTTGCCGCCAGACCTGTCAGTGCTTGACGGCGCGATTGGGCAGAGCGTACCGATCTTACACCAATGCAAAAGTGGGAGTTGCGGCACCTGTGTCGCGCAGTTGATCGAGGGCGACGCGCCGATGCGTGAAGACCGCGCAACGTCGTTATTGCCCGGCGAAAAGGCCCAAGGCAGGCGGCTGCTCTGTTCCACAAGTATCCATTCCGCCTGCACGTTTGCCTTGGACTATCCTAGCGATATCGGCGCTGTGCGAGCGCAAAAAGCCCATGCCTTCATCGACAAGATAGAATTTCTTGCGGCGGATGTTGTGCGCTTGGAGTTAGAACTCGCCGAAGGGTGTTGGCTGGACTTCAAACCCGGACAGTTTATTCAGGTAACGGTCCCCGGCACTGGTAAAGTCCGGCGCTATTCTATGGCGAGCCCGCCCGGAGATTTGCCGCGTATTGAACTGCTGATCCGCCTGCTCCCCAATGGCCTCATGTCAACGTACGTGAGTGAGCGTGCCGCAGTAGACGACGTGCTGGAAATAGAAGGGCCGTTTGGTTCCTTCTTGTTGCGTGAGAAGGTCAGGGCGCCTCACATCATGATTGCCGGCGGTACCGGGCTCGCCCCGATGATGTCGATGCTGGACGTGCTGCGCACCACCCCAGGGAGCAAACCCCGAGTGATTCTGAGTTTTGGCTGCGCGACACGTGAGGGCTTGTTCTTTCACGAGGAGATTGAACGCAGACAATTTTGGTTGCCGTCACTGCAAGCACGCATATCAATTGACCGCGGAGAGCCTTCGGCTACCGTGCGGGTTGGCAATCCGGTGCAAGCAATAACCGCGGACGATGTCGGCAATCCTGACACCGTCGCCTATCTCTGCGGCCCGCCGGCGATGATTGCCGCCGCGCATGCGCACCTGTGCCGCTTGGGAATCGCACCACGGAACATTTTCACCGAGCAGTTTGTCGCCAGCGAAGGGCAATGAAGGAGTTGTCGTATGGAACCCACTATTCAAGTTCCTTTCTCATCCGAGCAACAACAATGGTACGACACAGCCTGTGCCAAGATCAATCCTGACCGCTTGAAGCAGTTGCTGTTCAAACTCACCGATATTCATAGTCCGACAGGCGCGGCCGGGGCGGCAAGCCGGTTCATGGCGCAGTATTTTACCGGTATCGGTCTCAAGGCCACCTATGATGCGATGACTGCACAGTCGGGCAATGTGCTGGGCGAAAAACGCGGATCGGGCGGCGGAGCCACGTTGTTATTATATGCGCCGATCGACACTCATTTAGAGGGCGACGACAGCGATTTTCCCTGGGCCGGCCCGAAGCAAACGGTTGATCTGAAGCCGCAAGCAAAAATGGTGGATGATTGGGTGTTCGGTCTGGGATCGTCCAATCCTAAAGCGATGGTATCGACTCTCACAGAAGTTGCGACGGCGCTGCTTGAAGCAAAAGTGCCGCTGAAGGGTGATCTGCAAATCGGATTTGCCGACGGCGGCATGCCAGTCACTGTGCCGTCTCGTGATAATGCGGGCATGTCTCACGGTCTTTTCCATCTCCTCAATCGCGGTATGGCCCCGGATTTTGCGATTATCATGAAGCCCTGGAATTGGGTGTATCACGAGGAACCCGGAATGGGCTGGTTCAAAATTATCGTGAAGGGAACTCTTGGTTATGCAGGGGTGCCACGAGGGTTACCAAGTTTTCGTAGCTCCGTTGTCCCGGCGGCAACGGTAATCCTTGAGCTGGAAAAATGGTTAATCGAGTATGCCGAGCGCAACACTTCCGGTGTTATCAGGCCACACGGCTGGATTGCCGGCGTGCGGTCAGGCTGGCCGGAGCGACCAGCCTTCCCGTCGGCAGCGACCGAAATATTTTTTGATGTGCGCATCAACCCGCGCACGTCACCGGGAGAGGTGCGGGCGCA
>Ga0070741_10018973_pt1 | contig 11044 bp, 11 predicted proteins | sample Coa_R1_4_FD_66440 | JGI IMG/M metagenome (GOLD analysis project Ga0070741, IMG submission 66440) | Surface soil microbial communities from Centralia Pennsylvania, which are recovering from an underground coalmine fire - Coalmine... | ecosystem: Environmental > Terrestrial > Soil > Unclassified ...
CCGCCGGTGAGCGGCCGATCGCTGCTGCTGATTCCACCCGCGCTCGCGGTGATCGTCCTCGGCAGCGTCGGAATGGTTCACGCCGCACTGAAGCTCGGGCACGCGGCCGGTATCCCGGACGTCCTCATCGGGACGCTCGTCCTCGCCGTCGTCACGAGCATTCCGAATGCGTACACGGGCGTGCGCCTCGGGCTCGCGCGACGCGGCTCCGCTCTCGTGAGCGAGACCCTCAACTCGAACACGATCAACCTCGTCGGCGGTCTGGTGGTTCCGGCGCTGTTCGCACCTGTCGCGGCCGGCGGCCTCGCCCGCGCGGACGGCATCTGGCTCCTCGGGGCGACGCTGCTCGCGGTTGCGCTGCTCGCGCCCCGGCCGGGGGTTCGCCGCGCGGGCGGTGCACTCGTCGTCGCGTCGTGGATCGGATTCGCGATCGTTCAAAGCGCGGTCGGATAACAGAACCTTTACGAACCGCTCAACGGCCGGAAACCAGGGCGAGGGATACTCTGAACCGAGATGCGGCCTCTCGCATTTTTCTGTCTGCCGCTCATCGCGCTCGCGGTGCCGGCGGCCGCGCTTGCGGCGGGCAAAGCGGCGGGGGACGGCACACTCGTCGTCTCGAACGGCGGCGCACCGAAGGGCGTCACCGTCATCAGGCTCGTCCTCGACGGCGCGACGGTCGCGCACCTCTCCACCGGGTCGCCGGATCAGATCGACACGGTCTTCATCGACGACCCCAACAACACGAACGACATCGCCGCGAGCGCGACGGCGACGCGGAAGTCGTACGCCGACCCGACGACGGGCGACAGCATCACCAAGCTGCAGGGGAGCGATTTTCGTTTCCGAACGTCCGGAGGGCTGTACAAGATCACCATCTACGGCACCGGCGTCGATCTCTTCGCCGTCGGCCAGGGCAAGGTCGAGCTTCAGGGCCAGCCCAGCGCGGCGACGCCGGACGGCCGCTACTCGATCAACGGCGCCGACTTCCACTCGCTCCCCGCTACGCTGACCGACTGGCTCACCATCAAGTCGGCGGGGTAAGAAGCTCACATGGCCGCGAAGCCGCAAACCGTGCTCGTCGTCGAAGATGAAGCATCGATCGCGTCGTTCGTCGCGGCGTACCTGAAGAACGCGGGTTTCAACGTCAAGACGACGGCGAGCGGAAACGAAGCGCTCCGGATCGTCGAGTCGGAAAAGCCGGATCTCGTCGTCCTCGACCTGATGCTTCCGGACCTCGACGGCGTCGAGGTGTGCAAGCGAGTCCGCCAGAGCAGCGACCTGCCCGTGCTGATGCTCACGGCGCGCGACGAGGACGTCGACAAGATCATCGGGCTCGAGGTCGGGGCCGACGACTACATGACGAAGCCGTTCAACCCGCGGGAGCTCGTCGCCCGCGTGCGCGCCATCCTGCGCCGCGCCACGACGGCGAGCGGCGAGCGTGAGAACGCGGTGATCCGCCACGGCGAGCTCACGATCGACGCCGGCCGCCGTGAGGCGAAGGTCGGTGACACCGAGGTCCAGCTCGCGCCCAAGGAGTTCGACCTCCTCTGGGAGCTGCTCGACCATCGCGGGCTCGTCCTCACGCGCGACCAGCTCCTCGAGCGTGTCTGGGGATACACGTTCGCCGGCGACACCCGAACCGTCGACGTGCACGTGCGTCAGCTGCGGCGCAAGCTCGGTGACGCGTCGCCGATCGTCACCGTCTGGGGCGTCGGCTACAAGGTCAGCCCCGCGCCGAGCAGCGCGCGCGAGACTCCGGCCGCATAGATCCGTACAGTCGGGCCGTGCTCGGCTCCCTCCGCTTCAGGCTCCCGGCGCTCTTCCTCGCCGGCGTGCTCCTCGCGGGAGTCGTCGCGACGATCATCTCGATCAGGTTCTTCCAGAGTTACACGCGCACGCGCACGATCCACGAGCTGCGGTCGGAGTCGATCGGGATCGTGTCGCTCTATGCCAGCCAGGCGGGGGCCGAGGAGGTGCCGGTGGCGAGCCTGCGGCGTGCGATCGGCGGCGACCAGATCTTCTACGTCCCGATCGTGCCGGGGGCATCGCTCTTCGCCGGTCCGCTCCCGCTCCTGCCCGTCGGGACGCTGACGAAGCAGCAGCTGGCGTCCGGGCAGCCGACGACGCTGGACGTCACCCGGAACGGGACGCAGTACCTCGCCGTGGCGGAGCCGGTGGCGATCGGTCGGCAGGTGCTCGGCGCACTCGTCGTCGCGACGCCGCAGTCGCAGCTCCGCAGCCGGTGGCTCGTGCTCATCGAGCGGCTCGCGGTCGCGTTCGGCGGCGGAATCCTCGTCGCCGGGCTGCTGGGCATGTATCTCACGCGGCGCATCGCGCGTCCGCTGATGGCGCTCTCGGAGGCGGCCGACGAGATCGCCGGCGGGTCCTACGGGATCGAGCTGCCGCAGCCGCCGGGGCGGGACGAGATCGCGCAGCTGTCGGCGCGGTTCGCCGACATGGCGGTGAAGCTCGCCGAGGCGGAGCAGCTTTCGCGCAACTTCCTCATGTCCGTGTCGCACGAGCTGCGGACGCCGCTGACCGCGATCCGCGGCCACGTGTCCGCGTTGCGCGAGGGCGTCATCGACGATCCGGAGGCGTCCAGCCTATCCCTCGCCGTCATCGAGGAGGAAGCGATGCGGCTCGAGCGCCTCGTCGGCGACGTGCTCGACCTCGCGAAGCTCAACGCGCACCGTTTCACCGTTCTCGAGGAGGAGGTGGACATGCGCGACCTGTGCGAGCGCGCGTACGCCGCCTTCGGCGAGGTCGCCCGCCAGCGTGCGATCGACTACCGCCGCGATTTCGCGGTCCGGCCGGTGATCGTCACCGACGGCGACCGCGTGCTGCAGATCATCTCCAACCTACTCTCCAACGCGTTCCGATGGACGCCGGAGGGCGGCCGCGTCTCGCTCGCCCTCGGCTCCGAGAACGGCATCGTGTCGGTCGTCGTCTCCGACTCGGGGCCGGGCGTCTCGCCGGAGGAGCGGGAGCGGATCTTCCGGCCGTTCTGGTCACGTGACGGCGCCGGCACCGGCCTCGGCCTCGCCATCGCACGCGAGCTCGCGATCGCGCTCGGCGGACGCATCGACCTGCGCAGCGAGCCGGGCCTCGGCGCGCGCTTCGAGCTGATATTGCCGAATCGGTAAAGCGGTGGTGCTTCGCATCCCCGTGCGCTGGTGCCCGACCGACGACCGCAGCCCTCAGCTTGCTTGCTGTGACGGCGGTTCGAGCCTGTAGACCGTCGCGCCGTGCGGCTGCAACGCACCCTCGATCCGCTCGAGCCGCTCGTTGGCGGAGCGCCAGCCGGAGCTGATGAGGTCGACGAGCAGTGCGAGATCGTCGACACGGGCATTCCGCTCCGCGAGCAGGTCGGTCTCGATCCGCTCCAGCCGGCGGATGACCTGGTTCATCAGGCCGCGCACCTCGGCGAGATGCCTTGCGCTCGGCTTGAAGTGCTCGCGCAGGCCGTCCTGGATCGCGCCGGGGAGGCCCACCTGCATGACGTGCGTGGTCGCGGCCAGCGCTTCGATCTGCGTGCGCGCCCGAGCGAGCGCAGCTTCGAGCTCAGCGGGATCGGGCCGTGAGGAGCGGGCCCCTGAGATCCGGTCGAGCGCCCGCTTCAACACCGCCTCGTCCATCGAGCGCAACGTTACGGTGGGCGTCGGATGGAGGCCTCCGAGCTCGATTACGAGCTGCCGCCGGAGCTGATCGCACAGCATCCGGCCGTCCGCCGCGACGAGTCGCGGCTGCTCGTCGTCGAGCGTGCGACGGGGCAGGTCCGCCATCGCCGGTTCGGGGAGCTCCCGGACGAGCTCCATGGCGAGCTCGTGGTCGTGAACGACACGCGCGTCGTCCCGGCCAGGATCCCGATCGATTCTCCGCGGGGTGAGGTGCTGCTGCTCGAGCGGCTCGAGGGCGACCTGTGGGAGGGGCTCGCGCGGCCGACCCGTCGGCTGAAGCCGGGGGCAAGCTACGGCCCGATCGAGCTCGTCGAGCATCTCGGCGAGGGGCGCTGGCGGCTGCGGCTCAAGGGCGAGCCGGCGGGGGAGACGCCGCTGCCGCCGTACATCACCGAGCCGCTCGTGGATCCCGAGCGCTACCAGACGGTCTATGCGCGCGAGCCGGGATCGGCGGCCGCGCCGACCGCGGGGCTCCACTTCACCGAGAGGCTCCTCGAGGGTCTCGACGTCGAGCGCGTGACGCTTCACGTCGGCCTGGACACCTTCCGGCCCGTCGGGGAGGAGCGGCTCGAGGACCACGTCATCCACGGCGAGCGCTATTCGGTCGAGGCTGCGGCCCGGGAGCGCATCACGGCCGCGCCGCGCGTGCTCGCCGTCGGCACGACGACGGTACGGGTGCTCGAGTCGCTCGCCCGCGGCGCGCCGCTCGAGGGCCGGACCGAGCTCTTCATCACGCCGGGATTCGAGTTCCTGCGCACGGACGCGCTGCTGACGAACTTCCACCTGCCGCGTTCGACGCTCCTTGCGCTCGTGATGGCCTTCGCCGGCGTCGAGGAGACGCGCAGCCTCTATCGGCTCGCGGTCGAGGAGCGCTACCGCTTCTACTCATTCGGCGATGCCATGCTGATCCTCTGATGTGGGACCACGTCACCATCCGCGTCTCCGACGTCGAGGCCTCGGCGCGCTTCTACCAGACGGTGCTCGGCCGAGTGCCGACGGGAAAGGCCTACCGGGAATGGGACGACTTCTCGATCGCACCGGCGGACGCCGAGCATCCGCTCACGCGACATCTGCACGTCGCCTTCGCGGCGGCGTCCCGCGACGACGTCGACCGCTTCTGGCACGCGGGCGTCGATGCCGGGTACGAGAGCGAGGGCGCCCCCGGGCTCCGGCCGCAGTACCACCCCGAGTACTACGGTGCCTTTCTCCTCGATCCGGACGGGAACAGCGCAGAGGCCGTGTTCGGGCACCGGCGGCGAACAGGGCCGAACGTCCTCGACCACCTGTGGATCCGCGTCGCCGACGTCGACGTGTCCGAGCGGTTCTGGTGCACCGTCGCTCCCGTGCTCGCGGTCGAGGTCGACCGCGACCTTCCGGACGGTTTCCACGTCGTCGGAGGCAATCGCTCCTTCGCAGTGCTCCGCGACGGGCGGCCGCGAACCGAGAACGTCCATCTCGCGTTCCCCGTTCCCGACGACGATACGGTCGCCGAGTTTCATCGCATCGCAACCGCCGCCGGGTACCGGGACAACGGCGGCCCCGGCGAGCGGCCGGAGTACCACGCGGGCTACGTCGGCGCTTTCGTCCTCGACCCCGACGGCCACAACGTGGAAGCCGTCAACCACAACCGCTGATGACCCCGGGCTGCTTCACGCTCGAGGCGACGGAGGGAGCGGCCCGCGCCGGCGTGCTGCACACCGCGCACGGCGACGTGCCGACCCCGGCCTTCATGCCCGTCGGGACGAAGGCGACGGTGAAGACCGTCGACCCGGACGAGCTGCGTGCGGTGGGAACGCGCATCCTCCTCGGCAACACGTACCACCTGCATTTCCGTCCCGGCGAAGACGTGATCGCCGAGCTCGGCGGCCTGCACGCGTTCATGAGCTGGGAAGGCCCGATCCTCACCGACTCCGGCGGCTTCCAGGTGTTCTCGCTGCGCGACACGCTGCTCGCCGCCGACGACGACGGCGTCACCTTCCAGAGCGTCTACGACGGTTCGCCGGCGCGCTTCACGCCGGAGCTCGCCGCACGAATCCAGGCGGACCTCGGCTCGGACGTCGCGATGTGCCTCGACATCTGCCCGCCCGCCGGCGTCGCGCGCCCGGAGCTCGAGGTTGCCGTCCGCCGGACGACCCTGTGGGCCGAGCGGCAGCGCGATCTCCCGCGCGCTGCCGGTCAACTGCGCTTCGCAATCACGCAGGGAGGCCTCGACCGCGAGCTGCGCGCGCTCTCGTCCGAGGACCTCGTCAAGCTCGACTTCGACGGCTATGCAATCGGAGGTTTGTCGGTCGGTGAAGAGCGCGCGCCGATGTTCGAGGCCACGACGGACGCCGCCGCGGCGCTCCCGGAGCACAGGCCGCGCTACTTCATGGGGATCGGCGACCCCGAGGGCGTCGTCGAGGTGATCGCCCGCGGCGTCGACATGTTCGACTGCGTCCTCCCGACCCGCACCGCGCGGACCGGCAGTGCGCTGACATGGGAGGGCCGGCTGAACCTTCGCAACGCACGCTTCGCGCGCGACCCGCGGCCGCTCGACGAGAGCTGCGGCTGCCCGACCTGCTCGCGGTTCAGCCGGGCCTACGTCCGGCATCTCGTCAATCAGGACGAGATTCTGGGCCTTCGGCTTCTCAGCCTGCATAATCTCCGCTTCTTGCTCGATCTCGTCGCTGCCGCGCGGGAGTCGATCGAGCGCGGCGCTTTCGCTTCCTGGAGCGCGGACGCGCTTGCCCGGCTCGCCCGGCCTACCGAAAAGGAACTCGCATGAGCGGAGCAGGCTTCCTCCTCATCGTCGTCGCGTTCGCCTTTCTCTACTTCGTGCTCGTCCGCCCGCAGAAGAAGCGGCAGCTCCAGACCCGCCGGATGCTCGACGCGGTCAAGCAGGGAGACGAGGTCGTGACCGCCGGCGGGATCTACGGCCGGGTCACGGAGTTGCACGACGACGCCGTCACCGTCGAGATCGCGCCGCAGGTCCAGGTAAAGGTGGCCCGCCGTGCGATTGGAGGCGTCATCCCGCCCTCCGAGCCGGAAGCGGTCGAGGAGGCCGGGGAGCCTCCGACTGTGGAAAACGGCCGCTAACCTGTCGTTTCTTCGGTCGTGAACGAGCGTCGGAACTACCTGATTCTTCTGGGCGTGATCCTGGCCGCCGTCGTCGGCGCGGTCCTCCTCGCCGCCCCAGGCACGGGGGTGCACCGGAAGCCGACGCTCGGCCTCGACCTCCAGGGCGGCCTCGAGGTCGTCCTTCGCGCCGTCCCGCCCAAGGGCCAGAAGGTGACACCGGACGGGATGAGCACCGCCCAGTCGATCATCCAGAGCCGCATCGACAAGCTCGGTGTCTCCTCGCCGGAGGTGCGCAAGCAGGGAGCCGACCAGATCGTCATCGAGCTGGCAGGCATCCACGACCCGGCGAAGGCGGCGGCCCTGATCGGCAAGACGGCGCAGCTGATGATCTTCGACTTCGAGCCCGACCTCGCGTCCCCGTCGGTGGGGACGCGCGGCCAGCCGGTGGCGACGCCGTCGCTCTACGACCTGCTGACGCAGGTGCAGGCGGAGGCGAAGCAGGGGTCGCCGGAGTTCTACTACCTGTTCAGGAACAAGACGGTCCCGGCGAAGACGAAGAAGGGCAAGCCGACCGTCACGCACTCGCTCCTGCAGGGGCCGGTGGCGACGAAGGCCGACCTTCTGCGGCGGTACGGCGGCAAGGTGCCGCCCGACGCGCAGGTCCTCCTCGTGCCGTCTCACCGGCTCGTCGTCAGCTGCCCGGCCCTGAACGGCTGTCCCGGCGCGTCGGTCAACGCGTCGACGTACTACTACATGTTCAAGTACGACCCGACTGCGCCGAACGGCCCGCCGGAGCTCTCGGGCAAGGACCTTGACACGTCCGGCATCCGGGCCGACATCGACCCGAACACCGGGCAGTGGGTGACGCTCCTGTCGTTCACCCATCACGGTGCCAAGGAGTTCCAGGCGATCACGAAGGCCGAGTATCAGCGCGGTCAGCAGGCGGCGGCGCTCGCCGGCCAGGCGGGGAACCGCGACACGGCCACGGTTCAGCAGTACGCGGGGCACTCGGCGATCGTCCTCGACGGCGCCCTCGAGACGACGCCGTACATCGACTACACCGACGCGTCGCTCCAGGACGGCATCTCCGGCGGCGCCCAGATCACGACCGGCAGCCAGAGCTCGGCGAAGAACCTCGCCCTCATCCTCCAGACCGGCGCGCTGCCCTACAACTTCGTGCAGATCGCCCGCACCGACGTCTCCGCCACGCTCGGCAAGGACTCTCTCCGGCAGGCGTGGAAGGCGGCCGCGGTCGGCCTCGTCATCGTCGCCATCTTCCTGCTCCTCCTGTACCGCTTCCTTGGCCTCGTCGCCGTCTTCGGCCTGGCGATCTACGCCGCCCTCTACTACGCGGCGATCCTCCTCTTCAACGTCACGCTGACGCTGCCGGGCTTCGCCGGCCTCATCCTGACGATCGGCGTCGCGGCGGATGCGAACGTCGTCGTGTTCGAACGCATCAAGGAAGAGGTGCGGTCCGGGAAGTCCGTGCGCGCGGCCATCGCGACCGGCTACAGGCGCGGCTTCCACACGATCCTCGACGCGAACGTCGTCACCGCCATCACCGCCCTCGTGCTGTTCCTCATCGCGGTCGCCCAGGTGAAGGGCTTCGCCCTCATGCTGCTCATCGGCACGCTCATCTCGCTGCTCACCGCGGTCGCCGCGACGCGCGCGATGCTCGGCCTGCTCAGCGGCTTCCGCTGGTTCGACAACCCACGCTTCATGGGGGCGCGCGCGCAGTCGATCCCGCGGTGGCAGCAGATCGACGTCAACAGCCCACGCAGGCGACGGATCTTCCTCGCGGTCGCGACCGCTGCGATCGTCCTGAGCGTCTTCGCGATCGCCTTCAAGGGACTGAATCTCGGGATCGACTTCAAGGGCGGCACGCAGATGTCGTTCCAGACGAGCACAGCACAGACGACGGGCACCGTGCAGAAGGTCTTCGCGGATGACGGGTTCACGGACGCCGTCGTGCAGGGCCGCGGGACGCAGTCCGGCTCGAGTTACGAGCAGTTCCAGGTGCGAACGAAGCACCTGACGAACCAGGAGCAGACGAAGATCGTCGACGATCTCACGTCGGCGGCGGACCTGAAGGGGACGCCCGACGTCACGACCGTCTCGTCGAGCTTCAGCTCGCAGATCGCACACGACGCGATCCTCGCGATCGTCGTCTCGTTCCTACTGATCGCCGTCTTCATCGCGATCCGGTTCCAGTGGCGGTTCGCGATCCCGATCCTGCGAACGCTCTTCAACGACATCCTCATCACGCTCGGTGTGTACGCGCTGAGCGGACGCGAGGTGACGATCGACACGGTCGCGGCCGTGCTCACCGTGCTGGGCTACTCGATCTACGACACGATCATCGTCTTCGACAGGATCCGCGAGAACATGCCGCTCATGCGGCGTGCGAGCTTCGCGCAGATCGCCAACGTGTCGGTCGCCGAGACGCTGCGCCGCTCGATCACGACATCGGTGCTTACGCTGCTGCCGATCACGAGCCTGTTCCTGTTCGGCGGCACGACGCTCAAGGACTTCGCGTTCGCGCTTCTCGTCGGCATCGGTCTCGGCGCAGTGTCGACCATCTTCGTCGCGACGCCGTTCCTGACGGTGCTGATGGAGCGCAGCCCGGAGTTCCGCCGCCGCAGCGCGGCCGGCGACGGCGGCTTCGGCGGCGCGGCCATCCCGGGGCAGCTGCTGCGCGCCCTCGGCCGGAGCGGCTCTGCCGACGGCGACGGCGCCGTGACGGAGGTGCCGGACGAGCAGGAGCTCGAGGCGGAGCGCGAGATCATCGAGCCGGCGGCGCCGGCGCCTGCGGCGCAGACCCAGGCCAGGCGGGAGAAGCGGCGTCAGCGGCGACGCTCGAGACCGCACGGCCGTGCCCGCTAGCCGTCTCTCCGAGGTGGTCGAGGAGCTGCTGGGCGAGCTGCCGGCGCGCGTCCGCGGCTCGCGCGCCCGCGCCGGTGAACAGACGATGGCGCTCCTGCGCGGGCTCGTCGAGGAGCTGAACCTCGTTACGCGTGACGATCTGGACGAGTTGGAGCTGCGCGTCGCTCAGCTCGAGCATCGTCTGTCATTGCTCGAAGCGCCGCACGACGCGCCGCCGGCGTAGGCCGGCGGAAGCGGTCGACGGTCGCGACGAAGCGCTCGACGTCGACGACGATGTAAGCGCAGAGCGCCGCGAGCGGCAGCTCCCCGAACGCCGCCTCGAGCACAGCCTCGACCACCTCCCCGCCGCCCTGCGACGTGACGATGTCGAACCAGGCGTCGCAGATGAGCATCGTCCCCGTCACCGCGGCGAGCGGAACGAGCCAGCTGAGCCGCCGGTAGGCCGCCAACGCGGTGGCCGCGAACGCGGTCGCGAGGCCGACGTCGAAGCCGACCCAGGCGAGGTCGTAGTGCTCGGTGAGATGCCGTGACGGAAGGGTGAACGTGAGGTACAACGTCCACGGAACGAGGAAGATCGCCACCAGGCCCATGAGCCCGGGCACCCACCGTGGGACGGGAGACTCCACCGACATGAACAGGTTGTACCCTGCCCGCGTGCGACTGCGGAGGGTGAGCCCCGAGTCCGTCCTGGCCTGGGCTGCCGCGTTCGTGGGAGCGATCGGGATCGCCTCGGCCCTCACGCCGGAGATGGCCGACCGCTACCGGTTCGTCCGAGGCGTGCTTCCGCCCGGGTTCCCGACCGCAGCGCGCATCGGCGCGCTCGCGTTCGGGATCGTCCTCATCTGGCTCGCGCGCTCGCTCGGGCGGCGCCGGCGGCGGGCGTGGCAGCTCGCGGTGGCCGTGGTCCTTGCGTCCGCGGTCGCGCACCTGGCGAAAGGCCTCGACGTGGAGGAGGCGACGATCTCGCTGCTCCTCCTCGCCGCGCTGGTGCGTTGGCGCAGCCGGTTCGACGTGCCGGGCGACCCGGCGTCGACGCGGCCGCTGCTCGCCCTCGTCGCGGCGGTCGCGACCGCGGGGGCCGTCGGCCTCGCCTGGGAGCTGCGCGGCGGTGAGCTCTCGGATCGGGCGAGCGATCTCTTCACCGCACTGGGTTTCGTGTTCGGCGCCGCCGCGCTCTGGCTGTGGTTCCGCCCGTTGACCGAGAAAGTCGCCCAAACCGTGGGGGAGCGGCGCGTAGCGCGTGCGCTCGTCGACGCGTACGGCAGCGACAGCCTTTCTTTCTTCGCGCTGCGCCGCGACAAGAACTATTTCTTCTCGCCGACGCGGAAGGCGTTCCTCGCGTACCGAGTCGTCGCCGGCGCCGCGCTCGTGAGCGGGGACCCGGTCGGCGACACGACGGAGTTCGACGCCCTGCTCGCAGAGTTCCG
>Ga0070741_10018974_pt1 | contig 11043 bp, 17 predicted proteins | sample Coa_R1_4_FD_66440 | JGI IMG/M metagenome (GOLD analysis project Ga0070741, IMG submission 66440) | Surface soil microbial communities from Centralia Pennsylvania, which are recovering from an underground coalmine fire - Coalmine... | ecosystem: Environmental > Terrestrial > Soil > Unclassified ...
GCACTGTCGCTGATGCGGCGTCGGATCATGCGGAGGTCTAACGCAAAGAGTACCCATACCATGACACCGAACAGCGCGGTCAACGCGTACCAGTTCAAAGCGTTTGTCAATTGAGTGAAGGTTACTGATTCAACGAGGGTGCAAGCGAAGTACATGAAGTTATGACCGAGTTCTAACGGCCAGCGGATAACTGTCATTGTGTGTATCAACGATCGAGACCAAAAAAGTAATATGACCAACAGTCCGGTGACGACGTACGGAAAGAAGGCGAACTCTAGGTTGACAAGCACGTCGCGCGAACGATCGGCTAAAAATGTGAGGGCAACGGCCTGTATGATGCTGATAAGGGTCAGCTCAATGGTGACCACTAGGTCGTCTAAATCCGTTTGAGCGGCTGAGGCTTCCTTTCTGTCGGTTGAGATTCGATCAGCCATTTTTATCCTTATTAAATCCTATGAGCAGCGATAAGTATATTGGATTAGATGTTTATCAGTCAACTCTGGCGCGTCTGGAGACCAACGGATTCAATAAAACACCTATGAAATTAATAAACCCGCTTCTTATTATCTCACTTAACGAAATCTTAACGTTCTTTTCATATCAGATTGATTTTTTCTGGTTAGCCTCTTTAATGAAAATTGAGAAACATAAGGAGTAAAGAGAAATGGAAGAGATACAAAGAGCGCTTCAAATAGCAAAAAGAGAGTGGGGAAATATCAAGGCTTCACTTGAGACCTGTGGCGATATAGGAGAATTTCACTCTAAAAATCATGGGAGAGGTAAGCCCGACTCCCTTCTAGTATCTGAGGGTTTGATTCTGGTTAGGAACCTTATAAGGATGGAGAGCAAATTCCCAACTCATGGGTATTTCACGCAAGAGGCCGCTTATGCCTTTATTCACCTTGCATCGAAGGCAGCAGAGAGGCTCGGACTTAAAACTGGAATGGCTCAAATATTTGGCAGGGGGTATGGCTGGGTTCGAACGGGCTGGTTTGATCCATACGGGATAGAAGAGCACCACGTGATAAAGCAGCTCTTCTTTATGAAGATCTTCTTCCCGCTGGGAGGATTTTTCAACTGGGATTTTAATTCACCCGTGGTAAAGACAAAGCTGAGAGCCATACTATATAAGTTTGTCATGTGGCAGGATAATCCAATGAGCTATATTCAAGATGTTAGAAACTACAGTGCCGATATAGAGCCTCTTTGGCAGGGTTTGTCATTAGCACTGGACTCTCCAGAGGATGGGTTTAGGGATAACGAGAAATTAGTCAGGATAGCTAACCAATAGTAACTGGTTTGGCAATGTAAACAATATGAGTCCGACCTAAAAAAATGATTTCAAGGTGGATTTGGGATTATTTTTGTAGAGATAATCACAGGGGGTTGCTCTAATCGCAGTCCATTATGGGCAGGCACAGGGGTCGAACCCACTACCCGACTACGCGCAAACCGTGTCTGCGACGCCAGATTAGCTTATTTACCTTCGCTAAGGTTTTCCTCAAAAGACCTCTGTGTCTTTTTTCGCCCTTCCCATACTTGGTATAAATATAGCTCCGAAAACTCCTTTCTAAACAAAGCTCCCTTCTAGCAACAATGCATTTCATCTTTCACCAGTCCCCCAATTATCAGTATAGAGACGAGTTCTCTTATAGTATCTTTGGGCAGTGAGCTTCTTTCCAAATCCTTAACCGTCCTTTCGATGTCGTATTTGATCCTTTTTATGGTTGCCTCTCCATCTTGTATAACAGCATAAGAGGCCCTCGGATTGAAATCCCTCGGCTGCCCCACAGAACCGGGGTTTAGAATCGTCGTTCTACCCAATCGCTTTAAGTACGGCTTATGAGAGTGGCCGGCAAGCGCTTGAGGCATTCTTTCAAGATACTTCATACGTATTTATGCGCAAATCTCTACGTATGCGCAAAGACATTCTCGCTCTGCTTCCTTTGATGCGTGAATATATGCGCATGACATCTGACTTGCTCGAAGCATTCAAAAAAAAGATAGAATCATCTCAATCTCTCAGTGAGAAAGAAAAGAAGATTCTATACGCTCGATATCTCTCTGAGCGACGTCATAATTCTTTTGCAAAATTATCGAAAGAGCTCGGCGTATCTCGTCAGCGTGTTGCGCAATTAGAGCGTAGCGCGCTCAAGCAACTCGACAAGGAGGCATAACATAATAAGCTTCTATGGCAAGAACACTTGACTGGATGAAAGAGGTTGATTTTGTTGATTTGTTGGAGGGCGATGCCAAACTCATAGCTAGCCAGTGCGGTCTAGACGTGCTTCTTCGGCTCTGGGAAAATTTATTAGGTTTGAATCTCTACCTCTCCGGCCGTCCTATACAGGAAGCCCAAAGAAGATATATCCAGAAATTCTATAACGGGAAGAATGCTAAAGAACTAGCTATTACACTGGGGGTGTCTGACCGCTTTGTGTATGATGTTCTCAAAGAGGGGCAGAAAAAATGATCTATATCTTGTCCAGTGCCCTCTTTAGTGCCGCTATGATTTCCTTTTTGTCCTCATCGGTGAGCGAAAGAAATGGGCGAGCGGGAATGGTAGAGCCGGGATGCTGGGCGCTCTTTACGGGATGTTTTGCTCCAGGCCAAAATAGTGCTTTCTTCCTGCGTGGCACTATCTTGCGAGGCGGTGTTTTCCCTCCGAATTGGTGTATGGCTGCATATTCCACATTTGTTCCCACCTCGGCAGAACTCGCAGAGTGTCTCGAAGTTATCGATGCGGCCAATCGTCCGGTATCTTGCAGGGTTTTCCCTCCTTCCCTGAGTGCTCTTTGTGATGGCTTCCATGGCGGGCGGCCTTCCTGCTCAAAATTCTCTTCGACCGCATCATGCATAATACCAGCTATCTCTCGCATAGTTGGTGAGAGATCGCTAGATTTTTTGGCAAGGCGTTTGAGAAGGTTTTGGATATTTTTATCATCTACTGTTATCTCGATCATGGAGGTATTATAATATAAACATGGCAATAGAGACAATATTCGATTATGATGTCACAGACGATGAGTGGCGAAGGTTGTTTTGGTATCCGCCACTAGACCGTGACGAATATCTGGCTATACGCGGACGCAGCGAGCTCGGACGGCTAATGGATATATATATACTTTTTGCATCTAGAAATGATCCGAGACAGGAAATTTACAAGGAAAAAATCCTTAAGATTGATCCCCGCCAAAAGTACAATCTATTTTATCTTGATGTCTTGGATGAGTAACTACGCTAAAGTTTAGTGAACAAATAGCGTATTGCCTCCTCAAAATCTCCTGGTGATGAGCTTATTGTGTAGAAAATATTTTTTAACCTGTCTGCAGATATATTGCGTGAGGAAATCTGCGCTAGGACTTCTGCTATTTCTATCCACTGCCGGTTCCAGGCCGTTTCATGATGAATTTCCTTCAGATGCGGAAGTGCATCTTCCTCACTAATGCCCAAATATCGCAACAATGTACGAAAGTTGGTGATCCAGTCTCCATAGCCGTATCCTCGCTCTAATATAGCCTCTTTGTATTGCGCTTGTCCTCCTAAAATACTAATCATCTGGTCGTAGGTATGTCGAGCGATGAATTGATTGAGGACTTCCATCATTTTCCCATTGACATCCTGGCGGTCTATTTTTGTAGGTCGTTTTGATGTGTTATGCATGATCTCATGCCATAGCGATTCTATTGCGTGTTCTTCATTGAACGTCAACTTCTCTCCGTTTGAAATCTTTTGAAAAGCTCTAAGTATGTCTCTTGCTGGAACATATCCAGGTTCAATTTCCGTCTTTGATATGTTTATGAGGCCTCTATCTGTGAATGTGGCCATGAAATAGTTGCCTTTGACAACCCTAATACCTTCAAATCCTCTTGCAAAATATCCAGGAAAGTCTTGCGCGAATCTCTCCATCACAGCATTCAGATCATCCCAGGTTTTGACCGGCATCTCTCCTAAGAGTCCAGGAATCATCCGGCGAAACGACTCGGCAATATCCTGCTGAAACTTGGACAAATCCGGCTGCCAAAATACCTTTCCGGGATTGAAATCAAAGCCAGGGTCTGGGAAGGATTCCAAATCCTGAGTACCTGTCTCGACTTTAAGCCCTTTTGCCCTGAGCTGATTTTCTGTGAGAGCACGCACGCGACAGCGGCAATTGAAACCATTTGGCGGAAATATAGAATTCCAAATTGGGTCATCGGCGCGAAATACTCTTCCGTGCAATGCTCGATGAGTCCGTCATCAGGAGAGCCATGTGCCAGATAGAAGTTAAAGCCATCCAGAGTAATACGGCTATTAAAGGGAAGCCTCCTTAGAAAGCCCACTTCCTTGCCCGTTATGAAGCCCTCTCCCCATTCTCTGGTTCTGGAGGAGAGTTCCCTCAGTTCTTTAGAACACACACAGTTGATGCCGTAGGCTAGAGCGTGGTCATGGTCTCCCCTTACGCCATGGAAGCGGCCTGAGGATGAGTCCATGAGAAACCTGACGCACTCCTTTGGATTGGGGCCGAAATCCACGGCATCCCCAAGGAAAATGAGCGTATCGTAATTTTCGTTTGCCAGTATGGCTTCTAATGCATACCAGTTTGCATGAATATCTGAGAGTATTAAAATTTTCATGCAAATATTCTAATCCTGGTTTGTTAATTGAGTATTAAAGAAATGTTAAAACTGCGTTAGGGATTATGTAAATGGCCTATCTGCTCTAATTGGTTTATAGGCCCAATCCCGTTTGGGGTTGGGCCTTTTTTTCTTAGAGAGATGATAGTTGTCACCGAGGCTGACCTGTTACAGGATCGAGAATGAGACGGCGGTTTGAGTTACCTGAGTCAAAGTCGAACATATTGAGCAACGAACCGGCCTTCTCGTCGAATGACTGGTTGCCGATTCGGCCTAGATTCCAATTATCTTCAATGAATTTCAGGATCGAGGACTGGTCAGTGATGGTGTGGTCCACGAAGTTCTCTTTAGCGAATGGAGAAATAACGAGTAGCGGCAGGCGGGGGCCGTATCCGCAGCGATCGAGGTATACCCCGGCCTTGGGCTGGCCGCACAGCCCTGTGCCTGTAAGCGCGTCATTATCCGGGTCATTTGATTGACTCACTATAGGGGGCATCACATGGTCATACCAGCCATCCGAGTCATCATAAGCAATGATAATGGCCATGCTTTTCCACTGGGGGAGTCTTTGCAACTGGTTTATGGTCTCTACAAGGAAAGTCTGCTCGTCAAGTGGATCGGAGTAACCCGCGTGGCCATCCTGGTACTTAGCCGCTTTAAGAAAGCTGACAGCCGGCAGTTTACCCCCGTTTGCAGCGTTCCAGAAGTCGCTGAGGTCATATTGGTGATTCGCCTGGTCGGTGAATCCAATCGCGTCTATTGAGGTTGGTGGTAGGTGGTGCGGATTTGAAGTGGATTGGTAGTATTGAAACGGCTCATGATGTGCGCTGTAATCCGTAACCGTAGCTCCACCGATATTAGTATGCGAGGCTCCGCAGACTGCCTTACCGTTTACGACTTGGGTTGGCCTGAACCCGCCCTGGAACCAGCCCCACGTGATCCCCCTTTGGTTGAGCAAGTCCCCCACATTGATCCCGGACATTGATATAGTAGTGCCAGATGAACAGTCGTCGAATGCCGGGTCGGCATCACCGATGACAGTGCCATTTGCTACCACATCCTGAAGCGTAGAGGGTGTAGCCCCATGTGTTTGGCCACTGACTAGATTTAATACCCCAGGAGTTGATGGCCCGAATGTCGTGCAGTATGAGTTATCGCTCATCGCGAAATGCTGGGCGTAGTTCCACATAGCCGTCACGGTGTTGCCGTCGTAATAGTCCATAACCAGCCCGGGCTTGCTTATATCAGGCGCGGAGCAGCTCTCCGTGTCCGTAAATTCCACGAACTTGTCCATAAGCCCGTTGTCAAAGGCTTGCTGTTCAGGCGTATAGTCATGGTTCTGGTCGCATGTGAGAGGCTCAGAGCGGTCAAGCCGAGCCGGATTAGCCGAATTCGGATTGTCGGTGAGCAATTCGGTATTAAGACCGTTCACAGAAGGGGTGCCGGGGAGAGGATTAAAAGCCGGTTCGCCCGGCGGGTTTGCCGCGTTCGGATAAGTCCCAAAATAGTGATCGAATGAGACGTTCTCCTGGAAGATCACCACTACGTACTTTATCGGAGTAGACGTCTTGGTCTTGGCTCCATAGGCTGAAGTTAGCCCCGTGCTTAGAAATATAGATGATAAAACTATTGCAACCAGCAATGATTTGATTCTCATTGCAGCCTTTTTGGATTTCATCCTACACCTCCTAATTTTATTTTGCGGGTAATCTAATCCGGGTTCATTAAACATAAATTAAGAGGATATTAAAATTCTGTTAAATGGCGTGTATCAAAAATTTAGTCGTGTTTTATGATACGAGACAAATCTCTATTTAATGTTTGAGAGTGGCATTCGCATAGGTGGGGTTAAAACACTTGTCATGCCCGAAGTATTTGTCGGGCATTTATTGTCATGGATTCCCGCTTGATCCCCGATCCAGTCGGGGACGCGGGAATGACAACTATAAAGTAGTGTATTTAACTGGTATGTGCTACAACTTCATCTTCCTATAATCCCAGGAGGCAAACTTCTCAGGAATGAATTTAAGAAGAACCCGGTTTGGGATGCCGGTTAAGAATTTATAACCCGGATGCTCATTCGAGCCGAAATACCTCTGGGCGTATGCCTCCCGAAATCTCTCAAATAGGGCTCTATCATTGACCCTCTCCGTTTTGCCCTGCATCATAACGCCCCTGTAATCATATAGGGAATCCCCCGCATCCACTATAAGGGCCGTCTTTTTATTTGACTCAACGTTCTTTACCTTCTTTGTCGTTCCTGTGGTTTCAATATAAATGTCCCCATCTAAGATCACATACCACATGGGGATAACATGGGGCATCCCGTCCTTGCCGACGGTAGCCATCCGGCATACCTTCTGCTCTGCTAAAAATACCTTGATTTCTTCAGGAGTCATATTTATACCCATAACGTCACCTCTACTCCAGGGGGTTTCTCTATATACCTAGTTTAATGATTTTGCGAAGGTCAATCAACCCAAAATCTCTGGAAAAAACTCCATAGATGAGAGACATTGGTTTCCTCACTGTCTCCTAAAATAGAGCGCCACTAAAAAAATTATGATATTTTACAGGTTCGGTCTCAATGCAGAGGATTATATAGGCGTGGTGAATAAAGAAAAAGTCGTTACAGCCAGTCGCGATTATCTCTATTTAAAAAAGAGGGGTTATTCTATCCGTTCCATTTTAGAGATGGTCGGAAATCGGTATCAGCTTAACACCGGGGAGCGAAACGTCCTTTACCGCGGATTTTTCACCAGAAGTGAGATTAAAAGCAGAAAAGATAAAATCTTGAGTGAAAAACAGATAAAAGGAGAGGTATTAAAAATAGATGGTTACAACCAGCTTATTACTATGGAATCATACAGGAAGGGGGACTTCGTTTTTATTGCGTCAGACGGCGTAGTCCGGGACTCAGCCTCGGTTCACCGCTCATATAGACCTAGCCCGTTTACAGAGGAGGTTTTAAATAGACTCTTAGAGAATATAGGCTCACTGGAACTTGAAGGCATGGAGTTTTACTTTGACCGGCCCGTATCATTTTCAGGTGAATTATGCAGAATGATAAATGGACTAATGGCGAAATACGGTCTGAGCGGTAAAGCGGAGGCGGTGGATTCTCCCGATTATATTTTAAAAAGGGCTGATTTGGTGGCGACATCCGATTCGATAATCATAGACGGGGCGAAAAACACATTCGATTTGGCGGGATGGTTCATACACCGGATATGGAAGGCTAGGTTGGTTGACCTTAGGGCATATTAGGCGCACCTTCGGAGTATACCTTTTAATAAATCTTTATCTTCTCTAAGTTTTTCCATGTGCCTTCAGAATACCAGATGTCCGCAAACTCAATGATCGAATCCCTCTCCCTTCTCTTCATTTCCTCCCCTGCCTGTTTCCGAATGAGCGTCTTCATGCTCCCAAATGCGCGGCTGTCCCTCTTTGTGAAATCCTCTGCAATCCTTTGAGCGGAATCACGAAGATTTTCTTTAGAAGCCACCTCGTGGATTAGTCCCAATTCCTTTGCCTCTTCCGCCGAATACATCGCCCCTGTATAGAGTGCGGATTCAGCGTTCCTTCCGCCGATTAAAAACCTGAGCATCTCAACGCTTCCAGCAAAGACGGTTGAGCCGAATGTTAGCTCGTTCAAAGAAATCCTCGCCTTTCCTGAAACCATGAGCCTGTAGTCGCACGCTATGGCAATCATACACCCTCCGGCTATGGTGTGGCCGTTTAGAGCCGCCACAACGGGTTTTGGGAATGTGAAGATATAGCCATAAAGGTCGGTGAATTTTGTGAGGAACTTAATGAATGAATCCTTTGAATAGCTCAAAAACTCGGGGACATCCAGCCCAAATGAGAAAAAACTCCCCTCCCCCGTTAGGATTACAGCCTTAACATTTGAATCATCGGCTAACTTTTGGAAGCACTCTCCGAGTTCCTCCACCACAGCCTCATTTAAAGCATTTACCTTCGGGCGGTTGAGAACTATTGTGGCGATGTTTTTATCTGCTGAAAGATGGATGAAATTCATGTTCTGTTCTCCTTACGAGCCGTGAACACCGTGTTAGCTATTGCTTGATTACTTCTTATCATCATAGTCTAATTCCCCAACTGTTGTATAAAGTATTTCGATAATTTCTTCCTTCTTGCGGGAACCTTCCAACACGTCACGTACCATACAGTATAGATTCCAACCAGTTATTAGAAGGATCGGATGCCGACCGAGAAAATCCAAAACTTGTGATGTAAAATCCTCGAGATTTTCTCTTTCGGAAATCGGTTTTGTGTTATGAGTGTTCGCAACCAAAACCGTCTTTTCCCCGTGCTCTTTTATACGTTCGAATTCCAATAGTTGCGTTAGCTTTTTGCTCTCCTTTTTGATTGGGCCTGAGATACCAGTGACTTCAAAACCAAACTTATGCGAACCATCTCTGGTTTGAGCAAGAATATCCACTGTAGCTCCCTTGGTTGCCTGCTCGGCATTCAAACCTAAGAAATGAAGTGCTTTAATAACGGCTTCCTCAAGCATGTCCCCTGTTCCGTAAAGTAATGGCAAAAACCCACCCAGTTCGTCTATTTCTTTCTGGATTGTGGCTTTTCGCTCTTCCACTTCACGAAGCCTCTTAAGCTTAACCTCTTCAATCCAAAGGGGAACATCCTTTTCATTTATTTCGATCTTAACCGGCGGTCCGAATATAGGTCTTATTGACGGCTTGATGCTGATCTCTCCGAGGATTTGATCTTCTTGCTGGCGCAATCGAAAGAGTTCATTAATCTTTCCAGCAAATCTTTGGAATACATATTGCATTCCCTGCATTTCTCTAATGCTTTCGAATCTGTCAACATCGCGTGAAAGTGTGGCAATCGATCTGTAAAAGCAGCTATCGTAGTGAAAGGGGCACCGACCTTGATAGTGGGTAAAGCCAAGGCTTGCAAGGAATTCCAGCGGGTCCAAACCATAGTCATAAGAGGTGTTTGATGTAGCGTGAATAACTAGGTCTGCTTGACCATTTCCTTGTTTCAACTTGGCAAGTATTAACTGAAAACTACCTGAGCCACCTTTGTCAACTTGAGAATTTCCAATACCAGAGTGTCCGTCGTTCATAGTATTGTTACCTCTTTGATAACTTGTCCTTTCACTGACAAAGCAGCAAGAACCATAGGCAGTGGCTTCAGTTCCCGCCTCAGGGGATCGAGAACCAAACTGAGGGCTTCGAGTGTGAAAGCGCCCAAAAGTACGCTGTCTCCCTCTTCGCCGAATATAACATCTGTCCCTCCATATCTCATGGGCCTTGATAAGCGAAGGGCGAATAAAACCCGTTTTTCTCCGACACATCCCACTGGAATCCGTGGTCGTGATAGCTCAACCGCTTGGACTTCGCGGCTACAGCAGGGTATCCGGGAGCAACACACACAGGGTGATTACTGACTGTAACCTCAGCACCACCTTGACCGGCTAGGGCTTCAATCTCGGCTTCAGCCACATTGGGAATCCGGAGGCTCCTCTGCTTTCCCCGTGCGCGGTAGTCAATTGCCACACTCTTGACCCCAAGTATCCGACCCACAAATGACGCCAATATCGCGGTATGCCCACCCGCTTGGCCGGAGAAGATTTGGATAAGCGCGTCCTTCTGAGCCTCCGAAGCCCTCTCGTCTAAATAGACGGCGGCATTCCACTTTACCTGCAACATGTGCCCGGGAGAGTGTGCCGCAAGCACAACATTAAGCCCGTCCAGCTTGACATCCCCGAAACCGCCCTTGTCTATGTGCCAGCCGACGAGAACCGTACATTCTCCCGTAGTGGGCGGGCTTGTAAAGACGCACGGACAAGCAACCTCACAGTTGCAGGTCTCGAAGTAGGTTCCAGCAAGGTTCCATTTCGAAGCCATGGTTGTACCTCCTTTTTTGATTGTTGTTAAAAATCTAATTTGGCGAGCCGTGTAGACCTCCTTTTTATTATCTCACTAATAGTATCCTCTTGCAATAAAGGTTCTTAGAAAGCATAAATGCAGTATAATTTACGCACGCTGAGGTTAATCAAAATCCGAGTGAATGGCAGGAGGAAGAGTGTAATGAGAAAGATTGTATTGGCTATTTTGGCTCTATTCGTCTGTATATCTGTATCCTTTTCCTGCACGAAGAAGGCGGAGAAAAAAGAGGAAAAAAAGGAGGCAGGAGTAGTAGAAAAAGCAATAATCGGGCCTATAGAAAAGGCGAAAGGGATACAGGAAAAATCCAAAGAAAGGGCGGATACGATGGAAAAACAAGCCGACGACGTTTCAGGAGAACCAAACGAAGAGTGTCAATACAAAGAGAAAGTGTCACCCTTGATGCAAAGTGAAAATGTCACCTGTAGGTAGATTATCAAGAGGTAGAATATCAGTTTTAATCTTTTTCGGTTCATCACAACTAAGCTCTT
>Ga0070741_10018975_pt1 | contig 11042 bp, 9 predicted proteins | sample Coa_R1_4_FD_66440 | JGI IMG/M metagenome (GOLD analysis project Ga0070741, IMG submission 66440) | Surface soil microbial communities from Centralia Pennsylvania, which are recovering from an underground coalmine fire - Coalmine... | ecosystem: Environmental > Terrestrial > Soil > Unclassified ...
GCTCTCCGCCTTTGACCCTCGTCTCGGTTCGGCTCCGCTCACGTTTGGCTCGGCCGATGCCAAGCTCTACCACCTCACTACGCCCCGCCTTGGACGCCCGCGCGTCCTGTGGACGTTCCGGGCCAGCGTCCCGCCGGTTAAGGGCCAGCAGGTCGACTGGTGGGAGGGGAACGTGGCCGTGGGACCCGACGGCAACCTGTACGCGGGTAACACCGGGGGCACTGCCTACGTCCTGCGACCGAACGGCCGAACCGTGTGGACGTTCACCGCCGGTAACTCGATCTGGACCACGCCCGCTTTCGCCGATGGCTCCAGCTACTGGGGCTCGCTCGATCTGAACATCTACCGCCTCGACGCCAAGGGGCATCCGGTCTGGCACACGTTCACGCCCGGCTTCGTGATCTCCTCGCCGGCGATTGGCTCTGACGGAACCGTCTACGTCGGATCGTTCGATTCCAAGCTCTACGCCCTCAACCCGGCCACCGGAACGCCGGAGTGGACGTTCGCCACCAGCGACCACATCTACAGCTCGCCCGCGCTCGGCCACGACAAGCACGGGCGGACCGACGGCATCTACGTAGCCTCCACGGACGGCTCGGTCTATGCCCTTTCGCCCACCGGCAAGCTGCGCTGGCGCTACGACACCGGCGACCCCATCCGCTCGTCTCCCACCCTCGGCACGGCGCCGGGCGGTCACGGCCAGATCCTCTATGTGGGCTCCTCCAACGGCAAGCTCTACGCGCTTGACACCGCCACCGGCCGCCGGCGGTGGTCGTTCGACACCACTCCTCGCAACCCCGCGCTGCGCGACCGAAACGACCTCAACGCATCGCCGGCGCTGGGTCGAACCGGCATCCTCATCGGCGGCGAGCATGGATTCCTCGACTACATCCCTTACGACTACTGCCTTCACCGGCGTGACCGGCGCTGCAACACCAGCCCGGCCCAGGAGCTGGGCAACAACCTGAACCGGGTGTTCCCGGTCAGCGCCGGCGGCAGCACGCTAAACACCACTTCGATGGTTGGAGTCTCGCGTGGGACGGTGTTCAACTTCCGCCTCCTCGTCCGCCGCCGGGGCACGACGGTCAACGCCGCCGTGCTCGACCCACAGCGCGTCGTCAGCGTCACGCCACGGTTTGCCTTCTCGGTTCAAGAGTCAGGCGATGGCCATTTCCTCTACGTGAGGCCTCGTGGGCTTTTGCGCCCTGGCACGACCTATCGCATCAGGCTCGCCGGGCACTACACCGACAACGGCAACCACATGGGGAACTTCGATCCGAATGGGCCGGTCGCGGGCAGCTTCACGCAGGCGATCCGCGTGCGCACGGCCGCGCCCACGCGCGGCTCGTTGCCGCTCACGGTTGGCCGCAGCCGAGTCAGCGCCTTGACCATCAGCCGGCTCGCCGTGCCGATGCCGGCGTTCCTACCCTCGGTCAACCAGATCGGGTTTGACAGCTACGACTGGATCGCCTCCACGGTTCGCCGCACGCGTTCACGGCTGCTGCTTTGGGTGATCGGCGCGGTCAAGGACGCGCGCGGAGCCGAGCGCGTCGACCCGCACAGCGCGTTCTCCTTTCCGCTGTCCGGTCAGTTCGCCGGTCATTCGCTGATCCTCTCCAGCCCCAGCGTCCCGCTCTCGTTCAGCTTCGGTGTCGTGCCGCTGAGGCGGTTTGACATGCGCGGGACGCTGGACAACGCTCTTCGGTTCCGTCCGGGCGCCTCGCTGTACGCGGAGACGGTGTGTGCCACGGTCCCCAACTACGGGCCTGTTCTGACGTTCACTGGTATCTGCAATCCAAGCGGGATCCTCGCCGCCAGCGGGACGTTCCTGGCCCGCGCCTACTCCGGCCCGGCCGCCCGGCGGCCGGCGGGTGTGAGACTCGCGTCCATGCGGATCGTGCGGCCAAGTGCCGGTCGAGCCGGGTCCGCCGATGCCCGGCTGGCCGGACGGGCGCTCCATGCCGCACGGCACGTCGCCGGCATCCTCCTGACCAACGCGCGGTCCGGGTCGCCGGTCGCCCTCGATTACCGGTCGCTCACGCAGCTCGAGACGGCCGGGGGCAGGATCACCGGCGTGCGGCTGACGCTGCCCGCCGCCACCGCGCTGCCAAGCCGCCTGCGCGCCTACGTCCTGGTCGACGCCTTTCCGCTGGCCAGCCGCCAGCTGCGCTAGCCGCCGGCCGAGCTAGGTCCTCAGGCGCTTCAGACCAGCTCCGCTGAGCGCAGCCTGATAGCCGGTGTGCGCCGGGGTCTTGGTGAACAGGGCCCAGCTCGGCCCCAGCCCGGGCGGGGAGACCAGGACGATGTAGTCGATCTTGCGCGCCGGGACATGAAAGCGACGCTGCATGTCGTTCACCATGCGTGTCACGGCGTCCGGCTTGATCTTCGACAGCGGGACACCCAACTGTCCTCCGGTGTTTCCGGGCGTGATCACGGTCCCCACCGGCCCAAAGTAGATCTGCTGCAGATGTCCCAGGCGCGATGCGGTCACGCTGAAGGACGTGGCGTCGATCCGCAGCAGGGCGACGCGAGCCCCGGGGGCCGCGCGCCTGACCCGCGCCAGCGCCGCTCGGAGGCTGGCCGATGAGGTGAGCGGGATCGCCACCGCGACGATGATCACGATCGGCACGAGCAGCCGGAGCGCAAAGGCCCAGCCGAATACGGACATGCGAGGTCGCTGGGACGAGATGGCGATTGGGGCTCTCGGCCGGGACGGGGGGCGGCCCGCGGGGCGGACCGTGAGACCGGGACTGCTGGCCGGGGCGGGGCGGACGGTGTGGCGAGGCCGGCACCGCCCTCCTGTCCGCTCAGACCGATATCGGCGGCGGTGGTCGGAGCGCTCTCATACGTGCCGCCCTGCTTGAGCGCCGCAAACGGATCCTCATCATCCTTGCGCCGACCGAACACGGCCCGCACGGTAGCCGCTTACCGCTCGTGCACAGTCTCTAATCAGTCTCGGGTTGCTCCGCCGCCCAGCGCTCGATGAGGAAACGCGCGATGGAGATCGGCGGTGGCAGCCGGAGCTCAGGGTTGCGCCCGGCGAGAGCCTCCCGCACGGCCTGGAGCGCCACCCAGCGCACCTCAGCCAGCTCGCCGTCGCCGCTGCGGGGCTCACCACCATCGGACCTGGCGTCGAACCCGAGCATCAACGAGGACGGAAACGGCCATGGCTGGGAGGCGACATACACCGGATCGCGGGCGACGATTCCGGCCTCCTCACGAACCTCGCGGACGACCGCCTCCTCGGCCGACTCGCCGGGGGAGATGAAGCCGGCCAGCACCGAGCAGCGGCCGGCCGGCCATCCACTCCGACGGCCGAGCAGCAGGTGACCGTCGCACTCCACGGTCATGATCACGACCGGATCGGTGCGGGGGAAATGGGTGGCTTCACAGCGGGGGCAATGGCGCGCATAGCCGGCGTCCTGGACCTCGGTCGGCGATCCGCAGTTGGCGCAGAAGCGATGTCGCCGGTGCCAGTTCAGCAGCGCGGTGGCGTACGCGGCCAGCCCCGCCTCGGCGTGGCCGAGCTCGGCCCCGGCCTCGCGCAGCCCGATCAGGCGGCCGTGCTCCAGCAGGCGCGAGCGCCGGGCCTCAGGAAGGGCGTCGAGGTCGACGGCAAAGACGCCGGTCGCGTCCTGGAGTCCCAGCAGGATCGGCTCGTGGCCATCGGCGTGAGGCGCCTCCTCGCGCACGAGCATCCCGTCGCCGACCAGGACGCCATCGCGCCCGGCGAGCACCGCCTGCCCCCGCTCCAGCAGCCGCGAGACGATCGCCGGATCCTTGCGTTCCAGCTCCGCGCGATCGAGCGTGACGCCGGTGAATGGCCGTTGCCCGGGCATGGGTCCATGTAAGCACCGCTCGGAAACGCCTAGTTCCGCACCAGACCATCCAGGAGCGCGCTCAGCCCCACGTCGTAGCTGTCCTTCCCCCGCGCCGGCGCCCAGTACGGCGCCAGGCTGGCCAGGGTCGGGAAGTCCTCGGCATCGACGCCGGTCAGAACCTCGACCACGAACGGCGCTCGCCCCAACGCCGCCGTTTGCTCGAGGCCGCGCCGGATGATCAGCTCTCCGACCGTGAACTGCCACACCGCGCGATAGCCGTCGGCTGCCTGTGGCGGCGTGAGGCCACAGGCCACGAAGGCGCTCGTGATCTCCTCCATCAGCCACAGGATCGCCGGCGCAATCAAATCCCCTTGCGCCAGCACATCCACCACCCAGGAGTGCTGAGCCAGCCCGTCGCGCATGGCGCGGCAGGCCCGGTGCAGCCGTGCGCGCGGCGCGCGCGGGAGTCGCGGGCGCGGAAACTCGGCGGCGAGCTGGTCGAGCAGCAGCACGAGCAGCTGGTCCTTGTCACGGACGTGCCGGTAGATGCCCATGGTTGAGGCGCCGAGCTCCTGAGCCACGCGGCGCATGGTGAGTGCCTCGATCCCGTCACGGTCCACGATCGTCCGCGCCGATCGGACCACGGCCGACCGCGACAGCCGCGGCGGGCGACCTCGCCGACGCGGGGCAGGCCCGTTCAACCCACTGCGGCCTCAGAGTCGATCGGCGCCGGGCGATAGGTGCCGAAGTTCCACAGGTTGCCCTCGAGATCACGCGCCGCGTAGTCGCGGGAGCCGTAGTCGGTGTCGTGCAGCTCGGTCACCACCTGCGCCCCGGCGCCACGAGCCGTCTCGAGGTGGCGGTCGGGATCCTCCACGACCACGTACAGCCATCCTCGGCCTGCGCGAGGACCGGTCAGCGGATCGTCCCGATCGGAACCCAGCATCACCATCCCGGTGCGGTACATGAGCTCGGCGTGCGCAATTGTGCCGTCGGGGTTCTCGATCACGTCGCGCCTGCGAAAGCCGAACGCCCTCTCCAGAAACTCAATCGCCGCCGGCGCGTCGCGATAGCGAAGAGACGGATAGATAGTTGGCGCCTCAACCGTCATGTGTGACCACCTCCGCGTAGTTTGCGTACATGTACGCAAACGCTATGCCGCCGCGCTGGAGCTGTCAAGCCCCCTCTGGACGGCCCCGTCGCGTCTGACCTCGAGCCGGGCCAGGGTGGAGAATGTGCACCAGTAAAGGTCTCGTTGCCATCCCGGGGCCGGGAACAGGACCGATTGGAACATGCTCGGGACCCGGGCGCGCGCCAGCTCGGCGCCTGACTCGATATCCACCACGACGACGTCGTCACCCGAGTTTCTTGCTAGCGCGCGGCGGGTCCGGGCTGAGCGCGCCGGCGCGGTCCAGCGACGTCCCAGGGCCCGGGCGGGCCGGGTCTGCGCGAGCCGCGGACCACGGAAGTCCTGCAGGACGAGTTCGCCGCTGTCCGGAAACGTGACCATGTGAGCGGCATGAGAGAGCGGGCGCTGCCACAGCGGCTCGAGTCGTTCGCCGAAACGAAACGCCTGCACGATCCCATTGCCCGAGTCATAGGCGATCGCGATCCGCCGTCGCTCGTCATACAGGGGAGGGTCGGTCACCGTGCCTTTGGACAGGCCGCACACCTCCACCACCTCACGGTCCTGATGGTTGCGCAGCGAGACGCGGATCAGGCGCACGGACCCGGGCGCCACCCCCGCCCCGCGCATCGTGGTCGTGTAGTCGTGCGCCCCGTTGTCGAGAAACCACACCTGGCCGCCCGCCACCACGGGGTCCCAGCCATAGCTGTGCTGGGGGCCGCCGTGGTAGCCGCATCTCCAGCCCTCGTCGCGCTGCAGTCGTGTCCCATCCCAGCTAAAGCGCCACACGGAGCCGACCCCGACGACGTAGAGGTCATTGCCGTCGGCCGACAGGCGGGCCACCGACGCCTCCGGCACCGGCACGTCCGCGCAGCGGCGCTCCAGCGTCCCGGGCTCAAGCAGTGTGAGGAGCGCTGGCTCGCTCAGGCTGCGGTCGAGATCCTTCGTCACCAGCGTCCCGTCGGCCAGGACCACGAACGAGTTGTACGGCCGCTCTCGCGGGAGCTCGAACGAGGCGAGCAAATCGAGCTCAGGCGAGAGCCGATGACAGTGTCGCCCAAAGACCACGTGCAGCGAACCGTTTCCGTGCGCGGCCATGCCACCGGGCCAGAAAGGTCCCCCCTGGAGCTGAGGCGAGCGGCAAAGCGGTTCCAGCGTGTGGGCATCGACCCGCTCCACCCAGCACGTGGCCGGATCGCGCAGCGGCCGGCGCCCCATCGTGTGCCGCAGCGTGAACACCTCACCCGGCTCACGCAGGATGACCATGGTGGTGGCGTAGGCATCGCGGCATGCCGCCAGTTGAAGCGATTCGCCCGCGTCGATCCGCAACCCGTCACCCGACAGGGGGGCCTGCCGGCGGTGCGGGCCGCCGTCCTCGGCCGGCCAGCGGCTCGGCCACAGAGCAGCGGTCAACCGCTGAAGACCGCGCAGGCGATGAGCCTCGAGTCCGCCAGCGCGGCCGCGCGATGCTGATGGATATCGAGGTAACCGGCGTCGGTGGTCATCTCGAGGAACGCCTGACGCGAGGGGTACTCGGCCAGCAGCACCATGTCCCACTCACCCTCGTAAGGGCCGATGACACATTCCTGCGCCGACAGCGCCATCAGCACGCGCCCGCCCACTCGCTCCAGGTGCGAGACCACCGCCGCGCCATAGCGGGCGTACGCCTCGGCGCCGGTGATCCCGTCGGCGGCGTCGATGCCGTCGGCGCGCTCCTTGAACCGCACCAGGTTGAGCATCACCACCGGTTGGCCGTCCTGCGAGGAGGCCAGCCGCTGGATCTGCTCAGGTGTCGGTTCGATGCTCACGGGTTAGGCGGCATGATTACGGCTGGTCGCGGCTTCTGGGAGAAGTCGAAGTCCTTGGCCACATTGCCGAGCCCCTTGGCGTTCTCGCGTACGTCGGGTCGCGGGTCCGGTCGGCCGTCGGTCTTGGGGTTGAGCCGCTGGCCGTTCAGGAAGTCATCCTCGATGAACTTCACGTAGGCGTCGAAGCTCAGCTGCTGGTGGTCGATGAAGTGCCGCTTGGCGTATGGGCTGATCACGAGCCCGGGCACGCGGAAGCCGTAGCCGTTCTCGTCCACCTTCGGAGGCCGGACGTGGTCGTAGAAACCGCCCCAGTCGTCCCAAGCGAGGAAGATTGCGGTGCTCTTCCAGTCCGGGCTTCGGCCGATGGCGTTGATCAGGCGGGTCACATAGGCCTGTCCGGCCTTGATCGATGCGGTGGGGTGCTCGCTCACGATGCCGCTGGGGATGACCCACGAGACGGCGGGCAGCCGGCCCCGGCGCGCCGCGGTATAGAACGCGCTCGTGTCCTTGATGTTTCCGAGCTGGTTGTCCTGCTTGACCGTGCTGAAGCTGGGCAGCGGGTTCCAGATCCCCGGGGTGCGCGGCGACTGGGGCTGGTAGACGCAGAACATCTTCGCGCTCTCACAATCGGGCTCCGGGCCCTTCTTGATGTAGTAGCCCCAGCTCACACGATGGCGGTGCAGAAGGTAGGTCAGATCGGTCCAGGCGTAGATCGGGGGCGTGCTGTCGTGTGGCGGCCCGATGTCGGTCGGAAATTGCCCCGGCAGCTCGACGTTGTTGGTGCAGGTGAAGGGCTGGTTTACCTTGAGGCACCCCGCCGACCACTCCGAGACCATGTACAGGTGGGCGACGAGGCTCCAGGAATTGTTCGGCTCGAACATGTGGTCCTGGAGGACGAACTTGTTGGCGTAGCCCCAGTAGTTGGGGATCTCACGCTGGGTGTGGTAGCCCATCATGTCCAGCGTCAGCGACGCGATGCAGTCGTTGGGGTCGATCGCGTTCTTGCAGTTCTCCCGCGAGCTGATGAAGCCGTCCATGTGGCCGTTGTCATAGTCGGCGAGGAACGCTCCGAGGTCGTGTGGCCCTCCGTAGTCAACGTCCTTGGTGTCGTGATACGGCCGCGTACAGCGGTGACGCAGCGGATCCGGCATGCACTCGATCGGCACGCCGTGCCGCATGGGGATCCCGTCCGCTCCGGGGTACGTGCCGAAGTAGTTATCGAAGGAGCGGTTCTCCTGCATGATGATCACGATGTGCTTGATCTTGTGGATGCCGCGGGCGGCCTGGGCCGGCGTCGCGGCCACTGCAACCAGCAGCAGCGCGCCGATGATCATGACCAGCCGCCGCCTCATTGCGCCGATACCCGCGCCAGCACGTTGCCGGCCCGGTTCAGGGCCCGCACCGTGAACGGACCGCTGCCCGCACCCACGGGAATGCGCGTCTCAAACCCGCGCCACGGTGCGCTTGCAATCAGTTTGCTCCCGGCCAGGACTTGCCAGCGTGCGACCGTCGTGGCACCGTTCCAGCTGACGTAAACAGAGCCGGACTTCACGACCGCCGCGGGCCGCGTCTTCGGCGTGGCGCTCCACGGGAAGGTGAAGGACCGGTAGCTGCCGTCGTCCTGCGGCAGCCGGGCATCGAACACCAGCTGACCACTGGGCGAGAAGGCGGAGAAGAACGGGTTTGAGCCGAAGCCGAGGAAGACGCCGCCGCCGGGAAGGGTCTGGACGTTGCCCTCGCTGTTGGCGGGCGAGTTATCGCCAGGTCGGTGGTACTGCCTGGCCACGCGCGCGGTCCGGTGGCGCGTGTCGAGCTTCAGGACCAGCCCGCGTGAGTAAGGCCCTTTCTGCGGCGGCCCGGCCTCGTCGTCGAACAAGCTGACCCGGTTGCCGGGTAGCGGACGGGCGTCGTGCTGGAACCAGAACCGGGCGCCCGGCCCCAGGCGGAAGGTCGACGCCTTGCCACCGAGCGTCCACAGGATCCGGCCGCTGGCTTTGTCGATCTTGTAGACCGCGCACGTATCACGGGCCGAGACGAGGACGCGGCCGTCGCCGTCGGGCTCGATCGAGTTCAGGTGGAAGGCGTCGAAGTAGGGGCTTAGTGCGGGCGTGACGTAAGAGTCCTTGAGTGGGATGTGGCCGAGCGAGTGCCATTCCCACACCACCAGCCCGGTGCGCACGTCCACCTCCTGCACAATTGAATCGAGAAACAGGTTGAGCTTGCCCGGCGCGGTTCCGGGTAGGTGGATCATGACCAGCGAGTTGACCGTGAACAGCGCGTCGCCCTGTGGGGTCAGGCGGAACTCGTGGATGTCGGCGCTGTAGCCGTTGCCGGCGTGGACGAATTTGAGGGTGCGGTAGGACGGATCGGCGATCACGCCTTCGCCCAGTCCGTAGGCCGCGATCGTCACCTGCCCCTGCCACCAGGTGAGAACGGGGTGTCCGTTCAAACGCTGGGTGCGGAAGTCGGCGGCGACGGTCGGCCGCGGCAGCTGTTGGAACCAGATGAGCCGGCCGTGAGAGTCAATGATCATCGGCCCGCCGGGTCCGACGGGGTTGATGCTCACGGCGTTGTTGCTCTCCGGGTGAACCACCGGCGAGGGCAGTGGGGTGAGGAAGACGTCGCCCTTGAGCGAGCCTGCCCCGCGCATCACGGTGATCTTCGGCGGCAGCAGGTTCGGCGCAGAGACGAAGTGCTGGAGCTTTGACGGCTGCTGCACCGGACTGTTGATGATCGGGGGGTCAACCGCCAGGTGCGCCACCGTGAACTTGTAGGCGATCGGCGCGCGGCCCTTGATGTGAACCGTCACCGAAACCCGTTCTCCCTGCGCGAGCGGCCGGCTCAGAACGAAGCTTGCTCCGCGCCGGCCGCTGTAGGCATGGAACTGCCCCCCATGAAGTCCTGTGCTGCTTCCCACCACACGCGCGGACTGGATCTGCGACCGCGGGACGCCGAGGATGCTGATCTGCGTGTTCGGCGAGGCGTCCGGCGTGCCGGGCAGAGGTGAGAGCGCGACCGCGCTCGAGTGGGCAGTCGAGGTGAACGTGGCGGAGCGGGCGGCGGCCGAGGCGGCGCCTACAGCACCGACCACCGTGGCCAGTGAGAGGGCAGTGGCCATGCGCCCATTGCGGGTGGCCGTGGCGATGCGCCGTTTGCGGGCGGCCGTGGCGATGCGCCGTTTGCGGACGCTCCGTGACGCGCTCTGTGGCAGCACGGAACGACTTATAACAGGCTTTGTGACACGTTGTCAAACAGCGCGTCACACGACTGGTATGATCGGTCGCGTGAGCTCGGCTGCCCAGCGAACACGCCACCGCGAACAACGCGAGACCACGCGCGGCGAGATCCTCGCCGCCGCCGATCGCTTCCTGCGCCTCCGTCCCTACCGCGAGCTGTCGGTCGACCTGATCATGGCCGAAACCGGCCTGACCCGCACAGCCTTCTACCGGCACTTCGACGACGTGACCGAACTGGTGCTGCGACTGTTTGCCCATGCTGGCCAGGAGCTCGTGGAGATCGGACAGCGCTGGAGCGCCAGCGCCGGGAAGGACTTCCCCGCTCCGGCCCTCTTGGCACTCGAGGGCATCGTCGACTTCTTCGTTCGCCACGGGCCGCTGGTGCGCGCCATCGCTGAGGCCGCGGCCACCGACGAGCGCATCGAGCACGCGTACCAGGGCTCGCTCGACGCGTTCGTGACGATCACCGCCACCACCCTGGACCGCCTGGTCGATGAGGGCCAGCTGCAGGTGCCGGATACGGCCGCCCTGGCCCGTGCACTCACACTGCTGAACGAGGCCTACCTGTTGTCCGAGTTCGGGCGAGAGCCCCAGGGAGACCGCGGTGCCGCACTCGCCACGCTGCAGACGATATGGCTGCGAGTGGCAGGACCTGACCCGAGGAGGAGTTGATGCGTCGTCTGATCTGTCTCGCCCCCCTGCTGTTGGCTGCGGCGCTGCCGGCGTCGAGCGCCGCGGACCAGCCCGAACTCAATCGGGCTCTGGCTCTCGGCACGAAGGCCTACGTGTACGGGATTCCACTCCTTGACACCAACCGCGTCTTCCTCACCAGCACCAGCGTGAACGTGCCCAACGGCGCCGGCGGCGGACCGGTCAACCAGTTCAGCAACGTCCGCCGCCTGGCCAACCCCGCGGACAAGACCGTGGTGGCGCCCAACCACGACACCCTCTACTCGATGGCATGGCTCGACCTCACGCGCCAGCCGATCGTGATGCACATGCCGGTCGTGCACGGGCGCTTCGTCGTGTTCGAGCTGGTCGACCCCTACAC
>Ga0070741_10018976_pt1 | contig 11042 bp, 10 predicted proteins | sample Coa_R1_4_FD_66440 | JGI IMG/M metagenome (GOLD analysis project Ga0070741, IMG submission 66440) | Surface soil microbial communities from Centralia Pennsylvania, which are recovering from an underground coalmine fire - Coalmine... | ecosystem: Environmental > Terrestrial > Soil > Unclassified ...
GAGGAGCAATTGGAATTCCTGAAGGCCCGGGGCTGCACCACCTGCCAGGGTTATCTTTTCGACGAGCCCCTTTCGGTGGAGGACGTGGAAAAACTGCTCAAGGCCCAGGATGTCCGGGTGATCGCGCCCTTCAAGCCCCTGCTCAAGAAATAACCCGTTGAACCGCCCAAGGATCGCCTCGGATCTTCCCTGAGGACTATAAAAAGTCGGTAGTTTCGGGGGAAATGGGTTTCCCAATATGTCGGGTTTGTTTTCATGCCTCGTCTTGAAAGACCCAAAATCCAACCATAAGCTAATTGAACAGCCATTCAAAGAGTGACTGTGTTCGGTCTAAAGATATAAAAAAGCCGTCGTGGGCAGATCGGTTTCCGCGAAGGGGTACGGCTATGGTAGAGGACATCAAGGTCAATCTGCTTTTGGTCGATGACAAGCCCGCGAACTTGATCACGCTGGAAGCCGTGCTGGACCCGCTTCACTACACCATCTTGAAGGCCGACTCGGGCCAAAAGGCGTTGGATATCCTGGAGGCCGCCGAGGTTGCGCTTATCCTGCTGGACGTCCAAATGCCCATCCTGGACGGTTTCGATACGGCAAGAATGATCAAAGATAGATTCCCCGAAAAGAACATTCCCATCATTTTCATCACCGCCATTTACAAGGAAGATCCCTATGTCCACAAAGGTTATGAGGTAGGCGGGGTGGATTACATCGGGAAGCCCTTCGACCCCCAAGTCTTAAAGGCGAAAGTGGGGCTTCACGCCGAAATGTACAAGAAAACGAAGATCCTTCAGCTGTTGGAAAAGCAGCTGGGAGAAACGGCCAGCCGATTTCGGCTGCTCTTCGACAGCGTTCCGGAGGCCATTTGCGCGGTTTCCGCCGACGGGCAAGTGACCTTTTTGAACAAGGCGATGGAGAAATGCACCGGTTATAAACCCGGGGAATACCTGGGAAAAAAACTATCCGCCCTTTTCCAACCCAACGAGTTCCTTGAGTTCGCCAAGGGATTCAAGGAAACCCTTCTGACGGACCCTTCCGAGCGCGTTTTAAAGGCCAAGATCATCACCAGATCCGGGAAGCCCCGGTCCGTGGAAGTCCATTTGAACCCCATGATCCAAGGCTCGAAATTCGAGGGCGCCGTTTGCACGGTCCGCGATATTTAAAAACCGTCTGAAGCGCGTTTCTTGTACGATAGGTGGGCGAGCGGGTCCTTTTTTCTTAAAATCCGGGTAAGGAAGATAAAGCATGGAAAACACCAAGAAGGATGGTTTGAAAGCCACGGCGACCTATAGCGTGGTCCAATGGAAGGAAGATCCTTGGCAGACCATCTCACCCGAAATGAGAATGACCAAGGCTTCGGTCGAATATGCCCTGAAAGGGGATATCGAGGCCAAGGTGACCGAGGAATACCTGATGTTCTACGAATATTTCGACGCGAAAGACCAGCACAAGTCCTCGGCGGAATATATCGGCATGATGCGCTTGGAGGGGAAGGTGGCCGGAAAAAGCGGGTCATTCGCCCTGGACGACAGCGGCTTTTTCGAGGGCGGCGCGGCCTTCTCGACCCTGCGCATTTTGGATGGCTCGGGAACCGGGGAGCTCAAGGGCATTACCGGAACGGGAAAATACCGGGCCGATCCCAAGGGCAACCAGTTCGAACTGGAATACCAGTTAGGGTGAGAGGCGGTCCTGATCCAATAAAACCTCAAACCCTTATATTTTCATGCGTCTGTTTCCGCGGTCATTTAGCGGTCATATCCGAATAGCCCCAGTTGCGGATTTTACGCCTCTTTTCTTTGACAAGCTCTTTCCCCTCCTTTAAGCTCCTTGCAAAATTTGAACATCCCCATAGGACCTTGAAGCGTCCCACTCCAAAGGATTTCCCATGAAAAATTTAAGCCTATTCTTTTTAATGGCAGCGGTTTCTTTAGGCCTCGTCCTGTCGGGATGCCCGGGCAAGAGCACTCCTTCCGCTCCAACCGGGCCGGCGGCGACCTCGACCACTACCTTTACCGCCGTTCCCTCCGCCACCCCTACCAATAGCCCCACCAGCACCCCCAGTTCAACGCCCAGCTCCAGCCCTACCTTCACGGCCACTTCGACGACAACCTCCTCGCCTACCCATACCGCCACCCGCACTTCCACTGGGACCCCCACCGACACCGGTACCAACAGCCCCACCATGACCCCTTCGGGAACCCCGACGGACACGGGCACGCCGACAGCGACCTCGACCATCACCGACACGCCCACGGTCACGGCCACCAATACCTTCCAGCCGACCCCGATAGCGACGAACTCATGGGGTATCTCGGGTGGAACGGCCTGGGGCTTGGCTATTTCAGGTTCCAGTATTTACGTGGGGGATTATTCCGGCGGCACGGTTCGAAAATTCAGCCTGAGCGGTGTACCCGATCCCACCTGGACCAATCCCAGCATCGCCAATCCCATCGGTGTGGCGGTGGATTCGAGCGGGAATGTTTACGCGGGTGGTTTCGGAGGTTCCTATCAAGTTTTCAATTCCCAAGCCACCCCCATCGCGACCGTCGTGATCAGCTCTCCCACCGGCTTGGCCTATGACGGATCTTCGAAGATATACACGACCAATTATTACGTCTCGAATTTCTCGGTCTTTACCACGGCCGGGGCCCTTATCAACCAATACATCGGACCTTCCGCGGGCATTGGGATAGCCATTGGGGGAGGGGTGCTCTACATCGGGCAAGATACGACTGCGGGGAACATCTACACTTATGACCTTAGCGGAAATCAACTGGCGACCCAATGGGCCATAGGTCAGCCCGTGGACGGGATCGCGCTGGATGGGTTGGGAAGGGTGTATGTGGTCACGGGTGAATACGGCTCTGGACCCATTCGAAGATACGATACTTCCGGCAATCTTTTAACCCAATGGGGGAGCAGCCAATCCTTCGGTTGCGCGGTCGATTCGAACAACAATCTTTACGTGGGGAACATCGGCGGCGGAGTGGATGTTTATTCGCCCTGAGCCGACTAAAACATATCCTTGATGTATCTCCGCATGGCCTGCTTGATGACCGTATTGGCGGCGGATTTGCCGTCCCGCATCAAATCCTCGGCGATCTCCTCGGGGGCGTTCTTCAGTTGTTCCTTGATAGAAGCCTTCACCTGGTCCAATAAGCTTGTCGGGACGGGAGCTGGCCGGGTTGGCTGCTGTTTGTCGTTGGGGAATAGGGCGTCTTCATAGTTAGACGCAATAGGCGCGACAACCTCCGGAAGCGGTGAGCCCGCCGAAGAGGTTTCGCTGTCATTGCGAGGAATGCCTGCCGAATAGGCAGGCGTTAATGACGCGGCAATCTCAGTTCCGGATAATTCGCTTTCCCCAGGTTGTTGGTCTTCGGCGATTGTTTTGGGTTTTTCCTGGCCTTCAACCCCTGACTCCTCACTCTTAACTTCTAACTTTCTATCCACCCCCGCCAATTTCCTTAAGTCCGCCCATTGCTTGATACAGTTCTCCACCTGTCCAAGATAGTTTTTCTTGGTGATCTCCGGCAGGTCGGTATGGGAAAGGACCTCGCCCGCCAAGGAGAGGGCCTTGGTTTTATTGCCCTTCTCAACGGCCCGGTAGATCATGTTGGCTAAGGCACCCTCGCCGAATAAGCCATTCATTTGGATCAGCACCCGGGAACCATGGGTCTCAAGCGCTTCTTTGGCCCTATTCCGCAATTCTTCCTGCTGCTGCTGGGTCAGTTGATGTTGAGCTTCCTTCGCTTGGGCTTTTGCTTCGGCTTTTTGGACCTTGGCCTTTTGCTTGGCTTCCTTAGCCGCTAGTTCCTGATTCTTAACTTCTAACTGCCTTTTCGTTTCCTCTTCCCGGGCATTGATCCCCGCATGAATGATCTCGGGAAGGGCATTGCGGTAACTCGGGTCTTCGGTCTCGCCGGTCTGGCCCTTTAGGTGTTCCAGGTTGGCCATCAGGCCATAGACCCCCGCCGCGACCTCGCTGGGGGACAAGAGGGCATTGAGGAGATAACCTTTCTTGGTCTGGGTGACCTTGATGTTCTGGGGCAGGGGCTTCCATAGGTCGGCATTGGGATCGCCGGGGCTGTTTTCGGGTTGGCTTGAGGCGGCCGAGGGGTTGTTGAGGCTTTCCACCAGCTTTTTGGCCTGGGCCTCGGTCATTTGCTTATCAATGACCACCTTTAGGGCCTCTTCGACCTTTTGGGCGTCGGCTAACTTGGATAGCGCCAAAACAACCTTTCCAGATACGCCTTCTTCATCTCCAAATTTTATTCCCCGGGAATAAATTAGATCTCTTGAGGCCTGATTTAGGTATTTAAGGGTTTTTAAGGCTTTGCTGACTAAGGCTTGGCCTATTCCCAGCTCATCCGCAACCTCTTGTTGGTTGGGCTCTGGGTCACGCTTCATGCGACTTTCAATGGCCTGGTACCTGTCCAGCCAATGCATATCCTCACCTTCGTTATCCAGGATGGCTGCTAACTCGGCCTGGTCGGGTGTGACCTCCAAAACCAGGGCATCGAGGGTCTCCCAACCAAGCTTCTTAGCGGCCTCTAGCCTTATATGCCCACCAATGAGCTCATACTGGGAGGTTTGGTCGTGCTCAGATCCTAACTCCTCACTCCGCACTTCTAACTTGCGGAGCTTAATGGGGGTCTCTTGTCCCACTGCTTTCATTGAAGCCGCAGTCACCTCTACCGCCTCTGGATTAATCACATGTCTTGGGTTGTTAGGGTTCGCCTTGATCTGGTTGAGAGGTATCTGCACGAGAGTGGTATTCATTTTTTCCTCCGTTTTAAAGGGATTTACCCAATGTTTCTTTTGCTTATTAACTTGCTGGAGAAAGGGTATTTCCGGAAAATGATTTCGGTCAAATTAAAAGCATTGTAAAAATGGGTTTCGCATTAACCTTGGGGATTCGTAGCCCAAAATTTGACCGATTTATAATTTCGAGCTGAGTGTCAAATTTAAACAAATGCTAACAGTGATTGAAATGAGAAGGTAAATGATCAAAAAGAACACCGTGTTTGTTCTTGGGGCTGGTGCAAGCCACCCGTATGGTTATCCAACAGGGGAACAACTTTTAAACCAAATTAGTTCTCTGGGTTTAAATGATCAATTTTTAGAATTTTTGGAAAAGACGACATCTCCTAACGAGATTTGGAAAGATGGCCACGATCAGAGGACTAAGTTTAAAAAATTTGTGAATGAGTTGGAGGGTTCGGGGTTGCTTTCTGTCGACCGCTTTATGGTGGTTAAACCGGAATACTCTCAGGTGTGTAAATACGCAATATCCTATATTTTGTTAAATGCGGAAAATGTAAATAAGTTTAATGTGGCCAAAGCCGGTGATTGGTATAGATATTTATATAATAATTTTCTTAATGATGAAAAATTGGAAGAAGTTTTGGAAAATAAAGTTTCTTTTGTCACTTTCAACTACGATGTTTCTCTCGATGGGTTCTTTTATCGTGCCATAAACAGCAAATACCCGAGTGCGGCTGAATCTTTTTTCAAGAAAATTAAAGTTATACATGTCCACGGGAAGGTCCGTCCGTTGCCATGGGAATCCGACCCGAGATGGAATTTTCCCAAGGATTTTAGTTTTAATGTTTCGGATCCGTTCCAAGTTTTTAATTTGAGTCTAGGAATCAGGTTTTCTTTTGAGGATGCATCAAAAGATTACATGAGCGAAGCAATTGATCTTGTTAAAAGCGCACAATGTGTTTATTTTCTTGGCTTTGGATTCCATTTGGACAACGTTAATAAGCTTGAGATTGATTGGGATAACGAACCGAGAAAAGGCCTGAAAACAAAATATATAGGCACGGCTTTTAACTATACTTCTGGTGAGATTGTAAAAACCCTGAACGACGTTTCGGCTTTTCAATCAAGCGGCGGAAAAATTTTATTGGAACTGAAACCTACGGATTGCTTGAACTTAATTAAGGATTATGCTGATAAAATTTAATATAGGGCCAAGAAGGAATTCGAATGTAAATTAGAACTCGCTTTTGTGATGACGCATCCTTTAACCCTTCGATACCTCTAAAAAAACCAGGGTTGGGTTGTGAATGTTAAACCCCTCTGTGAAACGTGATTTTCTTCTTTTCCAAGCCATTCACGACAACAAAGCACTTTAACCTCGAATTTAAGGATATTTAGCCTCGATGTATCCTTTTTAGGCCCAGGTGCGTCTAAATAAGTGAAGGATCACATAACACTAGCTCCAAGGCGGTGAAAACATGAAAAAGACAACCCTTATATGGATAACGGCTCTCCTGTTCCAAACCGGAATGGCCCTAGCCCATGACCAAGGCTTGACCCGTGATGGCGGCGGGGACAGGGGCGGCGGAAACGGCGGGGGATATAGCGGCGGAGGCGATCGGGGAGGGGGAAATGGCGGCGGCAATAACAATACCGATTCCACCGACAAGACTTGGACCAATACCCATCCACATTCCACGGGCGGTAACCATGCCCAAGGCCGGGTTTACCAAAATGGCGGGGGTCGGCGGTTAGGCCACAACGGCGGGGGAAACGGCGGCTTCCAAAACGGCCAAGGCCGTAATTTCAACCATCAAGGCTCGCATTACAACGGTTATAACTCCGGGGCTCCGCATCATTTCAACCGCCAGGGCGGGCAAAATTCCTTCAACCATCGCAACGCTACCGTTCCCTCGTCCCATTCTTTCAATTCCAACCGAGGGAACAATTCCACCTTCAGCCACAGCCATTTCGCGCCCATGCCTAAAACCGGCCCGGGCGGGGTCGCCTTTAACGCCAAGGTCCTAGGCCGGGGCCAGATGAATTCCTCCCTGGTGCGCAGCCACATGGCTTCCATCACGGGCAACGCGGCCTTCCAGGCCAAGGTCGGCTACTTCAATAATCACGAAACCATCGCCAACCATTACTACTGGCACAACTACGGCGGATACAACTATTGCCACTATTACTATGGCGGGTGCCATTGGTACGGCTGGTGGTGGGGCGGAAGTTTCCTCTGGACCCAATACTACGGCAATTATTGGTGGTGGTATGACCCCTATAGTTCCTATTGGTGCTGGTGGGAGGGCGGCCATTGGTGCTGGCAGAACCCTTACAACCAAACCGTCTACATCTATGAGAACGGCGATTACCGTTCCGCCGATGGGTACGACGGAAGCTCGGCCCCGCAGGCCCCGGACAATGGGAATGTTCAAACCCCTGTCGGTACGCCCCAGGCCAAAGCCAACTCGGATAATTTTGACTATGATTCGCCCACGACCAGCGACATCCAAACGGTGAACCCCTCACAGCAAGGGGCTAATTCCTTCTCGGAGGATGTCCAGACCGTCCAGAAGCCCGGCGCGGTGGCGGTTTTCCACAGCTCGGACAAGAACCACACGGTGAAACTGGTGGGGGACACCAACGACGCTTTCCTTTACGACACAACGGGCGGCTCGACTGGGCCGATCTTCCTGGACACGCAAGTTAAGAAGGTTCAGTTCAAGGGCTCGGGCGATAACATGAGGATCCAACTGACCCTGCAAGATGGAACGGTAGAAAGCTTCAACGGCGACGGCACCCCGGCGTCCGTGGAGAAATCCGACGCCGATGGGGGGAACAGTTTCAACGCGGAGGATGATACGCCCGCGAAACAGGCATCGGGTAAAGGCGATAACATTTAAGGTTTTCCCCGCAAAGACGGTCCACGTTCAAAACCCCTCTCCCGCAAGAGAAGAGGGGTTTTGTTTTATCAAGTGCCCTGCGATTTTCTTTAAATTCTGCTAAATTAATCCCACCATGCACAACTTGCCCCGCATTTCCTTATTCCTCGCCATTGTTTCGTCTGTTCTTTTTCTTTTGCACTATTACATTTGGGCCCGGCTCATTCGGGATACGGGCTTGGCCGATCCTTTACGGGCAAGTTTGACGGTAGCCTTGTTCCTTTTAGGCTTCATGATCCCGCTGGGGATGATCTTTAACCGTTTGGCCCCCCGCGCGCTCACCACCCCTTTCATGTGGATCATTTATACCTGGCTGGGCATGGCTTTTCTTTTGAACGTTCTGTTGGCGGTGACCGACCTAGCCCGGCTCTTGGCGGTGGCTTTACCCCTGCGGTTGCAGGGACAAAGCTTGAACCCGGAAAGGCGATTGTTCCTGGCCAAAATGGTGGGCTTGGGAGTAGTGGCCGCCAATTTAGGCATGTCGCTGGTTGGCTTCTTGGGAGCCAGCGCTTCCGCCATCCAAGTGAAAAGATTGAAAGTGGCTTTGACCGGTTTGCCGCAAAGTTTAGAGGGCTTTCGCATGGTTCAGATCACCGATATCCACGTGGGGCCGACCATTGGACGCCACTTCATTGAAACCATCGTTAAAGAGGTCAACGCGCTTCAGCCGGACTTGGTGGCCATCACCGGGGATTTGATGGACGGAACCTTGGCCCAATTGATGGACGGCGTCGAGCCCTTGAAGCAATTGGCGGCGAAAGAAGGGGTCTATTTCGTCACCGGAAACCACGAGTATTACACCGGGGATGTGGATGAGTGGCTGGCCTGGCTTTCCAGCATCGGCATCCGCCCCTTGCGCAATGAGCGGGTCACCATTCGACAGGGTTTCGACCTGGCGGGGACGGATGATATTTCAGCCCACGGACCGGGCCATCAACAGGACATCCCCAAGGCCCTTGCGGGCCGCACCGGGGATAGGCCGGTGGTCCTCATGGCCCATCAACCCCGTTCCTTTAAAGAAGCCAAATCCCTGGGAGTGGACCTTCAACTGGCGGGTCATACCCACGGCGGGCAGATCTATCCCTTTAATTTCGTGGTGGGGCTTTTCGAACCTTATGTCCGGGGCCTTTATCGGGAAGGGAAGTCCCAGCTTTATGTGAGCTGCGGCACGGGCTATTGGGGCCCGCCCATGCGGCTGGGGGTTCCGGCGGAGATAACGGAGATCACCCTGACCAGGGGATAGGGTTTAATCGGTCGATGGATGGGGACCCGCGTTGGACAAAATAAGGAACGGATTTGGAACACAACTATTTAGCGGAAGAACAAATCGAACGGCTCGTAAATGATGCCGCCGCCTATATTCGGGATCAAAGACAAAAGTATTTAGAACGTGCCACCCCTCTATCCGCGGAAGACAAGTTGATTCTAAAAAGATTCTTCCCAAACCCTATATTGGATATGGCCCGATTCTTAAACGTCGAAAATGAAAAAATGGAAAATCCAAAGTTTTTGTCCCAATTAAATGACCAGGGCTTTTCTTTTCCCGACATAAATTCCTTTGGCGGAACGACCTTTCGAGATGTGATTGTTTGGAGGGTGAATTTAACTTCTCGATTAAAATTCCATGAATTGGTCCATGTGACCCAATATCAGAAGCTGGGTCTTCACGGATTTGCCGATAAATATATGCGGGGTTTGCTAAACAAGGGAAAATATAGAGCGATACCCCTCGAAGAACATGCGTATGAATTGGACGAAAGATTCATCGAAAACCCGGATAAGTTTTTTTCGGTTGAAGCCGAGGTGGTTGACTGGATGGTTAAAGGAAGGTACTAAGCATTATCCAAATCAATGGTCGGGGTTTTAACCGTTGTCCACGACGGGGCCCGTTATGGACGGCGACCCACTTAGGAGAATTACATTGAACGACGAAAAAATGGTTCCATTCCCGCCCAAATATCTTGAGGTTTTGGAGGCCGCCAAATCGCTTGATTTCAAAATGGGGTCCGACGTTCTTACGGGGAATTTCCTTCGAACCCTGGCGGCCGCCAAGCCCAAGGGCCGGTTTTTGGAGATCGGGACGGGAACCGGGTTGTCGGCCGCGTGGATGTTGGATGGGATGGACCCGCAATCGACTTTGTTGTCGGTGGATAACAACCCGGATCTGACCGCCGCGGCGAATAAAGCGCTGGGCTCGGACCCCCGGCTGACCCTTTGCACGACAGACGGCGGGGAATTCATCCGGTCCTTGGCGGGTCAAACCTTCGATCTCATTTTTGCCGATTCATGGCCGGGGAAATACAACCACTTTGATGAGGCTCTTCGGTTGGTGGCCCTGAACGGGTTTTATGTGGTGGACGACATGCTTCCGCAACCCACTTGGCCGGAAGGACATTCCCAAGCGGTCGACGAATTGATCGTGAAATTGGATTCGTTGAAGGATTTTCACGTTTGTAAGATGAATTGGTCGACGGGGCTGGTTTTGTGCACCCGCAAAACCCTGAATAAGGTTAAATGAATGTCCCAAGCGGTAAAGGCTGGAATGAGCATCTCGATCCACTAGGAACGGCCATGAAAAAAAGTCTCGATGTGTACCTCTATGGCATGACCGTTCTTTCCACCATCCACCGTTTGAGGGGTCCTTACCCCGCGGCCGATAGCTATCAGGAGATCGATCGAAGCCACCAAGTCCCGGGCGGGGAAACGGGTAACGCCGCCATCCTATTGGCCAGGCTCGGCCTTCGCGCCAGGTCCGAAGGCGTCCTGTTGGGGACCGAAACGAGGGAAACCATCCTGCGCTATAACCGGAAGTGGGGCGTGGATTCTTCCGGCTTGAAATACGACCCCTCTTTTGAGGGATGGAAGGACTTGATCCTGGTGGATGACCGCCATCGGACGGTGTTCGGCTGGTTCGCCCACCGCTATTCCAAGAAGGGCAGGCGGAAATGGGCCGAACCGGACGCGAAGGCGATCCGAAAAGCCAAGGTCGCTTCCATCGATCCCTATTTTGATCCGGAGGCCGGGAAGGCCGCCCGGTTATGCGGGAAATATGGAAAACCCTATGTCACCCTGGATTGCCCCCCGGAATCGGATTGCCACCGTTACTCGGCGGTCAACGTGCTTTCGCAATTCTTTTTGAAAAGGCTCTCTCCGAAGGGGAATTCAAAGGGTTTGATGGCCCGTTATTTGAGGCGTTCAAAAGGTCTTACGGTTTTCACTTCGGGGTCCCGCCCCATCTTGTACGCCCGGCCGGGCGGTCCTATCCGCCGATTCACGCCCTTCCGAGTGCCGGTGTCCGGCACGCTGGGAGCGGGTGACGCGTTCCGCGCGGGGATGGTG
>Ga0070741_10018977_pt1 | contig 11042 bp, 11 predicted proteins | sample Coa_R1_4_FD_66440 | JGI IMG/M metagenome (GOLD analysis project Ga0070741, IMG submission 66440) | Surface soil microbial communities from Centralia Pennsylvania, which are recovering from an underground coalmine fire - Coalmine... | ecosystem: Environmental > Terrestrial > Soil > Unclassified ...
GTTGGTTGGCGAGATTCTAATCGAGCCGGCGGAGAAAGAGAACACCTCGGACGGCCACGCGGCCAATGGTGACTTTTGTCCCGAATCCCCGCGACTTTTTCGCTTTTCGCCCGCGCCCCGCATGACACGGAGCAAGGCATAATAGATATCAGCCCACCTTGATGGCGCAACTCCACCCCGCCATTCACGACCTGACAAGCATCGCGCACGCGGTCGCGCGCGCGACCGATCACGATGCAGCGCTCGACACGTTGATCAAGGACGTCGCCCGCACGCTCGACACCCGCGCGTGTCTCTTCAAGCGCGTCGACCGCGGCTGGATGCTCGTCGCGCAGGCGCGCGGCGGACTGCGCGTGCCGATTTCCGATCTGCAGACGGCGCTCAACGCGCTGCCGACCGACGCGACGATCGAAGCGGTCGATCTGCGGCCGGTCGGCGAGAGCGTGTGGACCTCGATGACGCTCCACGAACCGGGCGGATCGATCGTCGTCTTGCTGATCGCCGGAGATTGGACGGTTCTCGATCGCGCGCTTCAGCCGTTCGCATCGTCGCTGACGCTGGCGCTCGCGTGCGTCCGCGAGCGCGCGGCCAAACAGCGCGCCGAGCGCGTGCTGCTCGACGGCTACAAGATGGCGCGTCGACTCAGCCGTCTCGGCGGCGTCGAGAACGTCAGCCAGCGGATCGTGTCGCAGGTCGCGCGATCGATCGGCGCCGATCGCGTCGCGCTGGCGGTCTACCGCCCCGAAGATGACTGTCTGGCGATTGCCGCGACCCACGGCTACCCGGCCGCGTCGGTCAAAGACGTGCGGATCGAGCCCGGTTCCTGGGTGATCGGGCACGTGTATTCATCGGGCCGGCCCGTGCTCGTGGCCGACGTTCGTCGCATGCAGGGCATGTCACGCGAGCGGCGGCCTTACCGGACGTGGTCGTTCGCGGCCGTGCCGATGCTCGCGGGCAGCGACACCGTCGGCGTGCTCAGCGCCACCGACAAGCGCGATGGATCGGCGTTCACGAAGTACGACGTGCTGGCGCTTCGCACCTTCAGCGTGTCGGCGGCGCTGGCGCTGGTGTCGGCGCGGAACGACACCGAAGTGCACCGGCTGGCGTATGCGGCCACGGTCGATTCGCTGACCGGACTGTTCAATCGACCGTACGTCGACGCGCGGCTGCACCAGGAAGTGGAGCGCGCGAAGCGGTCGGCCAGCTCGCTGACCGTGCTGATTGCCGACATCGACGATTTCAAGACGATCAACGACTCGTACGGCCATCAGGTGGGCGACGCCGTGCTCAAGACGGTCGGCGCGATTCTTCGATCGGCGGTGCGTGTGTTCGACGTGTGCGCGCGGTACGGGGGCGACGAATTCGCGATCGTGATGCCGAGCAGCGATCACTCGAGCGCCTCGGCGTGCGCGGAGCGGATCCGCGAGCGGGTCGCCGATGCGTATGCGCGCGAGGAAAATGTTCTCCGCCTGCCCCGGCTGACGGTGAGCATCGGCGCCGCCGTGATCCAGCGCGGAGACGCCCCCGCGGACCTGATCCGCCGGGCGGATCAATGTTTGTATCAGGCCAAGGCCGAAGGCAAGAACCGCGTGCGGATGAATACCGGCGGACCGACGATCCGGCGCATGCCGCTGATCGGCCGCGGAGTCAATGAACAACCGTGACGTCTCTGGTTGACATGGGCCCTGACAATCGGGACCGTCAGGCGCCCGCTTCGTCGCGTCACGCCGAGCTCTCGTATGCGCTCGTCGCCGACGCGGACGTTCAACGTACGGCCGCGTGCCTGGAGTCGATCAAGGCCTTCCGGATCGGCGCCCTGGTGGCGCGGGACGGGGAGGAAGCGCTCGGCATCCTGCGGCGCTTCGGCGCGCCGGTCCTGCTGGTTACGGATTTGTCGCTGCCGCGAACCGATGGCTTCGCGCTGATCGAGGCGGTCCGCGAGATCGACGGCGGCCGCACCGAAATCATCGCGTGGTCGGCCGTTCGCGAGCTGCGCGAATTCGCGACGCACCGGCTGGCCGGCCTGAACGTTCGCATTCTCAGCGGATCGGCCGCGCCGGCGGTTCTCCGCGGGGCCATCGAACGAGCCCTGAAGGGCGCAACGGCGCCGGTTCCACGTCCCGCGGCGGCGGCAAACGGGCCGGCCGCAAACGCCGCGGGCAGCGGCGCGGTCGACGACATGGACCGCACCATCGCCGATCTGCTCGCCAGAGCGCGGCAGGTGTGCGGCGCGGCCGGGATTGCCGTTTACCTGCGCGCGCCAGGCCAGATGCAGTTCCGGGCCTCGGTGACCTGGACGTCCGAGGTCCCGATGCCCGATTCTCCACCTCACATCCCGCGCGTGTTCGACATCGTCCTCGAAACGGGCGACGCGCTCGTGTTTCCCGATCTGGACGAGGATTCGATTCCGGGGCTGCCGCGGTCGCTCGCCTCGGACGAAGTCCGCGGGCTCGTCGCCGTTCCGGTCCTCGAGGGCGACGGACAGATCGTCGGCGCGATCTGCGTTTTTGACGTCGAGCCGGTCGAGATCACGGAGCCGCAGCTCGAGGCGCTGAAAGCGCTCGGCCGCCGGAACGCCGCGGTTCCGCGTGCGGCCGCCGAACGACCCGAGCCTCCGCCAGGCGAAGAACCACGAACCGAGCAGCCGTCGCAGGAAGTCCGGCGTGAGGAATTCGCGGAGCCGCACGCGCTCGAGCCGCTGTCGCTGCTCGACCGTCGCGGCGGCGGCATGGCGATCGCCCGCGAGCTGGCGCGCGTGCGCCGCGAGCAGCGTCAACTCAGTGTGGTTCTGTTCGACGTCGATCCGATCGGTGCCCGCGAAGGCGCGGCAGGCGTCCGTGGTCCCAACGTGGACAGCGCCGACCGCGCCGAACATGCCGAAAGCGGTCGCAGCGGTGACTCCGCCGACGCATTCGAGGCCGCGACCGAGACGCTCACGAAAGCGATCCGCGGATCCGATCTGGCGATCCAGTGGAGCAGCGAGGAGCTGCTCGTCGTGCTGCCGGGACTGAACGCCACCGAGGCGCGGCAGGTGGCGGAGCGGGTCCGTGCGGCGATGCAGGCGGGTGCGAGGCACCGGGTGTCGGTGGCGGGCGGCGTCGCGGAGCTGCTCGCGAACGAGAGCGTCGAATCGGCCGTCGCGCGAGCCAACGAAAAGGTCCGGCTCGCGCGCGAGCGCGGGCACAACCGCGTCGGGTAATCGAGCGTTACGCGGTCCGCGCGATCGGCGCGAGCTTCAGCAGCGCGGGATGGTGCGCGGCGACCGCCGCGATAGCCACGAGCGCCCTTCCTTCTTCAGTCCAATCGAATTCGAGAGGCACCGGCATCCGCGTCGCGCCGCTGAACGCGTTCCAGTACAACTTGGGCGCGGGCAGAAAGGCCGAGAGCGGTTCGCGGTTGTGCCGGCGATCGTAGGCGACGTGCGCGCGCGCGATTTTCAGCAGCGTGTCGACGGCCGCTTCGACCGTGCGGCCTTCGGCGGAGAGATCGTGCTCGAGCGAGCGGGCGGTCCAGGTGCCGTGCGTCTCGGGGAAGACGAGAATGCGCAGACGGGGGGGCGCCATATGCCCCTGATATCGGCGCCAGAAACGTAATCAGTAGGTGTGCACCTGCGCGCACATCCGCGCAGATGCCCGCCGTTCAGTTTGCTGCGGACTTCGAGAACGTGCTCTGGATGAGGCTCCCGGTGCCGGCGATCGGCGACAACTCGACGGAGCCCGCATACAACGCCGTCACGCTCTTCGCGGAAAGCAGAGCGAGCGCGACGGTGAAATCGGACGTCGGCGGCGCGGCCGGCTCGCGCAGATACCGGCCGGCGTCGGCCGGCAGCGCCGAGGACCGCTGCACGACCTCGATCTTCACGGTCCGCGGATTCGGCGCATCGACGCGGATTTCGACGCGCGGCGTGTCGACGCCGTCCATCCAGGCGAGCGTCGCGAATACGGCGCTGGCGATCGCCACCGTGCCGACTTCTTCGTCGAACGTGATGGCGGCTGCCGATGCCGACACCGCGCAATCGAGCTGCAGTCCTGTCAAGCGGCTCTCGGCCTCGAAGCCGACACGCACGCGATCGACGATCGTCGCCATCGACAGGAACCGTCCCGTTTTCGGCCGGCTCACAATCGCTGAAGCCGCATTCGCCAGCCACGAGGCGCGCCACGCCTGCGCCTGGACGAAATCGGCCGCGAAGCGATGCTGAAACGACCTGGACGGCGTCGGTCCGAGCAGCGCGGTCGACGCGACGAGCCGTCCGAGGTCGCTCGACAACTCGCGCAGCACCTGCGACACCCAGGCGGCATCGGCGAGCGTCCCGGACGAATCGGCGAACCTGAGATTGTCCGCCTGCGCCAGCGCCGCCGCTTCGCCATCGTCGACATCGTAGGAGACGCACGGGACGTCGGTGATTCCGGCGGCAATCGCCGCGGCCAGACGCTTGCGGCCGGCGATGACCTGATAGCGGCCGTTGCGCCGCCGGACGAGCAGCGGCTGCACGATGCCCTGGCGCGCCACCGACTGCGCGAGCGCGTCGGCCGGGGCGAGCGGCGGAGCGTCGGCCGCTTCGATCTGCCGCGTCGGAATGAGACGAATCGCGGGACCACTCTGCCGCGCTTCGAGTTGATCGACGTAATGCGAATCGGCGCGCATGCGATAGCCGCGCGGCAACCCTTCACGCTCGACCGGAGGACGGTCGACCAGCAGACGTCCGATGTCGTCGGCGCGCGCCGCGCGCGGGGAATCGATCGATGAAGTGGATCCGGTTTCTTCGATTTCAGACACGGGTGATTTACCCCAGCGAGAACGGTCGTGACGAAATTAATGGTTGGTGCGACGCGACGCGCTCGGATGAAGGAGACTGTCGCGGCGAGCGGGAGTAATAGTACGGGAGAAGCGTGCCGCGCGCAAGCAGAAGCGATTCAGAATTTCGTCTGACGCAGCCGCCGGCCGGCCGCGAAGCGGAAATTCCGCGTGACCGCGCTGAATCCCTGGCGGAACACGCTGACCGACATGTTGAACTCGCTCGTGTCGAGCGGCACTTTCACGTCGACGGCGCAGCGCGCGGGTTCGCCGCGCGCCTTCACGTCGGGCGCCGACAACTGCAGCACGTTGTGATCGGGCCGCTCGAGGATGTGCGTCCCGCGCTGATCGACGAACACCGTCGGCGGAAATGCCTGAACGATCACCGTCGGCGCCTGCAGATCGGCGTTCCCCGTATTGACGACGAGGAAATCGATCGGCGTGTAGCCCTGGGCGTCGATGTCGACGCGAATCAGCGCGTCGAGCTGCGAGCCGGTGATTTCACCGACGCGAATATCGATCACCGGGCGGCGGGCGATTCGCCTGAGCTCTTCTTCATGCGCGTCCTGCACCGCCTTGAGCTGTTGCGTGACCGTATCGAGCGTCGCCGCCATCACCTTGCGTTGTTCGTTCAGTTGACCCACCGCCGACGTCAGCGATTCGCGCGACTCGGCGAGCGCGCTCTGCTGCGCCTCGAAGAGCTGTTGCTGCTGGACGCCGGAGTCGTGCGCCTCCCGGTATGCGGCGCTCGCGACCAGCAGCGCCGCAACCGCGAGAAAGAGGAGCACGATATTGGCGGCGAGCGACGCGAATGTGCTCGCATCGCCGAACGAGTGGCTGCCGAAACGCGGCGCCACGCGTCCCCCGCTCAGCGCCAGAAGGAACACCGCGCCTCCCGCCGCCACTCCCAGCAAGGCTGGCCAGAAATACCCGCGCATATCCAAACCAGATTACGAGGCGCACGCCACCGGTTTCAACCGACAGGCCTGTAAGTGCCTTTGTGTGATCGCCCGAAATCCGCGCGTTCCGGCTGGCGCAGAATTTTTCTTACCGTTGTGCTTGCGAAGCGCTGCAGTTGTCGGTACTCTGGCGCGACAACGCCGATGTTCACGATCGCCACACTCGCGGCCGCTGCGGCGACCGGCTTACTCATCCTTCTGGCACGGTGGATGGCCGGACGCTGGTCCGGCGAACGCGCCCTGCGCGACGTCAGCGTCAGCCGTGACTGGCTCGTCCGGCACCGCGCCGAGGATCGCCCATGAACGAGGGTTTTGGCGCGAGAATGCGCGAAGAGCGCGAGCGCCGCGGCATCGACCTCACCACCATCGCGGCTTCGACCAAAGTGAGCGCGGCGCTGTTCGAAGCGCTCGAACGCGACGATGTGTCGCGCTGGCCTGCAGGGATCTTCCGCCGCTCGTTCGTGCGGGCGTATGCCAAAGCGATCGGCCTCGACCCCGAAGCCACGCTCCGCGATTTTCTCGATCAGTTTCCCGACCCAACCGACGTCGCCGCCGCCGCTTCGGACAACGACGGCTCCGAGCCGCTGCCGCGACCGCGGCGTTCGCACGCGGTTCTTCGTTTGACCTTTGCCGACATGCCGGCGCCGTACGGCGGCGGGCGTCTTCTGGCCGATCTCGGCAAGCGCTGCGCCGCTGTCGCGCTCGACAGCGTCGTGTTGATGGCGATGGCGCTCGGTTCGTTCCTGGCGCTCGGAAAGTTCTGGATGCCGTTCGGCATCCTGACCGTCGTGTACTACGTGACCGCGACGTTGTTCCTCGGGAATACGCCGGGCGTGTGGCTCCTCGCCCCGCGCGACCGTCGCATCCGTCGTCGCGGCGCCGGCGCGAACAACCGTCCGCGCGCCGCGATCTTCGAGCCGGCAGCCGCGCAGCTCGAGTTGATCAGTCAGCCCGACGGACTTCTGCAGTAGCGACCGCTCGCCCGACGCGATCCTCGCCTCAGCGAGCAGGAATGGCCGCGATGTCGTCGCTCAGCGGTCCATTCAGCTCGTCGTACACACGGTGTAAGTACCAGTCGACGAGCTGTACGCGAAAGGCGTCGTTGAGCGCCGCGTTGTCGCCGGTAATCGAGATCATGAGATTACGGAGCGACGGCAGAATCGCCTCGCGAGCCTGATCCGGATCGAGACCCTTCGCCTTCGCGTCCTTTCCCTGCCTCAACAACTCACGAAACACACCGATCGTCGCGTGCAGGAGCTTTTTGTCGCGCAGCGGCTCGCCGTGGCCGGGAATCAATACGTCCGCGTTCAGCGCATCAATCTTTTCCAGCGTGTGCAGCCAGCCGGTCGGGTAGCAGCTCAGTGCGTACGAAATCGGGTTCACCAGCAGATCGCCGGTGACGACGATTTTTTCAGCCGGCAGGTACAGGAATGCGTCGCCGGGCGTGACCGCGCGATCGTAGTGCAGGATCTGGACCTCGCGATCGCCGAGAAAAACAGTGAGGCGATCGTCGAACGTCACGTTGGGGAAGACATGACGAGCGTTGGTCTTCTGGCTCAGGAAGAAGCGATCTTCTTCGAGCGTCTGTCTGAGAGCCGGCAGGCCGGAGGGCGCCGGCGTGGCGGCTTCCGACGCCTTCACCCGGCGTTCCAGGCTCTGGATGTATTGCGGCAGCTGCCGCTCGAGACCCGGACGATTGAACTCGATCGCGGGTCCCATCATCATCGCGCGAGTCTTTTCGTGCGCGACGACGCGCACGTCGGGAAAGCGCTTGGTGTAGGCCTCGGTGCCGTACCAGTGATCCCAGTGCCAGTGCGAGTTGACGACGTAGCGGACCGGTTCGGTCGTGAGCTGTTGAATTTTCGTGATGACCGCGTCGGCTGCGGCCGGCGTCCCGTTCGTATCGAACACGAGCACGCCGCCGCGCCCGACGATGGCGATTGAATTTCCGTCGAGACCGACGTCGCCGTAGGGACGCGTCGTGAAGAGAAAAACTCCAGGCGAGACTTCGGCAGTCGTGGGCGCGGGACGATCCTGCGCCCACGAGCGAACGGTCAGTGCACCGGCGATCGCGGCGGCTCCGAAGACGATGCCGATCGCCGTGCGCACGCGGATCGCCGGCTACTTGGACGACTTCTGCGTGCGCGCCGTGGACGGCGGCACGTGTCCCTTCAGCCGCATGTAGGTGACGATGTTCCCGTAGTGCTCGTTGTCGTGGGCGACGTTGTCGAGGAGGATCATTCCGCGAAGGGCGTCGCCCTTGCCCGCCTTGACGAGCGACAGGGCGTTCGAGGCATCGGTCGAGTTGTAGACCTCGTCGCACTTCGCCATCGAATCCTTCAGTCCCTTGACGAGCTCGGCCTTCGTCTTGGCGCCCTTCTCGAGGGCGTCGGCGTACTCGGGATTCTTGCCGGAGGCCACGCCGCAGAAATAGTTCTGCGTGTCGGCGATGTGACCGATGATTTCGCCGAAGCTGCGCACCTCGGGCGTCGCTTTGAACGAATACTCAGAGTCGGGAACCGCGTCCGCCGCCTCGACGACATCGCGCTTGATGCTCTCGTACCGCTGCTTGATGCCGCGGCTGAACCGGGTCAGGTTGCCGGGATCCGAGCCGGCGGCCGGCGTTTGTGCCAGCGCGACGGTCCCCGCGGCCGCGAGCGCGGCGGCGGTCAAAACCAGGTGCTTCATGTGCGGTCTCCTCTCAGTTACGCTACCGCACATGAGACGTCGAACCCGTCCGGATGGTTTCGCGTCCCGCTTCCGGACGGCTGAAATCCCAGCGCCGGACGGGATCGTCGTCTGGTAAACAGCGTGGAACGGATTCTCGTCAGCGCCTGCCTCCTCGGCGCGAAGGTGCGGTATCACGGCGGTGACGCGGCATCGCCGCACCCGCTCCTCCGGCGGTGGCAGGACGAGGGCCGTCTCGTGACGGTCTGTCCGGAAGTCGAGGGCGGTCTCAGCACTCCGCGGCCGGCTGCCGAAATCGCCGGTGCGGACGGCGGACCCGGTGTCGCCGCCCGGGTGGCGTTCGTCCGGACGGCCGCCGGCGCGGATGTCACCGCTCAGTTCCTGGCCGGCGCCGCTCTCGCCCTTGCCGCGGCGCGCGCGGCGAACGTGCGGATGGCGATTCTCAAAGACGGCAGTCCGTCGTGCGGCACGGCGATGATTTACGACGGGACGTTCAGCGGCACGCGCCGTTCCGGCATGGGCGTGACGGCGGCAATCCTGGCGGCAGCGGGCATTCGCGTCTTCAACGAACACCAGATCGACGCGGCGGCGGCGTGGCTCGAGACCCTCGAGCCCTGACGTTCTCACTTACAATCGGACGATGACCTCGTGGCCTGCGCTCCCCGTCGCCGAGTGGGCCGACACCTACGCGACGCTGCACATGTGGACGCAAATCGTCGGCAAAATCCGTCTGGCGCTCGCGCCCCGGATGAATCACTGGTGGGAAGTGCCGCTCTACATCACCGCGCGCGGCCTGACCACGTCGCCAATGCCGTATGGCGACGGTTCGTTCGAGATCGCGTTCGATTTCATCGACCACACGCTCTCGATCGCGCGGAGCGACGGCCGCGTCGGCACCCTGCCGCTGACGGCCGAGAGCGTGGCGTCGTTCTACAGTCGCGTGTTCGAGGCGCTCCGCACGTTGCAGATCGAGGTCCGCATCTGGCCGATGCCGGTCGAAATTCCGGCGCCGATCCGGTTCGATCGCGATCACGAGCACGCGTCGTACGACCGTGAGTACGCCTATCGATGGTGGTGCGCAACCGCGTCGGCCGACGCCGTCTTCAAGGAGTTCCGCGCGCGGTTTCTCGGCAAGTCGAGCCCGGTCCATTTTTTCTGGGGCAGCTTCGATCTGGCCGTGACGCGGTTCAGCGGACGGCGGGCGCCGCCGCGCGAAGGCGCCGACGCGATCACCCGCGAGGCGTATTCGCACGAAGTCATCAGCGCGGGATTCTGGCCGGGCGCCGTCGGGAAGATCGATGCCGCGTTCTACGCGTACGCCGCGCCGGAGCCGCCGAATTTCCGGACGGCGGCCGTCGCGCCCGCCGCCGCGTTCTACAACCAGGAGTTCGGCGAGTTCTTCCTCGAATACGAGCAGGTGCGCCGCGCGGCGGCTCCGCGCGACGTGCTGCTCGAGTTTCTTCAGACGACCTACGACGCGGCCGCCACACTCGCCGGTTGGAATCGTGCGGAGCTGGAGCGCGCCGAGTCGGTCCGCTCGTAACATCCAGCGCTGCAGAAAGGAATCGCATGGACGGCGCGTGTCCCCACATCGAAAACGTCGGCAAGCTGAAACACGAGCGGCAGCACGTGTGCGAAGAGTGCGTGAAAATCGGCGCGCGGTGGGTGCACCTCCGCACCTGTCAAAGCTGCGGGGCGACGCTCTGCTGCGATTCGTCGCCGAACCGGCATGCGACCAAGCACGCGAAGGCCAGCGGCCATCCGGTCGTGGCGTCGGCGGAACCGGGAGAGCGATGGCTCTACTGCTATCCCGATGACGCCTTCGCGGAATATTGAGCGGGCGGCGGGCTCCTCGCGCGCCTCCATGCCGCAGTTGATCCTCGCGCTCGATCAGGGAACGACCTCGAGCCGCGCCATCGTGTTCGATCGCGCCGGCGATCCGGTCGCCGTCGCGCAGCAGGAATTCCCGCAGATCTATCCCGCGCCCGCCCACGTCGAGCACGATCCGGAAGCCATCTGGGCGACCGAGCTGCAGGTGGCGCGCGAAGCGATCGAGCGCGCCCGCGCGCCGCTGTCCGAGGTCGCCGCCATCGGCATCACCAATCAGCGCGAGACGACGATCCTGTGGGAGCGTGCGACCGGCAGGCCGGTCGCGAACGCGATCGTGTGGCAGAGCCGCATCTCGGCGCCGCTGTGCGATCGTCTCAAAGCCGACGGCTGCGAGGCGATGATCCGCGCGAAGACCGGCCTGGTCCTCGACGCGTATTTTTCCGCCACGAAGATCAAGCATCTCCTCGACACCGTCGGCGGCTTGCGCGCCCGCGCGGAGCGGGGCGAGATCCTGTTCGGCACGGTCGATTCGTTCCTCGTCTGGCGGCTGACCGGCGGCCGCGTCCACGCCACCGATTACAGCAACGCGAGCCGCACGCTGCTCTTCAACATCCACACGCTCGAGTGGGACGACGAGCTGCTGCGGCTGTTCGATGTTCCGCGCGCGATGCTGCCGGCCGTCCGTTCATCGTCCGAAGTCTACGGCGACACCGACCCCGCGCTGTTTGGCGCCGCGCTTCCGATCGCGGGCGTCGCCGGCGATCAGCAGGC
>Ga0070741_10018978_pt1 | contig 11041 bp, 7 predicted proteins | sample Coa_R1_4_FD_66440 | JGI IMG/M metagenome (GOLD analysis project Ga0070741, IMG submission 66440) | Surface soil microbial communities from Centralia Pennsylvania, which are recovering from an underground coalmine fire - Coalmine... | ecosystem: Environmental > Terrestrial > Soil > Unclassified ...
GTCTCCTGCGTTACGGACCTGTTGCGCTACTTACGCTTTCACATGGGAGTTAGTAGCGCTACTGATGGGGAAAGCGCGCTTACCGCAGCCTCAATAGCCCAGATGCAAATGCCGCAGCTACGCGAAAGTTTCTCTTCCTCCACAATTGGCCTGACGTGGTGGCTGAGAGAGATCGATGGAGCGCGTACCGTGGAGCATTCTGGCGCGACTATGGGACAGCAGGCGTCATTGCTCATGGTGCCGGCAATGCATTTCGCGATCATCATCCTCACCAACGCTACATCAGGCGGCCAGTTGTGCGAAGAAGTCACACAATGGGCTTTACGCCATTATCTGACGTTGAGCGAACCAGAAATTATTCCGTTTGACTTACCTGTAGAGCAACTTGCTCCCTACGTAGGGCAATACAGCGATTCGTTTACGCCCTGGGAGGTGAGCATGGTTGATGGTCGGCTCATGCTTCAGATCCTCCCCTCGTCAGCGCGGCAGAGCGGGTCCAGTCTGCTGGTGCCTCTAGCATTTTGTGGCAAGGATCGCGTGCTTGCGCTCGATACCTACTTCAAGGACACGCAGGGCGATTTCTTGCGCGCGGCGGATGGACAAATCAAATGGCTGCGTTTCGCGGGACGCATCGCCGCTCGCCATTCGGCATCATAGTCGCTTTAGCGCAATAGTATGCACCGGACAGAAAAGCCAGCGTCACTAGTTTAGACTGATTACACTGGCTTTTCTACATACTTTTTTCAAAAAATTTATGCAATGGCATAGGAGGGATGGTGGATCGGTTGTGTTCAAGCGGATAGAAAACGTATAATGAAGCACGCGCCGATTTACAGATTACGTATGCTATCAAACGAAATATCTGGCAGCGCGCACAGCTCAAACAAGTAGTGCGTCTTTTCCCAGGAGGTTAGGATATGCAATTTCTTGTACGCCTGAAGAACAGGCACCTCGTCGCATCGGCCTCTATTGTAGTTATTCTTTGTATGTTAATGGCCGGTAGCTTATTTCTACGCATCCCCGCAACGCAAGCATCCACACTTTCTAATGCAAAGGCCACCGTTTATCATAGCGTGACGAAGGGCACCATCGCGCCAGCGGGCATTGCCGATCCGCGCCACCCTCCCCAGCAGGCAGCCACGCAAGCTTCGATTAAAAGACGCGTTGACAAGGGCCAGCGCCAGCTTCCTAAGGCAGCCAGCCAGGGAACAGCCGCCAGCCAGATCAATGCCTCCGATTCCGAGCGTCAGGCCGGCAATATTTTGAGGAACTTCAATGGCGTGAGCAGCCTGGACAGTGAAGTGACCAATTTCGGGGCCGAATTTGAGCCGCCCGATCAGGGCCTCTGCGTCGGCAATGGCTTCGTCCTCGAACCGGTGAACTCGGCCTTCACGATCTATCGCACCAACGGCTCCGTTGTCCTCGGACCGCTCAACGTCAATGTGCTCTTTAACGATGGATTGAAGCAATTTACCAGCGATCCGCGTTGTTTCTTCGATAAGACGACTGATACCTGGATCGCCATCATCCTCTTTATTAATGACACGAATACAGCCGCCCGTACCGATATCGCGGTCAACAACAGTGGCGATCCCACGACCCCCTGGACCGTCTATCACCTGGACGCGACCGACGACGGCACCAACGGTACGCCTTCTCATGTTGGTTGCCCCTGCTTCGGCGATCAGCCGCTGCTGGGCATTGACAGCCAGAATGTCTATATCAACACCAACGAATTTTCGATACTTGGTCCTCAGGCCAATGGGGGGCAGGTTTATGCCCTTTCCAAAGCGCAGCTCTTCTCGCTCAAGTCGAATGTCCACTTTGTACATTTCGACAATCTCAACATCGGTGGCGCGGTGGCAACTTCCATCCAACCCGCCTTTACTTATGGGCATGCCGACGCAGGCTTTTTCCTGAACTCCCTTGATCCCAATGGCACCACTGATAACCGTCTTGGCGCCTGGGCCATGACCAATCGGGAGGCGGTGAGCGACGGCGGCGTCCCGACGCTCTCTAGCATGGTGATTGCTTCGGAGACTTATGGAGTGCCACCTGCCGCTATGCAGAAGGGAACTACGCAAGTTCTAGACTCCGGCGACGACCGTTTGCAGGAGGTGCAGTTTATCAATGGCAACCTCTATGGCGCGCTGGACACAATTGTGAACATTCCGAATGATACAGCGCCTCGCGCCGGTATTGCCTGGTTCCAGGTTCATCCAGAGGTAGACGACGGATTGATCAGTGACGCTCATGTGGTGAATCAGGGCTATCTGGCCTCACTGGGCAATTACCTGCTCTACCCTTCGATCCAGGTCAGCTTCGATCATACTGCCGTCATCGTCTTCACCTTTAGCGGACCGAATAATTTCCCCAGCGCCGCCTACTCATTCAAGCATGAGGATGCAGCCCGCTTCTCTAATGTGCGGATCGCCGCCGACGGCAATGGCTTCTATAACGAGAACAACCAGCCTCGCTGGGGCGATTACTCATGGGCTACGCTCGATCCCAACAGCAGCACCTTCTGGCTGGCGATTGAGTACATACCTCCTGTGAGTAGCCAGACCACCGACGGCGTTTTCAACTGGGGCACTCGCGTCTTCCATGTCAATGGAGATGAGTAATTACAACGTAATTGATATTACGCTGTAATTATACGTTTATGATGATCTCAAGAGGGAGAGGTTCGCGCCTCCCTCTCCTCTGGCTCCTGCCAACGGGATTCGCGCCCCGTTCGGGGCGCTGGGCAAGGGGAGAGAGGTGCTGGCAACGCCGCGATGCGGCGTTGCCAGCACCTCTCTCCCCTTGCTCGCAGGGCTTCGTCCTGCGAGCAAGACGAAAACTGAAAAACCCTGTTCTTATTCTGTAATTTGTTGACAACACATGTGCTTTTTAGTATCCTGAAAATGGCTAAATACGTTAAGATAGGGTTTAGCCTTGAACGTTTCTTCATAAAAGCTCATCCATCTCATATCGAAACATACCTGCATGAGATTGATGGCCAGATCCACACTATATTAAGGAGACGCATGCACATGCAACCTTTCTCACATAGCGACCAGACGGCGGTTCACTCAGGGCAACAGCAGACCTGGGCTTCAGGCGACTATTCCGTGATTGCGGAGACCTTTGTTCTCATGGGAGAGCTGCTTTGTGAGGCGGTTGATGTCCATGCTAACCAGGAAGTCCTCGATGTTGCAACGGGTAGCGGCAACACCGCCCTTGCAGCCGCGCGCCGCTGGTGCCAGGTCACCGGTATCGACTATGTTCCCGCTTTGCTTGAGCGAGCGCGTGAGAGGGCCGTAGCTGAACGCTTGCCTATCACATTTCTCCCGGGCGATGCCCAGCGCCTCTCTTTTCCTGATGCCAGCTTTGACATCGTGCTTTCAACCATCGGTGCTATGTTTGCGCCCGAACAGGAATTAGTGGCAGCAGAACTGACACGGGTGTGCCGTCCGGGTGGAAAAATTGGCATGGCTAACTGGACTCCAGAGGGGTTGTATGGGCAGATCTTCCAAACCATTGCAGTGTATATCCCTTCCGCCGCTGATATCAGACCACCCACGCTCTGGGGAACCGAAGAGCGCGTACGCGAGCTTTTTGGGGATCGCGTCAGCTCTCTTGAGACGAAGAAACGGAACTTTTTCTGGCGTTATCGTTCGACCCAGCACTGGCTCGAAGTCTTTAGTGCCTGTTTTGGTCCCATTGTAACGACCTTCAAGACGCTTGACGCGACGAACCAGGAGCGTTTTGCCTGCGACCTGCTTGCGATAGTCGAGCAAGCAAATCTCGCGCATGATGGCACACTGGTAGCTCCTGCGGAATATCTGGAAGTCGTCGCTGTACGCAAATAGCTAAATGCCTCCCACGTCATTTACGGCATTTGCCCGTTTGTGACAATGGAGCGTTTACAACGCTTGCTCGTTTGCGGCAGACGTTCATTTTTCCAGCAATCGCCCCAGTTCTCTGCGGATCAGCTTGCCTGCCGAGTTGCGTGGCAACTGAGCGACAACGTAAACGGCCCTCGGCAGTTTGTAACGGGCGAGACGTTGCGCGGCATGGTCTAGCAGTGTCTCCGCACCAATAGAGCTGCCAGCATGCAGGCGCACAAAGGCGATAGGGACCTGCCCCCACTGCTGATCAGCTTGTCCGCACACGCCTGCTTCTTCGACGTCTGGATGGGCTAAGAGCACGGACTCGATCTCGGCTGGATAGACGTTTTCGCCGCCGGAGATGATCAGATCAGAGCGACGGTCGAGGACGTAGAGATAGCCCTCCTCATCAAGGTAGCCGATATCGCCGGTGGAGAGCCAGCCATCGCGCAACGCCAGCGCAGTCGCTTCGGGACGGGCGGCGTAACCTGGCGTGATTGTTGGTCCCTTGAGGTAAATGATGCCCGGCGCGTTGGCTGGTACGGGCAAAGCATCGTCCATGATGCGTAACTGCACCGGCATGAGAGGGCGTCCGGCGGAGCCCAGCTTGCGCAAGGCGTCGGCGGGCGAAAGCGTGACGGCCTGCGAACAGGCTTCGGTCAAGCCGTACGTCTGCACCACGGGAATGTTCCGACTGGCGCAATCTTCTAAAAGTGGGCGCGGCGCGGGTCCGCCTCCCAGCAGGACGCAACGCAAAGCTTCGGGATAACGCGCGTTTGTTTGCGCGTCGTCGAGTGCCACGAGCATACGTTGCAGCATAACGGCAACCACCGAGATGATGGTCACTCTCTCCTCGTAGATTGCTCGATTGACTGCTACAGGATCGAATTTCTCCAGCAGGACGACGCTGATGCCGTAGATGATGCTACGGAAGAGGATCGAGAGGCCACCGATATGGAAGAGCGGAAGGCAGGCAAGCCAGCAATCATCGGGGTGATGGCCGAGGTTGAGCGCGGAACCAACGGCGTTCCACCACTGCATGCCGTAGGTGATAAGCACGCCTTTGGGTAGTCCGGTGGTGCCGGAGGTATACATAATCGCCTGAGTCGCGCTCAGATCAATCAAAGTGCGCTGAGGAACTTCGGTTTTATCTATCCCCTGCAATACAGCATTATTACGCTCCATAGCCAGGATGGCAGAAGGCTGATCAGGCAACTTTATGTTCGCCGCCACTTCGGCATAATGGTTATCGCTTAGCAACAGGCTTGCCTGTACATCGCTTACCTGCCAGGATAGCTCTTCCTGCGTGAGGCGCGTATTCAGCGGCACAAGGATCGCTCCGAGGCGCGTGAGAGCGTGGACGCAGACGACATAAGCGGGGCTATTGGCGGCGAGCAGCGCCACGCGGCTCCCCTCTCGTACGTTGAGCGCGGCAAGCTGCCGGGCAAGATGCTGCGCTTGGCGATCAAGTTCGGCGAAGGTCCACCGGAGCTGTCCGCAGCACAATGTCAGGCGTTCAGGCGCGTTTTCGGCGCAGCGCATCAGCCAGTTCGGCAAGAGGGTTGGTTCCGCTGTGTTCATACGTGGCCTCCCGTCGGCAATGTGTATCGTTCCAATGCGCTTCTATCCAGGCGCACGCCCAGGCCAGGAGCGGTGGGAACGGCAAGGCTGCCATGATGGATGGGCAGATCGTCCGCCAGCAGGTCATCCGCCAGCAGGTGTAACGTGGCAAGGCCGCATTCCAGCGTGATCTCAGGAGATGCTGCGGCAAGATGTAGCGCGGCTACCAATCCAATGCCGGACTCGATTGAGCTAGTTACAACGCATTGCACACCCCGATCCGCCGCCTCACGTATAATCTGCCGGCTCGTTCGCAGCCCTCCCACAAGCTGGGGCTTGATAATGAAAATATCAGCAGCCTCCAGCGAAAGCGCCTGTCGCACGCTTGCCAGATTATGCAATGCCTCATCGACGGCTATAGATACGGAAACTTCCTGACGTAATTTGTACATCCCCGCCAGATCGTCTGCCCTGAGTGGCTGCTCAACATATTGAATATCGTAGCCCGCACACCCGTTGAGGATCTCACGCGCCTGCTCAATACTCCAGGCTTCATTAGCATCCAGGCGCAAGTGAACGGCGGGGCCGATAGCCTCGCGCACGGCAGCGACCCGCTCGATTGCCTCTCCGGTATCGCGACCCACTTTGAGCTTGACACAGCCAAAGCCTGCCGCGACCGCCTGCCGCACTGCTGTGATGGCAGTTTCGACGGTCGCCGCACCAATAATGGCGTTGACAGCGATGGCGGAGCGAGGGAGAGCATGATCAAGTGAAGGTAAAGGCATGCTATCACTGCTACGCAACAACAACTCACCGACGGTACACCCGTCTAATTTGCCGAGCGCATCAAGGAGGGCAATCTCCAGGCCACAGGCGGTAGCAGCAGGAATGGCATCAGCTTTTATGGCGGCGGAGATACAATCTAAAGCTTCGTTGAGTTGCAACGATTGCAACTGCGTCGCCATTGCCGGAAGCGGGGCGACGGCCTGGACCAGGGTACTGTTGCCGAACGCAGGGATGGGCGCGATCTCCCCTATGCCGGTAATGCCCTCGTCGGTGATAATCTCAACTATCGTGCCCTCGCGGGCAGCCAGCACGTCATGGGCCGTGGTGAAGCTGCTCCGCAAAGGCAGACGATACGAGCGCCATTGGGTGTCGATAATCGTCATCGTATTACTTTTCAGTACCCTCAAGCGGGTCGAGAAAGTCACTGGCTCTCGTCGCTCCCTTTGAGGGCTGTATAGGCGTCATACCCGAAAATGTCAAGTGGCAATGACTATGGCAGGCGCGGGAACTTCGAAAAGTCTGGCTTGCGCTTCTCCACGAAAGCGTTGCGGCCCTCTTTCCCTTCTTCGGTCATATAGAAAAGCATGGTGGCGTCGCCGGCGAGATCCTGAAGGCCCGCGAGGCCATCGGTATCGGCGTTAAAAGCAGCCTTGAGGAAGCGCAGGGCAATCGGGCTTTTCTCCAGCAGTTCGCTGGCCCACTGGACGGTCTCCTCTTCCAATCGCTCCAGGGGCACGACCGTATTGATTAAGCCCATGTCCAGAGCCTCCTGGGCGCTGTACTGGCGGCAGAGGTACCAGATTTCGCGCGCCTTTTTGTGGCCGACGACGCGCGCCATATAGGTTGCGCCCCAGCCAGCATCGAAGCTGCCCACTCTTGGACCGGCTTGCCCAAAGCGCGCATTATCCGCGGCAATCGTAAGGTCACAAAGCAGTTGCAGCACATGACCGCCACCGATGGCATAGCCCGCCACCATTGCAATCACCGGCTTGGGAATGTATTTAATGACCTTTTGCAGGTCGAGCGCATTCAAGCGGGGCACGCCATCGCCGCCAACATAGCCACCTTCGCCCCGCACGCGCTGATCACCGCCGGAGCAGAAGGCTCTATCGCCCTTGCCGGTAAAAATAACGACGCCAATTTGAGGATCTTCACGACAATAGTTGAAGGCATCGATCAACTCTGTCAAAGTCTCGGGACGGAAGGCGTTGTGAACCTCTGGCCGGTTGATAGTAATTTTCCCCATCCCCTGCGCCTTCTCCAGAATGATATCGGTGTAATCGCGCACATTCTCCCATTCGACGGTCATACGTTCTCTCCTTAACATAATAAACGTAGGGGCAGGGCTTGCCCCTGCCCTGCTAGCAGCGTTGGAACGCGGCTGACAGGGCTTGTTCCTGCCCTGCTAGCAGCTTGTCTCTTTAAATCATAGCACAGATGTGCAGAATTCTGTTACCAGAGCAATAAAAGCTGTGGGCTGCTCCAGGTGTACGGTATGTCCGGCGGCTGGCACGATGGACAGTTGTGCCCGAGGCAATAATTGCGCCATCTGGCGCGCAATGATACAGAACTTTGTGTCGAGTTCGCCCGCCAGCAGCAACACGGGGATGTTGAGTTCTGGTAGTCGGTGATGCAATGCAGGCTGTTCTCCGGTGCCGACTCCGCGCAGGCTGTTCGCCAGTCCGGCGGGGCGATTGTTCAGGCGCTGCGCATGTAACGCGGCTCGTTGCGCTGCGGGCAAGTTGCGCTGCGTGGCAAACAGGGGCAGATTTTCCCAACGCTCAACGAATGCCTCTACGCCCTCACGCTCGATGCTTGCGGCCAGCGCCAAATCGCTGCTCCGCCGCTGCTCTCGCTCTGCTGCATCGGCCAGCCCCGGCGAGGCGCTCTCCAGGATGAGCGCACGAAAGAAGCCGGAGAAGGCACAGTAAAGCGCGATCCGCCCGCCCATCGAATAGCCAAGCAAGACCGCCTCGCCTTCGTTCACATCCAGTTCATGCAGCACGGCAATAATGTCTTCCTGGCAATGCTCCATTGTGTAGCGTGCGGGATCTGCTGGCGCGTCGGATTGCCCATGACCAAGCATATCCAGCGCGATGATCCGCCACCCACCACGAGCCAGCTCACCCAGCAGACCACCCCACCCGCTCGCGCTGCCAGTAAAGCCATGCAACAGCACCAGCGTCCCCCTCCCCTGCCTCGTCTCGCCGCTCGTCACCACACCAAACCGCACGCCATTGACGTGAATATGTTGGACTATCACATTCTGCCATCCTTTTCATAACAAATAAATTGCCATGCCTGCCGTGGCGACGCAGTTCACGGCGTCCGCTTCAGCGCCCGTCCTCCCTCGGCAATGCTCTCTTACCACAAATCCCGTAGGGACGAGCCCAGCAGGGCAACCGCGAGGGATTGCCCCTACCCAGACGCCCTGCCGTTCGCCCATCACCCCCTGCCCTGGGGCGGTGCCCGCGATGGGGGATAATGGCGGGATGGGATGGGTAGGGGCCATGCCTTGCGCTTGCCCTGTGACGGTGCCACCATGGATGGGGGAACGGCGCTACGAAAGTGCCAGCTTTTGTCATTCCCGTTCGGCCTCCCCTCGCGGACACGATCAATCGGGTTGGCATGGCGGTGCTGATTCTTGTCATTTCAATTCTGCCCCTCTTCAGGGTAGACGCGTCTGCGTAGCCCATTTTCGACCAGTTGCCACAATTGGCGGTGCAGGGTGACGTTGGTGGAGCGGTCGGTTGAAAGTTCGATGACGCGCAGACCGCCTGCGTCGAGACCAGCATTAATGGCTATACGAAATTCTTCCCAATTCGCGGCGCGATTGAATGTGCCGCCGTACATTTGTACGACCGGGCAGAAGTCGAGACCGGTAGGGGTGCCGAAGAGCTGTTCGAAATGCTCAGGGTAGGCGGCTTGCGGCAGGAATGAGAAGATGCCGCCACCGTCGTTGTTGACCAGGACAATGGTGAGGTTGAGACGGTGCAGTTGGGCGGCGAGCAGGCCGTTGAGGTCGTGGAAGAAGGAGAGATCGCCGATTACCAGCACGGTCGGCTCCCCTTGATAATCGCCTGCGTCCTGCTCGGTTGGCTTGGCTCGATGAGGACCCGCTTCCTGTTCGATTGGCTCGGCCCGGTGAGAGGCAGCACTGACACCTAGCGCGCTGGAAATGACGCCGTCGATGCCGTTGCCTCCCCGATTGCCGATGCAACGCACTCGTCGCTCACTGCCCCAGAAGAAGGTATCCATGTCACGCACGGGCATGCTATTGCCGACATAAAGCGTGGCGTCTTCGGGCAGCAGTTCGTTGAGTTCGGTGAAGATACGCCCCTCGAATGGCTCCGTGAAGTCCTGGATGGCGGCGTAGAGCGTCTCCCGCGTTACTTCATCGGCCCGTTGCCATAATGTGAGCCAATCTGATCGATTGGGGAAAGCGCCTGAGCCATTGGTAGGGGCAATCCCTGGCGGTTGCCCTGTTCCCGACACCACCTCATGTTCGCCGGTAGGGGCTACGCCTGGCGTTTCTCCTGTGGGGCGATAAATCGGACGCGATAAATCTCGTCGCCACGGCGGTGAAGGGGCAGGCTGGGCAGGGGCAAGCCCTGCCCCTACAGAGGTCGCCAGGAGGGCAGAGCAGAGGGCGGCGGGCTCGGTATGCACGAATGCGGAGGCGAGCTGCGTTGGCTCGTTCCAGCAGCCGTGACTGTCGATGACGATGTGCGGACACGAGGCGTAACGCTTTAAGTAGAGCAGTAGCGGCTTGGCGGTTGGCATGGCGCCGAAGCGCAATATAAGTTCGGGGCGCGCTCGCTCTACAAAGGAGTCGAGCCGTAAAAAGGCGTCGTAGCTGGTGATGATATTGCTTTTGTCATGGTCGCCGTTGCGCAATTGCGAGAGCGGATCGGCCAGGATTGGATAGCCGGTGTGTTGAGCAAGCTGCACCAGGGGCAGCGTCAGAGCGGGATGGTCGATGGGTCCGACGATGATCAGGCCGCACGGTGCCTGCCCTATTAGATTGGACAGGTGCGCGATTTCTGTTGCGGTCGGAAGGGCAAGCATGGCCTGATTGACGGCGACATAGGGGATGTTATCGGGTCGTCCCTGCCAGGCAATGGGATCGCGCTGTTCGACCGGAGGTAGCGGCTGATCGGCTAAGGCGGCGGGCGTCAACGGCTCGCGAAATGGCATGTTGAGATGAACGGGACCGGCGGGTACGGCCATTGTGAGTGCGACAGAACGGCAAGCAAGCGTGCGGATATACTGTAAAGCCGCGTTGGTCGCTTCCGGCAGCGCAACGTCAACAAACCATTTGACGTGTGTGCCATAGAGGTGATTCTGGTCGACGGCCTGGGGCGCACCACAGTCGCGCAACTCGGGCGGACGGTCCGCCGTTAGTGCCAGCAAGGGCACATGCGTCAGCTTTGCCTCGACGAGCGCGGGCAGGAAGTTTGCTGCCGCGGTGCCGGAGGTGCAGACGAGCGCGACCGGCTGCTTCAGGCGTTTCGCCATGCCCAGGCCGAAGAAGGCGGCTGAACGTTCGTCCACATGCATCCAGGCGCGAATAGCGGGATGGGCCGCGAAGACCATCGCCAGAGGCGTCGAGCGGGAGCCCGGACAGATTACCACATTGCGTAACCCCGCTCGTTGCAGTTCATCGACAAAAGCATTGATATAGGCATAGGTGGGATTGGCAGCGTTTAACGCGTTAACAGCAGATGTGTTGACCATAGCATGTCCTCAATCTTCGCCGCCCAGTCCACGCAGCATGACCTGGAGCTTCAAGCAGGATTCGGCATATTCGCTTTCAGGGTTGG
>Ga0070741_10018979_pt1 | contig 11041 bp, 9 predicted proteins | sample Coa_R1_4_FD_66440 | JGI IMG/M metagenome (GOLD analysis project Ga0070741, IMG submission 66440) | Surface soil microbial communities from Centralia Pennsylvania, which are recovering from an underground coalmine fire - Coalmine... | ecosystem: Environmental > Terrestrial > Soil > Unclassified ...
CGCGGCCGGCGTACCCATTTCCTCGTTCGTGCGGCCGATGAAGTCGATCGCCGCCCGGCCGGTGGCCGCCTCGATCGCGCGGTTGACGTAGAGGTACCGCAATTGGCGATCGACCCAGACGACGACATCCGTCGCCGCGTCGAACAGCGCGGTCCAGGCCTCGGCGGCGGCGGAAACGGTCGGCCGCACCGGCGAGGACGACATGGTCACCGCGCCGGGACTTCGCGCGTGAAACAGCGTGTGTGCACGAACTTGCCGTCGCGCCAGAGGACGCTCGAGCTGATTTCGACGTGGCGCAGGCTGCCGTCCTTGCAGCGGAGGCGCGCCGGGTAGCTCACGAGCTTCTCGTTTCTCGCGAGGCGCGCCAGGATGTCCTCGATGACCGGCGCGTCGGCGTGAAGTTCGCCGATATGGCGGCCGATGTACTCCTCGCGTGAATAGCCGAGCATCTCGGCTTCGGCCCGATTCGCCCAGAGAATTCTGCCGTCGGGTCCGACCCAGTGGAGCCCTTCCACCGCGTTTTCGAGAAAGTCCCGAATGTCTTCCTGCGCCTGGCGCAGCTCCGCCTCGGCGCGCCGCTGCCCCGCGAGCGCCGAGCGGAGAGCCGCCTCCAGTTTCTTCCGCTCTTCGAGCTCGGTCTGGAGCACCCGCGCCTGCTGCTGCAGGCGGATGATCTCGCGCTGGCGAGCCACGTCCGAGTCCTTCTGCAGATACGTTTCGACGGGGACCACGTGGGTGTGGCGCTCGCACACGGCCTGGAGCAGCGCGGCGTCGCTCTGCTGATAGAAGTTGCCCATCGCGTAGGCGCACAGCAGCGAGAAGCGATGCGCATGCGCCAGGTCGTTCCACAGCTCTTCGAGTCGGAGCGCGCCCTCGGCATTGCCCGACTTCCAGAGCACGTCGACCATCTCGCCGTAGGCGCGGAGGCCGGCGCCGCCGCTCGACCGCAGGCGCTTCTCGATCGCGCTGCCGACGGTCGCCGCGAACAGGTCGGCGTCGGGCATCGCACCCACCATGAACGTCGACAGCGTCTCCTCCGCGTCGAGGAGCAACAAGCGGCCGCGAAAACAGGCGCCGTCGACGTCCACGCCGGCGGCCTCCAGGTGCGCCGTCAGCGCCTCGCGGTGCGCGTCGGTGGCGATCACGACCGCGCCCTGTCCGGCCAGCATGGCTGGCGTCAGGAACGCGCCGACGGCATCGACCAGGAACCGATCGTCCTCATAGAACTGGACGACGTGGTCGCAGCGGGCGAAGGGAACCGCCGGGGAGTCGTGTTGGTGTACGTCCATCTGTCTTCCTCGATTGTCGTCAGGCGTCGCGATTACGGTGAACGCACCAACGGCGTTGGTCTGGTTCTCGCAATCCGGCCGAAAACTATCTGCGTAACCGCGCGTTTCCGAGCATCCCGTGTAGCGTTTGCCGACCCGGTCGAGGTGTGCGTGTATTCACGTAAGACACACTCCGGTCGTGACCGACGCGGACGGTCGCATCGAAGCAATCGCTGCGCCCGGCTCGAACGCGCAACCGCCGCCTGGCGTCCGGGACCCCGACCGGGCGTCGACGCGAACGACCCTCCGGAACGAGACGATGCGATCGGATAACGCGAGCGGCAGCCCGATACACGAATGGCTGGCGGGCGGCGGCGAGATGGGCGAGCTGATTCGCGCCAAAGACTGGAGCGCGACGCCGATCGGGCCGGTCGAGTCGTGGTCCCCCGCGCTCCGCACGATGGTGCGTTTCCTCCTCGCGAATCGCTTCCCGCTCCTCCTCTGGTGGGGGCCGGACTACGTCTCGATCTACAACGACCCGTACCGGCCCGTTCTCGGAAAAAAGCATCCGTGGGCGCTCGGCCTTCCCGTCCGCGACTGCTGGAGCGAAATCTGGCACGTTCTCCAGCCGCTGATCGATACGCCGTTCCACGGCGGCCCGGCGACGTGGAACGAAGACATCGAGCTCGAACTGAACCGCCACGGGTTCGTCGAGGAGACGCACTTCACGGTGGCGTACAGCCCCGTGCCGGACGAGAGCGTGGCGAGCGGCATCGGCGGCGTGCTGGCGACGGTGCATGAAATCACCGAGAAGATCGTCGCGGAGCGACGCGTCGTCGTGCTGCGCGATCTCGGCGCGCGCGTGGGCGACGCGAAGACGGCCGAGGAAGCGTGCGCGGTGGCGGCGCACACGCTCGGGGCGCACGCGAAGGATATCCCGTTCGCGCTGCTGTATCTCGTCGACGCCGATCGCGCCCATGCGCGACTGGCGGGCGCGGCCGGGGTCCGGCAGGACGGCGACGGCACGCCGGCAGTGATCGATCTGCGCGACGCCGCGGCATCCGCGTGGCCGATCCGCGCGGCGATCGAGACGGGCGCGCCACAGCGCGTCGACGCGCTCGGCGAAGCGTTCAGGTCGGTGGCAGCGGGCCCGTGGTCCGACGCGCCGCGCACCGCCGTCGTCCTGCCGATCGCCTCGACCCGCGCCGGCGAACCGGTCGGCGCGATCGTCGCCGGCCTCAGCGCGCGCCTCGCATTCGACCAGTACTACCGGGACTTTCTCGATCTCGTGCGGACGCAGATCGCGACCGCCATTTCACACGCGCGCGCGTACGAAGAAGAGCGGAAGCGCGCCGAAGCGCTCGCGCAGATCGATCGCGCCAAGACCGCGTTCTTCAGCAACGTCAGCCACGAGTTCCGCACGCCGCTGACGCTGCTCGTCGGGCCGATCGAGGATGGCCTCGCGGACGCCGAGTCGCCGCTGCCGCCGGCGCAGCGCGAACGCCAGGAGATCGCGCACAGGAACGCACTGCGCCTGCTGCGGCTGGTGAACACGCTGCTCGACTTCTCTCGCATCGAAGCGGGCCGCATCGATGCGAGCTACGAGCCGACCGATCTCTCCGCGTTGACGACCGAGCTCGCCAGCGTGTTCCGTTCCGCGATCGAGAAGGCCGGTCTCACGCTCGTCGTCGACTGTCCGCCGTCTCCCGAACCGGTCCATGTGGACCGCGACATGTGGGAGAAGATCGTCCTCAACCTGCTGTCGAACGCCTTCAAGTTCACGTTCGACGGGCAGATTCGCGTCGAGCTTCGCTGGCGCGGCGATCGCGTCGCGCTGCGCGTCGCCGACACCGGCGTCGGCATTCCCGCGGCCGACCTGCCGCGGATGTTCGAGCGGTTCCATCGCGTGAAGAATGCGCGGGCGCGCACGCACGAAGGCACCGGCATCGGACTCGCGCTCGTCCAGGAGCTGGCGCGGCTGCACGGCGGAACCGTGGACGTCGAGAGCCGGGAGGGGCAGGGAACGACGTTCACCGTGGCCATCCGCACCGGGACGTCGCACCTGCCGGCCGATCGCATCGCCGCCGCGCGGCAACTCGCGTCGACCGGCCTCGGCACCGCGGCGTTCGTCGAAGAAGCGCTGCGCTGGAATCCGTCGGTCGTCGATGCCGCATCACCGGCGGCCGCGGCGGTCGGGTCGCCGGCGTCGACCGCCGCGGTGTCCGATCGCGCGGCTCGAATTCTGGTCGCCGACGACAACGCGGACATGCGCGACTACCTCGCCCGCATTCTCGGGCAGACATACGCGGTCGAGACCGTCGGCGATGGGCAGCGCGCGCTCGATCGTGTCCGCGCGCACGCTCCTGACCTCGTCCTGACCGACGTGATGATGCCGACGCTGGACGGCTTCGGCCTGCTGGCGGCGATCCGCGGCGACGATCGCACCCGCTCGCTGCCGGTGATTCTGCTGTCGGCGCGCGCCGGCGAAGAGGCGCGAATCGAAGGATTGCAGGCCGGCGCCGACGAGTACCTCGTCAAGCCGTTCAGCGCTCGCGAGCTGCTGGCCTGCGTCGGATCGCAGCTGCGCCTCGCGGAGCTGCGGCGCGAATCGGAGCGCGCGCTGCGCCATCGCAGCGAACAGCACGAGACGCTGTTGAACGAGGCGCCGCTCGGCGTCTACCTGGTCGACGCCGACTTCACGATCCGCGAGGTCAATCCGATCGCGCTGCCGGTGTTCGGCGACGTCGAGGGCGGCGTGATCGGCCGCGATTTCGGCGAGATCATCCACCTGCTCTGGGAACGGGAGTACGCGGACGAGATCGTCCGGATCTTCCGGCGAACGCTCGAAACCGGCGAGCCGTACGTGACGGCCGAGCGTGCGGAGCCTCGCCGCGACCGCGGCGTCGTCGAGTACTACGAATGGCGCCTTCATCGGATCACCCTGCCGGACGGCCGATTCGGTCTCGTCTGCTACTTTCGCGACATTTCCGAGCAGAAGAAGGCGGCCGCCGCGAAAGCGCATCTCGCGGCCATCGTCGATTCGGCCGACGACGCGATCATCGCGAAGGATCTCGACGGGACGATTCAATCGTGCAACGCGGCGGCGGAGCGGCTGTTCGGCTACCCCGCCGCCGAACTCGTCGGCCGTCCGGTCCGCATGCTGATTCCGGCCGAGCGGCAGTCGGAGGAAGACGACATTCTCGCCCGCGTTCGCCGCGGCGAGCGGATCGATCGTTTCGAGACGGTCCGGGTGACGAAGGACGGCCGCCCGATCGAGGTGTCGGTGACCGTGTCGCCGGTGCGCGACGAGTCCGGCCGGATCATCGGCGCCTCGAAGATCGCGCGCGATATCACGCACGACCGGCAGGCGGAGGCGGAACGCGTGCGACTCCTCCAGGAAAATGCCGCCGTGACCGAGGCGCTGAACAACGTCGGCGCGATCGTCGCGTCGGATCTCGATCGCAGCAACGTCGTGCAGGCGGTGACCGACGCGGGCACCGAGCTGACGGGCGCCGAATTCGGCGCCTTCTTCTACAACGTCGTCGACGAAAAGGGCGAAGCCTACACGCTCTACACCATCTCCGGCGTTCCGCGCGAGGCGTTCTCGAAATTCCCGATGCCGCGCAACACGGCGGTGTTCGAGCCGACGTTCAAAGGCACCGGCATCGTGCGCAGCCCGGACATCACGCGCGATCCGCGGTACGGCCACAACGCGCCCTACCACGGCATGCCGGCCGGCCATCTGCCGGTTCGCAGCTACCTCGCCGTGCCGGTGCGGGGACGCAGCGAGGTGCTCGGCGGCCTGTTCTTCGGCCACTCGCAGGCCGGTCGGTTCACCGAGCAGCACGAGCGGCTCGCGCTCGGCATCGCATCCTGGGCGTCGGTCGCGCTCGAAAACGCGCGGTTGTACACGAGCGCTCAGGAAGCCAACCGGATCAAGGACGACTTCCTCGCCAGCCTGTCCCACGAGCTCCGCACGCCGTTGAACGCCATCCTCGGCTACGCGCGCATGCTCCGCGCGGGCACCCTCCCGCAGGACAAGCAGAAGAAGGCGGTCGACACGATCGAGCGGAACGCGACGTCGCTGACCCAGATCGTGGAGGACGTCCTCGATGTCTCGCGCATCGTCGCGGGCAAGATTCGTCTCGACGTTCAGCCGATCGAACTGCCCGAGGTGATCCGCGCCGCCCTCGACGGCATCGGTCCCGCCGCGGACGCCAAGGGGGTCCGCATCGAGAGCATCATCGATCCGCAGGCCGCGCCGATCTCCGGCGATCCCGAACGGCTGCAGCAGATTCTGTGGAACCTGCTCTCGAACGCGGTCAAGTTCACGGCGCGCGGCGGCAAGGTGCAGGTGCGGCTCCAGCGCGTGAACTCGCACGTCGAGGTCACGGTGAGCGACACCGGCGTCGGCATCGCACCGGAGTTCCTGCCGTACGTGTTCGAACGGTTCCGGCAGGCCGACTCCGGCATCTCGCGCGAGCGCCGGGGGCTGGGACTGGGCCTCTCGATCGCGCGGCAGCTGGCCGAAATGCACGGAGGGACCATCGACGCGGCCAGCGGCGGCGTCGGCCACGGTGCCACGTTCCGCGTCACGTTTCCGGTGATGATCGTCCATCCCGTTCGCGATGCCGAGCCGCGCGTCCCCCTTCGTGCGAGCACGACCGGCATCAACGCGGGCGCGGTCGATCTGAAGGCCGTCCGCGTGCTCGCGGTGGACGACGAACCCGATGCGCTGACGCTCGTGTGCGAGGTGCTGGAGGCCGCCGGCGCGCGCGTGACGACGGCGTTGTCGGCCGTGGACGGTCTCAGCACGCTCGACGTCGACGTTCCGGACGTGCTCGTCGCCGATCTCGGGATGCCGCGCATGGACGGGTTCGCGTTCATCGATCGCGTGCGGCGCCACGCCGACGACCGCGTTCGGCGGGTTCCCGCCGTCGCGCTCACGGCGTACGCGCGGTCCGAGGACCGGACGAAGGCCCTCCGGGCCGGGTTCCAGATGCATCTCGCGAAGCCGATCGATCCCGCCGAACTGGTGACGACGATTGCGGCGCTGGCGAAGCGGTTCGTCGACCGGCGGGACGCCGGCATATCCTGAGTCCGGAGGCCCGGTGCTTCTGAATCCCGGCGACCACATCTGCGCGATCTACACCAGCGACGACGAGCTGGCCCGGATTGCCGGCGAGTTTCTCGCCGAGGGTCTTCGCAAATCGGAACGCTGCTGGTACCTGCCCGCCTCCGACGATCGAGACGCGGTGCGAGCGGCGCTCGAATCCCTTCATGTGGACACCACGCGAGCGGAGGAGCGGGGCGCGCTGAGCATCCTGTCGTCCAACGCGGCCTACAGCGTCCGCGGCGACTTCGATCCCGAAGACACGATGAGCGTGTTCAGCAACGCCATCGAACAAGCGCTCGCGGACGGGTTCAACGGCTTCCGGGCGGCGGCCAACATGTCGTGGGCGCTCGATCTCGCCGACGGCCCGGAGCGGCTCATCACCTACGAGGCGCTGCTGCGTTCCTTGTTCGCAAGCGCCCGGGCAACGGGGCTGTGCCTCTACGATCGGAACCGGATGCCCCTGGCGGTCATCGACGGCGCGCTCTCGACGCATCCGGTCGTTCGCGCGCGCAACCGCTACTCACGGAACGCGTTCTACGACGCCGCCGTCCGGTCGCTTCGGGCGGCGGATCCGGTCGCGGTGAAGTCGAAACTGGAGCAGCTGAGCGCGCCGGCGCGCGATCGTCGCGAGCCATAGGGTCGCCGGGGCTGCACATGCCCGCGCGACCGCGCGTCGCCGAGCACGGACGAAAGACAGGTGTGAGATGCACGGAGCCGTGTTATACGGCGCGCGCGACATCCGGTTCGAGGAACGCGCGGAGCCGGCAATCGTCGACGCGACCGACGCGATCATCAGCTTGCCGGTCACGTGCATCTGCGGTTCGGACCTGTGGCCCTACCGCGGCATCTCGCCGTTTCCGGCGGGAACGCCGATGGGGCACGAGTACTGCGGCTACGTCGAAGAGGTCGGCCGCGGGGTGACGTCGTTGAAGCGCGGCCAATTCGTCATCGGATCGTTTTTCGCGTCCGACAACACGTGCCCGCATTGCCGGCACGGTTATCAGACCTCCTGCGAGCGCAAGACGCCGGTCGGCGGTGCGCAGGCGCCGCGACTCCGCGTGCCGCTCGCCGACGGCACGCTCGTGGCCACGCGCGACATGCCGGATGCCGACCACATGCCGAGCATGCTCGCGCTGTCCGACGTGATGGGCACCGGCTGGTTTGCGGCAGACGCGGCGAATGTGAGGCCCGGCTCGACCGTCGTGGTCGTCGGCGACGGCGCGGTGGGACTCCTGGGCGTCCTCTCGGCGAAGCAGATGGGCGCCGAACGCATCATCGCGATGAGCCGGCACGCGGCGCGTCAGACGCTCGCGCGCGAGTTCGGCGCGACCGACGTCGTGGCCGAGCGCGGCGACGAGGGCGTCGAGCGCATCAAGCAGCTGACGAAGGGCGTCGGCGCCGATTCGGTGCTGGAGTGTGTCGGGACGCAGGAGTCGATGATGCAGGCGATCAAATCGACGCGGCCGGGCGGCTCGGTCGGCTACGTCGGCGTGCCGCACGGCGTCACGCTCGACGGCGCCGACCTCTTCTTCCGGCACGTCCGTCTGTTCGGCGGCCCCGCGCCCGTTCGCCGATACCTGCCACAACTGATCGATCTGGTCTTGGCCGGAAAGATCAATCCGGGAAAAGTATTCGACCTCGTGCTGCCGCTCGATCGAGTCGCGGACGGCTATCGGGCGATGGACGAGCGCCGTGCAATCAAGACGCTCCTGCGTCCGTCGGCCAACTGATCCCGCAGACCGGAGGCCCGAGCGGCGGGAAGGACCGCAGGTTCCTGCGCTCTGCGGAGCCGCTCGAGCGTCTCCTCGCACGATCGGGCGATCTCGAATCTACACGACGCCGGACGCGCAGTGGGCAAGGAGCTGACGTCGCTTCCCTGCCGCGCCCGACGCGAACGTGGTAACGTACGCGACGTCCGCGCTCGCTTTCCTGAGCCTGCCGCCGCCGCTCGCGCGCGAAACGGCCGACACAGCCTCTCCAAAGCCAACACGCCGCTGCCATGGGAGGTCGTCCGATGACGAAGAAACGCGTGCCGCCACTGCGCCCGTCCGTCCGTCCGCCGCCCGCCGACCACCGGCCGAAGAACCGCCTGCTCGCCGCACTGCCCGCCGACGACTTCCTCCGCTTGCAGCCGCATCTGAAAACCGTTCCCATCCGGCTCAAACAGGTCCTGCACAAGAACGGCGAAGCGCTCAGAACCGTGTATTTCCTCAACGGCGGGGTCGCATCGATTACGACGATCCTGTCGGACGGCACCACGGTCGAAGCGGCGACGGTCGGCGACGAAGGCATGCTGGGCATCGAGGTGTTTCTCGACGGGTCTGCGATCGCGGCGGGCGAAACGCTGATCCAGGTGCCGGACACCAGCGCGGAGGCGATGGGCGTCGACGAATTCCGCGACGCCGTTGGACGACCCGGCGCATTCCGCGACCTCGTCGGCCGCTACACGCACGTGGTCATCGCGCAACTGATGCAATCGACGGCGTGCAACGCGCTGCACCACGTCCAGCAGAGGTGCGCCCGGTGGCTGCTGATGACGCACGACCGGATGCACGAACAGGATTTCCATCTCAGTCACGAGTTTCTCGCGATCATGCTCGGCGTCCAGCGTCCGACCGTCAGCGTCGTCGCCGGCACGCTCCAGCAGGCGGGACTCATCCGCTACGTGCACGGGCGGGTGACGGTGCGCGACCGCAAGGGATTGGAAGCGGCCTCGTGCGAGTGCTACGCGATCATTCGCGCGCACTTCGACCGTTTGCGACAGTAGACGACGACGCCCGACGCCATCGGTCGGCGACGCGCAACCGTCATCCACCAGACAGAACGGGATGGGCCGATGCGGTTACGCTGAACGTCTTCGCTGACAACCATTGCGACGCGGCAGAAGGTTCCATCCTGGTGTCCGGTCCGCGCCCGCACGAACAGGCCAGCAAGCCAGCAGGCCAGGGAATATGAACCCATTCGAGTCGGAACGTTGTCGCGTCCTCCTCGCCGAGCCGGACGCCGAGACGCGCGCGGCCTATGAAGCCGCGTTGGCGCCGGCCGGGTGCGAAGTCATCGAAGCGCTGGACGGGCGCGAGGCGCTGACGAAAGCCCTGATCGATCCGCCGACGCTCATCGTCTCGGAACTGCGGCTCCCCCTCATCGATGCGTGCGCGCTCTGCGACATCCTTCGCAGCGACGCCGCGACGCACGCGGTGCCGATCCTCATCGTCACCGAAGAAGCGCGGCCGACCGAACTGGCGCACATTCGCGATCTGGGCGCGGACGCCGTCCTCGTCAAGCCGGCGACGCCGGATGCCATTTTGATCGAAGCGCAACAGTTGATTGCGCACGGCCGAAACGTGCGGCCGCGCACCGGGAGCGGCCGCGGTCGTCCTGACACGCGACGTGAACTGCCCGACGAATCGCCGGCGCCGCCCACGACGCACCGAACCTCGTTGTCGAAATCGCACCAGCGGTTCACGACGCCCGCGCCGCCGGCGGCGCCGCCCGCGCTGAGATGCCCCTCGTGCGATCGTGCGCTGAAGTACGACCGCAGCCACGTCGGCGGGGTGAGCAATCGGCACCCCGAGCAGTGGGACTACTTCACCTGCCCGGCGTGCGGGACGTTCCAGTACCGGCAGCGCACGCGCAGGCTCCGGCAGGTGGACTGACCGCGCGGCTCAGCGCGGAATGCCGCCGGGCGCCGTCGCGACGGGACGGGCCACCGCGGCGGCCTCTTGCTCGTCCGCCATGGGCGCGGCCGGCTCCACGTCGGCGGTCGAGCCCTCGGGATTCGGCACGGCGAGTTCGGCGACGATGCGGTGCCGCCGCGCGCGGACTTCGAGGAATCGCGCGTAGGGAACGACGACGGGCTGGAGAGCGTCAGTCATCAATCAGACCTCGACCACTTTCGGGTTACGACTGCGATTCCTCGTTCACGCGATCCTCATCCTCGTCGAACAATTCGGGAAGCGCCGCGAGCGCCTGTTCGCGGCTGGCGAACCAGTGACTCGACGTGCTGGCCGGAACGGCGTCGCCCTCGGCGAACCGCGGCGGCAGTCTGATCAGCGCGAACTGGTGCGTGACGGGATGTTCGTACAGCGCGTGCTTCATGCGATCGAGCTCGCGACGATTACGAGCGATCTCCGCGCGTGTTCGCGGCATACAGGATGTCGCCGATCGTCGGCGCCGGCTTCGCGGGCCACAACGCCAGGACGATTCCGGGCGGCACGAACGACAGCGCCAGCAGGAGCGCGGTCGTCGTCGCGCCCATCTTCGCGCCGGTCACGATGACGATCGCGATCATGACGGCGACTGCGGCGAACCACATCCCGACGAGCCGGTTGCGACTGATGTCTTTCACCATGGCTGCGACCCTCCCTCGAGTCGTCTGTATGTGAATAGCGGGTCGATCGACAGAAATCGATGAGGATGAGGCGAACGGTTCATGTGCGCTCCGATCGAAGGCCGAAGTGGGCCCGTCGGCGCGCACCCGGGAAGGGGCACTGCTCGAAACGCTGGCTGGCTCAGTGCGGTATGACGAGATCCAGTATACGCCATCGCGGGATCGCGCGCCTTCGGGGCGAACGGCCGGCCGCGGCCCGCGCGGTATACTGGCCTGTCTAGGCTTTCCTGAGCCCTGCGGCCATCACGGCTTCCAGCCCTCACCAAA
>Ga0070741_10018980_pt1 | contig 11041 bp, 11 predicted proteins | sample Coa_R1_4_FD_66440 | JGI IMG/M metagenome (GOLD analysis project Ga0070741, IMG submission 66440) | Surface soil microbial communities from Centralia Pennsylvania, which are recovering from an underground coalmine fire - Coalmine... | ecosystem: Environmental > Terrestrial > Soil > Unclassified ...
TGAACGACCCCAAGGACACCCGCAAGGCCGGCCTGTCGCGCCGGCAGTTCTTGCGCGGTTCCAGCCTGGCGGCAGCCGCCACCGCGGCCGCGACCGTCCCGGTCATGGAACCCCTGGAGGTGGATGCAGCCGCTCAAACCCAGGTTCCCGCCCAGGGGCCGGCCGCAGTCAAGCTCAACCTAACGGTCAATGGCCGACAGATGTCCACGAGCGTCGAACCGCGCGTGACGCTGCTCGATGCCCTGCGCAATTATCTCGATGTCACGGGCTGCAAGCGCGTGTGCGACCGGGGTTCGTGTGGCGCCTGCACCGTCATGCTCGACGGCAAGGTGGTTTACTCGTGCAGCATGCTGGCCCTGGAAGCACAGGGCAAGCAGGTCCGCACCGCCGAGAGCCTGGTCCAGGGCGACAAGCTCGATGCCGTGCCCGCCGCCTTCGTGCGCCACGATGCCCAGCAGTGCGGTTTCTGCACTCCCGGCTTTGTCGTGTCGCTGAAAGCCGTGCTCGAAGCCAACCCCAAGGCCTCTCCCGCCGAGGTGGAGAAGGGCCTGTGCGGCAACATCTGCCGCTGCGGCACCTATGAACAAATGCGTGACGCCATCTACGCGCTGTGCAACCAGAAAAGGAGTTGAACCATGCCATGGCCAATGAATCGCCGCATCATCGGCACGCGGGTGCAGCGTCTGGATGGGCCCGAGAAGTCCACCGGCCGCGCCAAGTACAGCTTCGACATCAACCGTCCCGGTATGCTGCACGCGCGCATTTTGCGTAGCCCGCACGCGCATGCCCGGGTGAAGAACATCGACACCACGGCGGCGGAAAAGATGCCCGGCGTTCGCGCCGTGCATGCCATCATCAAGCCCGGAACGGAAGTCTACTGGGCCGGCGCCGAGATCGTCGCGCTCTGTGCCGATACCGAGGAGCACGCCGACGACGCCCTGCGTGCCCTGCGCGTGGACTACGACGTGCTGCCGCACATGGTGAAGGAAGCGGACGCCGTTGCTGCCAAGCAAGGCACCGTCGAGCAGGGGCAAAACAACTTGACGCCGGGCGGCGAGTTCTCCACGGCCAATTTCGACAAAGTTGCTTACGAAGGCGTGGCGCCTCCGGTCGAAGCCAGCTACAGCATCCCGATCATCAGCCATCAGTGCCTCGAATCGCACGGCATGGTCGCTGAATGGAGCCAGGACCTGTCGAGCCTGACCGTGTGGTGCTCGACGCAGGCCGTGCCGGGAACAGCCACGGCGCTGGCGCAGAACTTCAAGATGCCGGCGGCCCAGGTCCGCTGCATCACGCACTACATGGGCGGCGGCTTCGGCAGCAAGTTCGGCCCGGACATCCAGGGCATCGTCTGCTGCGAACTGGCCCGCAAGGCCCGTGCACCGGTCAAACTGTTGCTCGACCGCGCCGAGGAATCCACCTGCGGCGGCCAGCGCCCCAGCGCCATCGGCAAGGTCAAAATCGCCGCCACCAAGGAAGGCGAAATCCGCGCCTTCGAGGTCGATTGTCATGGCTCCCCCGGCATCGGCCGCGGCGCTACTGTCAACCTCGGCCTGCTGCCTTACGTCTACGTCCATATCCCCAACATCAAGCGGAAGCACAGCATCGCCCGCTTGAACCTGCAGACCGCCCGGGCCATGCGCGCCCCCGGCCATCCGCAGAACTGTTTCCTGACCGACCAGGCCGTGGACGACCTGGCCGCTTCGCTGAACCTGAATCCCCTGACATTGCGGCTCCGCAACCTGCCGCCGAACGATCCGGCCGCCGTCAAAAACGATCCGCTGTCGTTCCTGGCCTTGAGGCGTACGATCTATTCACGCGAAATCGAACTCGTGCGGAAGATGTGCAACTGGGACCAGCGCTGGCACCCGCCGGGCAAGAGCGACGGCATCGTCAAGACCGGCCTGGGCATGGCCCTGCACACCTGGGGCGGCCAGGGTCGGGCCAACAACGATACCAAGGTCACCATCTCCGCCGACGGTTCCGTCCTGGTCGAGGCTTCGACCCAGGACCTGGGCACCGGCGAGCGGACCGTGCTGGCGATCGTCGTGGCCGAAGTTCTGGGCCTGGTCCCGGGCGACATCACCATCCACATCGGTGAAAGCCAATATGGCCGCTCGACCGGTTCAGGCGGCAGCACCACTTGCCCCGGCACGGCGCCGGCGGCACTCAACGCCGCCACCGCCGCCAAGACGAACTTTCTCACGGCCCTGGCTGGTCGCATCAATGCCCAGGCTGCAAACCTGAGCATCGAGCGCCGCGGCAACGAGACCGTCATCGTTAACAGCCAGGGCAACACGACCATGCCGTGGCGCCAGGCATGCGCCAAGCTCGGCATGAACCCCGTCGTTGGCACGGGCGACTGGACCGCCGGCCTGTCCAATGTGGGCGTGGGCGGCGTGCAAGTCGCCGAGGTCAAGGTCGATACCGAGACCGGCATCGTCCGCTGCACCAACTTCTGGGCGGTGCAGGATTGCGGCATGATCATCAACAAACTCGGCTGCGAATCGCAGGTCGCCGGCGGCGTCATCATGGGCGTCAACTACGCCCTGCTCGAGGAATGCGTCTACGACCGCACCACCGGCCGTATGCTCAACCCGGACATGGAGTTCTACAAACTCGGCGGCATCGTCGACATGCCGAACATCCACGTTCACATGATGGACATGCCGGAGCGCGGCGTCATCGGCATCGGCGAGCCGCCCACGATCTCGACGGCCGCCGCCATCGGCAACGCCGTGTTCAATGCCATCGGCGTGCGCGTCCCGCATGCACCTTTCACCGCAGAACGAGTTCTGGCAGCACTGGCCAACAGGAAAGGATGAAATTTCCGATTTGAGATTGCGGCTTGCCGATTTGCCTCTGCATCCCGCAATCTTCGATCTGCGCTTGACGACAGGGCGTGATGAATCGAGTTCAGATCGAGGCCTTCGGACTTCCATCTGAAATCTTGAATCTTAAATCTGAGATAGCGAAGGATCATCCATGAAGAATTTCACCTACTACCGACCCGCCACCGCGGAACAGGCCGTCGCCCTTCTTGAGAACCGCTGGGGCAATACCGAACTGCTCGCCGGCGGCACCGACCTGCTCGATCTGCAGAAGGAATACGTGGCCCAGCCGAGCCGTGTGGTCAGCCTCGCGGGCATCGCCAACCTCGCGGGCATCACGGTGGACCAGAAGTCCGCCCGCATCGGCGCCGGCACCAAGCTGGCCGACATCGCCGCTCATGCCGACCTGGCCAAGCAGTTCCCCGGCCTGATCCAGGCGGCCGACATCATCGGCGGCCCGCAAATCCGCAACATGGGCACGCTGGGCGGCAATCTGTGCCAGCGCAATCGCTGCTGGTATTTCCGCGACGAACACACTAACTGCCTGCTCAAGGGGGGCCAGCGCTGTTTTGCCCTCGACGGCGAAAACAAGTACCACGCCGTCTTTGCCGCCGGCCATCGCTGCGTCATCGTGCACCCCTCCACCCTGGCCCCCGTGCTCATCGCCCTGGGCGCCACGGTCGAGATCCTTGGCCCCAAGGGGCGCCAGACTCAGGACCTGGCCAAGTTCTTCCACGCGCCCTCCACCCCCACCGAGCGCGAGCACAACCTGGCCCCCAATGAAATGGTCGTGTCGGTCAGCATCCCCGTGCGCGGCCTGGCCAGCGCCAGCTACGAAGTGCGGCAAAAACAGGCCTACGATTGGCCGCTCGTGCAGGCCGCCGTCGCCTTCCAGGGTGGCCGCGACGGCAACAAGGCCACCGGCGTCAAGATCGTGCTGGGCCATGTGGCGCCGACGCCGCACGTCTCCGAATCGGCCGCCAAGGCGATGGAAGGCCGTGCGATTAACGAAGAATCCGCCAGTGCCGCCGGCCGTGCCGCTGCCGACGGCGCCAAGCCGCTAAGCCAGACCGCCTACAAGATCAAGCTGATCGAGGTGGCGGTCAAACGCGCCCTGCTCACGGCCGCCGGGCAGAAGAGATACTGGGAAGCTTGACGTGATTTCAGATTTGAGATTGCTGTGGCCTCCCAGCAAACCTGAAATCTCAAATCTGATTGAACGGAGTCCTGCGATGAATGAGCAACCGCCGATCGGCCGCAAGCCGCGCTGCATATTCCTCAGCTGTAAATCGATGCAGGTTTACGGCGAGGATTTCGAAAGCGATCCGGAATACCAGGCCGGCATGACCGAATTCTGGTGCAACCAGACTTCACAGGGCATGGGGCCGGACGACGGCGCCGTCACGCTTGAGCTGTGCTCGAACCCGGAGCGGCCCTGCTTTCGCGAGTATTGACCGTGGGATAGGATGCCGATCCTGTCCTCTTTCGATCTTGTCCCGCCGTGTGGTGATTTCTGGTGCTGGGCGACGCCGGGAAGAGCCTGCGGCGGGACTTTTTTTCCCCTGCGTCTGAGACTCGGTTCACCTCCCTCAAGTCGAACCTCCGCCACAGGTGCTCGATGGCGGGGGCAGTTCTCATGTTTTTTGTTCGCACTCGGACGGTGATTCGTCTTACAATGGATGATCCATCCATCTCTTTCGGTTGAGGGTCCTTGCCATGGTCAAGCGCATGGGAATCGTGCTGGTCCTTGGTGTATCGCTGCCGGCTCTTCTGGCGGGCAACGGACGAGGGCAAGACGCCAAAGCCTCCAAAGATGCCGAATACAAGGCCCAGGTGCTATCGCTGAGCCAGCGCATCGATCAACAGATCGAGGCGACCTGGCCAAAGGCGGGGATCACCGGAGCGCCTCTGGCGCCGGACACGACGTATTTCCGCCGCCTCAACCTCGATTTGACCGGCAAGATTCCGACCCTGCTCGACATTCGCGACTTCATTGATGATGACAATCCCGCCAAACGCTGGCTTTGGGTCGAGCGCTTTCTGGAAGGCGAGTACTTCCCCAGGCACTTCGCGGCCGTGTGGCGCAACACCATCATCGGCGGCACCAACAGCCAGCAGGTGCAAGGGTTGCTGCCTCAGTTCGAAGTGTGGTTGCGGCAGCAATTCCAGAGCGGCGCCGGTTACGATCAGCTGGTCAAGGGCCTGATCACCAGCGGCCCCAACCCCAACCCGTACCTGAGCGGATTCCAGCAGCCCGGCAGCCTTCCCGGCTCGCCTGCAGCGTTCTACTTCGCCAACGAAAACAAGGCCGAGAACCTGGCCGGCGCCACCGCGCGTGTCTTTCTTGGTGTCAAACTTGAATGCGCACAGTGCCACGCTCACCCCTTTGCCAAGTGGACGCGCGAGCAATTCTGGGAGTTTGCCGCCTTCTTCGGCAGCGTGCGTCAGACACCCGCCCCCGGCGGCGTGCCGCAACCCGTCATCAATCCGGGGCGGAAGATCCTCATTCCCGGCACCAGCAAGACCGTCAACGCGAAGTACCTCACCGGCGTCGAACCGGCATGGAAAGAGGGCGACGATGCCCGCAAGGTCCTGGCCGACTGGATCGTCACCAAGGACAATCCCTTCTTCGCCCGCGCCACGGTCGATCTCGTCTGGCAATACTTCTTCGGCACGAGCTTGCTCGAACCCATTGTCGAGCCCAGCGACGACCATCCCATCACCCACCCACAGCTGCTCGACGAGCTGGCGCGCGAATTCACGGCCCACAACTACGACCTGAAGTTCCTGATTCGCGCCATCGTCCATACCAGGGCCTATCAGCGCAGCAGCGCCACGCACGCCAAGGCCAGCAAGGACGACTACTGGTTCTTCGCCCGCATGCCGGTGCGTGGGATGACGCCCGAGCAGGTCTTCGACAGCTTCGCCGAGGCCTCCGAGTATGTCGATCCGGTCGGCCCGGCCATGAATCCGCAAGCATTCTTTAACCAGCAGCGCACGCCGCGCGGGCAGTTCCTGGCCATGTTCGCCAGCCAGGACAAGCGCCATGAAACGCACACGTCCATTCTGCAGGCGCTATTTCTGATGAACGGCAAGTTCGTGGCCGAGCGCACCAACCCGGACATCAACGCGTCCCTGCACACCATCGCCACCGCCAACCCGCCGCCGCCGGGCCCGCCGACCACGTCTGCCAAGCGCATCGAAACGCTGGTCCTCATGACGTTGTCGCGCTATCCGCGTCCGGAAGAAACCGAACGGCTGGTGCGTTACTTTGAAAGCGGCGGCCCCACCGGCGACCGCCGCAAGGCCCTCGCCGATATTTACTGGGCCCTGATCAACAGCGGCGAATTCCTGCTGAATCATTAACTGTGACGTGCAGACAGGCGTCAGGTGCAGGTGGTGTGAGGCGGCGACTGCCCAGGTCAGGGAGCTTTCCGTTCTAGCTTGTCGACCTCCTTCTGCAGGCGTGCGACCTCGGCCTCGGCAGCCTCGCGCCGCGCAGCTTCCGTCTCGGCGCGAGCGGCCTCCGCTTGGGCCCGCGCGGCCTCTGCCTGGGCCCGCGCGGCTTCCGTCTGGGCCCGGCAAGTTTCCGCCTCCGCCCGCGTGGGCAGCAAGCAACCATCGTTATCGAACAAGCGCAGCCAGGTCATCGGCAAACCGAGGTAGGAGCCTTCCCAGGTGCCGAGCCAACATTCCAGCTCGTCGCTCCAGAGCCTGCCCTTGTCGTTGGGCTTGAGAGGCTGATAGCGCAGCTTGTTGTCAAGGTGCCAGCCTTCGAGCACACGTGTGTCGGGGTCGTAGCAAAAATACTCGGGAGTGCGAAAGACCCTTTCGTAGATGTCCTTCTTGACCGTGCGGTCCACCGCGGCAGTGCTTGGCGACAGCAGTTCGAGGATGAAGTTGGGGTAGCGGCCACCTTCCTCCCACACGGCCCACCACTTGCGAATCGGCATGCGGCTGACGTCTTTGACATAGAAGAAATCCGGGCCGCGGAAATCGCGTTTACGCGCCTGTTCCTCGCTGAAGTAGATGAACATGTTGCCGCCGGCAAAGAAATCCTGGCGCTCATCGAAGCGAAAGTTGATAATGTCGGCAAGCAAGATGATCTGTACTTGATGCCAGAACGTCTCCAAATTCTCACCATTGCTTTCGACGAGCTGCACCGGGGGAGGACAGACGTGGGGAGCCAGATCGGGCAGTGGGGCCACGGTGGACATGGCGATCCTCTCGATGGATGAATTCAAGCTCATTGTATCATTGCCGTGCGCGCCACGAAAGACTACCGCGGTGCGAGAGGGAGACCTGCGTTGCCTTCGAAGATGACCTTAACTCCCCAGCCGTCGGCTGGCCATCTTGGCGCCTGGATCGGGATCGGCGGCGGCATGGGCCAGGCGGATCGCCAAGGCGGCAAAGCGTTCGATGACGGCCTCGGGCGTGGGCGTGGCAGGCGGCTTGGGAGCCAACCCCGTGGGCGTATCGGTCTCGACCAGCGCGGCCAGCAGCTTCTGGCAGGCCTTGCATTTTTCGATGTGCCCCTCGACGCTGTCCCCGTCGGACGAAGCAAGGGCTTCATCCAGATACTGCTGCAGGACGGTTCGTTCCGGGCAGCGTCGCATGATGGATGACCACGTCTCGGTTTGTGCCGGAGGGCATCATGGGTGAGCGAGATGCTCGCCGCGCGGCACGTTACTTCTTGGCACCTTCCTTTTCGAGCACGGCACATTCCTGGCGGAGCAACTTCTGCACCTTGCTGCGGGCGAGATAGACGGCAGCCACCTTCATCTCCAGTTGCCGGGCGACTTCCCAGCCCGGCCGCCCTGCCAGGGCCAGCAGGCGAAAGGCCTCCCAGGTGTTGAAGTCCACCTTCTGCGACACGCGCAGCATGGCCAGGCCGAGCACTTCCTGGTCGAACTCGGCATCGAGCCTGGCCACCAGGTCGTCGCGGGCCTGGGGCGATTCAAGGCGGGCCGTCTTGTTGGCCCCATGGCCCGGCTTTTTCTCGGCGATGAGCTTGGCCCAGGCGGCCAGCGTCACGTTCTTCAGCCAGGTCCGGAAGCTTCCCTTGCCGTCGTACTCGAAGCGGCGCAGCCGTTCCAGAAGCTGTGTCAGTACCCTCTCGGCGAACTCTTCGGCATCCGCGTCGTCCAGGCCCCAGTTCTTGCACCATTGGTGGATGCCTGGTCCGTAGCGGCGGGCAAAATCGGCCCACGCCGAGCTATCCTGCGGCCCCAGCTGCAAACGACGCAGCAGTGTGCTGCTCGTGGCCAGATTGGAATGCACGGCGGTTCTCCCGAGAAGTGCGCTTGGTCAGCACGGCCGAGCCGAAACCACAGCAAACACGGGCTATCGACTCACAAGAGAATCGAAGACCCGAACCTTGGCCCAGTTGTCCTTGTTCTCATCGATGAACTGCTTGTGCCGCGGAGCGTCCTGGTACGTATCATGGGCGGCCTTGTCGGCAAACACCAGGTGCAGGGCTACGTCGAAATCGCGGTCGTTGACGGGGCGGTTGAAGTCCTCGGCCAACGTGCCCGCGGCAAAGAACACTTCGCCCTTGTGCTTGGACAGGTACTTCTTGCATGCCGTCACCAGCTTGTCCTTTTCCTTGGGCGCGCTGTCCTTGAGCTTGAAGTACACCATGTGCGCGATCATGGGCCCCTTGGCGCCGCCGGCTTCGCTCCGCGGCAGGCTGAGGTAACAAGCAACGCCCAGGGCCACCACCAGTGTCATTCCAAGCAACATACGCATGCGGAGCCTCCATCGTTGTCAAGAAAACAGAGTTGGTGCTTCTGGTTTATGCCTACGGACAAGCCCGGCAAGGCCGAAGGGCACCAGGGCCAGGGCCAGCGCCGCCGCCACCAGCACGCGCCGGCCGAAGGGGCTCGGCATCTGCGCCAGCAGCACCGTGGCCCCCAGCCAGAATACCGGGCTGTAAAAGAGCAGGCGGCGCACGGCGGCGATGCCCAGGTAAGCCCTGCCCCCGTGCAGCAGAGTCAGGTATCTGGTTTCGGCAGACGGCAGCCAGTGTTGCAGACCATCAGGATCGAACAGACGCAGCACCGTCCGCAGAATGCCGCCGCGGCCGGGATCGTACTCGATCCGGAGCCGCTCCGGCCAGACGACGAACGCCAGGGTCGCTGCATTCATGGCATAGAAAAACAAGGTGAACGTGTTGCCGGTGAATTCGAGCAACCCGACCTGGAACAGGACGTTCAGCCCCAGGGCGAGGGGGACCAGGCGCGGCACGAACAGGGCGAGCGACACCGCAAACTCGGCGGTAATCGTGCCCCAGCACATGATCTTGCCCAGGACAAGTTCCGGCAGCCAGGGGGCGAGATTCAGATACACGGCGTTCTTGACCTTCGCCGTGGCCCAGTAATCGAAGAACAGGCCGCTCTGCCAGTCCGGGTCGAGCAGCTTGTTGAGGGCGGCGCCGAAATAGACCAGGCTGAACTGCCAGCGAAATAGGTAGGGCTTCGTGTCGAAATCACTCAGGCCGATGAGCACGAGCGACAGCCCCACGAACGTCTTGTTGTTTCCGTAATACGCCTTGCTGCTGACGACACCCACGAGCAAGCACGAGCCCAGCACCAGGGCACTGGCGCGCACCGTGCGATTGCACAAGAGGGCCACGGCCGACAGGACTGCGACGCTTTGCAGCGTGGTCTTGAAGACCTGCGGCGCGACAAGGGCGTCAAGCCCGGGGATGAAGGGTAAAAATGGATCGGGCAGGATGCGAAAGTGCCCGGTGGCGAGGATGGCAGCGGCCAAGATCTTGCACAGCAGCAGCAGGTTTGGCGGCATCGGCGTGCCCGTGAGGCGCAGCGGGTGCCACGATCCGCTCAGGGCTGATGAAAGTGCCATTGCTGTTCCTGCTTGCCGTTGATGCGGTAGGTGACGACGACGTCAACGTCGTCATCGGAGTGATAGCGGCGTTCGGTCTGCTCGATGATATCGATGACGTGCTGAAAGCTACGGTTATCGCTTCCCTTGGCGGCTCGGCGGTAACGTTTTTGAATCGCTGGATCGCTCAGCTTCGAGCCGTTGACGGTTGCTTGAATGCGATAATCGGTCTGCATGTCAAAGGGGGCCCAGCAGAAATAGCGTGCCGGCACGAAGCGCGCGTAGAGAATGGCACCAATCTGAAACAGCAGCAGGGCCAGGCCGATCGTCCAACGCAGGGTTTTCATGCGGAGATTGTATTAAAGGAGAGAGGGCTCGCGACGGACGTCGCGGCCTGATGGCGCGGGCTGGGAAGGCGCGGGGTGGTGGAGCGGTGCGGGCCGCCGTACAATGCCGATGGTCCCGTCTCGGTTTTCCTACCATGGGGTGCTGCCATGGCCACGGCGACTGCTTCCTGGCCCTGTCCGGCGTGTGCGGAACTCTTGCCTAGCCAGATGGACGCCTGCCCGCACTGCCAGCTTCCCGGGCCGTGGGTGGACTTGCTGCTCGCCCAGGGCTTTGCTGTGCGGCAGTTTCACTTCTGGCACGTGTGCGGCGCCATCGATAAGCCGCAGTTCAAGGCGCTGGTGAAAGCATCGCGCGAAGAGCAAGATGCGATGCTCCAGGCCGCCCAGGCCGGCTATGAAGCGCCGGCCGACACCGGCTTGCCCAGCCCGTCGGCATGCTGGAACTGCCAGTATCCCACCTTCCCGGCCGCGAAGCGCTGCCCGTCGTGCCGTGTCTCAGTGACGGGCGCGGAAGTGCGGCTGATCCGCTACCAGACTTACCTCAGCCGGCAAGTCCGCGACCATGCCAAGGCCGGTCGCCTCGCGACCGAGGCTGCCGAGACGTTTCTCGACGAGCTGGAAAAAAGCCTCGCCGAATTGCAGGCGCGGACACGCTAATAAATGAGCGTGCGCGAACCCGCTGCACCAACCCGACGCGTTAGCGAGGGACACACAATCCCCTCGCTGACGCGTCGGGTTACTGTGCTGCCGAATTGCGCATGCCGCTATAGAGGGCCGGTCGCACTGCGTGACTTCGTCTAGCAGTGGCACGCGCCCACGCTACCCCAGGTCTGCCAACGCTTGCAGCGCGGCGTTGTAGCCGCAGGCGCCATGGACGCCGGCGCCGGGATGGGCGGAGGCGGAGGCCAGGTAGACGCCGCGCACAGGAGTACGGTAACGGAAGTAAGGGAAGGCCGGCCGGAAGAAGAGTTGGTGCGAGAAGCGAGCGCTGCCGCCGCCCAGGTCGCCGCCGACGAGGTT
>Ga0070741_10018981_pt1 | contig 11041 bp, 10 predicted proteins | sample Coa_R1_4_FD_66440 | JGI IMG/M metagenome (GOLD analysis project Ga0070741, IMG submission 66440) | Surface soil microbial communities from Centralia Pennsylvania, which are recovering from an underground coalmine fire - Coalmine... | ecosystem: Environmental > Terrestrial > Soil > Unclassified ...
AACAAGGTGGGCACCTACCCGCTGGCCCTGGCGGCGGCCAGAGCCGGCATCCCGTTCGTGGTCGCTGCCCCGAGTGCCACGATCGACATGGATACCCCCACCGGGGCATCGGTGCCCATCGAGTACCGGGAACCTGACGAGGTACTGCTCGTGGGTGGTTGGCGGATGGCACCGGCCGAATCCGGCGCTCTCAATCCGGCCTTCGACGTGACTCCGGCTGATCTGATCACCGCAATCGTGACCGAAGCCCGGGTGATCGAACCGCATACCCGTCCGACCGAGCCGGTAGGCGTGGCGCACGCGGTCACCGTGCCCGCCATGCGGATGTCCGAGTCCCTTGACGTCCGTGCGGTCTAGCGATTCTCCAACCGTCCGACCCCCGACAGGGAGACTTCGGGCCCGCCCGCAACCCCGGTATATCGCGATGAGGCGTGGGGTCAGTCCCCGGCTGCTGGGCCCGTGACGCGTGCCATGCCGACCACAAACGATAGTTGCCCGGTGTTCGTCGTGGGCAGCTTGACCACAGCCTGGTAGGTGTAACCCTCGCCCGGTGCGAGGCGCTTGCGCCCCGGGGTTGTGGTTACCGGCACCGCCACATTGTTGAAACGCGCGTCGCGCGGACCTACAGCGCCAGTATCAACGCTGATCGGGATGTCATTGATATTGACCACCGCGATGGTCAATCGCACGCCACCTTTAATTTTCTCCGGCCGCAGCACCGTCAGCGACATGCCGGCGGCGTCGGTGATAGGTGGGGAGAACGCGATTGGGTTGCTTGCCCGTGCCTCCGCCGGTGATGGCAGCGCCCCGTTGGAGGACACCGCGCTGGCTGTCGCCGCGGCCGCTGCCTCCGATGGTCCGTTGGGCTGGTGCGTTGGCGAGCGTGGACTGGCGACAGCCAGCGCACCAGCCCCGACTGCGGCGCCGACCAAGGCAGCGCCGATAACGGGCAGCCACCCGACCGGTGACCTTCTGCGATGGCGTGAAGTGGTCGTCACAACGCCTCCTCGGCTGAAGTTCGCCGGGAGAATCTCACACCGCAGCGGTCTACCAGCCGCGCGCCCGCCATTCCTCGAGGTGCGGGGCCTCCTCGCCGATGCGGGTGGAATCACCGTGGCCGGTGTGGACGGTGGTGTCTGCGGGCAGGGTAAGCAGCTTGTTCCCGATCGACTCGATGATCGTGCCGAAGTCGGAGAATGACCGGCCGGTTGCGCCGGGTCCGCCCGAAAACAAGGTGTCGCCACTGAACACGGCGTTCAGCTCTGGGGCGTACAGGCAGCACGAGCCGGGAGAGTGCCCGGGGGTGTGCAGGATCCGCAACATGATGTCCGCGACGCGCACTGTGTCGCCGTCCGCAAGCTCGGCGTCGGGCGGGGGCAGGTCAGGGTGCGCGAGCTGCCACAGCTGGTGTTCTGCGGGATGCAGCAGCACCGGTGCGGCCAGCCTGCGGGACAACTCCGGTGCGGCATTGACGTGATCATCATGAGCGTGGGTACACACGATGGCACGCACTCGCCGCTCGCCCACAGCAGCGGCGATCGCCTCGGCGTCGTGCGCAGCATCGACGACGATCACCTCGCGCTCGTCGCCGATCAGCCAGACATTGTTGTCCACCGCCCAGGTGCCGCCATCCAGGCTGAACGTCCCGGACGTCTCCACACGGGTGATCATGTTTCTGACTTGGCCAGCGCGACCACGCTGCGCAGTACCTCCCCACGCTCCATCTTCTCGAAGGCCTGCTCCACGTCATCCAAGTTGATCGTCTCGGAGACGAACTTGTCCAGCGGTAGCCGGCCTTGCAGGTGCAGCTCCACCAGCATGGGAAAGTCCCGCTCGGGTAGGCAGTCGCCGTACCACGACGACTTCAACGCACCGCCTCTGCCGAAGACTTCCAGCAGTGGGATGTCCGGCACCATCATGTCTGGCGAGGGCACACCGACCAGGACGACAGTGCCAGCCAGATCACGGGCGAAGAAGGCCTGTTCCCAGGTCTCCGGCCGGCCCACCGCTTCGATCACCACGTCGGCCCCAAAGCCGCCGGTGGCCGAACGCACCGCCTCCACCACGTCGGATTCCCGGGCGTTGACGGTATGCGTCGCACCGAAATCGGTAGCCCACTCCAGCTTGCGGGGGTCGACGTCGATGCCGATGATCGTGGTTGCGCCGGCCAGCCGAGCTCCGGCGATGGCCGCATCACCCACCCCACCGCAGCCGATCACCGCCACCGAATCGCCCCGGGTGACGCCACCGGTGTTCAGGGCAGCGCCGAGCCCGGCCATCACCCCGCAGCCGAGCAGCCCGGCAACTTCGGGAGCTACCGCAGGGTTGACCTTGGTGCATTGCCCGCTGTGGACCAAGGTCTTCTCCACGAAGGCGCCGATTCCCAAGGCCGGTGACAGCGCCGTGCCGTCCGGCAAGGTCATGGATTGCGCGGCATTGTGGGTGTTGAAGCAGTACCATGGCCTGCCCCGCCGGCATGCACGGCAGCGACCGCATACCGCACGCCAGTTGAGGATGACGAAGTCACCGGGAGCCACGGTGTCGACGCCCTCACCCACGGCCTCTACCACTCCAGCGGCCTCGTGCCCGAGCAGGAAGGGAAAGTCGTCGTTGATCGCGCCCTGGCGGTAATGGAAATCGGTGTGGCACACACCGCAGGCCTGCACTGCAACCAGGGCTTCACCAGGGCCGGGATCTGGCACCAGTACGGTCTCCACCGTGACGGGTGCTCCTTTGGCGTGTGCTACGACGCCGCGGACCTCGTGGCCCACCGTGACCTCCCGCGTTGCTATGACTACATCGATTCGGAGTCGACTGAGGCCAGCCTGCCACTACGTCCGGGGTGCCCGCATGTCAGACGTTGCATCAGTTAAGACCGTGCGTCGCCAGTAGTCAGCTCTTGCGGCGCTTGCGCCTGCGCTTAGGGGCGGGAGCGGAAATCGCCAGCAGCATTCCGCCAAGCTGCCCGCAATTGGTCAGGAAGCTTTCCTGGCGAGCTTTGCGTTCGCCAGGGGAAGCAGCACGGGTGAACGGCTGATCAGCGACAGTGGCTGGAATCAACTCGGCCGCCAGCAATGTCGCGGCAAGTCGAGGCGCCCGCCCCAGCGCCATCAGGAGCCCGGCGGCGATCTTCACCGCAGCACCTGCCTGTACCACCAATGCGGGATTGACGGGGGTCTTTGCTACCAACGGCGCAGTGGAATCGATCTTCGGTTTAGGATGAAGCAAGGTGTTTACGCCGTCAGCGACGGCTACGGCGCCAAGCAGGGGACGGGCAACGCGGCTGAACACGGCGGCTCCTCTCTGAGCTGTTCGTTTTGCACCGTAGCCTTCCTGCGCCCTACCGACGGGGAAGCCACCCATCCGGGTCACATGCGCCTTCATCGATCACTAAGTCGGCGCAAAACCCACCCGCGCCCTCGGCGTGTCCCCCGCCCCCACCCCGGCGTGTCGCGCCCTCGTGCCTCCTGTGTCGCGCCCTCGTGCCTCCCGTGTCGCGCCCTCGTGCCTCCCGTGTCGTGTCCTCGTGCGCGATATGTCGTCACACCGTGCTCGCCGCCTGAGGCGTCGAACCGACCAATGCCGCGGAGGTCAGCTCGCCAGGGTTTTGGCCGCCGCGATGAGCAGGGCGGCCCGGTCCGTAATCTTGATTCGGGTCCGTCCCACCGCCGCTCCGAGCGCCCGCTCAGCCGCGTCGATCGCCTCCCAGCCGGCCCACGTGACCACACCCACACCCCGCTGCGCGAGTTTGTCGATGATCGCATCGGGCTCGCGTCGGGGGGCGCGCGGCAAGGTGTCAAGATCAGCCAGTAGCTGCTCGACGGTCTCCTTGGCGTCGCCCTTGTTGGTGCCGATCACGCCAGTCGGACCGCGCTTGATCCAGCCGACCACGTATTCTCCGGTTGCGGTGCGTCCTTCGCGCTGGACCCGGCCGTTGATGTGCGGGATCACTCCTGATCGCTCGTCGAACGGCACGCCCGGCAGCGGCACTCCCCGGTAGCCCACCGAACGTAGTAAGAGTTGGGCGGCCAGGGTCACCTTCTCTCCGGTGCCGGCCACGCGACCGGATCCATCCAGCACGTTGCGCTCGCATTGGACCGCTTCCACCCGACCGGTGCCGAGCACTGCGACAGGGGCGAGCAGGAAGCGTAAATGGATCCGCCGATCTCGACCGAGTAGTGGGCGGCTGGACCACTCCTGCAGTGTTTCCAGGTTGCGCCGCACTGTCTTGTTCGTCTCCACCAGTTCCTTGCTGGCCTCGTCGAGCACCAGCTCAGCTGGGTCGACTACCACATCAGCGCTGGCCAGTTCGCCCAGTTCGCGCAGCTCCTTGGTGGTGAACTTGGCCTGCGCCGGACCGCGCCTGCCCACGATGTAGATGTCACTGATCGCGCTCCTGTCCAGCACGTTGAGCACATGGTCGGGCATGTCGGTGACGTGCAGGTCCTGCACTGTCTTGGCGAGGATCCGCGCGACATCCACTGCGACGTTGCCTACCCCTACCACCACCGCGCTGTGCGCATCCAGCGTGAAGGCATCTACCCGGGCATCGGGGTGGCCGCAGTACCAGGCGACGAATTCGGTGGCCGAGAAGCTGCCCGGCAGGTCCTCGCCAGGGATAGACAGCCGGCGATCCACCGACGACCCCGTGGCGTAGACCACCGCGTCATAGCATTCGCGCAGTTCGTCGACGGTGACGCCGGTGATGCCCGAGCCCAGCTCAACTCCGCCGAGAAAACGCACGCGGGGCCGCTCCAGGATCTTGCGTAGTGTGATCTCCAGCGACTTCATCTTGAGGTGGTCTGGCGCGACGCCATAGCGCAACAGCCCGTACGGGCACGGCAGCCGGTCGAGTACATCAACCGATACCGCGTCGTGCTTGCTGAGCTCATCAGCGGTGTACAGCCCGGAAGGGCCGGAGCCGATGACCGCCACCCGAACCGACCCGGACAAAGCTGCCGCACCTCCTGGACACGCTGAGTACCTTGCTCGACGTTACGCCACGAGCAGCCGGCGCAGCGCCGCAACGGTCAGTCCGTTCCGAAGTTGCGGGTCCCCGCGCAGTACCGATACGCCACCAGGACGGGCCAGATCGTCGAGCACGGCTACCGCGCCGGACAGGTCTTGGTCCCGGGTGTAACCGTTCACCACCGCCACGCACCGCAGCCCAGCAGCCTGCGCGGCTTGTACCCCGTTGGCTGAGTCTTCGATTGCGACCGCCTCGCTGGCAGGGAGGCTCAAACGAGCCAGCGTCTCGTGGTAGACGGCAGGATCGGGTTTGAGCTCGGTAACGTCTGATCCGGTGACAACGACATCGAATACATCAAGCCCAAAAAGAGTGTCGAGTAACGGCAGCACCCAATCACTGGTTCCCGTGGTTGCTACGGCGGTGGCCACTTTCTCGGCGCGCAGCTCGGCGATGAGCTGGGCAGCACCCGGACGGGCCTCTAATGCGCCCATTCGGATACGTGCCGCGAACCGGCGAGTTTTGTCTTTGTGCAGTTTTGCTGCCAGCGCAGCGACTTCGTCAGGGGAATGCTGTCTGGATCGGAGGTAGCGTTCGATACGTCGCCGGCCGCCGGTAGTGGCGAGTAGTTCACCGTATTCAGCCACGTCCCACCGGTAGCTCAGGCCGGCCGCCGCAAATGCCTCGTTGAAGGCCACCCGATGACCGTCTCGTTCAGTGTCGGCGAGCGTCCCGTCCACATCGAAGATGACCGCCCGCAGGGCGTGGGCGAGAGTTGGGGAGTCCACTTTCGATGGGCTACCCGCCGACTCGCGGCCTAGATTTTGATCGCCGGCCTCGTGCGCCGTGGAACTCGGCGCGCACTGGCTTGGTGTCCCGCACTGGGCTGGCAGGCCGCTGGAGGCTCGTCTGCAGTCCAAGTTCAGCCGATCGTGAAGATCTCTTGTCTGTGTTCAGTATCGTGTCAGAAGTAGTTTGACGGTTAGTCATCTCCACAACCGGCTCGGCAGTATCGTCGCCAGCGGCGGCGTCTCGCGAGGACGGCTCGTGACGGCGGTCTTGCCATCCATCCGTAAGCTCTCGCACGGCGTCGATGAGATTACGCACTGAGGCGAAGTTCCCGCGGCGGATGGCCTGCTGGGTGATGATGCCCAGAGACACTTCCACAAGCTTAAGCCATGGGTCTGGGTGACCGGCGGTCTCCCCCTCGTGCCCACCGTGGTAGCCAGGCGGATGCAACGCCGCAGCGCGCTGGGACAGGTTCAGGTACAGCCCGCTGATGTCTCGCACCTGGGCCTGCCGCTGCAGGTCGCTGGCCAGCGTAAACGTCTCAACGTTTTCCGGCTGGATGCCCCACTTCCGCCAGATCCGGGATACGGTCGCGAAAGAAATACCCAGATGTTGGGCAAGCAGCCGGGAAGACCATTGGGTGGCGCCCAGGTACGCCGGTGGCCGGCCACCGGCAGCAAGTGTGGTGGCCACCACTTCCAGCTCGTCCACCACCGGTGGCCGGCCTGGCCTGGGCAAATCGCCCAGTGCGCTGATACCTCCAGCAGTATAGCGATTGCGCCAGTTGATTATGGTCGGCCGGGTGGCTCCGGTTCGCCGGGCGATCTCGGAATTGGTCAGACCGTCGGCGGACATCAAGATGATCCGCGCTCGCTGCGCCAGGGCCGGCCGAGCCGACGCGGAGCGAGCCAGCGCCTCAAGGCGTGCACGATCACCCTCGCGCAGGGTCAACGCAGCCACTGCAGCCATGCCTCATGTTCTCGCAACTTTGACTGTAAAACAACTATCAACACATGGCCCTGCCTGGACGTCTACCGCGGAAAACGCCTAGCTCGGCGGCGCGCGGATGGTCTTGACACGCCGATCCTCAGCCGTGTGGACTAATGGTCCACGGACCATAAAACTGGACGTGCGAGCCAACGAGCCCACCGGAAGCCGGCACTGGAGCCAGAGAGAGGGGCCAGACGATGGCGATCGAGTCAACCGGACACAGCCGAGGCAATCCCCGCATCTACGAGCTGATTGAAAACGCACCCAAGACTGGGAAGAGCCCGACTATCTGGGCGTGGCCCGAGGTAGTGGACTGGCTTCGTATCGCTGGTCAGCCGGTACCGGGTCCATGGCCGCCCCACCAGCAGCCTCGGCCGAATCCCGAGGAAGAGAGCCTGCCGGTGGCTGTTGCCGAGCCCGCACGCGAGCCTCGCCGGGAATACCGGCCGTCCAACGAGCCTGCCGAAACCCGTCCCTCATCGCCACCTCCGCCGCCAAGTGAGAGCCAGTCGACCCCGAGCAGCTACGGGTCGGCGGACGACGCTCCACCGCGGCACGGTCTCGGCCTGATGGACACCTGAGTCTGCTACAGCGACTCGGCTCATTTGCCTGACCTTATTGGTCGGCGGAGTTTTTAATTGCCTCTTCGTAGTGTCCGAATAGGATCCCTACGGACAGGTTGATGTGTCGTGCAAACTTTTCCGTGGACTGGTCAGGACACTTTAGGAGGGTCTGGATGTACCCGTCTCGTTTCCATTACGAGGCTCCAAGTACGCTCGATGAGGCTTTCGAGGCTATCGAGGCATACGGTGACGAGGCGAAAATCCTCGCCGGAGGAATGAGCCTCATCCCTCTTATCAAACTACGTTTCGCTGCGCCGGCGTGCATCGTTGACATCAACAATATTCCGGGTCTCGATTACCTCGAAGAGGAGTCCGACGGGTCCCTGCGCATCGGTGCCCTGTGCCGCCACAGGACGCTTGAGCGGTCGTCATTGCTCCGGAATAACTACCCCGTGATGTTCGCCACCGCGCCGCTCATCGCCGACCCCATGGTCCGCAATCGCGGAACTCTGGTCGGCTCCATCTGCCACGCAGACCCGCAGGGTGACTGGGCGTCGGTGATGCTGTCGCTTGGTGGCGAGATCATCGCCCGCAACGCTGAGGGTCGCGAGCGTTCCATCCCGGTCTCGCAGTTCGTGGTCGGTCCGTTCCAGAACTCCCTGCAGACTGGGGAGATCGCGGTGGCGGCCAAGGTGCCACCCGCCCGGGGAACCCGCACCGGAACCTATCTCAAGCTCGAGCGGCGGGTGGGCGACTTCGCAACCGTCGGCGTGGCCATCAACCTCGAGATGTCCGGCGGCACGATCAACCGGGCTGGCATCGCGCTGACCGGTGTCGGGGGAAACAACATTCAGTGCACCTCGGCTGAGCAATCACTGGCCGGTAAGTCGCTCAATGCCAGCACAATCGATCAGGCAGCGCGGCTGGCAGCCGACGCGGCGCAGCCTAAGAACGACGTCCGCGGCAGCATTGAGTACAAGCGCCACATTGTTTACACCTTCGTCCAGCGTGGGTTGAGCAGCCGAGAGGCCCGGGCGGCCTGATGGCTCGAATTCGGACCCGAATATGTCCTACAAGCATGGCGACGTCTAGGAGGCGGCGTGGAAGAGCGACGAATTAACGTCGTGGTGAACGGGGAACCGGTCTCGGTCGATGTCGAGCCTCGCATACTGCTGGCCCACTTTCTCCGGGAAATCATGGGCCTGACCGGGACCCACATCGGCTGCGACACAACGAACTGCGGTGTGTGCACCGTACTTGTGGACGGTTTGCCCATGAAGTCGTGCACCATGTTCGCCGTCATGACCGACGGGCATGAGGTGACGACCGTCGAAGGTCTTGGCATGCCCAGTGAGCTGCACCCCATCCAGCAAGGCTTCCGGGAGGAGCACGGACTGCAGTGCGGTTTCTGCACGCCCGGGATGATGCTGGCCTCGAAAGCAATTCTTGACGAGAATCCCAACCCAACAGAGGAAGACGTCCGCTGGGGACTAGCGGGCAACCTCTGCCGGTGCACCGGTTACCAAAACATCGTAAAAGCTGTGCTTTGGGCCGCTGAAAAAATGCGGTCCGAGGGTGGAGCGTACGTGCTGGGCGGCAGAAGCCGACGATAAGGGAGATTGACGTGGCGCAGGCTCTAGACGAAATTAAGATCGGTGGCTTGGGTGCAAGCCGCAAGCGGGTGGAGGATGACCGGTTCCTGGTAGGTAAGGGCAACTACATCGATGATTTCAAGTTGCCCGGCATGCTGCACATGGAGATCCTCCGCAGTCCATTGGCCCACGCGCGTATCAAGTCGATCGACACGAGCAAAGCGTGGCAAATTCCGGGTGTGCACATGGTGCTTACCGGCGACATGGCGGCCCAGCACAACTTGGCGTGGATGCCGACGATTTCTTACGACACCCAGCCGGTGCTGGCCACCGACAAGGTCCGCTTCCAAGGGCAGGAAATCGCATGCGTGGTCGCGGACGATCCTTACATCGCCAAGGATGGCTGTGAGGCAATCGTCGTCGAGTACGAGCCGCTTCCCGTGATCGTCAACCCCTACCAGGCTGTCGCGGAAGGCGCCCCGATTATTCGGGACGACAAAGAGGGCCAGACAGACAACATCTGCTACCGGTGGGAGGTCGGTGACCGGGAGGGCACTGAACGCGCCTTTGCGCAGGCCGATCTGGTGTCCAAGATCGAGCTGCACTACCCGAGGTCGCATCCCTCACCCATTGAGTGCTGCGGGTCTATCGCGGACTACAACGCGGCGACGACCAAGTTGACCGTCTACATGACGACGCAGGCACCGCACATCATCCGGGCAGCGGTCGCAATCGTGGCCGAGCTTCCGGAGCACATGATCCGGGTTATTTCGCCTGACATCGGCGGTGGCTTCGGCAACAAGGTGCCAGTGTATCCGGGTTACGTCTGCTCGATTCTCTGCTCCATCCTGCTTGCCCGGCCGGTGAAGTGGATCGAAGACAAGACCGGTAACCTGATTTCGACGCACTACGCGCGCGACATCTACTACAAGGGGGAACTTGCGCTCCGCAAGGATGGCAAGATTCTCGGGGTGCGGTTCCATTGCGACACCGACAATGGAATGTCGTTCTCCGACGCGCAGCCCACGAAGTTCAAGATTGGTCTGATTCACTCTGCCTTCGCCGCTTATGGCATTCCCTTTGGTTATATGACGGCGCAGGGTCACTATACGAATAAGGCGCCCGGAGGGGTCGCGTATCGGTGCTCGTTCCGGGTGACCGAGGCGATGTTCTTCCAGGAACGGCAGATCCATGCCGCGGCTGATGATCTCGGCATGGATCAGGCGGAGTTCCGGCGGGTCAACCTGGTGAAAGACGACCAGTTCCCGTTCCGTACGCCTTACGGTTTCCTCCTGGACTCGGGGCAGTACGAGAAATGTCTCGACGTTGCGCTGAACGCCATCGGCTACAAGGAGTTCTTGCGCGAGAAGGAGGAGGCACGCGCGCAGGGTCGGCGACTCGGGATCGGCATCTCCACCATGACCGAGCCCCTTGGGGCCGGTAACAGCCGTGAGTACGACATTCTCGGCATCAAGATGTTCGACTCTGCGGAGCTGCGGGTCCACCCGAGTGGGAAGGCGATCCTGAAGATCGGATCGAAGACCCAGGGTCAGGGGCATGAGACGACGTTCGCGCAGATCGTCACCCATGAGCTCGGCATCCCTGCGGCCGACATCCTGGTGCAGCACGGAGATACCGACAACACTCCATTCGGGATGGGCACCTACGCGTCTCGCAGCACACCGACGGCGGGTGCAGCGACGTCGATGGTGGCCCGCAAGATCCGTGCCAAGGCCAGGAAGTTGGCAGCACACCTGCTCGAGGTATCTGATGAGGACGTCGAGTGGGAGCTTGGCCGCTTCTACGTCCGAGGCGCGCCTAACCGGGGTGTGACCATCCAGGAGTGCGCGATGGCCGCCTACGGCAACATGCCTGACGGCATGGAGCCCGGGCTGGAGAACAACGCCTACTACGACCCGCCGAACATGACGTGGCCATTCGCGGCCTACATCGTAACGGTCGAAGTTGACCCTGAGACCGGCGTGTGGGACGTGCTGCGAATGGTCGCGGTCGATGACTGCGGTGTTCGGATCAACCCGATGATCGTCGAGGGTCAGATCATGGGCGGCATGGCGGAAGCCTTCGCCATGGCGAACATGCAGTTCATCACCTATGACGCCGAGGGCAACTGCGTGGGCTCG
>Ga0070741_10018982_pt1 | contig 11041 bp, 6 predicted proteins | sample Coa_R1_4_FD_66440 | JGI IMG/M metagenome (GOLD analysis project Ga0070741, IMG submission 66440) | Surface soil microbial communities from Centralia Pennsylvania, which are recovering from an underground coalmine fire - Coalmine... | ecosystem: Environmental > Terrestrial > Soil > Unclassified ...
GTTGCCTGGTTCGCGCAGGGTTCTTATCAGCGCGCGGCCGGTTATCTTTGCCAGGCTTCCGATCTCGACCCTGCCGATTCCCATCCTTATCTCTTCCTGGGCAAAATCCAGGAGGTGCAGTCTGTTCCATCACCGGACATCGCAAAACGGCTGGCGCGCTTCGCCCAGCTGCGGCCGCAAGACGCTCACGCCAACTATTACTACGCGCTCAGTCTATGGAAGCAGTCTCAGGCCAGGGGAAAATCCGGCAACCTGCCGCAAGTGGTCTCCCTCCTGCAAAAAGCGGCGCGTCTTGACCCCGCTTTTGGCGACGCCTACCTGCAACTGGGCATTCTGTATGCCCAACAGAAACAGTACCCGGAAGCAATTTCCTCCTATCAGCAGGCGATCGCAGCCAGTCCCCAGCTGCCGGAGGCGCACTACCGCCTGGCCCAGGCCTACATGCGTACCGGCGACCAGCGCAAAGCTCGCGCCGAACTGCAGCTTTACGACCAGCTCGCCAAGGAAAAAGCGCAGCAGGCCGAAAGCGAGCGCAGCCACATGCAGCAGTTCGTGTACACATTGCGCACTCCAACTTCCGCCTCGCAACCCCGCTAGCTGCTTCTTCTCTCCTCATTTCGTCGGCGGCGTGGCCGCGCTCATCAGGCCGATGAACATGCGATAAAACCGGACCGTATCCAACTCCTGCTGGATTTCTACCGCTTGCCGCCGCAATTGTGGCTGGTCTTGCTCCGTCCAGGTCAGGGTATTGCCGTATCCTGCCCCCCGGCCGAGGTCCACCCCCATGTAGCGCAGTTCGTGTTTGATGATCAGGCTGGGGTCCAGCCAGGCCGCAGCCGTCAGTTCGTCCCACATGTAGTCGGCTCCCAGACCTTGCTGGTAATACCGCGCCAGGTATTGTGCTAGCGGAGTTCCGCTCGCTTTGATCTGCTGCATCATGGCCGGCGTCAGTCGTGTCTTGATGGAAATGTCCGTCGGCGTTCCGACTATCTTTTTCCAGGGCGCCCGCAGGACAATCTCGGCCGCCTCCGGATCGAACCAGAAATTGAATTCGTGGCGCGGATTGGTGGCGAACTCGGGATCATCGGTCTGCGGATTCAGGCTTCCGCCCATGAAGATCAACTCCCGCGCCAGTTGCGGAAATTGTGGGTCGAGGGCGATGGCCAGCGCCAGGTCGGTCATGGGGCCGCCGGCATAGATGGTCACCTGGTGCGGGTATTTGCGCACCATGCGGATCAGGAAATGCGCGGCATCTTCGTCAGCCGGTTTGCTGGCCGGTTTTCCTTCCGGAAGCGCCGGAATCACCAAGGGTTGGTGCCACCAGCGGTCGTCCCAGGCGCCTGCGTAAGCCACTTTGCCGTAACGCCTCTGCCACAGCAGGGTCTCTTCGCGCTGCCTCACCAGGGGAAACACCGCCCCCGGCACTACCGGAATGTCGGTACGCCCCATGATCTCCAGCAGGCGCAGCATGTGGGCCACCTCTTCATCCCGCCACTGGTCGCCGCTCACCACGGTGATGCCCAGCACCTCTGTCTGCGGCGATTGAATCAGCACCAGCGGAGCCTGCAGGTTGCTGCCTCCAGGGCCCGAGCAATCCTCGTCAATGATGATTTTTCGCCGCCCCTGGCCCCAGGCCAGGCAACTCGCCAGCAGCAGGAAGGAAGCTGCCATCCGCCGCAAGCCACGTTTTATCATTGTGAGCTCAATCTGGCGCCGGTGCGATGGCGGGCTCAGTGGCGCTCCGGCCGGGTCATCAGGTTAATGTACAGCTTGTAAAACTTCTGCGTGTTCAAATCGAACTGCACATTCGCCAGCCGCTCGTAGGCCGGGACTTGGGCTTTCGCATCCCAGAACAGGGTCTTGCCGTAGCTCGCCCCGTGGTCAACGTCAATGTCCACGTACATCTGCTTCTGCACCGTAATGATGGAAGGGTCAATCAGGGCCGCGCCTGCGATTTCGTCCCACATGTAGCCAGGCAGGGAATACTTATCCAGGTAGCGGGTGACCGGCGTGTTGGCCTTCGCGATCTCCGCCTGCATCTGCGGCGTGAAGCGCGTCTTAACCGAAATATCAATGGGCGTGATGGTGAGTTTCTTCCAGGGCGCGCGCAGCACGATGCGCGCCGCTTCCGGATCGAACCACCAGTTGAATTCCCGCCGCGCGTCTATCGCCCCCGCGTCAATCGCTCCTTTATCCGCGTACAGGCCGCCGCCCATGAGCACAAATTCCCTGGCCAGCGTGGCCACTGCCGGGTCCAGTTTGAGCGCCAGCGCGTAATTGGTCAGCGGGCCGCCCGCCCACAGCACCACCTCGCCGGGATACTTGTGCACCATCTTTACTATGAATTCCGCGGCTGTTCCCGGCAGCGCTTGGGTGTGCGGCTGGCCCTCTGGCAGCTCCGGCACCACGTCGGGCGGGTGATAATGCTCCTCGTAGATGGTGGACCGCCGCGCGGGGAAAAAATCCGTCCAGCAGCCCTTGTACGCCAGCTTGCCGTAAAGCCCTTCCCAGCGTTCGGTTTCCTCCTTGGAGTTGAGCAGGGGGAACTCGGCGCCCTGAATCACGGGAACGTCGGTGCGGCCGGCAATTTCCAACATGCGCAGCGCGTGCTGGGTTTCTTCCTTCACCCATTGGTCGCCGCTTACCGTGGTGACGCCCAGTACCTCAAACTTGTCCGATTGCAGGAACACCAGGATGGCCTGTTGGTCGCTTGTGCCTGGCCCGCGCGCATCCTGATCTACTATGACTTTGATTTTCTGGCTGGCTGCGGGAGCGCAAAGGCTTGCGGCCAGCGCGCAAGCCAACGCCAGTGACCACAAGCCCCGTCCCATGAATTTCCCAAGCCGACGCTGCAATGGTTCTCCCCAGCCTTGACTTAGAACATCAGCTTGAGCGCAAACTGGATCACCCGTGGGTTGTTTACCGTCTCATTGACCACGGCAAAGCTAGCCGCCTGGTTTATGTCCTGCATGCCGCTGCCACCGCCCGTCAGGAAGAATTGCGGGTGATTCAGCAGGTTGAAGAATTCAGCCCGGAAGTCCATCTGCATCCTTTCATGCAAGCGGAAATGCTTAATCACCGAAAGGTCCGTGTTGACGAAGCGTGGACCGGAGACCGGCGCGCGGGGAGAATCCCCCAACTCTCCCGCTGCCGGCGCCATGAAAGCGCAGGGATTGAACCATGCCGTCAGCGTGTGCACTTGCGCCGGACCTGCGCAGCCGGGATTGGCGGCTACGTTACCTGGTTGATTGGGATCGCCCACCATATCTGGCCGGTTGATGCCGTTTCCGTTCCATTGGAAGAAGGTTCCGGATTTGTTGTCGCTGGTGACCACGAATAGAGGGAACCCGGAGGTGGCCTTTTCAATTACATCCACCTCCCAATTGCCCAGGATAGTGTTGGTTGCTCCATTCCAATTGGCTCCGAAATGCTTGCCCTTGCCGAAGGGCAGATTGTAGAGAACGCTGGCCGTGAACTGGTGGTCAAGGTTAATCTGCGACAGGCTCCAATCCAGCTTTTGCGTTCCCGGCAAAGGCCAGTAGGTCGCGCCCGGAGGCGTGCCCAGGCCATCCGGGAATCCGGAATCGTAGGTACGTGCATAGGTGTAACCCAATAACGCATACAGGCCATGCCGCGAACTCTTGGTCTCCACCTTTACCTGCAGGGAATCGTACTTAGCCCGGCCCACGTCGTTGTTGTTGGAGATGATTCCGAACCCGGGGTACGGTGGTGTGCTCGTGCTACGCCCGCAGCCCAGGGTGTAACCGGGCACAACGCCGCATGCCAAGGGAGACGTTACGTTCATATTCAGGCCATCCACCAGGATGTGGGTGCTGCGCGAACCGGCATAGCCGACGGTCAACACCGCGTTTCCCGGCAATTGCCGCTCAACGTTGGCGTTGAACTGTTGAATCATGCCCTGCTTGAAATTCAGGTTTTGCGACTGCAGCGTCCCGGGGAACGTGGCTGGGTTCGGCGGAGCTGTGATCGGTTGCAGATTAGGCTGCAGGAAAACGCGCGCCAGGCCGCAGTTGATGGTGGTATTGCGGAAGGGGCAGTTCTGAAATTTATTGAAGTTATCTGATTCGGCCAGGTAGGGCGGGTTTTCCCACAAACCCTGTGCCCCCTGGTTCCATGATGAATCGTGGAAGATGGCATAGCCGCCGCGGATAGCCGTGTTCTGGCTCCCCAGGGGCTTCCATGCAAAACCGATTCTCGGCTCCACCGCGCTCTTATCGAACTGAATGCCAACCGCGCCATCGCTGGGCACGCAGATGCTGCAAGTGATGCCGGAGAGCGGTCCGGTCACCAGCAATTTTCCGCTGTTAAAATCGAAGTTGGCCTGCCGCCCGTGTGCCTCCGTGATGGGCGTTACCAGCGCCCAGGCCACGCCCAGATTCAAAGTCAAGTCCTTGGTGACCCGCCAGTCATCCTGAACAAAGGGACGAAACATCTTCCAGCGGCGTCCGGTTACAGCCCCAAGGAACGTCTGGTCGTGAATTCCCAGCCCTACCTGACCAAGCAGCAGGTCGGCGGCGGTGTCCCCCGTAACCGCAAAGGGAATCAGGAAGCCGTCCTGGAAGGCGTTGGTTTCCACGTTCATCTGCTGGGCTCGAACCTGGCCGCCAACCTTGATATCGTGCTTTCCGCGGATCATGTCGAAGGAATCGGAAATATCGAACACATTGGTTCCGCCCTGGAAGGGCGCAAACCCGCGGTCTCCCAGCGCCCAGTAGTTGCCCATTAGCGTGGAGCTCAATCCGCAACTCATGCAGTCCACGCCAGACTGCGATAGTCCCGGGGGCGCGCCCGGGCAGCTGCTGTCCAGGTTGGCGCCCTGGATCCCCAGCTTCGCGCTTTCGCAGGTTTTGTCGCCAAAGGAGAGAATGTGGTTGAAAATCCGGTTGTAGCCGAGGTTCAACTGGTTGACGGAGCGGTCGGAAAAGACGTGCGTCTCCGATACGGCTATGTTGCGCGCGTGGTTGGTGATGTTCTGCGTGCTGGCAAAGGCGCTGGCCTCGGCAAATCCCGGAGAACCTCCGGGAACGAACGAGGTCGCCTGGTCGTAGCTGAAACGGGCAAACATTGAATCCTTGGGAGAGAAATTGTGGTCCACGCGGATGTCGAATTCATTCTCCCCCAGGGAGCGTACCGGCACGTTCGTATAGTTGGTCCCCAGCGGCCCGAATGTGTTGCTGGCGTTGGGATATAAATCGATCATTTTCTTCCCCACCGGATCGAACAGCGCCTGAGGAATGATGTTGCACGGCGTGCCCGCCACCTGGCTTCCATCCGCATTTATCGGTTCGGAGGTTTTGGTGCCCGGCACACACTGAAAGTTCGCAGGCTCGCTCCCCGTGGCGAATGGGTTGGTAAGCAGCCCGGAGATAAAAGGGTCATTACTGAAATCCCCATTCTTCATCTGCGGCGTCGGAATCACGCCCAGAAAGGGAATTCCGTGGCGCTGCCTCTTGCCCTGGTAGTCGGCGAAAAAGAACGTCTTATCCTTCTGAATAGGCCCGCCCAGGGCTCCGCCGAACTGGTTGAGATTGAACTGCTCCCGGGTGGCGGCAAAAAAGCTGCGCGCGTCCAGCTTGGTATTGCGGAAGAATTCGAAAACCGAGCCATGAAAATTGTTAGTGCCCGACTTGGTGGTCACCAGCACCGTCGGACCCGCTCGCGTCCCGTATTCCGCCGAGTAGTTGAAGGTCAGAACTTTGAATTCCTGAATGGCATCAATGGAGGGCAGAATGGAAATCCCGCCGGCGGTCAATTCGTTGTTGTCATTGCCGTCGAGCAGCCAGTCGGTGCTCTGTGCCCGCGATCCGCCCACGGAAAGCGAGTAGGTTCCGCGCGCCGACACTTCGCTGCTGGGGCCGCCGTTAAAGAAGCTTTGCGGATTGGTTTCCTGGGTGGTGCCTGGCGTGAGAGTCGCCAACTGCACGAAATCGCGCCCGTTCAAGGGCAGCTGCGCCACCTGTTGCGACGTAATTACCTGCCCCAGCGTCGGGTCCGCGGTCTGCACCGCCACCTCGGTGGCGCTCACCTCCACGGTTTGTGAAACCGATGCCGGAGGCAGCGTGAAGTCAAGCTCGCGGTGTTCATCCACCTGCAGGCGCAGATTGGTCTGCGTCACCGTTTGAAAGTTCTGCATGGACACTTTCACCGTGTAGGTGGCCACCGGCAGCAGCGGGATCAGGTAATGTCCAGTCTGGTCGGTGGTGGCGTCGCGCGATACGCCGGTCTCTTGCGCGGTTATCGTTACCTTGGCGCCCGCGATCACGGAGCCGGTCGTGTCCGCGACTGTGCCGAAGAAACTGCCCGTGGCCTGCCCATACATCAGCGGGCAGACGGCAAGCAAAAATGTGCCCAGTAATACCCTGCACAGGGTACGGTTAGCCTGCATAATTACCCCCGGTCGGCGGCGTCGCGCCGAATGCCAAGTCTGAATTTGTTCAACCCCACAGATAACAGGTCGGCGCGTCTTGAGCTTGCGCCGCTATACCAGGCCCGCTTTGAATCGAATCAAGATGACAGTCTGCGCAATTTTCCTCTCACTCCGTCCCTTGTCAAGCGAAAAATCGCTTTTCCCCTGCTCGCTTACGCCGCCATCTCGCCCACAGACCGCCTGTTCATCTCCGGTGGCGTTGCGCACTTGCGCTGGCAGCGGCTTTTTGGCTGTTCCTACGGCGAGGGAGAGGCGTAACTGGACTGCATTTGGGCGGCCCATGCCGCATCGAAGCGGGCGCGATCGTAAAACGACTTCTGCGTTCCCACCGCCTCGGTAGAAAGCCCCGCGTACAGGTTGGCCCGCCGCAACGCCTCGCGTTCCGGGAGGCCTTCCCCAAGAAACACGGCAAAACTTCCGATAAATGCGTCACCCGCCCCCGTGCTGTCAATACTGCGCACAGGAAATGCGGGCAGATGCTCGCGCTTCTCCGGTCCCGCCAACAGACAGCCGTTGGCTCCCAGCGTGATGATCACCCGGCGAATACCGCCCGCCAGTAGTTTCTGCGCGCACTTCTCCGCCTCGGCGAGGTTTCCCACCGGCATTCCGGTTATGCTTTCCGCCTCGCTCTCGTTGGGCACAAGGTAATCCAATCCCGCCAGGGCCTCCATGTCCACCGGTTGGCCAGGCGCCGGGTTCAGGATGCAGCGGATGCCGTTCTGGCGCGCGAACCCAATCGTGTAATACACCGTGGCCAAAGGAATCTCGAACTGCAAAACTATGCAGTCGGCCTGGCGCAGCGCGTCCGCCGCCGCGTTCACATCCGCCGGTTTCAGCGCTTCGTTGGCTCCTTTCACCACGAAAATCCGGTTCTGCCCATTCGGTTCCACGAAGATGGGCGCCACCCCGCTTGATAGGCTCTCCACTTCTTTCACGTGGCGGGTGTCAATGCCTTGCTTTTTAAAATTCTCGATGGTCGCTGGGCCGAAAAGGTCCTTCCCCACTCGGGCCACCATGGTGACCTCGGCTCCGCACAGGCGGGCCGCCACTGCCTGGTTGGCCCCCTTTCCGCCGAATCCCAGGTCGAATTTCTGCCCGAAGATGGTTTCGCCCGGCTTCGGAAACTGTTCGGTGAAGGTGGTGAGATCTATGTTGGCGCTGCCTACCACTGCGATTCTGGGTCTTTTCGCCATAAACGCTGAAGGCCGCGTAAAGAACGCCGAGTGTATTCAGCGGGCCCGGGCATGTCAACAGACGATTTCGGAATCGGGTCGGCCGGGACGGACGCTGCCTTGCCGAAAATGGAACTCTGTGGCGTCAGCTCAGGAGCGGCTGTGCTTTTATTCGCCGTAGGGAACCCAGACGTTCTTCACCTGGGTGGCGTGTTCCAGGAACCAGCGGCCCTCCCCCTGCTTCCCGTCGAACCAGTTGATGGCGCGGCCTTCGTTCGTAAACACTTGTTTCAGGTTGCCGGCGGAAAGCGACTTGGCCGCGGCGGCGCTGTCGCCGTCGGCAAAGCACCAGATCGCGTCCACCCCGTCGTGCTCCGCCAGCGTTTTCAGAAGCTGCGACCGCTGCCCGCTTACCAGGTTCACCGCGCCTGCCGGCAGGTCGCTGGTATCGAAAACCTGGTACAGGTCGCCGATGATGAGCGGATAGGTTTCCGACGGAACCGCTACCACCGTGTTCCCGGCGGCAATGGCCGGCAGCACCAGCGAGAACAGCCCCAGCAGCGGCGCTTCATCGGGCGCGACAATTCCCACAGTTCCCACTGGTTCGTTCATGGCAATGGCAATCATGCGGAAGGGAGGATTGTGTACCGCGCCTTCAAACTTGTCCGCCCACGCGGCGTAGGAAAACGCCCGTTGGATGCTGGCCGCCACTTCCTTTTTCGCCTGCTTCTCGCCCACCGCGGCGCTCAGCCGTCGCGCGATCTCCTCCTGGCGCAGCGACAGGTTTTCTGCTATGTAATAAAGAACTTGCGCCCGGTTGTGCGCCGTCGCTTTCGCCCAGCTTTCGGCCTTGCGAGCCGCCTCTACCGCGTTGCGTATATCCTTCCGGTTGCCCAGCGGCGCCTCGCCCAGCAGTTCGCCCTTCCCGTTCCGCACTTCCATGCTGTAACCCGAATCTGGCCGCGCCTGCTTGCCGCCGATGTACAGCTTCACGGTGCGGTCAATCATCCCATCCGCTGCCTGCCTGGGAGCGGCCGGAGCGCCACCCGCGCCCGCGGCTGTTTTCAATTGCGGCGCCTTTTTGAACCAGGAGGGCTCCAGATATTCCCGCAGCCCCTCCCTCCCTCCTTCGCGCCCGTAGCCGCTTTCGCGATACCCGCCGAAACCGCAGGCGGCGTCAAACAGATTGGTGCAGTTCACCCAAACCACGCCCGCCTTGAGCTGCGCCGCCACGTGCAGGGCCACATTGATGCTCTCGCTCCACACGCAAGCTGCCAGCCCGTACACCGTGTTGTTGGCCAGTTCCACCGCTTCCGCCGGCGTGCGAAACGTCATGGCCGCCAGCACCGGACCAAAAATCTCCTGCTGCGCCACCGTGGAGGTCGGGTGCACGTTGCTCAGCAGGGTGGGAGGAAAATAAAGACCGCGTGACGGCAGCTCGGTTTGCGGCTGCCAGCAGGTGGCGCCCTCGGCCACTCCCTGCTCCACCAGCCGGCGAATGCGTTCCAGTTGCACCGGCGCAACGATGGCGCCGATGTCAATTCCTTTGTCCAGCGGCGGCCCCATGCGCAGCGTGCTCATGCGGTCGCGGATTTTCCCGATCAGCGCCTCGGCGATGCTCTCCTGCATCAGCAGGCGCGAACCCGCGCAGCACACCTCGCCCTGGTTAAACCAGATCGCGTCCACCAGGCCTTCCACCGCGCTGTCCAGGTCGGCGTCTTCAAAAACCACGAAGGGAGACTTCCCGCCCAGTTCCAGCGAGAGCCGCTTGTGCGTGTTGGCTGTGGCCCTGCGGATGGCGCGCCCCACTTCGGTTGAACCGGTGAACGCAATCTTGTCCACCTCGGGATGCTTGACCAGCGCCTCGCCCGTGGAGCCGTCGCCGGTCACAATGTTCACCACTCCCGCGGGCAGCCCGACTTCCTGGCAAATTTCCGCGAATGCCAGCGCGGTCAGCGGCGTGAACTCCGCCGGCTTCAGCACCACCGTGTTTCCCGTCGCCAGCGCGGGCGCAATCTTCCATGCCAGCATCAGCAAAGGAAAATTCCAGGGGATGATTTGCCCCACCACGCCGCAAGCGGTGCAGTCCGGGAATTCTTTTTCCAGCAATTGCGCCCAGCCCGCGTGATAGTAGAAATGGCGCGCCACCAGTGGAATATCAATGTCGCGGCTCTCCCGGATGGGCTTGCCGTTGTCCATGGTCTCCAGCACCGCGAGCCGCCGCGAGTGCCGTTGCACCGCCCGCGCCAGAGCGTAGAGATAGCGGGCCCGCCGGTGCGGCTTCAGTCCCTGCCATTTTGCCAGTGCTTGTTTGGCTGCCTGAACCGCGGCATCAATGTCGGCTGCTGAGCCCTGCGACACGCTGGCAAGTTTTTCTCCGGTCGCCGGATCGCTGCTGTCAAAAAACTTACCTTCCGCCGGCTGCCGCCACTCTCCCCCGATGAAGTGTCCGAAACGCCGCCCGTGGCTTTCCAGCCACTGCAGCGCCTCCTTGGGATCCTCCGGCGCCGTCCCGTATTCCATGGTCAGGAATTTTTCCGCAATGCTCATTGGGTCTTCACACTGTTCCGATTACGCGATCGGATGACGATAGTCGGCGGAGTAGCGGCCGGTTGCATGGTGCTCCAGTTGCCGTTCGATATCGTTCAGCAGCCCGCTGGCTCCAAAGCGGAATAGCTCCGCCCGCATCCACGGCGTTCCCAGTTCCTCTTTCATCAGCGCCAGCCATTCCGTGGCTTGTTTGGCGGTGCGAATTCCACCCGCCGGTTTGAATCCCACCGCCATGCCCGTTTCCTGCGCGTATTCGCGAATTGCCCGCGTCATGACGAAGCCCACCGGCAGGGTCGCATTCGTGGGCTCTTTGCCGGTGGAAGTCTTGATGAAGTCCGCTCCCGCCATCATCGCCACCATGCTGGCGCGCCCTACATTCCGCAGAGTGAGCAGGTCTCCCGCCCCCAGGATCACTTTCATGTGGGCATTCCCGCAGGCGCGTTTGAACTCGGCTATCTCATCGTACAATGCCTGCCATCGGCCGCCGAACACATGTGCCCGCGTTATCACCGTGTCAATTTCCTGCACTCCCGCTTCCGCCGAGCGCCGGATTTCCGCAATCCGCTCTTCCAGCGGCGAGAGCCCCGCCGGGAAGCCGGTGGAAACCGCCGCTACTCTCACTCCGCTGCCTTCCAGCGCCCGCAGCGCGGTCTCCGCGAAGCGGTGGTACACGCACACGGCCGCCACTTTGATTTCGAGTTCCTCCACCCCCAGGCTCTTCGCCAGTTCGGGCTGAATCGGCTGCTTCGCCTTGGCGCACAGCCGCCGCACCCGCTCCTCGGTGTCGTCCCCGGAAAGCGTGGTCAGGTCCATGCAGGAAATGGCCCGCAGCAGCCACGCCGCCTGCCACTCTTTCTTCACCGTGCGGCGC
>Ga0070741_10018983_pt1 | contig 11040 bp, 8 predicted proteins | sample Coa_R1_4_FD_66440 | JGI IMG/M metagenome (GOLD analysis project Ga0070741, IMG submission 66440) | Surface soil microbial communities from Centralia Pennsylvania, which are recovering from an underground coalmine fire - Coalmine... | ecosystem: Environmental > Terrestrial > Soil > Unclassified ...
ACCAGGAAGCAGGTCGCCGCGGCGACAAAGCAACCCGTCTGCGCCGTTTCGATCAGTTCCGCCAGCCAGTGAGACTTGTCGGTAGCGGTGATCACTCCAGCCTGTGCCGCTTGCCGCAGCGTCATGTCGAGCCGGAAGCTGTCGATGGTTTCGGGCAAGTTGAACGCCACCGACACCGGTGTCACCGAGATCTCCGCCAGGCGGGCGCACCGGAACAGCCGGGCGAGTTGGCGCCCGATCCACGGTGATTGCAGGCTGCCGGCTCGGAAGTCGAGGATCCGCTGCGTCAATGCCTGGTCGGGATGGTCAACGACCAGCGTCTGCCAATCAGGTTCACACACCACCACCCGACCTCCTGTTCGGGTGACACGGGCCATCTCGACCACGGCCAGCGCTGGATGCCGCAGATGCTGCAGGACCCGCTCCGCGCGGCAAGCATCGAAGCTGGCTGCGGTGAACGGCAGGGCCTGGGCGTCACCGACGGCGAACGCCACGGAAGGAGCGGACCCAGTGGCGCGCCGCCGGGCTTCCTGCACCATCGTGGTGCTGGCGTCAACGCCGATGATCCGGCCCGAACGACCCGCGAGGGGAGACAGACCACATGCGTCATCGCCGGTGCCACAGCCGACATCCAGCACGAACTCGCCCTCGCCCACCTCAAGCTGCTGCCGGATCCGTCGCTTGACCTCATCGAGCTGGCCGGACATCCGATCGAGGTAGTGCACGAGGGAGATCGGATCTGTGGCGTCATCGACCGCTGCGAAGCCACCTCCGCACCATCGAGTCACTCCTGCTTGAGGCGCGTGCCAGGCCTGGTGATACTTCCACGCTGGAATACAGTCAGATCAGCTGCTGAGTGTCACGGAATCGACAGCTGGGTTCGAGCTCGATCAGGCCCTGACACGACGACGGCTAGGAAATCACCTGGTCTGCGGTGCACCGCCGGGTGTCGCTTACAGATTTCCAGCCACCGCGCGCAACACGGCCTGCGCAGCCGCCGCAATGTTGGCGTCGTCGGTGGCGTGGTCGCAAACGCTGATGCGCAACGCGGTCTTGCCCTGCCGCACGGTGGTGCTAAGCCAGGCCACCCCGCTGGCTTGGACTGCGGCCGCAACCGCGCGCGTGCGCTCGTCGTCGTCTGCGATGCGCACCAGCACCTGGTTGAGGACGACGTCGTTGAGGATGGCGACCTGATCGTTGGCCGACAGGATCTCGGCAAAGCGACGCGCTTGGGCGCAGCAGCGTTCGACAAGGTTGCCGACACCCGTGCGACCGAGACTGCGCAGCGCGGCCCACACCGCAAAGGCGCGGGCTCGCCGCGAGCTTTCGGGCGTCCAGTCGGTGCCGTCGCGGCTGCCGGTGCGGGTGAGGTAAGCCGCGGACAGCGTCATCGCCGCCTGGTGGCTGCCAGGATGTGCGCACAGCACGATGCCGCAGTCATAGGGCACGTTGAGCCATTTGTGGGCGTCGGTCGCCCAGGAGTCGGCGAGCCCCACCCCGTCGACTAGGTGGCGCAGCGAGGGCGTAGCCGCGGCCCACAGACCGAAGGCACCGTCGACGTGCACCCAGGCGCCGTGCTGGTGGGCGATCCCACAGATCTCGCGCAAGGGGTCGAACGCACCGGTGTTGACGTTGCCGGCCTGCGCACACACGATGACCGGTCCGTCACCGAGGGCGTCGCGCAGCGCCGCTGCGAGCATCCGGCCCTGATCGTCGGCTGCCACTGCGGTGATGTGCCGCTTGCCAAATCCCAGCAAGCGCAGCGCCCGGTCCACGGTGGCGTGCCTTTCCTCACCGACCACGACGGTGATTTCCGGGGCCCCGAACAGGCCGTCGGCCTCGACATCCCACCCCGCTGCGGTCAAGACGTGACGCACTCCCACCGCAAGTCCCGCGAAGTTGGCCATCTGAGCCCCCGTGGTGAACCCGGCCGAGGAGGTCTCCGGCAGGCCAAACAGCTCACACAGCCAGCCGCGGCACACTTCCTCGGCTGCGGCGCCAGCGGGTGACAACGCGAAAAAGGCGGGGTTTTGATCCCAGGCCGAGGTGAGCCAATCAGCCGCCAGCGCTGCGGGAACAACGCCACCCTCAACGAATCCGAAGTAACGCCCAGCGTTGGTGACCACCAGACCAACATCGGCGCCTCGAGCCAACGACTCGATCACCTGCGCCGAGTCGGTCGGCCCAGCCGGCAACGGGCCACCCAGCGCCGCCACCAAGTGCTCCAGAGACACACCGCGAGCCACGGGGCGCTCACCGGAGGTTTCGAGGTACCGCAGCGCAATGTCAGCGGTGCGCGTCAACAGGTGACGAAGATCGGTCGTCATGATGCTTGCTCCCGAAACCGGCTAGGCCCCAGCACGGAAAGATGCCGTCGATCATCCCGAGCAAGAAAACTAGCGCTACCCCCAGGCGACCCAACCAGCAAGATCGCCTTATACGGCACGTCTGCGCCCTCCGTGGACAAACCCGCACAGCAACGCTGGCGCAAGGCCCGAGACCCGGACATGAGCGGTGTGGCGCCACGACAGGATCAGAGCGGTACGGCTCCTTTAGTGATCAGTGTGTCGCGGAATCAGGCGACAATTCGCGCTGGGCTTGATGTGAAGCTTGATCCGCTCTGCGCCAGCAGCGGCTTTTCTATAGGAGTCTTCACGGTCGAGTCCGATGGCCTGTACGTAGCCCACCAGTTGACTGTTGGACTCCACCACGTGACTGACTTGGTCGCCAATTGCGACATAGAGACCTGCCGCGTGGCAGCCCGGTGACCGTACCGCCTCATCAAGCCCTTGGTACTGCACGAGTTGACCGGTCAGATTGACAGTAAGACGCAGTTCGGTGACTGCGCCAGCGAACTGCAGTGTTGGCGACGCCTGGCGCGCAAGCTTGGCAACGAGGACCGCAGCTGGTGCAGTACCGGTGAGGCGGCTGATGGCGTACTGATTCCCCGAACCGACCAGGCGTGGATTAAGTTCCAACAGTCGAGGCCCGTCCGGGGTGACAACAAACTCGAGGTGAAAGGGCCCGAAATCGTAGCCAAGCGCTCGCAAACAGTCCGCCACGTACTGATCCGCGTCGGGGAAAGGCCGTTCCGCGGAAAACCGTACTGCGAGCTCCACGTAATAAGGTGGGGGTGTCATCACCCGGTCGGAGTAGCCGAACACCGTGATGCCTTCGGTGTCGATGATCCCTTCAGCGCTGTAGACTGGGCCTTCCAGGACCTGCTCAAATATTAGGCGCCGGCATGGGGTGACCCCTCGACCGTACGTGGTCCTACCCAGGTGGCGCGCGGCGAGCGCACGGGCGTCGTAATCATTGTTGACCAATACAACGTCCCAACTGGCTGCTCCGTCGACTGGTTTAACGACGGCAGGATAGCCAATGGGGGAGGTGAGATTTTCATCGGTGGCGTCTTGCACGCCCCATCGGATGTCCGGCATTCCAGCAGCGGCAAGTGCTTGGCGTGCAGCGGACTTGTCTCGCCTAATTCCAGCGCCGTCCGGAGTGGGACCGAGAAGATGCTGTGCACGAGAGACCTTCGCGGCAACCCGAACGAAACTGTCCACGGAGCTGGTTACTGCGACGACAGCACCGCTCAAGGTGGTCAGGGCCCTGATAACATTCGCCGCGCTTGAGGTGTCGGCGACCAGCCACTCGTCAACGAGATGGTCGAACGCATGACCGTAGAATACGCGGTCGGTGACAACTACCGCCGTGCGTAGGCCGATCTGGCGTGCAGCCTGTAGTGCGGCTGCACTTGAGGCCGTCACTACCTCTCCTGCCGATGGCAGTGTTCGAACACCACCAGGTAGTGTGTGCAGTTCAATGCAGACAAACCATGAATCACCCATGAGCGGTAGAATGTCCCTTCATTGTACGGCCGAGCGCCGTAGTTCTTGAGCTGCGAGAAGAACCGACGGTATGAGAGCTGGGCATTGGTTGCCGAGTTGCTCGACAATGACACGCCAGTAGGCTGCGTTATGCGTTTCGGCTATGCCAGCCTCGGAGGGATGGATCCTCGATCCCGTGGCGATGCCCCAGAGCAGGCGCACACGGGCACCGCGTCGGATTTTCGCCTGTAGCGTCCCAATGCCGAGATGGAGCCGTTGCATACCATGCTGGTACGCATACTCGATCGGGCGGTAGTACATCAACTCGAAATACTCACAAGCGCTGTGGCCGCGTGCGTGATCAAAGCCGAAGGCTCGCGCCACAAGCTCGGCACTGGTAGCGAAGGTAATGGCACATGCAACCAACTGGTGAGCATTCGAGCAGCCGTAAACCCGACTGTGTGCGCCCGCCGTCATGGCTTGCGCATGCATGAGATCGCGAATGATCTCATCACTAGATATATGTCCGTGCCAACGCTGATGGGAAGCGATTAGTGGGCTGACTTGCCGCCAGCATTCATCAAGTCGTAGAGTGGTGCACTTGTATCCCGCCGCCGCGAACGTCACGCGGTCCTTACGGACCTGCCTTCGCGCATTCTTGGACAGCATCGCTAAGTACTCGTCGAACGACTCACCCGGTAAGGTGACTACGCAGTCGGCGGCCAGAAGCCAAGGAGATAAGACCATTCCGGTCCCGACCTTGCTCAACCAGACGATGTCGTCCTCGGTGAGGTAGAGCCACCACGCTCGCTCGTTGGCTTCCTCAGCCGCGATCTCGTTTACGGCGGCCAGTAGCAGCCGCAGTGCCACGTCAGCACTCCTGCCTGGCTTGACGAGCAAGCGGTTCGCATAGCCGCGGCGGTTGCCGACCAACAGTGTTCGCTGCTGTCGGACGGCTGGTGCGCCGCCGCCATGCTGGGGCAGCTGCGGAAAGAGGCACGCAGGGTCGTAGCGAGCACTCGCCTCGTGTTCCACTAGATACACCGGCGTTGCCGCCAGCAGTTCACCACTATCGTCCCATACCAAGACATATCTTGACTCGGATGCTGGATCCGTCTGCTGGTAGCACATCCACGCATAACTGGCGTAGAAAGATCCTCCCGTAAGGGTCTCCCATTTTTCAGGTTGGAGGTATGAAATATTCTGGATAACCTCGGTGCGCATTATTGCCTCCATAATCTCGGCGTGAGGATGATCGCGCGACCCGTCCAACTGGACCAAAACCGTATTGCCGGAACACTTCGGTTTGCGGCGCCCCAGCGAGATGGATCAGCAAAGCCGATATGCAGTCCGTTCGACGTGTTGAAGCTCCCGCAAAGATCTAATTCCTATTTTTCCAAGCCGGGTCGGCTGCCAGCGATGGAAGCCGGCGCCACACACAGCTGTCGAGACGCACTAGCAGCAGCCAGAGAGGTGAAGAGCGCGGCAACCAGGAACAGCATGGCCAAGGCAAACCATCCCACGGTGCCATGTTTGAGCACTAAAGCGGCGAGAAGGCTCGGTCCACAGGCCCGCATCACGCCGGGTCCCAGCGAGAACGCGCTCTGGAAGGCACCGTGTGCGGTGTCGGGCGCAAGTTCGAAACTAAAGCAGAATCCTCCTGACGACTGGCACAATTCACCGAAGGTGAAAACGCACGCCCACAACAAAAGCAGTACGACTACAACGGCTGATCCGACATGGGGTGTTACGGCCATCAAGATGCAAGACGTCGCTAACGCGAGACCTGCCCGACGGCTCAGTCGCACACCACCGGCCACGGTCTTTGCGCCGGCACTTACCCGTACCTGGAAGCCGATGACCAGCACAGTATTCACCACGAGGATCACCGAAAGGATCCAGATCGGTGCTGTTGTGCGATCCGCTATCCACAGCGGCACCGCAAAAGACAATGTCGTGACATGCAGTGAAAGAAGCCCATTACCTGCCGCTACCAGCAGATACGGGCGGTTTCGGATCGGTGATGACCGGTCCGGGAGTGCGGCGTTCTGGCCTCGTGGGCGTAATTGTATTCGTGGTGTCGCCAGCCTGGCGACCATGAGGGCTGTAATCAAGAAGAGAAGCGAGTTTCCGGCAATCAGAAGTGTGTACGCGGTCGATGTGTTGGCGACCAGGGCAGCGCTGGCGAGTAGTGTTCCGACTCCGAGTCCCACATTGGTCGTAGCTCGCAGCTGCGCTCGGGCCGTAAGTCGGTTCGCCCGGCCACCAAGATGGTGAACGAATGCTCCCACCGTGCCGGCAATCCCACGATCGGCGATACCGCTGACGATGGCTACGACCAAGAATGCAAGATAACTGCGGACCAGAGTGAACGCCGCCATCGCAGAGGCCTGTACCAGCAGCAGCACAAGGTAGATCAGTTTCGGACCATACAGGTCGGCCAAGCGCCCGAACCGTGTCGCCAACGCAAGCCCGACGGCAGTTCCGATAGTCAGCCCGACAGCTACCTGATCAACGCCAAGCCTCACGACGTGAGTGAAGAACAATGCACTGCCCGCTAGATACAGTCCACTTCCGACAGTGTTGATTATATTCGCAATGGCAAACGCGCGTAGGGAACCCTCGGTGGGCAGGATGCCTAACCTGGAAATCATGCAGACACCAACCGGAGGACTTCCGTGTCTTCGACCACCTGCGCCAGCAGCGTCGTGATCAGTACTTGATAGGTGAGTCCGGCAGCCTTGCAGGCGATCGGCAAGTTGCTGTGACGCTGCAGCCCAGGAATAGTGTTTATCTCCAGGGCATAAGGGTGTCCGAGTCGATCGATAACATAGTCGACGCGAAGGGCTCCTTTGCAGTCGAGGAACGTTGCCAAAGCGTAGGCGCCCTCGGTAATACTGGTTGTGATATGGTCGCTCAGGTCGAGAGGGACACGGTATTCGATCGATGCCTCCTCCGTTCTCCCAAGCTTTGTTTCCTCGTCGTAGAAGGTGGCTTCAGTGATACACTCCAAAAGCGGAAGCACCGCCGGTCCGTCCTCGGTGACGAGCACACTGGCAGTTACGGAGCGACCTTCGACGAACTCTTCAAGGAAGCACCGATGAAATCCTCGATCCACCAGTCTCCGGATCGCACGAGACAAGTCACGGGCAGTTTTGATCCGCTCCAAGCCAATGCTACTGCCGCCGTCGACCGCCTTTAACATGGCAGGAAGCCCGACGTTGTCAGGCATAACTGGGTCAGCTAGGTCCAATAGACCGGAATTAGGCGGAGTGCGGATATCGAGGTGCCGGAATACAGCCTTTGTGACCAGCTTGTCCATGCCAATACTGCTCGCTAGTACTCCAGAGCAAGTGTATGGTATCCCCAGATAATCCAGTAGGCCCTGAAGGCGGCCGTCCTCTCCGTAGGGTCCGTGAGTATTCAAAAAAGCAATGTCGAATGTGCGCACGACGTCGACAAAGCTGGGTTCGGTTGGATCAATGTGCTCTGCAATCAGACCACAATCGTTCAGCACGGCCATGATTGCGCTGAGCGACCACTCATCCCGCGGGACGGCTTTCATGTACGCGGCGTCCTCCATAGAGGATGCGCCATACACCACGGCAATCTTTTTGCCGCGCAGTTTGTGTATATTTTTCTGAAGTGCCCTTTTGGATATCACCGCACATCCTTGAGGTTGAACAGCAAAGGATACTGGTCAGTCGCCGGTAACGCAGCTATACTTCTTGGAGCCAACGACAACGAAAATTGCATTGACGAAAAGGGGGGGTTCGGTGAAGCACCCAAATCGCCTGCGCTGCGCCGTCGAAGACATCGACGAGCGGCGGGTAAAGTGTACTATAACTCATTATTCTTTACGTCCGATTAGTTTTTTACTAATGGTTGTTCGACATGAGCTATAAGGCGGGTGTACAGAATTCGCACAGAGGAGTCGATTTTCGTTCTATCGACAAAAATGACGACCCGGTCGGTCTCTGCTCGGCTCAGCAGGATTGGGATGCCGTGAGAATCCAAGGCATCTAACACGGCGGTCGTCAGCGCCGGTCCACCGTCCGGTTCCGCGGCTAGAACGGTGATCTTACCAGATTCCCGGATGTACGCCACAGACAACACAAGTCCGTCTGTCTTGTCCTTCACGGTGCCGATCCGCGTTCCCTCGACGTTCGTGAAACTCGACCGCACGTGTAAAGGGACTCCAAGGTCGCGTGCTAACTGTACGGCGCACAGTTGCAGTACCTTGGCCCCCGCCTCGGCCATTCGGAGCATGTCCAGGTAACTGACCTGGGACAATTTACGGGCATTAGGCACCAGGCGTGGATCGACTGCGTGTACACCATCCACGTCAGTGAGGATTTCGCACGTTTCGGTCCCAAGTGCTGCCGCGAGTAGGACGGCCGTGGCGTCCGATCCACCACGCCCCAGCGTGGTGACGTCACCCCAACTGCCGACACCTTGGAATCCAGTCACCACAACGATTCCGCCCTTATCGAGGAACTTTGTAATGCGGCCAGGACACACGTTCAGCACGCGTGCCGCACCGAACGTGTCGTCGGTATGAATTCCGGCCTGTCCGCCGGTGAGTGCTAGCGCTGGAGTTCCCAGAGCGCGCACGGCCATCGCGGTCAACGCGGCGCTGAATACCTCCCCTGTGGACGTAATCAAGTCCAGTTCACGAGCTGGCGGCTTGGCCAGTATGTCTCGCGCGAGCTGAATTAAGTTGTCGGTCGTAGACGCCATCGCGGAAACAACGCCCACTACCTGGTGGCCACGCCGCTGCGTGGCCACCATCCGTCGCGCAGCGGCGCGGACACCGCTCATGCTGGCCAGACTCGAACCACCGAACTTCATGACGACAATATCGGAACTGCGTCGCAAACGGAAAACTCGCAAAGCTGGTTACCCTTCAACTTTCAGTCAAAACACGGATCAGCTGGCGCATGGTATGTTGGAGAATACGGCCTGTATTTTCACGAATCGCATAGAATCCCTCTTCGCATCAATGACCGATTACTCAGGACCGGCCGAGGACTCCACAACGAGTTCGGAGATGCCGAGTCAATACCGTGTCCATATCGGCCTGGCGCAAGATGCGCAAACATTCGCGGCGTGCAGTGGTCGCGAGCCACCCGCCCAGCCGCTCGGGACACTGCACCTGGTCGACGTTCTCAGCCAGCCTCAACCAGGTCGTCTGTATCGCGTCGAGCGTGTCAGAGTCCTGCAAACGAAACGACCGCACGGTCGCGGATACGACCTTGCTGTACCCGAGGAGAACCTCATCCCAAGCAGCCGGATTCCCTTTGCTGATCCCTAACAACACCTGCGCTGCATCGTCAGCGGCATGAGCAGAAAAGTAGCTGACGCCCACGCAGTTGTCCCGTGCGTCCGTTTTCGTCATTCAGAGCCTCCCCGTGGGTTCGGTTCGCCCATCGACTATCGATGAACTAGGCTAGGCGCCCAGACCGAACACAGACACCAGGAAACTCCCTAGTGTCTAAGAATAGACCTACCAATGGAATCGTGGCGCAGAGCCAGAGATCACGGTAATTGGTCCCGGATCTCTTCGGTGCCATCCCATCCACGCAATTTGTTGATCACGCTCATCAGATCGATCCAGCCGTAGAAAGGCTGCGCCACCGCACCGTCGAGCGCGACGATTGTGCCGCTAGGTGGCTCGCTCCCATTCAAGCGCAGGTTCACCATGAGGCTGATCATGCCTGGGGACGCACTTTCGTCATCGGCAGCCATATCACCTCGGCCTTGAGTGAAACTGGTGCCTACGGTAGGAGATGTCCGGCCGATGTACACCCGGGCTAACCCTAGTTTTTAGCGCCATCAGATGTCGTGATGCCCTGTCATCAGCTCACGGCGAGAGCTGATGCCGAGTTTGGTATAGATCTGCGCGAGGTGGTATTCGACGGTCTTGGTCGATAGGAACAGCTGGCTGGCGATGGTCTTGTTGGAGTGGCCGGCAGCGGCCAGCCTGGCCACACGTTGTTCTTGGGCGGTCAGCCGAGCAGGGTCCTCCCTGGCGCGGCGCCGGCGCCCGCCAGCGATAACGAGTTCGATACGGGCCCGGTCGGCCAGCCATCGCGCCTCGCAGTTCTCGGCGATCTTCAAGGCTTGGGCCAAGTGCGGGCGCGCCTGGATTGGCTGCCCGCTCCTGCGCAGGAACGTGCCGTACGCCAGCAGGGTCTCGACGTGCTCCACTGGTAGCTCGACGTGCCGGTGCAAATCCAGCGCATCCCGATAATGGTCATTCGCGGCTTCGGTGTTGCCGCCGGCCTCGGCCAGCCCGGCCCGGCCGATGGCTGCGGCGATCCGGGGCCATCGGCACGGCAGCCGCTCGGCGCCGCGCTCCAGCCAGTCGATCACCCGGCGGGCGTCGTCGTGCCGTTCGCTGGCCAGGTAGGAGATCAGGGCGTGGCGAGCCCAGGGGATCGCGCAGGGCTCAGCGATCCCCATCCGGTTGGTCAGCTGCGTGATCTGCTCATACAGCGCACAGGCACCAGCGTGATCACCGGCATCGTGTAGCAGCTGCGCCCGGACGTGCCAGAGCCGTAACAGCGCGAAAGAATGCCGTCTGGCGGTCGCGGTCGGCTCGATGCGCCGGCACCAGTCCGCACACTCGGCAAGCCGGCCCATCAACAGCAGGACCTCAGCCTTGACGTACCCGGCGGATCCTTGGCGGTAGGGTATGAGCTCTGCCACTGGATTTGCTCGATCCACCCATGTAAGGGCCTCAGCCAGCCGACCTTGCCGCGTGGCGAGCAAAGCCTTGATAATCATGTGCCAGGCTGCGGCCTCGATGGCACCGATCCGGTCGGCCGTGGCCAGGGCGATCGCCAGGGCGTGTTCGGCGTCGGCGAAGCGCTCGGTAAACAAACTCGCGAAAGCAAAGGCAGCCAACGGCCCGTAGCCCCAGCGCACCTCGGCCGACTCGCCCGACTCTGTCATCAACTCACGAGCGGCCGTGTCACAAGCCGTCAAGCCCGCTGGGTCTCCAGTCAGCAACACGACCAGCCCCCAGACCCCGGCGGCGTAGCAGCGTAGCGGCCCGGGTGCGTTCCTCGTCAGCTCATACGCCCTCTTCGCCAGTGGTAGTGAGTGAGCCGGGCCGAGGGTTGCCAAGCCGAGCGCCTCCTCACCGATGAGCAGTTCGGCCAGGGTGGTCTCGCTGCAGGTCTCGGCCAACGCGGCGGCCTGCGCA
>Ga0070741_10018984_pt1 | contig 11039 bp, 9 predicted proteins | sample Coa_R1_4_FD_66440 | JGI IMG/M metagenome (GOLD analysis project Ga0070741, IMG submission 66440) | Surface soil microbial communities from Centralia Pennsylvania, which are recovering from an underground coalmine fire - Coalmine... | ecosystem: Environmental > Terrestrial > Soil > Unclassified ...
GAGAGAGATGATAGCGTTGCTCCTTACGGTGTCACGTTCGTTAGAGGACTGTTCTGAAGTCTTCACCGCGGCCTCGGCGAACTCGTCGTTCCCTTTAATTAACAGCCATTGTCGCGCTTTTCCTTTAAGGCGCACGAGATGAAACTCCCCGTGAAGTTTCTTGCCGTGCAGTACGATACTAAGCTTTCCGGTTTCAAGTTGTCGGAGTGGGTCGCCGACGTCGGATAGTTCATACCGTCCGGTGTCCCAGATAGCGACGTCCCCGGCGCCGTAATTACCTTCCGCAATGTGGCCGCTGAAGGTCAGGTATTCTACCGGATGATCCTCGACCATCACCGCTAAGCGTTTCTGGTGTGGGTCGAGGGAAGGCCCTTTAGGAACGGCCCAGGATTTCAACACGCCGCCCATTTCCAGGCGGAAATCATAGTGAAGATGGGAAGCATGATGCTCATGCACTACAAAGCGACGCCCGCGGGTAGTTGCAGTACGCCCTTGGGGTTCGGGGGTGCGGGCAAAGTTACGCTTACGCTGATACGCCGATAATCCCACGAATGGCCTCCATACAGGGAGAGCAGCAACGGCTGTGCCATGATGGGCGATTTGTTGCCTGACCGAATTTTACCGGGGTGTCGTGAAAATTCGCGGGACTCTGTTGTGAAAAGATCACAGGGCCAACTCTACCTAATGGTCTCCCCGAATCCGTAGACATCGACCTGCGTGCCGTCGTAGTGAAGCTGGCCAGAAACAATCGACATCGCAAAACCTCCGAACACCCAGTTGACGATCGACTTGCGTTCTCGCTCTTTCACCACCATGACTGCCGGTCCTTTCTCTCCTCTCCAACTCACCTTCCACGCTGTCGGCCATCGGAATAGACCGAGTGCCATTGTTTGTGCAGTCACTTCGATTTGTATGTCCGCTGTTGGATCTTGTCGGCCATCGAGAACACTAAAGCCTAAGACTGGGCCCAGCAACGGTTGAATAAACTCACTGTGACTGCCGTGAAAATACAGATCATCATTAGCCCGTCCGCGTAGGTAGAGACCCTGTTTCTCATTATGTAAGACAAGGAAATGCTCGGCTTGATAATTCTCCCCGTCGCGTCCGCGATTGTTGTCGATGGCAAACGTGACGTTCCCTTGCGCGTCAGACCCGACAAAAGAAAAGTAGCCGGAGACGTAGACAAGCGCCGTTCCTTCGACGAGCTTTCGTACGTGCGTGACTATCTCGCTGTGAGGAAGTACAGTTGGACGGATGGTGGCGTCCTCCCGGTACAGTGGAGCAGGCCAGATCGCGAATCCGCTAATAACTACCAGGAACGGCAAGGCATAGAGCCGCACCGCTGCTCTGTATTTCTCGGGAACCCGAAGCCACGGAACTACAATAGTTACTGAACCTTCTTATCAAAACTCATTAGGCGACGTTTTACTTCCCCAACGCAAACACCCATAACACGCCGCCTTGTGGGACGAATGTCTTGGTACCGGAGGCTTTGTCGAGTAACTCTTGCTTGCGCTGGGCGTCGACGCCCCAGCCGGACTGGACAGCGACGTATTGCACCCCATCGACTTGATACGAACTTGGTACGCCGGTAATGCCAGAGTTGGTGCGCTGCTGCCAAAGCAGCCTGCCGGTTTTGGCGTCAAAGGCGCGGAAATAGCGGTCGTTAGTTCCGCCTTGGAAGACCAAACCTCCACCAGTTGTGAGTATTGGCCCCCAGTTGTGCGATTTGAACGTTTGCGTCCACACTTTCTTGCCAGCGTTTAGATCCCAGGCTTGTAACTCACCGATATGATCTTTCGCCTCTTTTTGTGGCAGCAATTCGATATCTGTGATCTCCAGACCAATATAGAGTTGCCCTGGAGTATATGTCGCTGGTTTGCCCTTCATTGCACTGCACAGGTTCTCGTTAGCAGGAATATACAAGTATCCGGTTTGTGGGTTGTAGCCTGCCGGCGGCCAATCTTTGCCGCCCCAGACCGACGGACAAAACTCGGCACGTTTGTTGATTCCCGGCACACGAGCGGGATCGTAGGTCGGCCGTCCAGTCTCGGGATCAAGCTTAGTGAACACATTCTGTTTGACAAACGGTTCAGCGTGAACGTAGGCGATCTTGTCAGCGCTGCGTTCGAGCAACCATAAGTAGCCATTGCGACCCGGATGCACGAGGGCTTTAATATCACGTCCGTTTCTGTGGACGTCCACGAGAATCGGCGCGGAAACCTCGTCCCAATCCCAGGAGTCGTTCCAGTGATATTGGTGATACGCTTTGAGCTTGCCAGTGTCCGCGTCCAAGGCGATCACCGAATTAGCATACAGGTTATCGCCTTTTCGTACTTCTCCCATGAATGGCCCGGCATTTCCGGTACCCCAGAAGGTCAGATTGAGTTGAGGGTCATAACTTCCAGTGATCCAGATCGGCACTGCCCCATTCTTCCACGTGTCTCCGGGCCAGGTATCGTTTCCTGGTTCGCAAGGACCGGGAACCGTGTAGGTTTTCCACACGGGTTTTCCGCTCTCGGTATCAAATGCTTGGACAAACCCGCGAATTCCTAGTTCGCCTCCTGACACACCGACCATTACTTTGCCTCGTGCTACGAGTGGAGCAAGCGTCATGTAATAGCCACTGAGATAGTTCTCGACTGTTTGATCCCATACCACCTCGCCAGAGCGTGCATTCAGGGCAAGCAGATGAGCATCCACCGTCGCCAGGTACACTTTGTCTCCATACAGAGCGACCCCTCGGTTTGTCGGATGCAATTGAAAAAGGTCTTCAGGTAACTCGCGTTTGTAACGCCATAGCAAGTCGCCAGTTTTTGCATCCAGAGCCAACACTTGGTTCTGCGGCGTGGTGATAAACATGATACCGTTATTGACGATAGGTGGGGATTGATGACCTTCGCCGACACCCGTGGAAAAGGTCCACACAGGAACCAATCTGCGGACATTCTTGGTGTTGATCTGGTTCAATGCGCTATAGCCCCAACTGTCATACGTCCCACGATACATGAGCCAGTTCTGAGGTTCTGGGTGTAAGAGTCGTTCGCTGGTTACTGGTTGATATTTCTCTAATGGCTGTGCGGGCGCAGGGCTACCTAACATGCTCGCCGCGAATATGGCGAGAAGAATACTGACTAGAGTAGTTGTTTGGAAAGTAGATGACCGCTTCATTGCGAGGAGCGGAAGGCGACAAAGGAAGCTCTTTTTCAGACAGAGATTGCTTCGCGGAGCCTGTCCTGCCTGCGCCAGTGCCGCAGGCACAGGTGAGCGTAGTCGAAGTCTGTCCTGCCTGCGCCAGTGCCGCAGGCACAGGTGAGCCTGGTCGAAAGGGGCTCGCAATGACTTAGATTGTACGTGCTCCGGTAATTTTCGCGGCATGCTCTTCCCTCATTTCTGTTCAGCGCCAACACGGCCCGAGAACAGGCCAGCGACGACTATTTTGCCGTCAGTAATCTGCAGAGGTAACGCGGCGAGCGGTTTTGGTGCCGGACCACTGACAACTCGGGCACGATCTTTTGCATCAAACGTTGAGGTATGACAAGGGCAGATGAGATGCTGCGTCGAGTCTTCCCAGCCGATGACGTCGCAGCCTGTATGGGTGCAAACAGCGGAATAGCCGACGATCCCTTCTGCGGCGATGGTTCGCGTCTGTTCGGTGAGAACCTCTGGTGCGAGTCGGACTAACAACACGCGATTGAGTCGTGAGCCGTCACGTACGACTTGACTGGTCGGTTCTTTCGGATACGCGGTTACGGGTGGGCCGCCAAGGGGGACATCTTGCAAGGCGATCGGTTGTCCCAAGCGGTCACCTAGAGCAAAGACCAGTTGATCGCCGACTTGTGGTCGGGCTTTCTTGGGATCTGCCTGTGCGTACACTGTCTGCTCAACAACGGAGAGAGTAAAACCGATGCCAAGTACAGATTTCAGTAAGGTACGGCGACTGAAATGGCGAGGGGAAAGGCAGTGGTCACAGGCGAGAGATGACTTCTCATGGTCGGACGCACACTTTGGTCTTTGCACGAAAAACTCCTTTCAGTCCGCACTCTTCTATGGGTGAGAGTCAAAGAAGTCAATTGTTGAGCAATCTTTCCCTCTCGGAGTCGCGGTAATCCGTGCAGACGAGCGCAACCTCCTTCATGCTGGCGTGTTTCTCGTAGCTAAGGAGGTTGCTATGAATACCAGGTTAAAGAAGTTGTTTTTCTTTATCATCCCTCTCTTCGGCATTGTATTGCTCGCGCCGGCAGCTTTCGCTAAACACCATCACCACCACAGACACTGTAATCCGTATTATGGCAATTCGTATTATGGTAACCCCTATTACGGTCGTCAGCATTATGACCGTCCGTACTATGGCCGCCGCTATAACGACCGGTACTATGGCTATGACGATGATTATTATCGTCGCACCCCGCGCTATTACCCGCGCTATGACAACGGCTACTACGGCGGCTCCTATTATCCTCAGACAGGGAATATCCCCTGGTGGGACCTTCTGATTCCTCGTTACTAACCCTTTCCCTTCCCCCTCCAAACCGGGGAGTCGCCCCTCGTCGATCGCACGAGGTCGCTCCCCGTCTGGTTGTCTATCTTCCCCTTTCCCTACCTTATCTTTTGTCCGACGATTCCTCTCTTGTCCTCGTCGCTTTCACGTAGTAAGCGGCAGGGGGTGGAATGACAGTGAAGGTTTATCCACTGCTGAAAGGAACAAGGTATGAGCACGACCGTTGGATTTATCGGACTCGGCAATATGGGTTTACCGATGGCGCAGAACCTGGTGAAGGCAGGCCATACTCTCCATGTGTTTAACCGTACTGCTGCACGAGCAGAGAGTTTACTTGCGCAAGGGGTGAGGTGGGAATCGTCATCACGAGCTGTAGGCAAGAAGGCTCCTATTGTTCTGAGTATCCTAGCCGATGATGCTGCGCTTGAAAGTGTCGCGCTCGGTGAGCGCGGCGTTCTTCCGGGACTCCAAAAGGGTGGCATCCATGTTGACATGAGTACCGTGTCTCCTGACACGACCAAGAAGTTAACTGCCGAATATAGTGCACAAGGAGTCCACTTCGTTGCGGCCCCGGTCTTTGGTCGACCGGAAGCGGCGGCGGCGGCTCAGTTGTGGATCTGTCCGGCTGGACCCCCCGAAGCGATTGAACGATGTCGTCCGTTGTTTATGGCGATGGGGCAGGGCGTGGTTACTGTGGGAACGGAACCGCATCTTGCGAGTGTGCTAAAGCTGGTCGGTAACTTCTTTGTCATCTCCGCGATCGAGACGCTCAGTGAAGCGTTCACCTTGGCGGAAAAATCAGGACTGAAAGTCGATACTGTTCTTGAAGTGATCAAAGCACTTTTGCCGGTTCCGCTCTTTCAAGGGTACGGCACACGTATGGCGCGCAGCGAATTTCTTCCGCCAGGGTTTGTCTTGCGACTTGGGTTGAAAGACGTTGGCCTCATGCGGAAACTTGCCGACCAGGTACAAGCACCGCTCCCATTGGCCGATATCGCGCACCAACACCTGCGTGCTGCCGCTGCCAATGGGCGTGGGGAGTTAGACTGGGGCGCATTAATCACGGTCGTTCGTGAGCTTGCCGGGCTTCCTTCTGGGACCCACTAGACCTGTACATCCTCCTCCCTTAAAGGAGAGGCATGGCAAAAAAAGCGACGGCGCATAAAGGTCCATTGCTGGGAGCACATATGTCGATTGCCGGTGGTGTCGATAACGCTGTGCTCCAGGGAAAAGAGGTTGGTTGCGATGCCGTACAACTCTTTACTAAATCTTCGCGTCAGTGGGTGAGCAAGCCGCTCGGACAAGAGGAAATCGAACGCTTCCGTCGCGCGAAAAAAGAAACCGGACTGACCGCGGTGGTAGCACATGATTCATATCTCTATAACTTTGCTGCGCCGGATGATGTCCTGCGGAAAAAGTCTGTTGCGGGATTGATCGACGAGATGGAACGCTGCGAAGCACTCGGAGTGAAGTATTTAATCGCTCATCCTGGTGCGCATGTTGGTTCTGGCGAAGAAGCAGGTATTACCACCGTCGTGAAGTCGATCGATGAAATGCATAAAGCCTGTCCAGGGTACGAAACCAAACTTGCCATTGAAATAACCGCCGGGCAGGGATCAAACCTTGGTTACCGCTTTGAGCAGGTCCGAAACATGATCGATGCCAGCAAACATTCTGATCGACTCCGTGTCTGCTTTGATACCGAACATGCATTCGCCGCGGGCTATGATCTACGTACAAGAGAGGGATACGAGCGGACGTTTGCCGAGTTTGATGAGACTATCGGCCTCGCATTGCTTGTTGCTTTTCACCTGAATGATGCGAAGAAAGATCTCGGCTGTCGAGTCGATCGTCATGAACATATTGGCAAGGGGTTCATCGGGCTTGAAGCGTTTCGTCTGTTAATGAATGACAAACGTTTCTGGGGCCTTCCCATGTGCCTCGAAACCCCAAAGAGTGAGGACTGCCACGAAGACATTGAGAATCTAGCGACTCTGCGTAGTCTCATTGGCGCGTGAATTGAGTCGATGACTCGCTCATCTCTTCAGTCAATAAAAAACGTAGGAATGGCACAACCAGCCGGAGACCATACTCGCTCTGGTCGTCATAGACGCCGCCTTCTGGTGAACATCTTTGCCGGGCTGGTCGGCGTGGGCCTTCTCGGTTTCCTGGTGTGGGAAGTTGGTGTCAGAGAGCTTCTTGTTTATGTGCGTCGTATTGGCTGGTCCGCGCCGTTGCTGCTGCTTCCGTCGATCGTAGTTGCCCTGTGCGACGCCAAGGGGTGGGCGTGTACGCTGCCCGCGACCGCGTCGCTTCCTCACATTCCGTTGTGGCGTTGGTCACTCGCCCGCCTCGCCGGCGAGGCGGTTAACAACTTAACCCCGACGGCCAACCTCGGCGGCGAACCCGTAAAAGTCTACATGCTCCGTGCGCACGGACTGCCGACTGAAGCGGGCTTGGCCTCGGTGGTCGTGGCTAAGACGGCACTGACGGTGTCACAGATAGTATTTATCCTGCTCGGTATTCCATTTTTCCTGCATCGTCTAGGATGGATACAGCAAGGTTGGTGGATACTGGGACCGCTGTTACTGCTGGCCTACGGGTTTACGCTGCTGCTCATTCGCTGGCAACGTCGCGGTCTTATGTCAACACTGATGCGCCTCTTCCGGCGCTTGTTCCCACGCTGGCAACGGCTCGCGCGCTGGGAGGAACGTGCCACAGCAATCGATGCCCACCTTCTACACTTTTATAATGGCAACACACGTGGGTTTGTCGCGTCTACGTGTTACCATTTCGGCGGTTGGTTATGCGGCGCGATTGAGTTGTTAGTCTTTCTTGTCCTGATGGGGGTACCGGCAGCCCCCACGGACGCGCTCATTATCGAAACGATGATTCAACCGCTAACCGTCGCGGCGCTCGTGATCCCTGGCGCGTTAGGAATACAAGAAGCCGGTGGCGTATTTCTGTGCCGCTTATTGGGTATCGATGAGGGTGCCGGACTAACGTTGATGGCACTGAGACGCGCCCGCGAAACTATCTACAACGGAATCGGACTCGCCGCTCTTATGCAAATGGGGCGAAACCTCTTGCCGCAGAAGGTTCACTCACTGTAGATCAAGAGCATTACGCCAACGAACATTATGAGTCCCGACCATAGATAGCTCCCTATTTTCCCTTTCACAAGTTGAGTGTCGTCAAGCACTTTGGCGATCATGGCAATGATCCCAGAGACCGCCATTGTGACGTGATGGCGGTAGATTTTATCTGCGGATTCACCCTCTCCGTGCTTATGAGCAAACAGCATGAAGGCGGCGGAAACGGCGAGTGCGGGGAAGACTAATCCCCATAAGGGATGGGTGAGCGCTTTACGGCAGCGCAACCACTCGATGACCCCAATGCACAAAACGATAAGTGTGAAGATGACGTGTTGGATGATTTGCACGTCACTCAGACTTTCTCGCAGCGAGAGCGGCCCGTGCGGCCATGATTCCGGATCGTGACGAAACAGCAGAAACAGACCGAGGAGGAAAAAGAGCCCGGGCCATCCGTAGCGGGCCCAGGAAAATCGGTTTGCGTCAGACGCCGCTAAAAATGCTAGTCCGCCCGCCAGTAAGACAAACACACCGGCAAGGTGGTGGTTGAGTTCCGAATACGCCTGATCCTGGTCTGGCGGGAGCAATGGCGGACGGTGATGATGGTGATGTCCTGACGGAAGTAGCAAGTTCACAGGTTGTTCTTCTTGCTGCGCAGGTGACCGAGCTTCGCCGTCCTCCCTCCCCGTCAATGCTGTATGGTTATGAGAATGCGCTTCGTGCTCTTCTTCGGCCCGGGCGTAGGCAGGAGCGAGCAGGAGAGTGAAGAGCCAGGCCACAACAATTATCCGCCGTAGGTGTGTTCGTTGTCTCATATTTCCTTTCGTTCCCATAAGCGTGAGAGTCGGGCAAAACGTCCGGCCCGGAACAGCAGCCAGGCCAGGCCCAGCCAAAAGACATGGGCGCCAAGGGCGGCACCCCACAGAAACCAATGGAGTTTACCGACGAGGGCGCTGATAACAACCACGACTGAGAAATCACGAGTTGTCAGACTCGCGAGCAACTTCTTAATCGTGATATCTTCCCATCCCCGGCGTCGCTCTCCCATTGCCTCAGTTTTTTCGGCTAGAGTGACGAACGGAAATGAGAGTGCACCACCAACAGCGAGGACCGCAGCTAACACCAACGCGTGCCGTACAGTGCCATCGTTCCAGACTGCGACGCCGATGCCAAGAAAGACGGCGATGCTGACGATTGTGTCACACACAATGTCTAGCCAATCCCCCAGTGGGGATTCCATAAACTTCACGCGCGCGATCTCGCCGTCACAACAATCAAGCACCACAGAGAATTGCAGCAACAGCGCACCCAGTACCGGTGCCCAATAGCCGCCGGGGAAAAAGCACAACGCGCCGAGTATGCCGACAAGGCAAGAGAGAACCGTGACTTGATTCGGCGTGAGTGACGTTCGTAGTAGCCAACGAGTGATGGGGCGTGAGACCTTGCGGTTGAAATACGTATCGACCTGTCCATCACGTGGGTTTTCCAACGACAAGAGCAGCTCTCGTTCGACCGCGTCTGTCTGTGTTATCGACGTGAATCGTCGCAGAAACAGGCCCTGCCCGGACGGAGGATAGATAGATATTGCCGCACTGAGTGTTGATACTGTGGTCCAGGGTTTTCCTCCTTGCAACTCAGCTAGTACATCGGTGAGCACCGAAATCGGAACGAGGGCAAGCATGGGCTCACTGTTGGTGTTAGTGACAACGACCGTCCTGCCTCGCGAATGACGAGCCAATTCTTGAATCGTTGGATGACGAAAAATTGTCTCTATGGGAAAGAGGAGACACTCTTCATGGGCGTCTGGTTGGACAACTTCAGGGAGCAGAGAAGAGGGCCAAACAAGTTGACTGGTGGTCCGGGGATCATTTTGCAACTCACGGGTAATCTCCTCTTGTCCGCGGCCAAAAGAAAGGTAGCAGCTCTTGGCTCCGGCCTTCTGGGCGGTGAGTATGGCTCTCTTTATTAAGGACAAACCCCCGAGCTGAGTAAGTGGAGAGAGTCCCTCACTGATAGATTCCACAATAACAGCCGCCACAACCATGAGAGGGCAAAAGATACCGAGTGGGGTCGTGATATTCAAGGGAGTGTCTGTACCTGCGGCATTCGCCTCTACTCAGGAGAAACCTGTCTCATTCCAAAGATGTGGTGCGATACCGACCGACGCAATACCGGAATGTCGCTCTGCCTCTGACACCAGCGCCTTTCTTTCTCCGGGAGTGCAGGTATAATGGCCGCTTTACGTAGACCGGAAGGAGAAGGGAATGCGGACGTTGTTCTTAAACCCTCCCGCGTATGAGAATTTCGACGGGGGTGCGGGGTCTCGTTATCAAGCCACACGTGAGGTGTGGTCATTCTGGTACCCAACCTGGTTGTGTTATCCAGCCGGCATGATTAAAGACAGCCGTGTACTCGATGCGCCACCGGAAAAGCTCAATCAAGTTCAGACGGTCGCCATCGCCAAGGAGTATGATTTTGTTGTGCTCCATACCAGCACGCCCTCTTTCAAAATGGACGTCCGCACTGCCGAGATGATCAAGGGGGAAAACCCGCAGTGTGTCATTGCTTTTGTTGGTGGCCATGCCACCGCGATGCCCGACCAAACCCTCAAAGCCTCACGAGCCATCGACATCGCCGCGCGCAAAGAGTTCGATTTCTCGATGAAGGAAGTGGCCGACGGTTGGGACTGGGCGAAAATCCAAGGCATTAGCTATCAGAAGGATGGCAAGATTCATCATAACCTCGACCGTGCGCCGTTGCTGAGCGAGGAGTTGGACAAACTCCCCTTCGTGACCCAGATCTATGACCGCGATCTCGATTTCCGTAAATATAACAGCCCGTATTGCCAGTATCCGTATGTTTCTCTGTATACCGGCCGCGGCTGTCCTGCGCGTTGCACCTTCTGTTTGTGGCCGCAAGTGACGACCGGCCATTCCTATCGCACTCGCTCGGCGGACAACGTGATCGAAGAAGTCAAAGAGATGACACGCCTCTTTCCGGGGATGAAAGAGATCTTCTTTGATGATGATACCTTCACCGCTGACCGCAACCGCGCGCGCGAGATTGCCCAGAAACTCAAACCGCTCGGATTATGTTGGTCCACCAATTCACGCGCTAACGTCGATTACGAGACGCTCAAGGTCATGAAAGACGGTGGCCTGCGCCTCTTCGTGATTGGCTATGAGTCCGGCAACGCGGAAATTCTGAAGAACATCAAGAAAGGTGTGGCACTCGAAACCTCGCGCCGCTTTACTCAAGATTGTCACAAACTGGGTATCCTGATTCATGGGACATTTATTCTCGGCTTGCCCGGCGAAACCCGTGAGACGATTCAACAAACCATGCGTTTCGCCAAAGAAATGAACCCGGAGACGATCCAAGTGTCGCTGGCCTCGCCGTATCCCGGTACCGCCTTTTACGACTATGCGATTGAGAACGGCTACATC
>Ga0070741_10018985_pt1 | contig 11038 bp, 7 predicted proteins | sample Coa_R1_4_FD_66440 | JGI IMG/M metagenome (GOLD analysis project Ga0070741, IMG submission 66440) | Surface soil microbial communities from Centralia Pennsylvania, which are recovering from an underground coalmine fire - Coalmine... | ecosystem: Environmental > Terrestrial > Soil > Unclassified ...
GTAAAGCGTGCCGCGATCGAGCGGCCTGCTCGCACGCATGTCTCCCACGCAGACCGATTCTCGTGAAGTAATACGATGCGCGCTGCGAGGCACTCCGGCGTTTGAGGGATTTCGGTGTAGTCTTTTTCTGTAAAGAGATCCTCCGCCCCCACGGGAGTCGTCACAACCGGAATGCCATTAGCTAGCGCGTAGAGGATCTTTCCTTTCGTGCCTGCGCCGAAGCGTAGTGGAGCAGCAAAAACCCGAGCGTCGTCCAGCAACGAGGAGACGTCCGGGAGGTAGCCTGTAACCTTAACGTGAGCGCCGGCTAGGGCGCGCACGGCTCGAGTTGGATCAGTTCCCGCAAGAACGACGCGTAAGTCCGGAAGGGATCGCCAGACGAGGGGCATGATCGCCGAGCACAGCCAAACCGCAGCGTCAACGTTCGGCTCGTGCGCGTAGTTCCCGAGAAAAATGACGCCGGCTCGGTCTCGCCACCCGGGAGGTGGCGTGTTCCGCTCAGGCTCTATCACAGGTAGCGTGAAGATGTGCTTGACGCCGGCTTCTTCCAGTAGGGCAAGCTCCGTCTCGCCGCTTGCTATCGTCGCGTCGGCCGCGAGAGCAATTCCGAGCTCGCGCTGACGAAGCGATCTCCAAGCGGTGTCTTTACCCAACACTGCCTGCTCTCGCTCCAAACGCCGATAGTGTAGGTCAACAGTATCGAAGAAAATCGTCGCTTTCGGGAACGCGGTTTTTAGCGGCGAAAGCAAGAGCTCCGCCGGTCCCGGCCTGCAAAGCCAAGCCGCTCGAGGCGATAGACCGTCGCGTTTGAGCATCGTCGCCTGCCTCGGGGAGAATCCCGTGATTACGTCTGCACCGCGTTCGCGAAGTCGTTGAGTATAAGGATGGTACTCGTTTCCGTCGACGCTGCCGAAGACCACGTGCCATCCTCGATCGCGAAGCAGTTCGATCAAGAAAGAGATTCGACGAGAGCCGGCATCGCGGTCGGGAAAAGGAACGTGCTCGTCGGCAATGAGCATCGTGGGTGCTCCTGCGAGACGCCGTGCGGCGACGTCTACATTGCGCCTATTCGGCGAAAAGTGTCGAGACAGTTCCTCGCGCCACTTTTCTGTGAATGCCAAGCGGTGTGCATTCTGAAGGATATTGGCATCTTTGCGAACGTTACTTCCATACGTGGACCCTTCACGATGATACACGACGGAGTGTGGCTGATAAACGACCCGCCAGCCGGCCTGTCGCAGCTTAAAGCAGAGATCGGCATCTTCGTAGTATGCAGGGGCAAAAGAGGCGTCGAAACCGCCAACGTCGTCAAAGGCGTCTTTTCTTACGACAAGACTCGCGGCCGATCCGTAGTCGACGGCGCGGACGGTGCGATATCTCCAATCGTGGGGTGAGTCGCCGCGCCCGTAATTCCATCCGTGTCCGTCGTCCCAAATGATGGCGCCTGCCTCGCATAGGCGGCCGCCGGGATAGAGCAACTGCGAGACCGCGGCTCCGACCTGCGAATCGCTGTCGAAGGTGTCGAGGAGTGCTCGACTATATCCGTCGGTAACGATTGTGTCGTTGTTCAGGAAGTGTATGTATCTGCCGCGCGCCGCGCCGGCACCCGCGTTTGAAGCGCCGACAAAGCCGACATTTTTCTGGAGTTTGACTACACGAATTCCTTCGCAGGCGGCCAGTAACTGTTCGGTCGCGTCAGTCGAGGCGTCGTCGACGACGAGGATTTCCGTTGGAATAGCGGCGTCGTGTGCGGCGGCGAGCGCCTTTAGGCACGCGTTGGTGAAGCGCCACTGATTGAAGACCGGGACGACGATTGAAACGAGTGGCTGATCTGACGCGGAAAAGTTAACCGGCTCGATGCGTGCCGGCAGTCGCCAACTGCGGCGCACCACCCACGCCCGCCAAAGTGACTCGGTGCGACCAGAAGCTCGGCGCCACAACCATCGGCCGGCGCGTTCGCTAAGAACGAGCAGACCGTGTCGGAGGGCGATATCTCGAGCTTTCTTATAGATAGACGACCCGGATCAGTATTACGCTCAGCTTACGCAAGTCGTCGTTTAGCCCAATGCGCTTCGGAACCCATTGGACCGACATGTCGAGACGCGCGATTAGGTGAGTGCGTTGCCGAAGCGAGGGCGGTATTGACAGCGTGACGTCCTGCATTCCAGCGCCGAGCTCGACGGGGTTTCCAACCGTGAGCCCTTCGAAGGTGAAGCGTATACGCTCGCCGCTACGCAGCGGCGTAACGGACGGGGTGTAGAACGTAAATACGGCGACTTGCGAACCGATGGGATTGTCCAGGGTAAGCCGTGCTTCCCCCGACAGAAAACAACAGGTTTTTGCCGAGTCCGAGGGGTAGATGCCTGCGCGAACCGCACTTGCCCAATCGCTCGGTGCCACGATGCCCGCCGGAAAGACCAACGATCCCGGCGTCGTTGTATTCTTCGGCGCGGGGTGCCGCGAACATGAGGCCATCGTGGCTAGGGCGATGCCGCACAAGGCGATGCGTAAACAGGACCGGGCGTTCATTCGAAATAGAGGTACATCAGCACGACACCCAGATCTCGGTTATCGCCGTTCACTGCCGGCGCTTCGAGATGCAGGAGCGATAGTAACGTTTGCTTCGGCGGTGTGTCGCGGCTCGGAACGTAATCGATGGTGGACGTGATTTCGATCGGAATCAGACCGGCCGGCCGCTGAAGTGCGCTCGGAAGTCGTATACGCATTGCATGCTGCTGGCCTGCATCTAATCGCAGTCGATGCGTAGAGCGGTCGTTTGGCAGCCGGATCTGTACCTCTTGGCCGCCGCGAAAGCGCGGCACGTTCGGTAGACGAAAGCCGGCGATTAACACGATTCGCGCTCCTCGCTTGCGGACGAAAAGCGTGGCTTTGGGCGCGATCCAACAACACGAAAACGAGTCTGCGCCCTCGAGATACAAACCATCGAACTCCGACGGTGTTTGGCCCAGGCTTGCGGGAACGGCCACGTCTGGCGGCGCGATCGCTGCGTGTACTTCGAATTGCGAGGGTTGATATGCCACATCCCGAGGGCCGCATCCCGTCAAACAGGCGACGGCAATCGCCAGCGCGAGGAAGGGGGAAGGCTTCGACCTCACGTTCGCTCGAAGGGCCGACTCATGCTCGCATTGACGCATTTGCTGTTGGGACTGGCAATCGCTCACGTAACGTTGGCGATCTTCTTTGTAATTGGATCGGTTGCCTTCCCATGGTGCGAGCAGCAAGACACCTCGGCGACGCCAGCGCGCCGGATGCTGCGAGTTACGTGCACGTGCGCGCTTGGCGCGGCGGTCGTTGGCCTGGCGTTATTCGTCGCCGGAACGCTTGGCGGATTTTCTCGTTTGGGGGTCGGCGTCACGATCCTCGCAGTCTTCGCCATCGCATGTGCTTGCAGGCGCACGTCACCGTTTCGCGCGGCCTTCTGGCTATCGCGAGTCGACGCATTCAGACGTTCTTGGACGTGGCCGGCCTTGCTGGTGTACGCCGCTATGCTTGCGATCGCAACTCGTGCGGTCGTCCCCGAAGGAACGGGTTACTCAGACGCTATTTACTATCATTTCGCCTACGCGCAGGATTGGGCGAATGCGGGTCGGCTCGTAGTCGATCCGTTTATGGCTTTTATCTTTTATGCGAACAATTTCGTGCTCTTCTTTACGACTTGGATCGTACTAGGGGCCGGCGGATTCATGCAGTTTCTAACCTGGTCCGCCGGGCTCGTAATGGCCTTGGCCCTGTATGCCGGCATTCAGGATTGCGGCGGAGACGCTGAGGGGCGGCCATGGTGTACCGGGATTGGCCTACTTGCAGTTGCTTCCGTCGTTCTCGCACCGATCTTCATCGACTATTCCGTCCTGGGATACATAGACGTTCCCATCGGAGCGTTCGCTCTACTCTCCGTTATCTCGCTTCAGTTGGCTATGAGAGAACGTCGCATATCGTGGTTAGCTGCTTCCGCCGTTATCGCGGGCTTTCTCATCGGAATGAAAGCGTCGTTTATCGTACTGGCTCCGGTGTTCGCATTTGCTTTGGTTTGGGCCGGGCTTGCAATAGGTGAGAGACGTTCCTCGATAGGTGGCATCGTACTGACGCTGTGTGTAGTCGCGGCGCCGTGGTACCTTCGGAATTTCGTGCTTGCCGGTGACCCGATCGCGCCGACGCTCAATATCGCTCTCCACGGGAAAGATGGCCTCTGGACAGCGGCCGAATGGAGTTATCTCTGGAACGACATGGCCACGGCGAAATCGCCCCGCGCATTTCTAACGCTTCCGGTTCGGGCCTACCTAAAGCCCGGTTCCCTTGACTTCCGTGAGTATGGCGCCTCCGCCCTCATGTTATTCCTCTACGTCCCCGCGGCCGCTGCGATCGTGCTACTGGCCCTGCGTCGCAAGCTGGAACCAGAGGTTGCGATTCCCATCTTTGTGATGTCGATTCTCGCGCTGTACTGGTTCGTGACGACTTCCCTGCTACGTTACGCCCTTCTCTTCTATCCGTTGCTCGCCTTATGCGTCGGGATGCTCCTCGTCGAGATGGGACGGCGCCGCACGCAGCTCAAACCTTTGGCCCTGGGCTTCGCGATCGTAGCTGCCTTGCCGCCTTTCAGCAGCCTCGCTCCCGACGGCGATTTCATCCAGAACGACGTATTGAGCGAGCTGCACGACTTCTTGCATTATCGTGGCGAACAGGCATTCTTGAGGCAGAACGATGACGGCTACTCCGACGAGGAATTAGCGTCCGCGTGGATGCGCCGGCACGGATATTCCGGCAACGTATACGTGATCAGTGACAATGCCTTCGACTACTACTTTAGAAGAAACGGAGTCTTGAGCATCGGAAACTGGATCGGGCCGGCCGGCTATTTCAGGCTCCTCCAAGCTATTGATGCAGGCGAGGCGGTCGAGTTCCTTGACGACCTTGGGACCCGTGGTGTGTTCTTGAGTCCTCAGCAAATGCTCGATGCCGGGATCGAACGCGTGCTCGCCGAGCAGTTGACGCATGCTGGATACCACCAGATTCCATTAACGCCCGGCAGCCGCTACCATTTTTACGTGCGAGACTAGGGGCGCTGCGTCGCTACATTGTCGTTAGGCGTACGGTCTTTTGCGCGAATTGAACGTCGTACATTAGTGCGTTGAGAATGAGCTGAAACCCCATAAGGAACGGCAGAACGGCCAGCATTACCGTTCCGGTAGAGCGCGAAACGTGCGTAACGGAACTCACGATCCATTGATAAGCGCCCCAACCGCCGCCTCCCAGCAAGAGAAGTGTGCCGAACGCGACATAGAGCGACGCCAGATTGACATCGAACACGAAGTACTGTAGCCACCACCTCCGAAGTGTTAATGCGAAGAGTCGGAACGGAAACTCCGTTAATACCTTTGGGATAGACAGCGAGCTTCGCGCACCGTCGTAAATCGTCGGCATCTCAAGCTCGAGCAGCGGTAGTCGCCGAAGCCCCAACTCGCAAAGCACCGAAATCTCGAAGAAATAGGAATCGGCAAACGAGCGCCATGGCAGCGTAGAAAGCAAAGGAGCGTTGAAGGCCAAATACCCGTTCGTGGGGTCTACTAAGTTCCAGTACCCAGAAGCGAATTTGGTCAAGATTGAGAGCACGGCGTTGCCAAAAAGGCGCCGCTTGGGCATTTTCAGCAGTATTGAAGAGTCAAAAAACCGATTACCCTTGATGCACGCGAGGTCCGGATTCGCTTCCAGCAGACTGCGTAACTGCTGGATGAACGCCGGATCCATTTGTCCGTCCGCGTCCAGTTTAACGATGGCTGTGGCGCCTCGTTCTAGGCTGAAGGCAATGCCGGTTTTCATCGCTGCTCCGACGCCCCCGTTTCGCTCCCGGCTTACTACGTACACGTTTGGGGCTGCTTCGAAAGCGGCAGTAACTACCGCACCGGAACCCTCAGGGCAGCCGTCGTCAACGACGACCACGGCATCCGCGTATTGGAGAGCGCGGTCTACGACGTTTACGACCGTAGTCGCGGCCCGAAATGCGGGGATCACGCAGAACAGCACGTTCGGCCCCGCGTGATCCACGCGACTTTCGTTGCCTACTGTCGTGGAGCGCCGCTCTTCGGGCTGGCTTGCGGCGACGCACCCGCGGGGGCCGCCGGCGGTGCCGTTTGAGTGCTTGCGGCGAGACCCAATTTTTCGCACATTGGCCGGAGGTTGGCGTTCGCAGAACCGCAGCCTTGCGTAAGGTTATTAAATAGTTGATTCACTACTCGATCGAGTGCATCGTGGGTTGTGCTCGCATCGTTGACCGCCGGTATAGGAGAAGATCCCGAGTCGCCCGCCAGCGCAAGTGCCGCGAAATCCACGGCATTCGCATTTTTCGGGTTCAAGGCGAAAATGGTTCCTGCTGTTGGTTCGATCCGAAGACCATTTCGGGATCCGTATCCATTGAGATCACCGGAGATCCACGTGATCGTCGGCTTTTTGAATCCAGTGCCCTGGCACGACACAACCTGGGCAACGGCGCTGACTTTGGACCAGCCGTGTAACCAGATGAAGTAGGGATCAGTGGCAGTAAACGTGTTCGTCCCCTCCAAGATAATGCCGCCGAGAATTTGCGGCGCTCGGACGCTGGCTATTGCGGGGTCGTTTAGGCACTGATCGCCTAGATCGTTGGGACCCCACGACATCCGTGGTATGACCCAAACGTTACCCGGCCCGAGTGATCGATCGAAGAGAGCCTGAAAGACCTTGGTCACTTTATATGCCAGTGCAGAAACGCTCGAATCCCCGCCGGGCACCAGAACGTAAAACGTGGAAGTACCGACTGCGAGTTCGTTGTCGGCGCGCGCTGGACTCTGCGCGCTCCACAATAGGATCGTTGCGAAAGCGACCGCGAGCCCCACTTTGGCGTAGTGTTTCATGTAAAAATACCTACGGGAAGGATAGTGACATTCCTGTTTGTCGCCGGCGAATCTCTACACGTATTCGGCAAACGTGTCTCGGTGCCGATTGAAATAGAGCATCGATGCAATGAAAACGACACAGCCAAAGACCAATGCAAAAATCAGCTCGCGCCAGTGAGGCGGCGTTCCGTAATATAATATGGCTTGATAGCACGAGACCAACGCCGCGATCGGACTAAAGGTAACCAGCCACTGTAGCCGTTGCGGAACGACGTCCCGAGCGTAAAAAAGCGGCGTAAGGAAAAAAACCGCCATTATTGCATAGCCGACGAGCTGCTGCAGATCCCGGTAAAACACGTTTGCCGTCGCAACGAAGAAGGATATGCCGAGGGTCATGAGCAGTTCGATGAGGATCAGCAGCGGCAGAAAAAGCAGCGCCCAGGCGATGTTGACACCAAAAAAGAGGCTCACGAGAATAACGAGAACCATCGTGATAAGGAAGTTAACGCCGTTTGAGAGCACTGGAACGATGACGAGCAACTCCGTCGGCATCATCGTCTTACCAATATACGTTCGACCATCGTAGAGCGACGTAACCGCTTGCGCGACGGCGCTCGACATCCAAAGCCAAGGTACCATTCCCGCTAAAAGATAGAGCGGGAAATCGTGAATGTTGGAGCGGAGGTATACGGAGAAAACGAGCGTGTATATCGCCATGAACAACAGCGGATTCAGGAGCGTCCAGGCAAATCCGAAGAGCGATCCTCGATATCGGAGGGTGATGTCGCGGACGACGAGCTCGTATAAGAGCCACCGATAGCGCAGGGCCGAACCAACGACTGAAACCATTCCGTTTCTAGCTTCCTTAGACGAGGCGCCGGAATGGGGAGGCAATACGCGACAGCCAGCGCTTTACCTTCCAGAAGTGGCTTGCCTGCACAACATCAATCAGCGTTGCTATTTGACTGCTCTCCGCCTGCGTAGTAGCGCACAACTCTTCCGTTTGAGTGATGAGTAATCGTTCGCTCTCGGATAACTTCGTTTCAAGAGCCGAATTCGTCGCATTGAGCTCGTCAAGCGAGAGCTGGAGCTGGTCTACGGTGGTTCTTAGCTGTTCGGTTCGCTCCATTTCAGAGGAAAGCTCCTCGTCGCGTTGTAGGGCGTGCGCTGCGGATCTCAAAAGATCGGCTTCTAACCGCTGAGCGTGTTCGAGTGCTTTAGCAACGTCCGCTTGCAATCGAATTTCACGATCCCGCGCCGCGCTTATCTCGCTTGCCATGTGGGATATTTGGCGGCCCGCAGCGTCAGTCTGCGAACGTAGATCGGCCTCGCGACCAGACGCAGCCTTAAGACCGTCTTCGAGAGCCTTAATCTCGTCGGCCAACTCGCTGGAGCGAGCCTGCAGGAGTTCGCCGTACTTTTCAGACTTAATGGCGCGAACTTTTAGAATCGGGATCTCGGCGCACCGAACTTTGAAAACGCTGATTTCTCCGACGAGGCGCTCCGAGCGTTTCCGCTCCTGTACCAACTCGGAGCGCACCGTTTGCAGCGCGTCGAGTGCCTCGGCGACTTCTTGCCGTAGGACGCTTCGCTGTTGCTCGTGTGATTCGCGGGTCTCGTCAAGTTTAGTGACGAGTTCGTGGATTCGAACGGATTGGCGCGATATCTCCACTTCTGCCTGGCGAGATTGGGCCTTCGCATCCTCTAGGTCGGCGTAGAGCTCGTACCAGGCACGCTCCGACGCGGCGGCATTGGCTTCAATCGTCTGCACGAGGTGAGCGGTCCGTTCTTCGCTTTGGTCGAGCGCCGAGCGGGTACGTGCCAGCTCCTCCTCCCAGAGCGCTGCGGCGATGCGTCGCTCCTCGAGCGCGTCGCGCGTGTCAGACAGATCGTTATGTGCCGACTTCAACATGGCCTCGAGAGCATCGACGCGGTCCGCAGAAGCCTCCACCATCGTCTTTAGCGCTGACAGCCGGCCCGTATGCTCGGCGCGCGCGCTTTCGAGCTCTGAAACGCGCGCCGAACGTTGCGCCAACGTTGCCGCCTGAGCGGCCAGTTGAGTTTGCAGAGAGGCTTGCAGCGTCGCTAGTTTTTCGGTTGCGGCGGCTTGCGACATCCGCATGCGAGCCATCCGGTCGTATGCCGTGCCCAGCTCGCTCTTAAGCGCGAGCAATGTCGTTTGATCGCTCGCGAGAAAGCGCTCTAGCTGCGCGTAGTGCTCGATTCGCCGTCGCTGACGCGCCTTTTCGGCTTGGTGTCGCGATTGCGCCCGTCGCAATTCCATTTCGCTCGCGGAGTATGCTTCTTGAAGTGCGGCAAGCTTCTCTGCGGTCTTCAGGCGCTCCGATTCGGACAGCGCAAATTCTGCCGTACGCTGCTCGAGTGCTTCGGATACCCGCGTCAGCTCGGAGTTGATTTGTTCGCTGGCCTCTTGCATGGCTGCCAGTCGACTAGCCGTGTCGGCAGCCTGCCCGCTAGCGTCCACTATAGTTGCGCGCGCTTCGTTAAGCTCGCCCCTTAGCGCAATCTCGATTTCTTCGAGTTGCGTAATACGCGCGACCATATCCCGGCGTTGGGGTTCGAAGTCTTCCAGAAGTCGAGAACGTTCCGCAAGAACCGTTTCTAACTCGGCTAGCCGAGAGGCATGCTGTTCGAGTTGAAGCTGTTTCTCGTCCGCTACCGCCAGCGCCGATTCGAGCCGCGCCTGCATCTCGATGATTCTGGCTTGCGTTTGCCGTGTTTCCCGGGCACTTCTGATGGCTTGTTTTCGTGTCGCTTCTAGTTCCGAACGAAGCGTTTCGCGCACGTCGTCCGCGGACGGCTCAGTATTGGCGTCGCGCGCCGTGGTTTCAAGTTCGACGATGCGTGCCGAGAGATGCGCTACGTGTCCTTGAAGCGTAGCAATCGTTTCGAAGGAGCGTTCGGCTTCCAGAACCGCGGCATCGAATCTCCGCCCTTTCTCGCTGGCAACCGCCGCACTAAGCTGAGCTGCCTTGAGGTCCGCTTCGACAGAGGCGCGGGACTGTTCCAGTTCCAAGACGCGCCGAACGACGGCGCGAAGCGCGGTATCGGCGGATCGCGTGGAGCGCTCGTCAAAGCGGGCGATGGCACTCACTTTGCCAGTCGCCAGCGGTACTGCCTTGATCGCGTTGGCAACGACGTACTGAGGCGCGTCGTCGAGCGGATGATCCCCGCTTCCAGCGAGCGCAACGCGCTCCACGCTCGATACCTCGAATCCGCCCAGGAGGAAGTCTCTGTAAAGGCTCTGCAGCGCCGTAGTGGCGTCGTCGTCGAGTTCCGGGTCGTTACCGGCTCCCCGGAGAATTCCGATGACGCAACCGCCGTCTGCAAGTAATCCGCGCGTGTCAGCGATTGCCCGTGGCAGATGTGGTAACGATTCTTGCGCACAGTCCAAAACGATTCCGTCAAACTTCCTGCCAAGCGCGACATCCGACAGCCCGATCTTCGTCAAATCGGCTACTTGTACGTCGGACGAGAACACTCGCGCTTCGTCGGCGCGCTCCGTTTTAGACAGAATGAAACTTAATGAGCACCCCTTCTCCTCGAGAGTCTGCGGTAGTCCCTCGACCATTTCACCAACGAACAAAATGCTCTTGGGAGCGCCCAACAGTGTGACCAGAGCGGAAACGCCTCGGTTCCTCGCCTCCGGTTCCGCTCTTTGCGCGGCGGAGGCGCGCACGGATTCGACCGGCAAGTCTTGAGGATTTATGGCCTTCACGATTGTACCGACACTCCGTTTCGGTTGAAAAGCGCCATCGTTCCGAGTAGAAAGTGGATGCTCTACGTTCCCACAGACCGCCTGGCTGCCCTGCCGAATTATGCGCCGGTTTTAGGGAAACCGCGCGTTTCACCGAGCGGTCTCGAACGTGCGACGGCGGCGCGCGATGCTTTGATAGAGCGCGGAGTAGTCAGATTGCATCTCACGCAGTGTCCGCACCGTCGCAGCCTGTGCCGCCAATAAGCCACGGCGGTACTCGACCGGATCGTCAGCGATTGCCAAAATTCCGCGATAGAGAGCCGGGATGTCGTCGACGTCGAAGACCCATCCGCCCCGTTCTCGCCTTATTCGATCGCCGACGGCGCCTCGATCCGTTCCGATTACCGGGACGCCCGCGCGCCAGGCCTCCGAGAGA
>Ga0070741_10018986_pt1 | contig 11038 bp, 10 predicted proteins | sample Coa_R1_4_FD_66440 | JGI IMG/M metagenome (GOLD analysis project Ga0070741, IMG submission 66440) | Surface soil microbial communities from Centralia Pennsylvania, which are recovering from an underground coalmine fire - Coalmine... | ecosystem: Environmental > Terrestrial > Soil > Unclassified ...
CATTCTCGTCAAGCCGCATTCCCTCTTTGGCGTTTCCAACCGCGAGACCTCGCCAAGGTTCCCCGGTCGCGCCGATTTAAATCATCGCGCCCAAACCGCGAGCGGCCGCTTGGGCCCGGACGGCAAAGTGGTTAACAGCCCGGCAGACCGATTTTGGGGCGCCAAGGTGGAAACTGCGGGGCTCGATCATGGCGGGCCGCGGCGGTCGGCGATTGAGCCCGGATGAGGCGGAGCGAGACTAGCCCGCGCCGGGCTGCGTGCGGTCGAAGGCGATGAACACCTTATAGTCCTCGGGCCGCGTGCCGACCTGGATGGGGAAGGCGATTTCGCGCACCATCGAGAAATATCCCGCAGGATCGTTCGGCGGCACGGTCGCCGAGACGGTCATCTTGTCGGTCACCAGCGTCTTCTGGTCGGTGCCGGCGACGCGAATGCTGACCGGCATATTGACCGTCCCGGGAGCGCCCTTGGGCCCGAGCAGAATGCGGCCGGCGAAGCCGTAACGCACCACCACTCGGTCCGCATAGACTTGGCACTCGCGCGCCATCTTGGTGATCTCGCCGCGGTGAATCACGGCAAGGGTGTCGCCGACATGGCCGGGCTGGTAGATAGTCAGGAGCCGGTCGCGCGGCCACGCCACCACTTGCGGACAATGCGCGCTCATTCCGCCCGGCAGATCGGCGCCGGAATCCGCCTTGGCGGTTTCAAGCAGCCGGTCCTCGGTGACGGCAGAAGCCGAAGTGTCGGGACTACCGGCACTGAAGGGATTGGAAATCTTGGAAACGGCGCAGCCCGACAGGCAAAAGGGTGCGGCAAGGAGCCCGGCCAGCGGCCAGGTACGCAGCCACCAAACAGCGTTGAAACGCCTCAACTCACCCCGTCCTTGGCTTGACATGCCAGGCATCCCCGCCTGATATGCCCGGGCTCGGCTTATTGTCTCGGTTTTGCGAGCTGCCGGTCTCCAGCAATGGGCGCCAACCTATCCGTACTCGGTAAGCGCCACAAGGTCCGACTTGACGCGCTTTTGCCACCCTTAACCCTTTCCCTGGCACAAAAATGACGAGCATGCCGAAATCGAACGGATGCATAGGCGATCGCCCCGAGCTGACCATCTATCTGGCGGCTCCCAGGGGCTTTTGCGCCGGCGTCGACCGCGCGATCCAGATTGTCGAACTCGCGCTCGAGCGCTACGGCGCACCGGTCTATGTGCGCCATGCCATCGTCCATAACCGCACCGTGGTCGAGGATCTCAAGGCCAAGGGCGCGATCTTCGTCGAGGAGATCGACGAGATTCCGGAGACCGACGCGCCGATCATCTTTTCGGCCCACGGCGTGCCGAAAGCCGTGCCTGAGGCGGCCTCGCGGCGGCGTCTGTTTGTGCTCGACGCGACCTGCCCGCTGGTGGCCAAGGTCCATGTCGAGGCCGCACGGCACTTCGCCAATGGCCGCGAACTTCTCCTCGTCGGACACGCCGGCCATCCCGAGGTCGTCGGCACGATGGGTCAATTGCCCAAGGGGGCGGTACATCTGATCGAGAGTATCGAGGACGCTCGCACTTTTGCGCCGTGTGACCCCAATCGCCTCGCGGTGCTGACCCAGACCACGCTCTCGGTCGACGATACGCGCGAGATCATCGCCGTGCTGAAGGAGCGCTTCCCCAAGCTGATCACGCCGCGCAAGGGCGATATCTGCTACGCCACCACCAATCGCCAGGACGCAGTCAAGCGCATCGCCCCCTGTTGCGACCGCATGATCGTGGTGGGTTCGCCGACGAGCTCGAACTCGCTCCGTCTGGTCGAGGTGGCGCAGCGCGCCGGCTGCCCGCAAGCAGTCTTGATCGAGCGCGCGGCGGAGATCGAATGGAACGCCTTCAAAGACATCAGGTCCATCGGACTCACCGCCGGAGCCTCGGCCCCCCAGGTCCTGGTCGAGGAGATCATCGACGCGTTCAGGGCGCGTTTCGCCACGCGGATCGAAACGGTGACCACGGCCGAGGAGGACGTCGCTTTCAAACTTCCGCGCGAGCTCCGGGAGGCGCCGGCGCTCTAGATGGCCGTCTATACCGACGTCTCCGACGAGGAGCTCGAGGAATTCATCGCCAGCTATGATGTCGGCGCGCTGACCTCGTTCAAGGGCATCGCCGAAGGCGTCGAGAACTCGAACTACCTCGTCAACACCGAGAGCGGACGTTACATCCTGACGCTCTACGAGAAGCGGGTGCGGCGTGAGGACCTGCCGTATTTCCTCGGGCTCATGCAGCATCTCGTGGCGCGTGGCATCTCCTGCCCGCTTCCGGTGAAGGACCGCTCAGGCCGGACGCTGAGAGAGCTCGCCGGACGCCCCGCCGCGCTCATCACCTTCCTCGATGGATTGTGGGTAAGGCGCCCGAACATGGAGCATTGCCACGCGCTCGGCGATGCGCTCGCTCACTTGCATCTCGCCGGCGCCGACTTCCCCATGTTTCGCGCCAACGACCTGTCGCTTCCCGGCTGGGGCGCGCTCGGCAAGGACATCGGCGCGGGCGCCGACGAGGTAGTCCCGGGACTGGCCGCCGAGATCACCAAGGAGCTTGCCTTTCTCGAGCAGAACTGGCCCTCCGACCTGCCCGACGGCGTCATCCACGCCGACCTCTTTCCCGACAACGTCTTCTTCCTCGGCGACAAGGTGTCGGGGCTGATTGATTTCTACTTCGCCTGCAACGATGCGCTCGCCTACGACGTCGCGGTTTGCCTCAACGCCTGGTGCTTCGAGTCAGACGGCGGCTTCAATGTCACCAAGGCACGCGCTTTGCTTCAGGCCTACGAAGGCGTGCGGCCCTTGAGCGAGGCCGAGCTCAAAAGCCTGCCGCTGCTCGCGCGCGGTGCGGCGCTGCGCTTCCTCCTGACCCGCACCTATGACTGGTTGAACACCGACGAGAACGCGCTAGTTCGGTTCAAGGACCCCAACGAATATTTGCGCAAGTTGAGGTTCCATCAGCGCGTCAAATCCTACCGCGACTATGGGCTTGGGAAGCACTGAGCATGGCGAAGCCCAAGGTGATCATCCATACCGACGGCGCCTGCTCGGGCAATCCAGGACCGGGCGGCTGGGGGGTGATCCTTCAGTCTGGCGAGCACCGCAAGGAGCTTTGCGGCGGCGCGCCCCTGACCACCAACAACCGCATGGAGCTTACCGCCGCCATCAAGGCGCTCGAGGCGCTCAAGGGACCTTCGGAGGTCGAGCTCTACACCGACTCCAATTATCTCCGCGGCGGCATCACAGGCTGGATCAAGAGCTGGAAGAAGAACGGCTGGCGCACGGCGGACAAGAAGCCGGTGAAGAACGCCGAGCTTTGGGAGGAACTCGAAAAGGCGGCGAGCCAGCACGACATTCGCTGGCACTGGGTCAAAGGTCATCACGGCCATGACGAGAACGAGCGCGCCGACGAACTCGCGCGCCAAGGCATGGCGCCGTTCCTTGCCGGGCGCCGCAAGAGAAGCGGCGACGAGGGCTAGAGCTGCTCCAAAAGATGCGAGGCGCTGGTCACCTCGCACGCTGCCGGCGATTCCTCGACGTCGAGAATCTTGACCACGCCGTCGTCGACGAACATGGCGTAGCGCTTCGAGCGCGTGCCGAGGCCGAACCCGCTGCCGTCGAAATCCATGCCGATCTTCTTGGTGAACTCGGCGTTGCCGTCGGACAGGAAGAGAACCTTGTCCTTGCCGTCCGACTTCTTCTCCCAGGCCGCCATCACGAAGGGATCGTTCACCGCGACGCAAGCCACGGTGTCGGCGCCTGCCTTCTTGAATTTCTTGGCGCTCTCGATGAACCCCGGCAGGTGCTTCTGGTGGCAGGTGGGCGTGAAGGCGCCGGGCACGGCGAACAGAACGACCTTCTTGCCGGCGAAGATCTCGTTTGTGGTCAGGGTCTTGATGCCGTCCTGCGTCATGATCCTGAAGGTAGCCTCGGGCAGACGGTCTCCTTTGGCAATGCTCATCGTTCTCCTCCGGGTCTTCGTTCCGTCAGACCGCACCATAGCGGCTCGGTCTTGCCCGGCCAAGTGAGGCCCTATTTCGCCGTCCACTTCGTTTCCGTCGCGCCGAGGTCCGAGACGAGGATCAGGGTCAAGGTCTTGCCTTTGACGGAAGCTGCCTCTGCCGCCGAACCGAAGCTCACCAAGAAGCGCTGCTTGCCGTCGATGGGCGGGGTTTCCGGCTTGGGCATCGGCACGTACGCGTCCCCGCCGTCGATGAAGAGGTCGGTCCCGCGCGCGCCCTCGGGGAATGTCGCATCGATCGCAATCGTGGGTTTGGGCGCGTTGAGGTCCGCGGTCACGCTCTCGACGGCAGGCAAGTGATCTGGGCTTGCTGCCTTCGGCACCTGAGCCAGCGCATTCTCGAGAAGGAGCGCATCGCCCTTGCCGTCGCCGGGAGACACGAGAAGCTCGAGATCGACCTCGTTCGGCACGCAGAGCTCCTTGCACAGGCCGTACTCGAAGGCGAGCTTGAGCGTGACCGGCTCGCCGTCCCGTTCCGGCGTGACCTTGATCGGGAAAACGACCTCCTCCTCGTAGCCGATGGCGGTACCGTTCGCCTCGGCAATGCGGTGCGGCGCCGGATAGAGCAGCTCGGCCTGCTTGAGATTCTTGGAGCCCTTGAAGTCGAAGCTCGGCGGGACCCCGGAGTCACCGGGGTTCCGCCAATACGTCTTCCAGCCGGGCTCCATACGGAGCTGAACGCCGGCCATGAGCGTTGGCTTGCCGTCGACCTCGGGCGTGCCCGAGACGAGGCGTGCCTTGGAATCGGTCGAGGCGACCCAGGCTGACTCGCCTTGGCTTGCGGCGTGCGCTCCGCCCACTGCGGCGAGGCACAATAAGGCGAGCGCCAGTGCAAATGCCGACGCAAGACAGCGAGAAGAAGTGTGAGGCTCGTGCATGGTTTGGAGGATTTCTGGCCGACGAACTCTAGCGGGAGGAGGGAGCTTGCGCGACTCGCAGCGCGTGCAAAGGCGTCACTCTTTTGTGAGGGCAATTGCGGCGAAAATGCCTCTGTTGCCGTTAATTGAGCGTTTCCTCTTCCCAAGCGTCAGAACTGTTGTAGTCTAATCTAATGCCTGCCCGCACCGCATACCGGCCGCATCGCGAAGGCTATCTCGACGGTCAGCTGCTAATCGCCATGCCGACGATGGGAGATCCGCGCTTCACACGCGCGGTCATCTATATGTGCGCGCACTCGGCCGACGGGGCGATGGGCATCATCATCAATCAGCGCGCGCCGAACATCAATTTCACCGAGCTGCTCGAGCAGCTCAACATCGTGCCGCCCGCCGATCGCATCAGGCTTCCCGAGGGTCTCACCGGCATGGCGGTGCATCTCGGCGGCCCGGTCGAGACGGGGCGCGGCTTCGTGCTGCACAGCGCCGACTACTTCAAGGCCGAGAGCACGCTGCCGATCGACGAGAGCGTGTGCCTTACCGCGACCATCGACATTTTACGCGACATCGCCAAGGGCACCGGTCCCGACAAGGCGCTGCTCGCCCTCGGCTATGCGGGCTGGGCACCGGGGCAGCTCGAGAACGAAATCCATGCCAATGGCTGGCTCAACTGTCCGGCCGACCCGGAGCTGATCTTCGATCCCGAGATCGACCGCAAATATGGCCGCGCGCTCGGCAAGATTGGCATCGATCCGTTCCGCCTGGTGAGCGATTCAGGCCACGCTTAGGACGTCGGACGAGGCACCGGCAGTGCCTGGAGCGGCGCCGCGGCGGCCGGCTGGACCTCCATGCCCTTAGGAGCATTGGGCTGCGCCCTCGCCCTCTCGCGCTGTCTGCGCTTGCGATGGGTGGCGAGAGCGGCGAGGAGATCGGCGACCTCCTTGGGGGCCATCGGCTCTCCGTAATAGAAGCCCTGGCCGTATTCGCAGCCGATCGAGCGCAAATAAGCGGCATCGGCCGCCGTCTCGACGCCCTCGGCAACGACTTCCTTGCCGAGCTCGTGGGCCAGCGCGATGACCGAGCGCAAGATGAGCGGTGCCGAACCGTTGAGCCCGCTGTCGCGCACCAGGGAACGATCGACCTTGATCGTGTCGCAGGGGAAGCGGTGCAAATAGCTCAACGAGGAATAGCCCGTGCCGAAATCGTCGAGCGCGAGGCTCGCGCCGAAGCTCTTGAGCCAGGTCAGGATCTCGACGGCGCGCTCCGGGTTCTCCATGACGAGCGACTCGGTGATCTCGAGCTTGAGCGTGCCTTTGGGCACCGTCTCGCGCGCGAGCATCAGCCTGATCTCCTGCACCATGTCCTGACGGAAAAGCTGGCGGCTCGACACGTTGACGCTGACGAAGAGCGGGTCGCGCTCGCGCGGCAGCACCTTGTGCCAGCGCACGGCTTCTTCGAGCGCCTGGCCGAGCACATAGCTGCCGAGTTCGACGATCAGACCGGTTTCCTCGGCGATGGGGATGAAGTCCTCGGGGCCGAGGCGGCCGCGCGTCGGGTGATCCCAGCGCAGCAACGCCTCGAAGCCGGCAAGCTGGTTCGACGCGAGCCGCGTGATCGGCTGATAGAGAACGGCGATCTGCTGGCGCTCGATCGCCTTCCGGAGGTCGCTTTCGAGCGGGAGCTTGCTTTCGTCCTCGCCGCGCATGGCGGGATTGAAAATCTCGATGCGGTCGGCGCCTGAGCGCTTGGCGCGCAACATGGCGATCTCGCCCTCGCGCACGAGGTCCTGCGCGGTTGCCTGCGTGCCGTCGTGCACGACGATGCCGATCGAGGCGGTGAGGATGATTTCCTTGTTGCTGATCTTCATCGGCGTCCGGAGCGCGCGGCGCACCCGCTCGGCAAGCGTCGCGACCTGATGCGGGTCGCTGCCCGAGATGAGAAGGATGGCGAACTGGTCGCCGCCGAGGCGCGCGAGCGTGTCTTGCGGATTGAGGTGGCGCGCCAACCTGCGGCTGAGGGTGAGCAGCATCGAATCGCCGATGACGAGGCCGAAGCTCTTGTTGACGTTCTTGAAGCGGTCGATGTCGATGAACAGCACGGTCGGGCGGCCGCCCTGGCCCTCGCGCGCGCGGGTGATGGCGCCGGACACGCGATCCATGAACAGCTCGCGGTTGGGAAGTCCGGTCAAGCTGTCGTGCACGGCATCGTGCATGAGCCGTTCGTGCGCGCGCTTGAGGCTGGTCACGTCGCGCATCAGACCGACGCAGCGCAAGAGCCGGGTGTTCTCGCTCGGCGCCGCATGGGCGCGCAGTTCGTACCAGAGATAGGTGCCGTCGTGGCGGCGCAGGCGGAAATCGAGCACAAGATCGCCGCCCTGCTTCTCCTGCAACGACCACAGCATCAGGCGAAAGCGTTCGCGGTCGGCGGCGTGCATTTGTTGCAGGAACTCGTCGACCGAGACGTTGAGCGCGCCAGGATCGAAGCCGAGGTCCCTCTCGACCTCCTCGGCCACGATGACTTGATCCTTGCCGGCGCTCCACTGGAACACATGGGCGCCCGAGCCATCGACAGCGAGCGATTTCATCTGCACGAGGCTCGGCGGCCCGAGCTGAAGCTGCCCGCCGGCCGAGCGGAAGGCAAACTGGGTGACCGTGAAGCCGAGCAGGACGAGAATAAGCACCAGGCCCGCGACCAGTCCAGAAATGACGATGTCGCCGGAGAGCTTACCGAGCACGATCATGGCGGCGCCGAACAACCACACGATCAGGAGCAGCCAGCTCGGAATGAGGGAAAGCGCGCGGTCCTGGCCGCGCAGGGCGAGAAAGGCGATCAGCCCGGTGCCGACCCCCGCGATCGCAATGGTGGAGATTCGGGCGAGCCCCGAGGCGAGGGCCGGGTCGACCACAGCAAAGGCGACGAGCGCGAATTGCGCCGCGATCCATCCCCAGAAGAGCGTCTTGATCCAGCTGTGCCAAAGACCGATACGGAGGAAGGTGTAGAGGAAGAGGACAAGGCTTGCGGCGAGCCCCGCCTCGGCTGCGGCGCGGTAAAGCGCCGTACGGTCCGGCCCTACGGGGAAGAGTTTGTTCCAGAAGCCGAAATCGACGCAGAAATAGACGAGCGCCGCCCAGGCCACGAGTGCGGTGGCGGGAAAGATGGCGCGGTGATTGGCTGCAAAAATTGCGGTCAAGAAAATCGCCAGCAACCCGGTGATGCCGAGGAGCACGCCGTTGAACAGCATGCGGTCTTGCTGCTTGGCCTGATAGGCGTTGGGGTCCCACAAATGCAGACTCGGGACTTGCGCCGAGCTGAGCTCCGCGGCGAAGGTGACCGTCTGTCCCGGTTCGAGATTGAGGCGAAACATGTCGGCGCGATCGCTCTTGAGCGGCTCGGGGCGGAAGCCGAGAGAGGGCGTCACCGCGGCGATGCGGGGGGAATCGAGGTCGGGCCAGAACACGCGTGAATTGGCCAGCGTGTAGCGCGGGGCGACCAGCCAGCGCACGATCGGGTCGGAGGTCGGGTTGGTGAGAGCGAACACGACCCAGCTCGGATTGGTGCCGGGATGGGCGGCCTGCACGGCCATGCGCCCGATATAGCCGTCGGGACCCGGCGCCGTCTCGATCTGGAGTTTGTCGCCGCGGCCTTCGTAGAGCTCACCCTTGGCGGTGATGTCGATGTTCTGCTGGTCGGGCGTGACCTTGATTGCCTCGACGGCTTGAGCGAACGACGAGGGCAGAAGCAAAAGAGCAAGCAGCGCCGCGCGCGCGAACGCGCGTTGCCGCTCCCCCGGGCGGCGAAGCCAGGCGGCCGCATGCTCTCGCTTGAAGCCGCTCAACTGACCCACCCTCCCCGTCTCGTGTTTAACGCTGCCCGACGGCGCTAGCGGCGTATGTCGGTGTCGAGCAGCGCGTAAAGCAGGTGATCCTGCCAGACGCCGTTGATCTTGAGATAACGGCGGGCAAGACCCTCCCGCTGGAACCCGGTTTTCTCCAGAAGCTTGATCGAGGCAGCATTGGTCGGCAGGCACGCCGCCTCAAGTCGGTGCAGCTCGAGCGAGTCGAAAACGAAGGGGATGACGGCGCGGACCGCGGTGGTCATGTAGCCCTGACGGGCATATTTGGCGCCGACCCAATAGCCGAGAGTGCAGGATTGCGTCACCCCGCGCCGCACGTTGCACAGCGTAAGCCCGCCTACCAAGGCTCCGCTCGTGGCCGAGAACGCGAACAGCGCATAGCCCACGTCCTCGCGCAAATCGCGCAGATAATGGCGCACCCGGCGGCGGAAGGAGGCGCGCGAGAGTTCGTCGTTAGCCCAGAGCGGCTCCCATGGCGTTAGGAAGTCGCGGCTCGCCGTCCTGAGCTCGGCCCAGGCGGCATAGTCGGACATTTGCGGCGTGCGCAAGACAACCCGATCGCATTCAAGCACCGGACCGAGGTCGCTCGCGGACGCTGCTCGCAACAAAGCCATGGTTCAAAAGACCCCCTTCAAGCGGCCCGGCTCGCGGGAATTGTGAATTTTTCCGCCACCCTGTCGAATCTTGCAACATGAAGAATGGGCCCAACCGTGGCAAGGCTGACCGGAGATGCGAGCAGGGCCGCAACCATGGCTTGCAGGTCAGAGACCTCAACTTGCTCGACCTTCTCGATCAACTCGGCCGTGGTGAGCGGCCGGCCGTGGATCAGAACCTGGCGGGCAAGCTGCTCGGCGCGGGCGCTCGAGCTTTCGAGCCCGGCGAGCAGCCCCATTTTGAGTTGCGCCTTGACGCGAGCGATCTCCTCCGCGCGAAAGCCCTGATCGGCCGCTTTCATCAGCTCCTCGCGTATGACGGCGATCAGCTGATGCGCCCGGTCGGGGCCGCCAGCGGCATGGATGGCGAACATACCGCTGTCGGTGAGCCCGCTCGCGAAGGCGTAGATCGCGTAGCAGAGGCCGCGCCGCTCGCGCACCTCCTGGAAGAGGCGCGATGACATGCCGCCGCCGAGCGCTCCGGCCAGGGTCTGCGCGACGAAGTAGTTCGGATGGCGATAGGCGGGCGCTTCGAAGGCGAGCACGAGATGGGTCTGCTCGAAAGGCCGCTCCGAGCGCTTTATGCCCCCGGCATAAACCGCGCGTTCCGGCTCGGGGCCGCTGTTGGCATCGAAGGTGGCAAGACGCCGCTCGGCCCCGGCGACAAGTTCCGCGTGGTCGACGGCACCAGCCGCCGCGAGGACCATGTTGGGCCCGTGATAGTGGGCGGAAAGGTAGGCCCCGAGATGTGGCGGCCTGAAGCCCTTGACGCTGCGCGCCGTGCCGAGGATCGGGCGGCCGACCGGCTGATCGGGGAAGGCGGCTTCCTGGGCCAAGTCAAACGCTATGTCCTCGGGCGAGTCCATGGCGGCCGCGATCTCCTGGAGGATCACATCGCGCTCGCGCGAAAACTCGGAGGGGTCGAAGCGCGGCGCGACGATGATGTCGCTCAAGATGTCGAGGGCGAGGTCCAAGTCCTTGCGTAGCACGCGCGCATAATAGGCGGTCGAGTCGACACCGGTCGCGGCATTCAGTTCGCCGCCGACCGCCTCGATCTCCTCGGCGATGTCGCGCGCGCTCCGCCGCGCCGTTCCCTTGAAGGCCATGTGCTCCAGGAAGTGCGCGACGCCGTGCTCGGCGAGGCTCTCGCTCCGGCTGCCGGCGCCGATCCAGATGCCGAGCGAAACGGTCTCGACCTCGGCCATGGCCTGACTGATCACGGTCAGACCATTCGCAAGCTGTGAGCGCTCGACAGTCACGCGCCAACTCCGGCGCGGCGCCCGTGCGATTGCCTCGCATTCCCCGCACGCGCGCGCCCTGTAATGAAATCGGCGACCGCCGCATAGTCGTTGGGAAGCGTGGTGCAGCGCTCGTGCTGGCTCAATCTCAGCCGCAGGCGCTCGGGCTGCTCGGGGGCGCGGCCGGTGGCGCGCTCGACGAGCTCGGGGAACTTGGCCGCATGCGCCGTGGCAAGAACCACCATCGGCGTTGTCCCGAGGCCGGTCTCCATGCTTGAGGCGGCGACGCCCACGGCAGTATGCGGATCGGCGATCACGCCGGTCTCCTCAGCGAGCGAGCGGATGGTCATCTCCGTCTCGTGCTCCCCCACGGAATGAGCCGC
>Ga0070741_10018987_pt1 | contig 11037 bp, 8 predicted proteins | sample Coa_R1_4_FD_66440 | JGI IMG/M metagenome (GOLD analysis project Ga0070741, IMG submission 66440) | Surface soil microbial communities from Centralia Pennsylvania, which are recovering from an underground coalmine fire - Coalmine... | ecosystem: Environmental > Terrestrial > Soil > Unclassified ...
TGGCGCCGATCCGGCGCATGACCCAGGCCGAGAAGATCGCGTTCTTTTCGTAAAGACGGCGGCGCCGCCGCGTTCAACACTTCAATCATCAATCCGTATCACGCGGCGCAGCGATACTCCGCGCTTTCAATTTCAATCTCGAGCAATCAGCTTCGCATACAAATCCGCATCGACATTGCCGCCGGACAGCACGATCACCACTGTCTTGCCGCGCGCCTCGATCTTGCCCGACAGCAGCGCAGCCAGGCCAACCGCCCCGCCCGGCTCGACCACCAGCTTCAATTCCCGGAATGCAAACGCCATCGCAGCGCCGACCTCTTCGTCGCTCGCGGTGACGCCATGCGACAGCAGCTTGATGTTGATGGCGAAGGTGAGCTCGCCCGGGATCGAGGCCATCAGGGCGTCGCAGATGGTGCGGCCCGCATAGGCGTGCGCCTCGCGCTTGCCGGCGCGCAGCGAACGGGTGTGGTCGTCGAAGCTGTTGGGCTCGGCCACGATCAACTGGGCTAGCGGGAAGCGCGCCTTCACTGCGGTCGCCACGCCCGCGATCAGGCCGCCGCCGGAGGCCGGCGCCACCACGATGTCCGGCGTCTGTCCGAGCGCCGCCATGTCCTCGGCGATCTCGCGGCCGACGGTGCCCTGGCCTGCAATCACGAAGGGATCGTCATAGGGCCGCACCAAGGTCGCGCCGCGCTTGTCGGCGATGTCCTTTGCGATCGCCTCGCGGTCCTCCTTGTCGCGATCGTACAGCACGACCTCGGCGCCGTAGGATTTGGTACGCTCACGCTTGGAGGCCGGCGCGTCCGCCGGCATCACGATGGTCGCCTTCATGTTGAGGATCTGCGCCGCCGCGGCCACGCCCTGCGCATGATTGCCGGAGGAGAACGCCACTACCCCTCCAGCGCGGCGCGCTTGCGGGATCGACGACAGCTTGTTGAAGGCGCCGCGGAACTTGAACGAGCCGGTCCGCTGCAGCAGTTCCGGCTTGAGAAACACGCGCGTGCCGACGCGCGCATCGAGCGCGGGATTCGACAATAGCGGCGTGCGCACGGCGTAGGGGGCGAGCACGGTCGCGGCCAGATCGATATCGGCTGCATTGACCGGCATTTTGGTCATATCCATCATGAACGGCTTTTATCGCGCCTGAAGACGGCGGGCAATCGTGCCCGGGTCAGGCGGCACGGGCCGCGACCTGGGGCAGCGGCGCGATGCGGCGTTGCGGATCGGTCCAAATGATGATCTCGAAGGTGCCGTCCTCGTGCTCGGCGAGCGCCGTGCAGCTTTCCACCCAGTCGCCGCAGTTCATGTAGGTGATGCCGTGCTCGTCATGGATCGTAGCGTAATGGATGTGGCCGCAGATCACACCGTCGCAGCCGTGCCGGCGCGCCTCGTTCGCCAGCGTCGCCTCGAACGCGCCGATATAGTTGACCGCCTTTTTCACCTTCAGCTTGGCCCATTGCGACAGCGACCAATAGGGCACGCCGAACAGACGGCGGAAGAAGTTGACGAAGCGGTTCATCTGGATCGCGAAGTCGTAGGCCTTGTCGCCGAGATGGGCGAGCCAGCGCGCGTTCTGCACCACGAGGTCGAAGATGTCGCCATGGATCACGAGGTAGCGCTTGCCGTCGGCGCCCAGGTGCACGGTGTTCTCGACGACGTCGATGCCGCCGAAATGCGTGCCGTAATATTTGCGCAGGAACTCGTCGTGATTGCCGGGGACGTAGATCACCTTGGCGCCCTTGCGCGCTTTCCGCAGCAGCTTCTGCACGAAGTCGTTGTGCGATTGCGGCCAGTACCAGTTCGAGCTCAGCGCCCAGCCGTCGACGATGTCGCCGACCAGATAGATGGTGTCGGCGTCGTGGATGCGCAGGAAATCCAGCAATCGCTCGGCTTGCGAGCCGCGGGCTCCGAGGTGCACGTCGGAGATAAACAGGGTGCGAAAGCGCCGATCCGGGCTGTCTTCGCTTACAGAGTCACTTCCCATGACAGGCGCCCCTAACAGATTCGCATGACAGTGCGATGACCCCAAAATTTAACTCGCCGAATGGCCGTCTTTGCGCGGCTTTCGGCACGAATCACGCCGTTAACTTTCCGGTTGGCGATACCAGCACCTTGCGACAAGGAGGCGACGGCGCGTGCCTTCACCTCTCCCCGCCTGCGGGGAGAGGTCGAAACCGACGCGCAGCGGAGGTTTCGGGTGAGGGGGATTCACCGGAAACGCGGATGCAGCAGTCACCCTCAAATTCTTCGAATCTGAAGCATCGACGTCGCTGTAAAGCCGTGCCATGCCCCTCACCCGCCGCGCTCTGGCGCGCAAGTGCGCTGCCGAGCGCGTCGACCTCTCCCCGCAAGCGCGGGGCGAGGTGATCCGGACTCGCGGCACGTTCCGATATAAATTTCAAACAGCCGCTCGCATTCCCGCGGCGCGATTTCGCATCCGGGTCTTGTCAATCGGTGTCCCTCTGGAAGACAGAGGGCGCAGGGAGCACCGGGCGCTCAACGCACCCGCAAGCCTTGTGTGCTGAAAAAGGTAGAAGCGCACACAAGATCGTCAGGCAGGCCGAAACGAACCGGCACTCCCTGCGCAATGGCTTTACGGCTTACTTCGCGCTCTCGCCGGAGTACCGGGCTTGTTAGCCTCCGTCGCCCGTGAAACTCGTTCACCGACTTGATCCCAGCATCGGGGGACCACGACCACACGACTTGACCGTACGCATCGATCTCGCACGTCTTGCGATACCGATACGTCCATCGCAGCCCGCCTCACGTCTGGTGACGAATGGCCATCACGTCCCCCGTGTCGAGGCGGGATGGCTTCTTTAAATCATAAGTTCTGTCTTTCGGAAAGATGAATATTTTTGCGCGAGGGGCTGGACATTGCGCGCGAGTTCTGAATAGGCGAAGTGTTTTGCCCGTCGTGTCGCAGCGGCAACACCGGTAGCTGTCGGCGACCCCGGCGTTCCCTCAAATGAGGTTCGGTGATAAACGTGCGGCGGATTATGATGCCCGCGGGGACAGCTTGAAAGTGGTCGCAAAGCTTGGTCTGCTCATGCTTCTTTGTGCAGCCGGGGTACTCTCCGGCGCCGATATCGCTCGTGCCGCAACCGTCGTGGCGCTGGGAGCCAGCAACACTTTCGGCAAGGGAGTGTCGCGAAGCCAGTCCTATCCGGCGCAGCTTGAAGCGCTCCTTCGCAAGCGGGGCCTTGACGTCCACGTCGTCAATGCAGGCATCAACGGTGACACCACGGGCGGAATGCTGGCGCGGCTGGACCGTGCGGTTCCGAAGGGAACGAGCGTCGTCATCCTCCAACCCGGCGGAAACGACCGAAGAAAGCTCGCGGCCGACAACACTCCGGCCATCCAAAGCCGGCTGAGCGCGATGGGAATCAAGGTCGTCATGCTGCCGAACGGCATGTTGCACGGACTTCCGCACCAACCTGATGGGCAACATCTGACGCCAGAGGGCTATCATATGCTGGCGGAGGAACTGGTTGGCCAGGTCGCCGCGGCATTGAGATAACGGTCGATCGGTCTCTCAGTATCAAGCTCAAGTCTGTGGAGCGGACGCCCTCGGATACGACCTTGTGCTGCCTTTGCCGTGGTCCGGGATTTGCACTAGCATTTGCTGCCGGATTTATTGGCAGGAGCGTTCGCATGTCTGTCTTCGCGCGCAGGACAAGCCTTCCCGTCATACTCGCAGCCCTCGTGCTCGCGCTGCCGGCGCAAGCCGCCAACACCATCCGCGCAGTGATGCATTCCGATCTGCGGGTGATCGATCCCGGCTTCACCACCGCATACATCACCCGCGACCACGGCTACATGGTCTACGACACGCTGCTCGCGACCGATGCCAACTTCAAGGTCCAGCCGCAGATGGCGGACTGGAAAATATCGGACGACAAGTTGACCTACACCTTCACGCTGCGCGACGGATTGAAATGGCATGACGGCGCGCCGGTCACCGCGGAAGACTGCGTCGCCTCGCTGAAACGCTGGGGCAAGGTCGACAGCATGGGCCAGAAGCTCATGGACTTCACCGCCAGCATTGAGGCGACCGATCCGAAGACCATCACGCTGAAGCTGAAAGAGCCCTACGGCCTGGTGCTGGAATCCATCGCGAAGATGTCGTCCTACGTGCCCTTCATGATGCCGAAGCGCCTTGCCGACACGCCGCCCGACAAGCAAATCCCCGAGCAGATCGGCTCCGGACCATTCAAGTTCGTCAAGGCCGAGTTCCAGCCGGGCGTGAAGGCAGTCTACGAGAAGAACCCTGATTATGTCCCGCGCAAGGAGCCACCGAGCTGGACCGCCGGCGGCAAGATCGCGAAGGTCGACCGCGTCGAATGGATTACCATGCCGGACGCGCAGACCGCGGTGAACGCGCTGCAATCCGGCGACATCGATTTCCTGGAGATCACGCCCTGGGATCTGCTGCCGGTGCTCTCGGCCAACAACGACATCAAGGTCGAGGTGCTGAACAAGCTCGGCTACCAGGCCATCGGCCGCATGAATTTCCTGCACCCGCCGTTCGACAATCCAAAAGTCCGCCGCGCCGCCTTCATGGCGATCAACCAGAAGGATTTCATGGACGCGATGGTCGGCAACGACAAGTATTTCATGCTGTGCGGCGCGCTGTTCGTCTGCGGCACGCCGCTGGAGACCGCAACCGGCTCCGACGCGCTGGTGAAGGGCAACGGCATGGCGGAGGCCAGGAAGCTGCTGAGGGAATCCGGTTATGACGGCACGCCCGTGGTGCTGATGGCGCCGACCGACGTCGTGACCCTGAAGACGCAGCCGATCGTCGCCGCGCAGCTGTTGCGCCAGGCCGGCTTCACCGTGAACGTGCAGGCGATGGACTGGCAGAGCGTGGTCGGCCGCCGCGGCAGCCAGAAGCCACCGCAGGAGGGCGGCTGGAATTTGTTCTTCACCAACGTGATCGCGGCCGATTTGATGAACCCGATCGTCAATCTGCAGGTCAACGGCAAAGGCAAGAAGGGCGGCTGGTTCGGCTGGCCCGAGGACGCGAAGATCGAGGCGCTGCGCGACGCCTTTGCGCGCTCGTCATCGCCGGACGAGCAGAAGAAGATCGCGGCCGATATCCAGACCGAAGCCTTCGACCAGGTGATCTATATTCCGGTCGGGCAATATCGCGTGGCGGCCTCCTGGCGGACATCGCTGCACGGCGTGCTCGAAGGCCCGGCCACGCCGGTGTTCTGGAACGTCGACAAATCGGAGTAAATCCTGAAACTGTCTATCCGGTTCGTCATGGCCGGGCATAGCCGTTCGATGAACGGCGTCGCTTTCGCTCGCCTATGCCCGGCCATCCACGCCTTTGTTGCAAAAAAAGAAAGACGTGGATGCCCGCGACAAGCGCGGGCATGACGAGAGAGCGGGCTTGCCCTCACCGCGGCGCGTCGTTGGTCGGTACGGGCGCGAACAGATTGCTGGATGCGGCCTGCTGAACGATCACGGCGGCATCCTCCGACAGCAGCAGCCCGCGCGAGACGAGGTCCTGCGCGGCAACCCGCACACGGTTCACGTAGTCGTCGCGGCTGTGATAGCGCTCCTCGATCGACAGCCGCGTATCGCCGCTGCGTTCCCGCTCAGCTTTCGTCGCGGCGAACGGCGAGAAGGAGCCAACCAGCGAGCAGGTGAATGTCTGCGGCGCATTCTGTCCGCCATTGGTGCCGAGCGGCACCGCGACATCGGGCAGGCGCACGCCGCCGAGCGCGTTGCCGTCGGCATCGCGCTTCGGCACCTGGATCACGGCGGCGGGGAACCGCGACGGCGCGCGCAGCGCAGGCGGCTCAGCAGGTGCGGGCTCGAGCGGCATCAGTTCGCTTGGGGGCGGCTCGGCGTTGCGGCTCACCCAGGCGTCGAGACGCGCCAGCAAGGCGCGAGAGACCGGCGCCCAATCGAGCCGGCCCGGCGGCATCGTGCAGGCCGGCGCTTTCGGGACGACCACATGGGAGCCGCCGGCGATGTCGTACATGCGCACGTTGCCGGGGAGCGCCTGATCCGCGGTCCCCGAGCCGCCGGTGCGGCCGAGCGAGGCACGCAGCGAATAGAAGTCCGTGGTCGAGGAGACCAGCAGCATCTTCGGCGGCACCTCGCCCCGCGCCTCGACCTTGGCCGTGATCTCGCCAATGGTGAGCGGCCCGTCGTTGACGCCGGGAAAATCCGGATTGTCGAAAGTCGGAGCGCCGTCGCCGCTCGATTTCGGCCCAAGGCCCGTCTGCAGGATCGGCAGCAGGCCGGCGCCCGACACGAAGACATGCATGCCATCGAAGACGCGGCGATGGCCCGCCATGTTGAAGCCGTTCAGCAGGAAGGTCTTCAGGAATCGTCCGTCCTGGGATTTGCCGCTCGCCAGCGTGCGATTGATCGCTCCCTTGAGCGGGTTCGGCGTTCCCGCAGCGTCGGCGGCGCCATGCGCGAAAAAGTCCGCGGCATCGCGCACGATCGCAAAGCCCGCGCCTTCGACGTAGCGTGTCTTGCCGTCGGCATCGGTGAACGACGGCAGGTCGGCGCCCTGCCCCAATTCCCAATAGACTTCGGCAACCGCAAAACCATTGTCCTGGAGAAAGCCGGTGCCCTGTTCGAACGTGCCGGACATGAACGGCGCCTCGCGCGGCGAATTATAGAGCGCCTCGGCATAGGCGCGGCCGCGATTGGGAACGTCCACCAGCAACGCGCCATTACCGTTAAGCGGAGCCGCCGGCATGATGAGGACGAGTTTCGCGGAGTAAGGGACGCGGCCACGCTCGTTCTTCGCGGCCTTGTCGATGCCCGGGATGGCTTCCTCGGGCGACAGGTCGCCATGGACCTTGCCTTGCCAGATCACATAGTCGCCGCCGCGGAACGTGCCGTATGGCTGCTTCGATGTGAATTCGATCCGGGTGACTTCCGCGGATGCCGGTCGCGCCAGCGACATCACACCGAGCAGGCACAAGAACGTCACTGTCAGCCTGTACGGACGACGCATTGGAATCCTCCCAAGTCTCGGCTGGCACCGAGTTTGCGATGCTGGAAAAGAACCGGCAAGCGCCGGTTTCGCATTGCTACCGCGCGCAGACGAAGCTCGAGGCGACGTTGGACGGGCCCGACTTGTAATGCGGCCAGGCCGGCCACTGGCAGAGCGGCAGCGCGCGCACGGTGGCGAACTGCGGCACCTCGACCTTCTGCTCGGTGACTTCGAGATCGCCGGGCGCCTTGCCCTTCTCCACCCAATCGACCAGCACGCTCAGCATGTCGACATTGGCCGGCGCGCCGGAGCCGACGTGATCGACGCCGGGCGCGGTGTAGAGCCGCGCGAACTCCGCGGTCTCCGCCTTGCCGAGCTTCTTCTCGACGTTCTCGAAATAGCGGATGCCCGCATAAGGACTCTGCGCATAGTCGGCCATATGCTCGAGGATCACGAGCTTGCCGCCGTGGCTGCGGAAGCGCGCAAGATCGGGATCGGTCGAATCCATCAACCGTGAGACCTGCAGCACGCGCTCGCGAAAATCCTCCGGCTTGTATCTGGTGACATCAAGCTTGGGATCGCGCGCGAAGACATATTGCATGCCGCCGGCGCCGAACACCCAGGCAATGCCGTTGTTGGACGCAGGCGGCAGCACGGGCGCGGCCTTGCCGAGCCACCACGCGATCCAGCCGCCGGTCGGCCCGAAGGACGGATTGTCCTCGCCCGAGACGCCCCAGCCCGGATAATCGTCGAGGCCGTTGGCGAGCGCGAAGGAGAATTTGTAAGGAGAATGCAGCGTGTTGATCGCCGATATCTGCGCCTCGTTCAGGCACTGGTCCGGCTTCTGGCCCTCGATGCAATGCAGCGTCTCCGCCTTGAAGCGCGCCCTGCAGCCGACGGGATCCTCGATCAGCAGATCCTCGGAGCCGTCGGCCTTGTCGCAGGCTTTCAGCACCGCGTCCGCCACGAGCTTCACCTGGGCCGGCTTGATCCAGCCCTCGCCCATGGTCGCCAATCCCGCACGCGTTCCCGCATGCTGCAGCCCGACCCAGTTGATGACAGGCGCGCGCGCGAAGATGCCGTCGAAATCCTCGGGGTAGCGCTGGGCCATGGTCAGCCCCTCGCGGCCTCCCTCGGAGGATCCCATGAAGTACATCTTGTCCGGCTTCTTGCCGTAGGCGCGTGTCATCAGCGCGACGGCGGCGTCGCGCACCTTCTTGTAGGCCACGTGCGCGAAATTCTCGAAGGCCTCGTCGTTGAGCGCGAACAGTTGCGGCGGCTCGCCGGATTTGGTGGCGTGGCCGGAATCGGTGCCGTAGGTGACGAAGCCGCGCGCGAGCGGCGACGGCTTGTCATAGGGATAGGCCGGGGGCAGGCCGAGACCCGTGATCAGCACGCCGTTGAAACCGCCGCCGCCATATTGCAGCGAACGGTTATTCCACTCCGCGGGAAGATTGACCTGGAATTTGATCGGCGGCGCCTTGGGATCCGACGGCTCGATGTGGCCGAGCACCTTGCAGAAGGCGGGATTGGACGGCGAGACACGGGCGGCCGGCGTCGGCGCGTGCTCCGACAGCAACAGATGCGACGGCGATTGCATGGCGGCGCTGTCGATCCGCACCGCCTCCCACGCGGCTCCCGCAAGGCCGCTGCAGGTCGCGGCGGGATCGCCAGTGAAACTCGCCGCCAGCGCCGGCGCGACAAACAGGGCCGCGAACGCACCGCCAAGCCAAACCCGCGCAGAGGCCATCGATCGTAACCCACTTCCGACGTTTTGATTTGATTCGTCCGCTTGTCTTGCGCCCCGGCAACGTTGTGGGCCGGTGCATTGAACGCAGGCTATCGGTAGAGGTCAATTAGCCCATTGGCGACCGCCAAAAGGCTTGGAACAGCCGGCCTGGGCCCTTGCGCCGCTACGACTTTAGGGGAAATGCGGTTGTATCCTCGCGCAGGACCCGGGGGCCTTGACGATCGTGCGGCCGGACGGCTTGCTGGCGCATCCGCACCTGAGCCGGACGACAGCCGCATGCGTTTCGCCATCGCCTTCCTGACATTCTCGTTGTCGGCCCTCGCCGCCCATGCGCAGGCGCCCTCCCCGATTGCCGGCGTGCCGCCCGCGCTGCTCGAGGATCTCGCGCTAGGCAGCCGCATCCTTGCCGAGTTCGGCGTGGTCGACGCCTTCGGCCATGTCAGCGCGCGCAGCCCGGCCAATCCCCGGCACTTCCTGATGTCGCGCTCGCTGGCGCCGGCGCTGGTCACCGCCGACGACATCATGGAGTTCGATCAGGACGGCAACGCGGTGGATGCACGCGGCCGCGCGGTGTTCCTCGAGCGCTTCATCCATGCGGAGATTTACAAGGCGCGGCCGGACGTGATGGGGATCGTGCACGCCCATTCGCCCGGCGTCGTTCCCTTCAGCGTCAGCAAGACGCCGTTACGCCCGCTGTTTCACAACAGCGCGTTCCTCGCCGCCGGCGTACCGGTCTGGGACATCGCCAGGGATTTTGGCGTGACCAACATGCTGGTCGCCGACAACGCGAAAGGAAAGTCGCTGGCCGAGACGCTCGGCGACAAATCCGTGGTGTTGATGCGCGGCCACGGCGATGTCGCGGTCGGACCGAGCGTCAAGATCGCGGTGTTCCGCGCCTACTATACCGACGTCAACGCGCGCCTGCAGGCGCAGGCGATCGGGCTCGGCGGCGAGATCACCTATCTCAGCCCCGAGGAAGGCGCGAAGGCCGACCAGGTCAACTTCGCAGTGCTCGACCGCGTCTGGAACCTGTGGAAGCAGAAGGTGCAGCCGGCATCGGCGAAATAACGGACAGGCACGCGGTCAGATTCCCGCGGCGGCATCGCAGGCCTCGGAAGCGCCGCAGACCGACACCCGGACATTGGCGATCACGCGTCCCTGCGCGTCGACGAACACCAGATTGGTCTGGCCCGGCCTTAGCGGCTCGATCAACACGGACTGGCCGTCGGCGGTCTCGACATCGACGATTTTGGGATCGGCGATGATCACCGTGTCGTACGCGCGGTCAAGCGCCAGCCGCGACGGCACGCCGACCCTCAGCGTCACCGCGCGATCGTGCGCCCATGCGGGAGGCATTGCCGCAAGGAGCAGCAGCACCGCTGCGCGCAAAAGCCTTCTCAATACTGGCGCCATGGCGAACGTCAAACGGGCCCGGTGAGTTCCGGGTTCCGGCCATCATGGCATCGTCATTGCGCATTCCGCCAATCGACAGTTGGTATGATGATTGTTCGGCTGGCGGGTTACATTGGCGAGCGGACGGCTCAATAAAGCCGGTGAAAATGATGCACCGGACCATGGCCATGCCCGACGGCAAAGCGGTCGGCTGCCGCGATCGCCGCGGTGACAAAAGCCTTGGCATTGCGCACCGCGGTTTCCAGCGGCTCGCCTTTCGCGAGTCCCGCTGCAATCGCCGATGACAGCGAGCAGCCGGTGCCGTGGGTATTCTTCGTCGCCACACGGGGCGCCGCCAGCGCCATGATGCCGTCGGCGCGCACGAGATAATCGACGCTCTCGCTGCCCTCGCCGTGCCCGCCCTTGATCAGCACGGCCGGACAGCCCATCGCCAGCAGACGCTTGCCCTGGCTCTCGATCGCGGCTTCGCCGGTCGCGACCGCCTCTTCCAGCAGCGCGGCGGCTTCCGGCAGGTTCGGCGTGACGATCGAAGCGATCGGAATGAGCTCGCTGCGCAGCGCATGAACCGCGCCGGGATTGAGCAGCCGGTGGCCCGAGGTCGCCACCATCACGGGATCGAGCACGATATGTTTCGGCGACCAGCGCTTGAGCGAGGCCACGACCGCCTCGATCACGGCAAGCTGCGCCACCATGCCGATCTTGACCGCGCCGACGTCGAGATCGCCGAACACGGCATCGATCTGCGCGCCTACGAATTCCGGCGGCACCGGATGAATGCCGGCCACGCCTTGCGTGTTCTGCGCGGTCAGCGCCGTGATCGCGGAGGCGCCATAGACGCCGAGCGCGGCAAAGGTCTTCAGGTCGGCCTGGATGCCGGCGCCGCCTGAGGAATCCGAGCCTGCGATGGTGA
>Ga0070741_10018988_pt1 | contig 11037 bp, 10 predicted proteins | sample Coa_R1_4_FD_66440 | JGI IMG/M metagenome (GOLD analysis project Ga0070741, IMG submission 66440) | Surface soil microbial communities from Centralia Pennsylvania, which are recovering from an underground coalmine fire - Coalmine... | ecosystem: Environmental > Terrestrial > Soil > Unclassified ...
AGGCTGGATCGGCGAAGGCTCGGGCGAGCTGGGCGTGGCGATGTGCACGCCCTGAGCCGCGACGTGCCGCGGGTGCAATTGCCCGACGGCAGCCACGCCTGTGCACTAGGAATAGGCACTTGGCGCATGGGCGAGCAGGGGAGGAGCGCAGCGCGCGAAGTCGCTGCGCTCTCGCTCGCCCTCGATCTCGGCATGACGCTCATCGACACCGCGGAAATGTATGGCGAAGGCGGCGCCGAGAAAATCGTTGCGCAGGCGATCGCGGGCCGTCGCGATGAGGTGTTCCTGGTGAGCAAGGTGTATCCGCACAACGCGGGTCGCAAGCGCGCCATAGCCGCGTGCGAGCGAAGCCTCAAACGATTGCGCACGGATCGTCTCGATCTCTATCTGCTGCACTGGCGCGGCAGTGTTCCACTGGCCGAAACCGTCGCGGCATTCGAACAGTTGCAGCGCGAGGGCAAGATCGCGCGCTGGGGCGTTTCCAACTTCGATGTCGCCGACATGGAAGAGCTCTTCGCCATCGAAGGCGGAAGCGCCTGCGCGACCAATCAGGTGCTGTATCACATGGCCGAGCGCGGCATCGAGTACGCACTCTTGCCGTGGCTGCGTGCGCGCGGCATTCCCGTCATGGCGTATTCGCCCCTTGGTCAGGGTGATCTCGTCACGAATCGCAAGCTCAAGAAGATCGCGGCCGATCTCGGCGTCGCGCCGGCAACGCTGCTGCTCGCATGGCTCGTGCGGCAGGGCGACATCATCGCCATTCCGCAATCGAGCGATCCCGCGCACATCAGGATCAATCGCGCGGCGGCTGCGCTTGAACTGAACAAGATGACGCTGGCAGCGATCGACGCGGCGTTCCCGCCGCCGTCACGATCGACGCCACTCGCCATGATCTGACCACGACTGACGCGCTGCGCGACCATGCGCGCGCAGTCGCGTTTGCGAGCGCGCTGCGCGCGTAGCCGTGATTCCCTCTCTGAAACAACGCATTGCGTGACTCGTTTGCACCGCACGCAGCGTTGGCACGCTTGCTGCTCCAACGATGACGACGCGGCTCGTGACCGCAAGCGAGAAAGAGGGAGAGATCAATCGTGAACTATACGCACTACGACTATCTCGATCTGGCTCCCGGCGCGAGCCCGACGCGGATCGATGCAGCGTATCACCAGGTGCTCGAGCGTTTCGGCTACGGCAGCACCGAAGCCGGACAGGATCTGTCGGGCATGGTGCGGTTGATCCACGCCGCGTACGAGACGCTGTCCGATCCCCAGGCGCGCAGCGCGTACGACGCGAGGCTCGCACAGGAAGCGGCGATGGCCGATGCCGAGCTCAAGGCGGCGCTCGACCGCGAGGCCATCCGCACTCCACAACGCGTGCAGGACGCTCCCACTGCGCTGTCGAGCGCGGTCGGCGCGCTTGCCGCTTGACTCACCGGCTATCCGCGGTCGCCGGGTAATCAACTGCAAACAGCGATGCGGTCGGCGACCGTCTTTTTATCCCGGCGCAAGCCACGCGCGAGGCGCGCGACGTCGAGGCCCGTGCGGCGCTTTCGGCCCCGTGCGCTGCAGGCCCGGCCGCGCGTGCTGCAATACGCGCTCGCGCTTCATCGTTCCGTCATGCAGACGACTCGTCCGTCGCTCGGCCGTCGGCCGCCGGCGCCCGACATTCGCCGCGAGGACGTGCCCGTCACGCATTGACACGCTGCGTACACCGGCCGTCTTGCGTCCACAAATGCCTGTCACCCAGCCCCCGCAGGGAGCTCTACATCCGTGACCCAATGCCTGAGCTGTCAGTTCTACGACCGTAAGAGCGCGCGTGCCGCCGATGCGCGCGGCCTGCAGTGGGGGCTGTGCCGTCGCGATGCGCCGCAGCTCAATCCGAGCAACTCGAAGTCGCACGCCATCGAAGGCGTATGGCCGACGGTGCGCGACGACGACTGGTGCGGGGAGTGGCAGGCGCAGCGCAAGTCCGAGGTGGCGGCGCCCAGCGCCACGGTGCTCGTGCAGAGTACGACCAAGGCCGCGCAGGGCCCCCGCACCCAGACGCTCGCCTCGGGGCCGCGTACGCTGCCCATGAACGGCGGCGCAGCAGCTATCGCCGCGGGCTACAAGCCGACGGCGGGCAAGACCTCGAAGTAGCTCGCCGCCGCGGGCGGAGCCCGGCTGATTGCGGTAAAATGTTTGGTTTTTACTGCTTTCGGACGGAACAGGCTCCACCGTGCGCGTTTTTCGCGGTCTTCCGGCGCTGGCGGAGGCGCGGGTCGCGCTCACCATCGGCAATTTCGACGGCGTCCATCGCGGCCACCAGGCGATGCTCACGCGTCTCACCGAGGCCGCCGAGGACCTGAACCTCGAGCCTGCGGTGCTGACGTTCGAGCCGCATCCGCGCGAGTTCTTCGCGCCGGCATCGGCGCCGCCGCGCCTGTCGACGTTGCGCGTCAAGCTGGAAGCCTTCGCAGCGCACCGCGTCGCGCGCATCTACATCGCGCGATTCGATGCCAAGCTTGCGAGCCTTGCGCCGGACGCATTCATCGACCAGGTACTGGTGCAGCGTCTCGGGGTGCGGTGGGTGCTGGTCGGCGAGGATTTTCGTTTCGGCAAGGCGCGTGCAGGGGATCTCGCCACGCTGCGTGCGAACGCAAGCACCTTCAGCGTGGAGGCGATGCGCACCGTGGCCGTGGACGATGAGCGCGTGTCGTCGTCCGCCGTGCGCGCCGCATTGGCGGCAGGCGATCTCGAGCACGCCGCCACGCTGCTCGGCCGGCCGTACCGCATTTCCGGTCGCGTTGCGCATGGGGCGAAGCTTGGCCGCAGCCTGGGCTTCCCCACCGCGAACATCATGCTCAGGCGAACCCCCCCGATCGCGGGCATCTTCGCGGTGCGTGTGCATGGCCTTCCCGGCGCGCCGCGCCTGGGCGCCGCGAGCATCGGGCTGAGGCCGACCGTCGAAGACCGGACGACGCCGCTGCTCGAGGTATTCATCCTCGACTTCGACGAGCCGATCTACGGGCGCCGCATCGCCGTCGATTTCATGCACAAGCTGCGCGATGAGACACGCTTTCCCGATCTGCATTCGCTCAAGACGCAGATCGGACGCGATATCGAGCACGCCCGCGCCTATTTCGCGAACGCCTGAAGCGCCCGCACCTTTCTCAACCAGAAGCAGCAACGAACGGCCACGATGTCCGCCCCGACCAAGATCGACTACAAGGCAACCCTCAACCTTCCGGACACGCCGTTTCCCATGCGCGGCGATCTCGCCAAGCGCGAGCCCGGCTGGGTCAGGGAATGGCAGCAACGCAAGGTGTACGAGGCGATTCGCGCCGCGTCGACCGGCCGGCCGCGGTTCGTCCTGCACGACGGCCCGCCTTACGCCAACGCCGACATTCATCTCGGTCACGCGGTCAACAAGATCCTCAAGGACATCGTCGTCAAGAGCAAGACGATGGCCGGCTTCGACGCGCCCTACGTGCCCGGCTGGGATTGCCACGGCATGCCCATCGAGGTGCAGATCGAGAAGACGCACGGCAAGCACATTCCCGTGCAGGAAACGCAGCGCCTCGCGCGCGAGTACGCCGCGCAGCAGATCGAGATCCAGAAGGCGGGCTTCCGGCGGCTCGGCGTGCTCGGCGAGTGGGACCGCCCGTATCGCACGATGGACTTCAAGAACGAGGCCGACGAGATCCGCACCCTCGGCCGCATCCTGGACAAGGGCTTCATCTATCGAGGCCTCAAGCCCGTCAACTGGTGCTTCGACTGCGGCAGCGCGCTCGCCGAAGCCGAGGTCGAGTACGAGGATCGGGAGGACATCGCGGTCGACGTCGCATTCGCCATCGACCCCGCGGACCGCGACAGGCTCGCGCACGCGTTCGGGTTGACCGCATTGCCTGCCGGTCCCGCCATGACGGTGATCTGGACCACGACCCCGTGGACGATCCCGTCGAACCAGGCGCTCAACCTCCATCCCGAGTTCGAGTACGCGCTGGTCGCCACGCCCAAGGGGACGCTCGTGCTCGCGAGCGAGCTGGTGGAGGCGTGTCTCGCGCGCTTTGATCTCACCGGCAGCATCATCGCGCGCACGAAAGGCGCGGCGCTGGAAGGCATCCGTTTCCGGCATCCGTTCTACGACCGCGCCTCGCCCGTGATGCTCGGCGAATACGTGACCCTCGAGCAGGGCACGGGCATCGTGCACAGCTCGCCCGCGTACGGCGTCGAGGACTTCCTGTCGTGCCGCCGCTACGGCATCAAGGACGAGGACATCCTCAACCCGGTGCAGGGAGACGGCCGGTTTGCCGAATCGCTGCCGTTCTTCGGCGGGCAGAAGATCTGGGCGGCCAATCCGCACATCGTGGACAAGTTGCGCGAAGTCGGGGCGCTGCTGCACAGCGAGAAGTTCGTGCACAGCTACATGCATTGCTGGCGGCACAAGACTCCGATCATCTACCGCGCGACCACGCAATGGTTCGCCGGCATGGACGAAGTCCCGGGCTGGCGCGGGCATCGACCCGAGCGCACGCTGCGCGAGCTCGCGCTCGAAGGCATCGATGCGACGCGCTTCTATCCGTCATGGGGCAAGAGCCGTCTTTATTCGATGATCGCGAATCGCCCCGACTGGACGCTCTCGCGGCAACGGCAATGGGGCGTGCCGATGCCCTTCTTCGTGCATCGCGAGACCGGCGAGTTGCATCCGCGCACGCTGGAGATCCTCGAGGCGGTGGCGAAGCGCGTGGAGCAGGGCGGCATCGAGGCGTGGCAGACGATGGAGCCGCGCGAGCTGATCGGCGACGACGTCGCGCAATACGACAAGATCCGCGACACCCTCGACGTGTGGTTCGATTCGGGCTCGACTCATCAGACCGTGATGGGTGGTCCGAAGGGACGCGAGACCGGCGCCGGATCGCACCCGCAGGAGACGGGCTTCCCCGCGGATCTCTATCTCGAAGGCTCCGACCAGCATCGCGGCTGGTTCCATTCGTCGCTCCTGGTCTCGTGCATGCTGAACGGCGTGCCGCCCTACAAGGCATTGCTCACGCACGGCTTCGCCCTCGACGGCGAAGGCCGCAAGATGTCGAAATCGAAGGGCAATGTCATCGCGCCGCAGAAGATCGGCGACACGCTCGGTGCCGAGATCCTGCGGCTGTGGGTGGCGGCCACCGACTACTCGGGCGATCTGCTCATCTCCGACGAAATCCTGAAACGCGTGGTCGACAGCTACCGGCGCATTCGCAACACGCTGCGCTTCCTGCTCGCGAACACCGCCGATTTCGATCCGAAGCGCGATGCCGTTGCGGTGGGTGAGATGCTCGAGGTGGACCGCTACGCCCTCGCGGCCGCGCGGCGGCTGTCGGATGCGGTGCGCGGCGATTACGAGCGATTCGAGTTCCACCTGCTGGTGCAACGGCTGCAGACGTATTGCTCCGAGGATCTCGGCGGGTTCTACCTCGACGTCCTGAAGGACCGCCTCTACACCGCGGGCAAGACGAGCCACGCGCGGCGCTCGGCGCAAACGGCGCTCTGTCTCATCGCCGAGCTCCTGCTCAAGCTCATGGCACCGGTGCTGTCGTTCACGGCGGAGGAAGCATGGCGCCTGCTGCATACGCACGATGCATCGATCTTCTGCCACACCTGGCTCGACGTGCTGCCCGATGTCCCCGGAGAAGAGGCGCTGATGGCGAAATGGACGCGCATCCTGGCGGTGCGCGCGATCGTGCTGAAGGAGCTCGAGAGCGTGCGCGCCGCGGGCGGGATCGGCTCGTCGCTGCAGGCCGAGGTCGTGGTGAGTGCAGCGGGCGAGGATTACGACGCGCTCGCGAGCCTGGGCGACGATCTGCGCTTCGTGTTCATCACCTCGGCGGCGAAGATCGAGCGCGGCGGCGAGCTCGCGGTGCGGGTTGCGCCCAGCGCCGCGCCCAAGTGCGAGCGCTGCTGGCACTATCGTGCGGACGTCGGCGATGATCCGGCGCATTCCGCGATCTGCGCACGCTGTCTTGCGAACCTCTTCGGCGCGGGCGAGCCGCGCGCCCACGCATGACGAGCGCCGCCGCTGCGGGAACCACCACCGGCGCGCGCTGGTATGCGTGGCTGCTGGTCAGCGTGGCCGTGATCGCGCTCGACCAGGCGAGCAAGGCCGCGATGCTCAAGGCGTTCTCGCCCGGGGAGTACAAGGCGATCACGTCGTTCTTCACCCTGGTGCTGTCGTTCAACACGGGCGCCGCATTCAGCTTTCTCGCGGGACAAGGCGGATGGCAGCGCTGGCTCTTCACCGCGATCGCGCTCGGCGCGACGCTGCTCATCGTAGGACTGCTAAGACGCGGACGCGATGCGTGGTATTGCGCCGGACTCGCCTTCATTCTCGGCGGTGCGCTCGGCAACCTGTGGGATCGCCTGCAGATGGGCGCGGTCGTCGATTTCCTGCTGTTTCACTGGCGCGGCTGGTTCTTTCCGGCGTTCAACGTCGCCGACAGCAGCATCACGGTCGGGGCCGCGCTGCTCATTCTCGACAGCTTTCGACATCGTCGTGCGCCGGTGACGGTCGCGCGCGACGACGCGACGCAACCCGGAGGATCCTGATGGACGTGCTGCTGGCCAATCCCCGCGGTTTTTGCGCCGGTGTCGATCGCGCCATCGCGATCGTCGAGCAGGCGCTCGCGCAGTTCGGCGCGCCGATCTACGTGCGCCACGAGGTGGTGCATAACAGGTTCGTGGTCGAGGACTTGAAGGGCAAGGGCGCGGTATTCGTCGACGAGCTCGACGAGGTGCCGGCGGGCGGCACCGTGGTCTTCTCCGCGCATGGCGTGTCGAAGGCCGTGCGCAGCGAAGCCGAGGCTCGCGGCCTGCGCGTGTTCGACGCGACCTGCCCGCTCGTGACCAAGGTGCACATGGAGGTGCGCAAGATGCACGACCATGGGCGCGAGATCGTGATGATCGGCCATGCCGGACACCCGGAGGTCGAAGGCACCATGGGCCAGGTGCACGGGCGTGTGCATCTCGTGCAATCGGTCGACGATGTCGCGCAGCTCGAGGTCGAGACGCCCGACAATCTCGCCTATGTCACGCAAACGACACTCTCGGTCGACGACGCCGCCGATATCGTCGCCGCGCTGAAGGCTCGCTTTCCCTCGATCACCGGTCCGCGCAAGGACGACATCTGCTACGCGACCCAGAACCGGCAGGATGCCGTCAAGGTGCTCGCCGGCGAGGTCGACGTGGTCATCGTGGTCGGCAGCCCCAACAGCTCGAACTCCAATCGCCTGCGCGAGGTGGCGGCGAATCGCGGCACGCCGGCCTACATGGTCGATCGCGCCGATCAATTGCAGCCGCAGTGGATCGCGCAAGCGCAACGCGTGGGGGTGACCGCTGGCGCGTCGGCGCCTGAGGTGCTGGTGCGCGAGGTGATCGAACGCCTGGGCGCGCTGGGCGCACGGCACGTGAGCGAGCTTTCCGGCGTGGTCGAGCGCGTCGCCTTTCCCCTACCGCGCGGTCTTGGCGCGGGCCGCCAGGTACAGGCAGACGAACGCGAGCACTGAGAGCGCCAGCGAAACGGCCGCAGCGCCCGCAGCGCGGCCGTGCTCGGAAGCTGCGCGCACCACCGCTTCGATGAAATAGGCAAGCACGACGAGTGCGGCGATCGTGTTCACGCGCGCGCCGCGCGCCAGCGCAACCCACAGCAGCGCAAGCGGGAGCGCCTTCAGCGCGAGCCAGGATCCGCCCGGGCGAAGCGGGGCGAGCCAGAGCTCCCACACGAGCTGCCACGACGCGAGTGCCGCGATCGACGCGTTCGCGAGTCGCTGCAGATGCTGTGCGGAGCCCGTTGGCGCGAGCCTAGCCGACCTGCATGAAGTCGTAGACCTCGAACCCGGCGCCTTGCTCGACCAGCGTGGTGAGCACGACGAACAGGCGCTTGCCCTTGTGCTGCAGCGTGATCGGCTGCTCGGCGCGGAACAGCCCAAGCGGCACGATGACCTGCGCACAGGCATCGGCCTTGCGCGAGGGCGGCAGCACCAGCGCGGGCAGGAGGCCGCTGTCGCCCGCGCCTTCCGGTGCGGCCTGCGCGAGCTCCGGCGCGTCCGACAGGAGCTCGCAGCCGAACTCGAGCGCGCTCGCCCGCAGCGTGTTGCGGAACCAGCGCACGATCGCGACGTGCAATGCTTCGCGGCCTTCGATGGCGATCGCCACCAGGTCGCCGATGCGTAGGGGAGTGGGGCGGCCGCTGGTCTGGCGCAGCGCGTAGCCTGCCGGCGTGTGATTGATGACTTCGCACGAGGTCATCTCCGGCATGAGGGTCGGCGCATCCTGGGCGCGCTGCGCCACGGCCGCCGCATATTGCGCGATATGTGCGAGACCCGTGCACGAGCTCACCGGCGCGCGTGACGGCACGCGGTTGAATTGACGCGCGGGCGGAATGGCCCATTGCCGGAGCAGGCGTCGCAGCAGCGCGCCATAGGATCGTCGCGAAGCGCTGTCGCGGGCGATGCCCACCGGGACATCGGCACCGGCATCGAGCGCACGCAGCTGCTCCTGGATCTCGAATGCGAGATCGTAGGTGAGGAGGTAGAGCTTCGGTCCGTCGATCGCGCCGCCCTTGCTCGCCGAGAATGGCGGGAAATCATGCCCCAGCGGAACGATGGCAACCGCCTTGGCCATGCGATGCACCGGCTGCACGTCGGTGAGCTTCGCGAGCTTCGCGTGCCTGCGGAGATAGCGGATCACGGTCGCGAGCTGACCGGGCGTCAGGCCGTAGGGATTCGCGAGCGCCAGCAGCAGCACCTCGAGATAGACGCGCTCGGGCGTGCGACCCTGCGCATCGGACACGCATTCGAGATGCAGCGAGCGTTCCCGCGCGAAAGCATAGATGGTATGCGCGTCGAGCCACGTCTTGGGCGGCACGGGCGCGTAGGCCACATAGCTGTGAGTGATGGTGCGCGCGGTGCTCTCGAGCGCTCGCTCGACCAGCATCGAGACCTGGCGCGAGCCGCCGATCACGAGGCGCCGCTCCGATTCCGTCGCCAGCAGACGCTTGTAGGCGACCGCGAGCTCGTGCGAAAGCGCGAGTGCAGCCTGGGCGCATTCCAGCGCTTCGCCCACCAGCGGATGCACGACATGCGCGAAACGCCGCTCGAGCAAAGGCCAAAGCTCGCGTGCAGCGCCCCAGTAGTGCTCCGCGAGCTCGAAGCGGCGGCCATCGCTCACCGCGATGCGATTGATATCCGCGAGGCTCTTGGTGATCGCCTGGGCCGCATCGACGGGACCCAGGCGGGCGAGACCCTCCAGCCAGTGCGCGACGCGCGCCGGACGCGTCTCGGGCGTGTGGGCGGGGTTTGCTTCGACCTGCGGCAGGCTCAACGTGAGCGACATCGACCCTGTCTCGATGACCTTTGGCTCGATTGTACGGGAGCGTTTGCGCGAGCATCGCATCGCAGCCGCCGGACGGTCCCGCGCCGGCGTGCGGAAACGCGCAAAAGCAACACTTGCGAGCGGCGGCGATCAGGTGTCGCGGCGCAGGAACGCCACGACCGGCGCGATCTCCTGGGCGTGCAGCAGCGCCGGGGCGTGGCCCACGCCTTCGAACTCGATCAACTGGGCGCGCGGACCGCGCTGCGTCATGGCCTTCGCGGTCTGTGCGGAGAGCAGGTCCGATTCCCGCCCGCGCAGCAGCAGGGTGGGGCAGCGAATCGCATCCCAGACCGGCCACAGGTCGGGCGGCGCGGGAGCGGCCCGAAACGGCACGGCCAGCGCCGGATCGTAGGTGAAGCCCCAGCGGCCGTCGCCGCGCTGGTGCACCGACGTACGCGCGAGGTGCGTCCACTGCTCGTCGGTGAGCTTGCCGAACGGTGCGGAGATCGTGCGCACGTAATGCTCGATCTCCTCGAACGTTGCGAACGTCGGGTCGCTGCCGACGTACTCGCCGATGCGCTGCAAGGCGGCAGGCTCGATCGCCGGGCCCACGTCGTTGACGACGAGGCGTCGCACCGGCGTGCCCGCTTGCGCCGCCATGACCATGCCCAGCAGACCGCCCATCGAGGTGCCGACCCAGTCGACGGCATCGACTCCGGCGCGCGCGATGAGCGCGGTCAGAGTAGTGAGGTAGGTCGGGAACCCGTAATCCATCGGATCGCGCAGCCATTCGCTGCGACCGCGTCCCGGCATGTCGACCGCGATCGTGCGATGCGTCGGCAGCAGCGCGCGCGCGAGCGCGTCGAAGTCCCGACCGTTGCGCGTCAACCCGTGAACGCAGAGCGCAACGCGCGCATTGGCCGGGTCACCCCATTCGTAATACGCGACGCGATGAAACCCGTGGGCGGAAAGGCTGGAGACATGGCACTCGCGCATGGCCGCATCGTAGCGCATCGCGCTCATCGGAACACCGTGAGGCCGCGATGCAGCACGTTCTCGAACCCTGGTGCGAGCAGCGGCAGCTCGAGCAGGAGCATCAGGAAACCCACCGAAAGCGTCACCGCGAATCCGACCGCGAGCAGGTTGAGCTGCGGCGAGGTGCGGGCGAGCATGCCCAGGGTGAGGTTGGTGAGGAGCATCGCTCCGATGATCGGCAGCGCGATCTGCAGCCCGAACGCGAAAAGATCCGCGCCGTTGCGCACCAGGCGCACGGCATCGAGCGCGCGCACGCCGTCGGTGGTGAGCGGAAAGGCGTGGAACGAGTCGACCACGCCCGCGATGAGCAGCAGGTGGCCGTTGATGGCGAGGAACACCAGCATCAGCGTGATCGACAAGAAGCTTCCCACGAGGGGCGCCTGCTCGGAGTTCTGCGGATCGATGAAGGCCGCGAACGAGAGGCCCATCTGCAGCCCGATGAGATCGCCGGCGAGCGTGACCGTGGCGAACGCAATCTGCATCGCAAGGCCCATGGCGATGCCGATCATCACCTGCTCGACGATCAGCAGCATGCCGTCCGCGCTGAACGGCGACACGAAGGGCATCGCCGGCAGGGTCGGGGCGACGATCGCGGTCACCAGCACGGCCAGCGCGATGCGCACCATCACCGGCACGCTCGAATGCGACAGCACCGGCGCGCTGGTGGCGA
>Ga0070741_10018989_pt1 | contig 11035 bp, 8 predicted proteins | sample Coa_R1_4_FD_66440 | JGI IMG/M metagenome (GOLD analysis project Ga0070741, IMG submission 66440) | Surface soil microbial communities from Centralia Pennsylvania, which are recovering from an underground coalmine fire - Coalmine... | ecosystem: Environmental > Terrestrial > Soil > Unclassified ...
GAAGAGGAACAGGCCGACCTGATCGTGCTGGGCAGTCGCGGGCTGGGCGGATTTCAGCGGTTCCTGCTCGGCAGCGTCTCGGATGGCGTCCTGCATCACGCCCACTGCCCCGTGCTGATCGTTCGGTGAACGGCGGGAGGGAGACCGGTATGGCAGAGACGATGAAACTGCTCATCGGCTACGACGGCTCGCCTTGTGGAGACGCCGCGCTGAGAGATCTACGGCGCGCGGGACTGCCCGCCGCAGCCGAGGCGCTGATCCTCTCGGTGGCGGATGTCTTTCTGCCCGTCGCGCCGTCCGTGAGCGCGCAGAGCGCCGAGGCAGTGGAGCGTGAGAGCGCGAAACAGGCGCACGGCGCGGCGCAGCAGGCGCTGGCGGAGGCGCGCGAGCGGGCGGAAACGGCACGGCAGACAGTCCAGTCTGCGTTTTCCGGCTGGAGCGTGCGCGCCGAAGCCCGGGCCGATTCGCCGGCCTGGGCCATCATCCTCCGGGCGGATAGGTGGAAGCCGGACCTGATCGTGGTCGGCTCGCACGGCCATTCGACTCTGGGGCGGCTCGTGTTCGGCAGCGTCTCGCATACGGTCGTGACGCAGGCGCGCGGCTCTGTGCGGGTGGCGCGAGGACAGGAGAAGCCGGACGACGCGCCCATCCGCCTTATCATCGGATGCGATGGCTCGACAGACGCCGACCTTGCGGTGCGGGCGGTCGCCAAACGCGCCTGGCCGTCCGGCACGGAAGCCCGCGTCCTCGCCGTGCGGGACTCCGCGCTGTGTACAGCAGTCGCCGCGCGCCTGACTCCGCGCCCTGCCGCAGACGAAGCGAGGGAAGCGGAAGCCGAGGAGGAAGACGAAGCGGCCATCGTGCAGAACATGGTCGAGGCGGCGGCGGAGCCTCTGCGCATGGCCGGGCTGTCGGTCGAAGCGGTCGTGCGGGAGGGGGATCCGAAGCAGGTTTTGATCGCCGAGGCGGAAGCGTGGGGAGCGGACTGCCTCTTTGTAGGCGCGCGGGGGCTGCGCGGGCTGGAGCGGCTTCTGCTCGGCAGCGTCTCGGCGGCGGTCGCGATGCGGGCGCACTGTTCGGTAGAGGTCGTGCGCGCGGCGGAGTAAGGCGCAAATGACGGCAGACGCAAGCGGGAGCGACTGGCATCAACGCGAGGCTGCGGAGGTCGCGCGACAGTTCGGCACGGACACCGCGCGCGGCCTGAGCGCGGAAGAGGCGGCACGCCGTCTGAAGCAGTACGGCCCCAATCGCCTTGTCGAGGGCGGCGTCAAAAGCCCCTGGCGCATCCTCTGGGAGCAACTGATGTCCGTGATGGTGATCGTGCTGATCGTGGCCGCCATCGTTTCGGTCGTCCTCCGCGACTATGCGGACGCGCTCGCTATCCTCGTCATCGTCGCGCTCAATGCGCTGATCGGTCTCCATCAGGAGTATCAGGCCGAGAAAGCGATGGCCGCCTTGCAGCGTCTCGCCGTGCCGCAGGTCAGAGTCCGGCGTGAAGGCCAGGCGCGGGAACTGCCCGCGCAGGAACTCGTGCCGGGGGATCTCCTCTTATTGGAAACGGGCAATCTGGTTCCGGCGGACGGGCGCGTGCTGGAGAGCGTCAATCTGCGGATACAGGAGGCCGTGCTGACCGGCGAATCGGAGCCGGTGGAGAAGACGCCGGAGACGCTGGCGGCGGGCGATCTGCCGCTCGGCGACCGGCGCAACATGCTCTATCGGGGGACGGTCGTCACCTATGGGCGCGGGACGGCGCTGGTGACGGAGACCGGGATGAACACCCGGCTGGGCAGCATCGCCGCCATGATCCAGCAGGTCGGGCAGGAGGCGACGCCGTTGCAGCGCCGCCTGAATCGTCTTGGCAAGCAGCTGGCGGGGGTGGCTCTGGGGCTGGTCGGCGTGGTCTTCGTCCTGGGGGTGGCGCGCGGAGAAGAGGCTCGCCTGATGTTCCTGACCGCCGTCAGCCTGGCCGTCGCTGCCATCCCGGAGGGACTGCCCGCCGTCGTGACCATCGCGCTGGCGCTGGGCGCGCAGCGGATGCTCAAGCGACACGCCCTCATCCGCAAGCTGCCTGCTGTGGAGACGCTCGGCTCGGTCACGGTGATCTGCGCGGACAAGACCGGAACGCTGACCGAGAACCGCATGACCGTCACGCTGCTGGATGTGGCCGGGCATCGGCTCGACCTGACAGAGGCTCTGGATCGGGAGACGCCTGTTCTCGCGCCTGCGGAAGAGGGGAGCGCGCTGACGCCGGAAGCGTGGGCGCTGGCTCTGCTGCTGGCAGGCGGCGCGCTGTGCAACGACGCGGTCCTCGACTCGCCGGAAGCTCCTTCCGGCACGCTGCGTGCGCTGGGCGATCCGACGGAGGGCGCGCTGGCCGTGGCGGCGGCCCGCCTGGGACTGTGGAAATCGGAACTGGAGCGCGCGCTGCCGCGCGTGGCCGAGGTTCCTTTCGACTCGGCGCGCAAGCGGATGACGACGGTCCACGACTGCCAGGCGGCGCGCGACTCCGCTCCCGCGCTGCTGGCCGAGGTGTTCGCCAGCCCGCTGTTGGCGCGATGTCGCTACATTGCCTTTACGAAGGGCGCGGTGGACGGCCTGCTCGACCTCACGCGCTCTATCTGGACGGGCGCGCAGGCGGAACCTCTGGACGCCGCCTGGCGCGGACGCATCGCCTCTGCGACCGAAGAGATGGCGCGGCGCGGGATGCGCGTGCTGGGCGTGGCGTTCCGGCCTCTGGAGGCGCTGCCGGACGGGGGCGAGCAGGACAGCGTGGAGTGCGACCTGTACTTTATCGGCATGGTCGGGATGCGCGATCCGGCCCGGCCCGAAGTCAAAGCGGCGGTGGAGCGATGCCGCACCGCCGGGATCCGCCCTATCATGATCACGGGCGACCATCCGGTGACGGCGCAGGCCATAGCGCGCGAACTGGGCCTCGCGTCGGACGGACGGTTTCTGACCGGGCAGGAACTCGACCGCCTTTCGGCGCAGGAGTTAGAAGCCATTGTCGAGGAGGTATCGGTCTATGCCCGTGTCGCGCCGGAACACAAGCTGCGCATCGTCACGGCGCTGCAAAATCGGGGGCATATCGTCGCGATGACCGGCGACGGGGTCAACGACGCGCCCGCGCTCAAGAAGGCGGACATCGGCGTGGCGATGGGCGTGACCGGCACGGACGTGGCGAAAGAGGCCGCCGATATGGTGCTTCAGGACGATAATTTCGCCACCATCGTCGCGGCGGTGGAGGAAGGGCGGGGCATCTACGACAACACGCGGCGGTTTATTCAGTACCTCATGACCTGCAACTCCGGCGAACTCTGGGCGATGCTGCTCGGCCCGTTTGTCGGAATGCCGCTCCCTCTGCTGCCCCTGCAGATCCTCTGGATGAACCTGGTGACGGACGGCCTTCCCGCGCTGGCGCTCGGCATGGAGCCGATCCGGGAAAGCACGATGCGCCGCCCTCCGTACCCGCCGGACGCGAACATCTTCAGCCGGGAGATGGTACGCGACATCGTCTGGGTCGGGCTGTTCATGGCCCTGGTGTCGCTCGGCGTCGGATACGGCTACTGGCGCGCGGGCCGGGAGGAGTGGCAGACGATGCTGTTCACCACGCTCACGCTGGCGCAGATGGGCAACGTCCTGGCGGTCCGCTCCCGGCACGACTCGCTCTTCCGCATCGGCCTGCTCACGAACAAGCCGCTGCTCGGCGCGGTCCTCCTGACTTTCGGATTGCAGATGGCGGTGGTCTACGTCCCCTGGCTGCAAGGCATCCTGAAGACGGAACCGCTCGCCCCGATGGATGTCGTGCTGAGCCTGGCGCTCAGCAGCCTGGTCTTCTGGGGGCTGGAGTTGGAGAAGTGGGCCTTTCGCCGCCGCGCCCATGCGCAGGGAAAGGCCGCCTCAGCAGCGAACTGAACCCTGCGCCCCATTCCTTTCGACGACGGAGCAAGACAGGAGCATGAGAGCCTTTACGGTGCGCTGGCGCGGCGCGCGGCATCAAGGATGAGGGCGCGGACTGCGCCTTTGAGAGAGACCTATGTCTCGCGGATATAAGAGGTTCACCCTCACCCCGACCCCTCTCCCTTTATCGCTCGTTCCTCGCTAGGGAGAGGGGAGACCATTTTGCAGGCGGTTACGTTCCGTTGTCATTCTGAGCGGAGCGAAGAATCTCAGAAAGACCCTTCGCTGCGCTCAGGGTGACAGAGAAAGCGCACAGGTCAGTGTCTCGCTCCCTTCTCCCTGGCAGGGAGAAGGGCCGGGGATGAGGGTGCAATCAGGAGGACAGGCATGGCCCGGAAGATCACCGCCGAAGACTTTCTGCGGATACGTCTGGTGAGCGATCCGCAGATCGCGCCGGACGGAACGAGCGCCGCGTGCGTCGTGCGTGCAATAGATGTGGAGAAGAATGTGTACCGGGCGGAGATATGGATGGCCGCGCTGGAAAAGTTCGAGCCGCGCCGCTTCACCGGAGGCGACTGGAGCGACAGCAGTCCGCGCTGGTCGCCGGACGGCCAGACGCTCGCCTTCTTCTCCGACCGCCGCGAGGACGCCGACATCGTGCCGGGACGCCCCGAACTCTGGACGGTTTCCGCTTCCGGCGGCGAACTAACGCGCATTCCCACGCCGCCCGGCCCGAAAGGGGCGCTGGCCTGGTCGCCGGACGGGCGACTGTTCGCCTACATCGGCAATCCCGACCTCGACGATGAGTGGCACACCAACAACGACCGCGCGTTCGTCCTGCCTGCCGAGGGCAGCGACACGGCTCGCGATCTGACCGGACACACCGATCTGGCCGTCGGCTATCTCACGCTCTCTGATGTCCACGACTCAGGCGCAGGCGACCTGCTGAAGTGGAGCGCCGACGGCACCGCCATCTACTTTCCGGTCAGCGCGTTCGGGAGTACGTTGCTCTATTGTGTGGAGGCTCAAGGCGGCACGCCGGTACAGATCGGCCCGCTCGGCGGCGAGGTAGGCGGTTTCGACATCACACCGGAGGGCCGCGCCGTTGTCACGTTCGGCGATTGGGCCAGGCCGCACGAACTCTTCGTGGCGCAAAAACCGGAACTGAATCCTCCGAATACGACGGAATGGCTTGCGCGCACGGGTTTCAATTTCGACTGGCAGAAGGAAGTCCTGCGGACGATGCCGGAACCGCTGGAGATTCCCAATGGCGAGGGCGGCACGGTGTATGGCTGGCTGCTCAAGCCGCCGGATTTCGATCCGGCGCAGCAGTACCCTCTCGTCGTCTACGTGCATGGCGGGCCGCACTTGCAGTACGGCAACGTGCTGTTCCACGAGCTGCAGTGGCTCGCGGCGGAGGGCTATGTCGTTCTCTATACCAACCCGCGCGGCAGCAAGGGCTACGGCGAGGCGCACACGAAGGCGATCAAGGGCGACTGGGGCGGGCCGGACTTCCGCGACATCCTGGTGGCGACGGACTACGCCACCGGCCTGGACTTTGTGAATGCCCATCGCATCGCCCTCATGGGCGGCTCCTATGGCGGCTACATGACCGCCTGGGCCATCGGCCATACCGACCGCTTCACCTGTGCCATCGCCGACCGCCTGGTGAACAATCTGCACAGCATGGCCGGAACGACCGACTTCACGTTTCAGCACAACTCCTACTTCAAAGGCAACGCCTGGGACGACCCTTCCGACCTCTGGCGCTGCTCCCCTCTCGCTTTCGCGGGCCGCATCACCACGCCCCTGCTGATTATCCATAGCGACGGCGACCTGCGCTGCCCCGTCGGGCAGGCGGAAGAACTCTTTGCGGCCCTGCGGCAGCAGCGCAAGACCGTCGAGTTCGTCCGCTACCCGGCGGAAACCTCCCACGGCCTCTCGCGTAACGGCCCGCCCGACCTGCGCTTCGACCGCCTGCACCGCAATCTGGAGTGGCTGAATCGCTGGCTCAAAGCCTGAGCGGAACCGGAACGGGCAGGGATGAACTTTCGCGCCGCCGATACGTCACTATGCTCGAATGCGACATTTCCTTCTGTCACAAGGAGTAGAAACCAATGCAAAAGGTACGAATTGGATGGGTATGCGCGGCGCTGGCGCTGATGATAACGCTGTCCGTCGCGCCGTTCGCGCAGGGCGCGCCGGGCCAGGGCGGCCCGGGCGGCGGAAGACGGTTCGGGCGTCAGGGCGGGCGCGGCATGATGCTGGCGCAGATTCCGGTCGCGGCGCTGGACGCCGAACTGAAACTCAGCGCGGATCAGAAGACGAAGATCACGGCGATCCATGACAAGTTCGAGGCCGATACGAAGGACCTGCGGCCTCAGCCCGGCACGCAGCCGGACCCCGCCAACTTCCAGAAGCTGCGGGAACTGAGCCAGCAGGCCAATCAGGAGATTCAGGCCGTCCTCACCGACCCACAGAAGGCCAAACTGCCTGCTGCCGTCCGCAACCTGATGATGCTCCGCACAGTGGGCATTCCTGTTCAGGTCTATGGCGATCTGAAGCTGACGGATGCGCAGAAGCAGCAGATTCAGACGATCGTTCGGGAGACCCAGGAGAAGATGCGTGCGCTGTCGCCGGACGAGCGGCGCGAGAAGGGCCGGGAACTGCGGCAGGAAGCGCAGTCGAAAGTCTCCGCCCTCCTGACCGATTCGCAAAAGACTGTCATCGCGAACTATGAGAAGGCGCACCCGCGTGGGCGCGGCGGTCGGCGCGGCGGCCCGAATAACGATAACGCTCTCTAAACCATCTCAAGTGTCTGCCTTTTCAGGCGTGGAGCTATCGGCTCCACGCCTTTTTGTTTTTACCTCCATCCCATCTCCCTGCCACTCACGCCGACGATAAAGCCTGTGGGCGCTGGAGAGAGAGCAAGAATGCAAGCGTGTGCTGTTGCATTGCTCTGTTCTTTGTGCTTCTGTGCCTTTCCGTCGCCTGAGCGCAGCGAAGGGTCTCAAGAGCAGCCTCGTTGCGCTCAGGGTTTTCCACCGATTTTGCACAAATGCTTCCGGCTCCTGTTAGATTCCCCGCACTCCCCCCGTTTACTCTATGAAAGTTGCTTCACTGGGCTGCCGGGCAGCGAGACGCGCCCTCCCGGCAGCAAGCGGGTGGGAATGTTCCCACAGGCGCTTGAGATAGAGAGGCACCAGATACAACACGGTTTGCTTCCCGTCCGTCCCAATGTGGCGGACAAAACAACACACAACCAACAGAAAGGAAAATCCGATGAAAAAGATCATGACCCTGTGCGGGTTGCTGCTTCTGGGCGGGGCGTTCACCTGCCTATCGCTCAATACGGCCCATGCCGATACGGTGTACGGCCCGTTTCATCTGACCGGTGAGATGGTCGCGCCGTATGGCATCCACGAGTACACCTTCTCCTGCTGGGGTAACGAGATCACTGGCGTGCTGGCCGATGCCAACGGCGACGTGGATATTCACGTCTACGACAGCGCTGGAAACCTGGTCGCCTCCAATGACGGGCTGGACTGGATGCCGTTCTGCCAGTGGATACCGCCGTACCGGCAGGTCTATACCCTCCAGGTAATCAACCGGGAGAACTATCCGGTGCAGTTCGATCTCGATACGAACTGATCGGCGGAACTCAGGGCAAAAGCGGGCGTCGTTCTGCGCACAGGAACGACGCCCGCTTTGTGCTATAATTCCCCGTACCTGTTCCTCCAGGGGTAAGCCTCGCCCCTCTCCAGAACAGGAAAGAACCAGAGAAAGAGCCAAGGAAGGTCACGACGATAGCAAGCGACATGAATGGAGGATTTCCTTATCGCCTGGCAGCCATAGACCTGGACGACACGCTGCTCGGCCCGGATAAGCAGGTCAGCGCCGCCAACCTGGACGCGCTGCGGGCATTGCAGGCGCGCGGCGTGCGGATCGTGCTGGCGTCGGGCCGGCGCTACGAGAATATGCTGCCTTTACATCGGCAGCTGGGCCTGGAGACGCCCATCGTCGCCTGCCAGGGCGCGCTTGTCCGGGACGTGGTGACAGGCGAGACGCTGCATCAGCGCTGCGTTCCGGCGGAGTTGGCAGAGGAGGTCATCGCGGAGGGCGCGGCGCACGGCGTGGCGGTGGGCTACCATCATGCGGAGTGCGTCTATGTGTGCAAACGCAACGCGCTGACGGAGGGCTACTGGCGGCGCTTACGCTGCGAACTGCGGCAGATAGAAGATTTTGCGCAGTTGGCCGGAGACATGCCGCTCAAGCTGGTCTGGCTGGATGAACCGGAGCGAACGACCGCGCGCTTCCCGCAGGTCACGGCGCGTTTCGGAGGTCGGCTGGAGACCTATATCACCGATCCCGACCTGACGGAGTTCGTCGCGCCTAATATCAGCAAGGCGGTGGGCGTGGCGGCGGTCGCGGCGCGCTACGGCATCGCGCGGGCGCAGGTCATGACCTTCGGAGATGGCGATAACGATACGCCGATGCTCGCCTGGGCGGGCCTGGGCGTGGCGATGAGCGATGCCAAGCCAGGGGCGAAAGCCGCCGCCGGACTGGTCTCCCCGCCCGGCGACCCGGCGACCAGTTTCGCCCGCGCGGTCGCCCTTATCCTCGAACGGGCTGGCTAAAGAGATACTGCCCAAAGAAAGCGGCTTCGCGATTTTTTGCGAAGCCGTTCGTGTTTATTGAGGTGCGCCGGAGGCCGGTGCGCCGCCACCGGCAGGGGGGCGTCCATAGGCCGGGCCGCCTCCGCCGCTCGGGGGAGGAGCCATCGTTTTGCCCGGCTCCTGCGGGAAGCCGGGCGGGTCTTCCGGCAGATGCATAAAGGCGGGTTTGCCAACGGAACGCCGCTTGCGTTCCGCATCCTGTTCCAACTGGGTGCGCTTGGCGGGGTCCATTTTCTGATATTCTTCGGATATGGAGAAGTCCGGATTGCCGCGCAGTGAGCGGAACCCCATAAAGACCGCCAGGCCCACCAGCAGAACCACGACGATCACCATCACCGTCACTTTTTTCTGGTCGTTCACCTATCCCTCCCTGTCGCGTGGAGCCGACACCGACCGGTCGTTCGTGCGGCCAGCCGCATGAGAAAGCGGAAGGCGGAGGGCTGTCGCAACGACGTCAGCCTTCTGCCTTCCGCCAGGCGGTCGGAGCAGAGCGTCTTAAGGCGAGGTTACGCGCCAGTTGCGCCCTTTGGATTCACGCACGAACTTGGCATGACCGTCGTAGAACGAAGCGTTGTTGCCGCCCGTATGCCGCTCCTTGAGCGCGACCGCGATGCCGACGCTGCCCCAGTCGCAGCCGGGGACGTTGTAGAAGTTCTTCCAGCTCAAGCCCTGTTCGGGATCGGGAACCGGGCTGCCACCCCAGGCCGCGCTATCCGCGTTCGTATAGCCGATATGGGCGTCCTGCCAGGTGTAGGTCGGCACATCATGGATGCCCAGCGCCTCGGTAACGAAGATGACTTCGGCGGGAGAAGTGACTTTCGCATCGGTGACGCCTTCGCCCATGTAGCCGATAGTCCAGTCCGACCATCCCGTTTCGTTCATCAGGTAGGCAGCAGCGATGCCGCCCTCCAGACCGAGGCTCGGGTCGGGCTTGCTGATGTAGGTGCGCGAGGACATGCTGGGGCAGCGGAACAGGTCTCTGTTCTTGATGTAGGGCGTGATGACGGCAGCGAACGTGTGATCCCAGTCCCATTTGCTTATCCCTGCCCAGGGCCACTCGTTGGTGTTCTGTTCGTCATAGTCCTGCCGGTACATGATTAGCGCCAGCCCGACCTGTTTGAGATTGGAGAGGCAGGAGGTCGCGCGCGCTTTCTCGCGCGCCTGGGCGAAGACGGGGAACAGAATGGCTGCGAGGATCGCGATGATAGCAATAACGACGAGCAGTTCGATCAGGGTAAAACCCCGCTTTTCGGAGCAATGCTTCATTGTTGCTCTATTTTCCTTTCATGAGTATATACCGCAGAACAGTCCGGGAAGCGCCTATTCCGCGCTTCGCTCCGGCTGTTAGGGTCAGAGGGACGCTCGCGGCGTTTTGCAGGGCCGCCAGGCTTCATTCGCCCGACAGAACAGAAAGCCACAATAGGCACTATAACAAAAAACGTCCGGTTTGTCAACGGGTTTTTTGGCCTGACCGACCGTTTGGCGCTGCCTTTCCAGTCTCTCATCGGGCGCGGGCAGGAACCGACCGCTTCTCTCGCGAAATCTCCTTCCATGAACCGTTCCGACGCCAAGACCGGCAATCCTCCCGCCCCCCGCCTGCGCCTTGTCCTGGCGGCCCTGCTGCTTGCTGGGAGCCTGACCTTTCTCGGCTATCGCGCCTACTTCCTGCCGCCCGCGCCGGAACGCCTGCGTCTGGACGACGCGATCCCGGTTCCGCCCCCGCCGCCTTTCGAGAGGGACGACCTGACCGCCGTGCGTCAGCGCCTGGAGAGCCTGGAACCTCTGCGGACTGCCGCGCGCTCTCGCGCGAACGAGGCGCAGGCGCAGCGAGATTTCGGCCTGGCGGCGATACAGGCGGGAGACCTGCTCTCGGCGCGTGAGGGACTGCGCGCGGCGATCCGGCTGAATCCGCAGACCGAGCCGACCGTCTACAAGGCGCTGGGTCTCTGCGAGATACAGCTCGGCCTGTTTGCCGAGGCCGCGCAGACTTTTGAGACCCTGATTTCCCACGCGCCGGAATATGCCGCCGGGTATGTCGGGCTGCGCCGCGCTCAAAGCCTCCAGGATCAGCACGCAGCAGCCGCCCGCACGCTGGAACGCGGGCTTCAGGCCGTGCCGGTCCGGGATGTCTCCGGGCGTCTGGCGATGGTGGGCGAACTGGAGCAGCGCGGCGATCTGCTGCGCGCCCTTGCGGAAGCGAAGACGGTACAGGCCCAGGCTCCGACAAACCCCGATGCGGCGCTGATGGTGGCGCATCTGCTGTTCCGGCTGGGGCGTCTGCCGGAGGCGCGCGCGCTGCTGGAAAAACTGCTGGCGGCGGACAACAGCGATTACGCGGCCCACGACGCTCTCGGTTCCGTGCTGGCGAGTCCCTTGCAGCCAAAGCGCGACCTGGCGCTGGCGGAGCATCATTTCCTACAGGCGCTGCACTTTTCCCAGAAAGACACCGAAAGCTGCCAGCG
>Ga0070741_10018990_pt1 | contig 11035 bp, 7 predicted proteins | sample Coa_R1_4_FD_66440 | JGI IMG/M metagenome (GOLD analysis project Ga0070741, IMG submission 66440) | Surface soil microbial communities from Centralia Pennsylvania, which are recovering from an underground coalmine fire - Coalmine... | ecosystem: Environmental > Terrestrial > Soil > Unclassified ...
TGTCGCACGAGCTCCGGACGCCCCTCAACGTCATCACGGGCTACACCGACATGCTGGCCGAGGGCGCGCTCGGGCCGCTCACCTCGGCGCAGCGCGACACGCTCGCGCGCGTCCAGCGAAGCGCGCTCGACCTCCTCGAGCTCATCGGCGCGACGCTCGACCTCGGGCGCCTCGAGGCGGGGCGCGATCCGGTCCAGCGCGACGTCGTCGACGTGGGCACCCTCTTCGCGCAGCTCGGGCGCGAGCTCGAGGCGCTGGTCGGCCCGGACGTGCGCCTCCGGTGGCACGACGCGCTCGACGGCGCCGCGATCGAGACCGACCGCGTGAAGCTGAAGACGATCCTCAAGAACCTGGTCGGGAATGCCCTCAAGTTCACGCCGGCGGGGACGGTCGACGTCGCCGCGACGTGGGCCGCCGAGACGCTCGCCGTCGAGGTGCGGGACACCGGCGTCGGCATTGCGCCGGAGAACGTCGCGGTGATCTTCGAGATGTTCCGCCAGGCCGACGGGTCGACGACGCGCCGCTTCGGGGGCGTCGGGCTCGGGCTCCACATCGTGCGCCGGCTGGTCGATTTGCTCGGCGGCACGATCGCGGTCGCGAGCACGCCTGGCGCCGGGTCGACGTTCACGCTGACCGTGCCCGCTCCGCGCGTCGCCTTCCGCGCGACCGGTACGTAGACGGCGCACAGTTTCGGCCGCCGGCCGCCACGCGCGCGACGGCTCCGCCGCCGCTCCAGCACGGCGGGCCGCATGCGGTCGCGAGCCGGCGCCCGACGCACCGCAGGAACGCGGCGCTCGCCCTACGGGGCACATCGCTTGCTCGTCCGTCGACGGCGGCGCGCGACGCGCGCCGCGACACGAGGAGGACGCGGATGCGGGTGCTCTGGCGGATGGCGCAGGTCGGTGTAGCGGTGGCGGCTCTCGTGGCCGCGCCGGCGGCGCGCGCCCAGATCAAGGGCTCGTTCGACGGCGCGCTCGACGACGCGCAGCGCGGCGTGCCGCTGACGGCGGCCGCGGCGCTGTCGCAGGTCGGGAAGGTCGTGAGCGGCACGATGGTCTTCGCCGGCGACCCCGCGGCCTACGGGGGTGCCTTCCTCGTGCACGGCAAGGCGACGAAGAAGCGGGTCAAGCTGTCCGGCGTCTACAACTCGTTCACGTTGAAATGGACCGCCAAGATCGCACCCGGGACGCTCACCGGCCGCGCGAAGCTGAAGGCCCCCGGGACGAAGATCGCGGGGATCCTCGCGTTGACGGAGAACGTCTCCACCGCCGACGGCTCGGCCTGCGACGGCGTGTACGACGGCAATACGACGCTGTTCCACGACCAGGTGCTCGGCGACGCGCTCACGAGCTGTCGCGCGTGCCACGTCGCCGGCGGCCAGGCCGACGCCGCTCGTTTCCGCATCGACGTCGCCGACGAGCGCGCGTCGGCGCGCTCGATCGCGCTGCTCGTCGATGCCGCGAATCCCGACGCCTCGCGCATCCTCGAGAAGCCGACGGGCGTGCTGCCGCACGGCGGCGGCATCCAGCTGATGCCCGGAAGCCCGCAGCTCGACGAGCTCACGCAGTGGGTCCGGCTCGTCGCCGCGGCCCACTGCAGCTGACGCCGGACGAACGCGCATGATCGCGCACGCGACGGCCCTGCTCCTCGGTGCGGTCGCGGCGCGCGCGCTTCCCGCAGCGACGCCGGCGAGCCTCGCCGGCACGTGGCAGGGTACCGTGACGACGGCACACGCGCGCGCGCACGGCACCGCGTCGGGAACGCTCGTTCAAGCGGACGCGAGCGTCACGGGCACGATCGACGTCGAGCTCGCGAGCGGCGCGGCGTCGTTCGCCGTCGCGGGCGTCGTGCGCGGGGCACGCGTGCGGCTCCGCGGGAGCGCCAGCGGCGCCCGTATCGCGTGGCGGGCGCGCTGGGACGACGCCACGGAGGCGTGGCGCGGACGCGTCGTCGTCCGCGGCGGTCGCCGGACGGCGCGCGGGCTTCTCGTCCTCGCGCATCCGGGCGCCGCGGTCGGCGTCCGGTGCGGGGACGCGTACTTCGCGAGCGACGTGATGCCGCGCGTGATGGACCGGCTCTGCATCCACTGCCACGTGCCGGGCGGCGTCGCGGCCGGCGCGGCGTTCCGCGTCACGCCGGGAGACGCGACGGCGACGGCGACCAGCGCGCTCGGACAGGTGGACCGCGCCGATCCGTCGGATTCGCGGATCATCGAGAAGCCCCTCGCCGGCGTCGCGCACGGCGGCGGACGTCAGATCCAGCCGGGTAGCCCCGAGGAGCAGGTGCTTCTCGCGTGGATCGTGCTCGCGACGGCCCCCGGATGCGATCCCGGCGGCAGCGATCCGCCGGCCCCCCCGCCCGACGACGGCGCCGGGCTCTACGCGGCGAGCTGCGCCTCGTGCCACGGCCCCGACGCGACCGGCACGGGCGGCCGACCCGCGATCCGTTGCACCCGCGACATCACCGACGCCGTCCGGAACGGTCGCACCGGCGGCGCCGCGGGCGACATGCCGGCGTTTCCTGCGCTGTCCGACGCGGACGTGGCGAAGATCCAGAGCTTCCTCGACGGCCTCTGCCCCGCGACCGGCCCCGACCTCTTCGCCGGCAACTGCGCGATCTGCCACGGCGACGACGCGACCGGGACTCCGACGGCGCCGGGCGTGCGCTGCGCGACGCGCACCGCCGACGCGGTCCGTACCGGACGCGGCGCCGCAATGCCCGCGTTCCCCGCCCTGACCGACGCCGACGTCGCGCTCGTCGAGGCCTGGCTCGCGGACGTCTGCACCCGGGCCGGCCGCCCGGGCGCCGAGCTCTTCGCCGGCAACTGCGCGACCTGCCACGGCGCGACGGGCGGCGGCGGGCGGAACGCGCTCGGCGTCCGCGGGCCGGACGTCCGCTGCAGCGGCGCGGGCGACGTCGGCGAGGTGATCCGCCGGGGGACCGACCGCATGCCCGCATTCCCGGCGCTCGACGCGCACGACGCGGCCGCGATCGCCGGCTGGCTCTCGCCGGCCGGCTGCGTCGGCGGAGATTGACCTCCTCGGGGCCTTCCACCAAAGTCCACCGCCTCGATGGCGGCCCCGAGTCTCCGGAAGATCCTCGTCGCGAACCGCGGCGAGATCGCGGCGCGCGTGATCCGTACGTGCCGCGCGATGGGGATCGCGACGGTCGCGATCTACGCCGACCCCGACCGCGACGCGCCGTTCGTCCGCGCCGCCGACGAGGCCGTCCACATCGGTCCGCCGCTCGCCGCCGGCTCGTTCCTCGCGATCGAGAAGCTGGTCGACGTCGCGCGCCGCGCCGGCGCCGACGGCGTCCACCCCGGCTACGGCTTCCTCTCCGAGAACGCGGACTTCGCGGAGGCATGCGCGCGCGCCGGCATCACCTTCATCGGCCCGCCGCCCGAGGCGATCCGGCGCATGGGAAGCAAGATCGAGGCGAAGCGCATCATGGCCGCGGCCAGCGTGCCCGTCGTGCCGGGCTTCGACGTCGGCGGCCTGTCCGACCGCGACGTCGCGACGAAGGTCCGCGCGCTCGGGCTCCCGATCCTCGTCAAGGCGTCGGCCGGCGGGGGCGGCAAGGGGATGCGGATCGTCGACGACCTCGGGCGCCTTCCCGACGCGCTCCAGGCCGCGCGCCGGGAGGCGCAGAACGCGTTCGGAGACGACACGCTCCTCGTCGAGCGCTACGTCGACGCGCCCCGCCACGTCGAGATCCAGATCTTCGGCGACGCGCACGGGAACCTGATCCACTGCTTCGAGCGCGAGTGCTCGATCCAGCGGCGCTACCAGAAGATCGTCGAGGAGGCGCCGTCGCCCGCGGTCGATCCGGCGCTCCGTGCGCGCATGGGCGCAGCGGCCGTCGCCGCCGGCCGGGCGATCGGGTACCGGAACGCGGGAACGGTCGAGTTCGTGCTCGATCGGAACGGCGACTTCTACTTCCTCGAGGTGAACACGCGCCTCCAGGTGGAGCATCCCGTGACCGAGGAGGTGACGGGGCTCGACCTCGTGCGCCTGCAGATCCTGGTCGCGGAGGGCGCGCCGCTGCCGGTCGCGCAGGACGATCTCGCGCTCCGCGGCCACGCGATCGAATGCCGCATCTACGCCGAGGACCCGCGGAACGACTTCCTCCCCTCGACGGGCACGCTCGCCTGCTGGGACGCGCCGGCGCTTCCCGGCATCCGCTGGGAGAGCGGCGTCGAGACGGGTTCGTCGGTGACGATCCACTACGACCCGATGCTCGCGAAGGTGATCGCGCACGCGCCGACGCGGACCGAGGCCGCGCACCGGCTCGCGCGCGCGCTCGCGTCGACGCGCATCCACGGCGTCGCGACGAACGTGCCGCTCCTCCTCGACGTGCTCCGCCACCCGGCGTTCCTCGCGGGCGAGCTCGACACCCACTTCATCCAGCGCCACGCGCTGCTCGACGGGCCGCCGTCGGCCGGCGCGCTCGAGGTCGACCGCGCGCACGCCGTCGCCGCGGCGCTCTGGCTCCAGGCCCGCCGGCGCGTCCGGGCGCCCGTCCTGGCCTCGATCCCCTCCGGATGGCGGAACGTCCCGAGCGAGCTGCAGGAGGTCGCGTTCCGGAGCGGCGAGCGGGAGATCCCGGTCGGCTACCGGATGAACCGCGCCGGCGACGTCGAGCTCGCGATCGACGGGACGCCGGCACGTGCGACAATCGTCGCGGCGACGGACGACGCCGTCGCCGTCGCGCTCGACGGCGTCCAGCGGACGTACCGCATCGTCGAGTCCGGGGACGTCGTCTACGTCCACAGCGCGCTCGGGAGCTCGACCCTCGCCGAGGTGCCGCGCTTCCCGCCGCCCGCGCGCGACGAGGTCCGCGGCGGCTGCAAGGCCCCGATGCCCGGGAAGGTGCTCCACGTCCGCGTCGCGCCCGGCGCGACGGTCCGCAAGGGCGACGTGCTCCTCGTCCTGGAGGCGATGAAGATGGAGCACGAGGTCGTCGCGCCGCACGACGGCACCGTCCGCGCCGTCGCCGCGGAGCCCGGGCGGCAGGTCGAGGCGGGCGAGGTGCTCGTCGTACTCGAGGAGGCGTCGTAATGAGCGAAGCGGTGCTGCACGAGCGGCGCGGCCCGGCCGCGTGGATCACGTTGAACCAGCCCGAGCGCCGGAACGCGCTCGGCGACGAGCTCGTGCGCGGGCTCCTCGCCGCGCTCGACTCCGCGATCGGCGATCCGGCCGTCCGCGCGATCGTGCTGACCGGCGCTGGCGCGGCGTTCTGCGCGGGCGCCGATCTCAAAGCGGGCGGCAGCGGCGCGACCCATCAGGTCGAGGAGAACCCGTTCGTCGCGGTGCTGCGGACGATCTGGCACTCGCCGAAGCCCGTGATCGGCCGCGTCAACGGCCACGCGTTCGGCGGCGTGGGGCTCGTCGCCGCGTGCGATCTGACCGTCGCGAGCGACGCGGCGACGTTCGCCTTCAGCGAGGTCCGCGTCGGCGTCGTCCCCGCGATGATCTCCGTCGTGTGCGTGCCGAAGCTCGGGCTCCAGAACGCGATGTGGCTCTTCCTGACGGGGGAGCGCTTCTCCGCGGCGCGCGCCGTCGAGATCGGGCTCCTCCACCGCGCCGTTCCGGCAGCGAGCCTCGACGCGGCCGTGGACGAGATCGTCGGGCTCCTCCGCCTCGGCGGCCCGCACGCCCTCGGCGAAGCGAAGAAGCTCGTGCGCAACGTCCCGACGCTGTCGTTCGAGGAGGGTCTCCGCTGGACCGCGGCGAAGAGCGCCGAGCTCTTCTCGTCGGCGGAGGCCGCGGAAGGCATGCAAGCGTTCGTCGAGAAGCGAAAGCCGCGCTGGGCGCTCGAATAGTTTGCGCGGGCGCGCTCGGGAAAGGTAGGGTCGCGGCGTGGGCGACTCCGTGCTTCGCATCGCGAATTGCAGCGGCTTCTACGGCGACCGCCTGAGCGCCGCGCGCGAGATGGTCGAGGGCGGCCCGATCGACGTCCTGACCGGCGACTACCTCGCCGAGCTGACGCTCATGATCCTGTTCAAGGACCGCATGAAGAGCCCGGGCGCCGGCTACGCCAAGACGTTCCTCCGCCAGCTGGAAGAGGTGCTCGGGACGTGCATCGAGCGCGGGATCAAGATCGTCGTCAACGCCGGCGGCTTGAACCCGGCGGGGCTCGCCGCGGAGACGACCCGCCTCGCGCAGAAGCTCGGCATCGCCGCCCGCGTCGCGCACGTCGAGGGCGACGACGTCCTCGCGGACCTCCCGGCGCTCCAGGCCGACAGCATCGAGCTCCGCCACCTGGACAAGGGCATCCCCCTCGCGTCGCTCCGCGAGCAGGTGGTGACGGCGAACGCGTACCTCGGCGCGTGGGGCATCGTCGAAGCGCTCCGGCGCGGCGCCGACGTGGTGATCTGCCCGCGCGTCACCGACGCCGCGCTGGCCCTCGGCCCCGCGGCCTGGAAGTTCGGCTGGGCCCGCGACGACTGGGACGCGCTCGCCGGCGGCATCGTCGCGGGGCACGTCATCGAGTGCGGCGCGCAGTGCACCGGCGGCAACTACTCGTTCTTCCGCGACGTGCCCGACATCGCGCGCATCGGGTTCCCGATCGCCGAGATGCACGCGGACGGAAGCTTCGTCGTGACGAAGCATCCCGGAACGGGCGGCCTCGTATCGGTCGGCACCGTCACCGCGCAGCTCCTCTACGAGATCCAGGGGCCGCGCTACCTGAATCCCGACGCGACCGCCCGCTTCGATTCGATCCGCGTGGAGCAGGAGGGCCCCGACCGCGTCCGCGTCTCCGGCGTGAAGGGCGAGCCGCCGCCGCCGTCGACGAAGGTCTGCATCAACTACCTCGGCGGCTACAAGAACTCGGTGACGTTCGTCCTCGCCGGGCTCGACGTCGAGGCGAAGGCCCGCCTCGCCGAGAACACGTTCTGGAGCCTGCTCGGCGGGCGCGAGCGCTTCGCGGAGACGAAGGTCCGCCTCGTGCAGTCGGAGCGCGTCGATCCGCACACCAACGAGGACGCCTTCGCGTATCTCCACGTGACCGCGAAGGACCCCGACGCCACGCGCGTCGGGCGCGCGTTCACGAACAAGGCCGTCGAGATGGCGCTCGCCAGCTATCCCGGCTTCTTCGTGACGGCGCCGCCGGGCGACGCGACCCCGTACGGCGTCTACTGGCCCGCGCTCGTCCCATCGGAGCGCATCGACCATCGCGTCGTGGTCGACGGCGCGACGATCCGGATCCCGCCGGTCGTCGCGCCCGAGCGTCCCGCGAGCGTCGCGCCCCCGATGCTTCCCCCACCGCCCGGGGGTCCGACCGAGCGGCTGGCGCTCGGGACGATCTGCGGTGCGCGCTCGGGCGACAAGGGCGGCAACGCGAACGTCGGCCTCTGGGTGACGAACGCGGCCGCGTACGCGTGGCTCGCGTCGTACCTCACGGTCGAGCGGTTTCGCGCGCTCGTCCCCGAGGCGGCGAGCCTCGGGGTCGAGCGCCACGCGCTGCCGAACCTGCTCGCCCTGAACTTCATCGTGCAGGGTCTGCTCGGCGACGGGGTCGCCGCGTCGACCCGCAGCGACCCGCAGGCGAAGAGCCTCGGCGAGTACGTGCGCGCGAAGGTCGTCGACATCCCGCGGGCGCTCCTCGCGCAGTGAGCGCCGCGCGCGGCGCCGCTATTGGTACACGCGGCGCTTGTTGTGCCTCTTCGCGTGGATGTCGTGGCTCAAACGCTTCTGGTCGTGCTTGATGTCCTTCCGCTCGCGCTTGGTGATCTTGCCGTCGGCGGCGGCGTTCTCACGCTCCTGCTCGATGATCCGCTGCTGATCGTCGAGGCGCTGCTGCTCCTTCGGCGTGAGCGAGCCGTTGTTGACGCCGTTGTCGATCCGCTTCTCCTCGCGGTTCTCCCGCTTCTGGATCGTCTCGGCGAAGCCGGGCATGGTCCCGGCGACCAGCAGTGTCCCGACCGCGATGGCGACGAGCTTCTTCATGGGTACGCCTCCTCGCCCCGGACGCTAGCAACATGCGCGGGCCTCTCCAAGCCCCGCGCTAGCGCCCGGCTCCGAGGAGCCGCGCAGCGCGGAGCCGGTCGACGGTTCCCGCCGCGACGAGCGAATCGCCGGCGGCGAGCGGCCGGTCCGGATCGGGGACCTCGTACCCGCGCGTCGTATCGGCATCCGGCGCGTGGACGGCGATCACGCTGACGCCGTACTTCGCCCGGCAGTCGAGCTCGCGGAGCGTCCTCCCGACCCATCCGGGCGGCACGCCGGTCGCGACCACCCGGTAGCCGCCCGCGAGCCCGGGCTCGAGGGTGCCGATCCATCCCTGCATCGGCGCCGTGCCGAGAATCGCGACCGTCCGGTTGTACGCGGCGATCAGGTCCGCGCGCGACAGCATGCCGAGGAGCCGGCGCGGATCGGCGGCGTCGACGACCGGGACGTCGTCGAGGCCTTCCGCCTCGATCAGCCGGAAGGCTTCGCCGAGGCCGGTCGCCGGCGTGAGCGTCGCCACGTGCGGATCGCAGAGATCGGCGGCGACGATCAGCGGCCCCACGTCCCCGTCGAGCAGGATGCCGCGGAGGGCCGCGAACGCGAGCACGCCGACGAGCCGGCCGGCGTCGTCGACCACCGGGAACGTGGTCGTGCCGTGGCTCTCGGCGATGCGGCGGAGGATCTCGGGGAGCGGCGCGCGGTCGGGGATCGCATCCACCTGCTTGCGGTAGACGGAATCGACGGGGATCCGGTCGAGCACCTGCCGGTCGTTGGGCGGATGGAGGCTCTTTCCCTCCGCCGTGAGCCCGAGGGTGTCGATCGAGTCCGGCTCGAGCGCGTGCGCGACGACGAGGGCGACGATCGTCGTCAGCAGCGCCGGCACCGTGATCGTGTAGTCCTGCGTCATCTCGAACAGCAGGAAGATCGCCGTGAGCGGCGCGTGCGTCGTCGCCGCGAGGAAGGCGCCGAGCCCGACGATCGCGTACGAGCCGCGTGGCCCGGTGAGCCCGGGAAGGACGAGGGCCGACAGCGCCCGGAACGATCCGCCCGACATCGCGCCGATGAAGAAGATCGGACCGAACACGCCCCCCGGCGCGCCGCAGCCGAGGGAGACGCTGCTCGTCACGATCTTCGCGACGGCGAGCGGCGCCATCGTCGTCCACGGGAGACGCCCGGCGAGCGCCTCGTTCACGATCGGGTAGCCGTCGGCGAGGTTCCCGGGCAGGAAGACGTCGACGAGCCCGACGAGCGCAAGCCCGGCGAGCAGGACGAGCGCGCGGGGCCAGACGAGCCGCTGCAGCCGTCGGGCGATGACGTGGAAGAGGCGGGTGTAGCCGACCGCGAGCACGCCGAGGACGAGGCCGAGCGCAGCATAGGTGAAGCATTCCCAGTAGCTCCGCAGCTCGAACGCCGTCACGTGGAAGACCGACTCGTACCCGAGGAGGCCGCGGGAGACGGCGACGGCGGTGACGGTCGCGATGACGATCAGGCTCAGGTCGGGGAGCTGCAGCTCACCGAGCAGGACGATCTCCTGCGCGAACATGAGCGCGCCGAGCGGCGCGTTGAACGTCGTCGCGATGCCGGCGGCGGCGCCGCACGCGATCAACACCTTCTGCTGCTCGGTCGACAGCCGGGAGAGCCGTGCGACGGCGCTGCCGATCGCGCCCCCGATCTGCGCGATCGGCCCCTCCCGGCCGACCGCCGCCCCGGCGCCGAGCGAAACCGCCGATCCGAGCGTCTTGACGATCATCCAGCGTCGCTTCACCCGCGCGCCCTGCAGGTGAAGCATCTCGAGGAACCGCGGGAAGCCGTAGCCCAGCACCTCGCCGGGAAAGATGCGGTCGAGGACGAGCAGGACGACGCCGCCCGCGACGAGGGCGAGCGGGATCCCCGGGCGGCCGAGCGCCGTCGGGATCATCCCGAGCAGGAGCGTCGCGCCGCGGATCGCGGTCCGGAAGACGACGTTCCCGGCCGCGCCGAGGAGCCCGGTCGCGACCGCGAGGACGAGCAGCCAGACGTACCTGCCCTCGCCCGGAAGCGCCCGCAGGCGCGTGATCACGCGGTGTTCCGCCGGCCGGGCGCCCTAGCTCGCCGTGAGCCCGAGGATGCGGTCGTACCGCTTGATGCGCGACGCGTCGCCGCTCGCGATGCGCCTGGCGTTGATCTCGACCGCCGGCATGTGCCGGTGGATGAAGCTCGCGGCGAGCTCGAGCTTCCCGGGCGCATGGTCCGCCTGGTGGAGCAGCTCGGCGCCGACGACGACATCGATGACCATCTCGCAGATCCGCTTCGCATTGAGGAGCGCGTACTGCGGATCCCCCATCAGCGCCGCCGCGGAGTCGTTGATCGCCTGGATGCCGCCCGTGACCTCCTTCACGAGGTCCGTGTGCCGGTCGACGAGCGACTCGAGGTCGGTCCGGATGCTCTCCATCGTCGCGAACAGGGCGCCCTTCCCCATCTCCTTGAGCGCGAAGCTCGCCTGGATCTCCGACGTCCCCTCGTAGATCGTGGTGATGATCGAATCGGAGTGATAATGCCCGGCCGGCGACTCCGCCATGTACCCGATGCCGCCGTGGATCTGGATGCCCTGGCGCGTCACGTGGTTGCTGATCTCGGTCGCGTAGTACTTGCAGAGCGGCGTGAAGAACCGGATCAGCTGCATGTTGTGCTCGAGCTCCCGCTGGAGCGCCGCCTGCCCGGGATCGTCCTTCGACCCGGCCGACTCGAGGTAGCACCGGATCGCCTCGGTCATGTCGATGAGCGCACACGTCCGGTACAGGAGCGCCCGCGCCGCGGCGATGTTGATCGTCATGAGCGTCAGCATCGACTTGACGAGCGGCTGCTCGATGATCGGCGCCCCGAACTGCATCCGCTCCGCGGCATAGGCGCGGGCCGTCTGATACGCGCCAGCCGCGACGCCGAGCGCCTGCGCCGCGACGCCGAGCCGGGCGTTGTTCATGAGATCGAGCATGGCGCGGAAGCCGCCGCCCGGCTTCGCGAGGAGGAAGGCCTCGGCGTGGTCGAACTCGACGACGCACGTCGGCGAGCCGTGAATGCCCATCTTCGTTTCGACGCGCGCGACG
>Ga0070741_10018991_pt1 | contig 11034 bp, 5 predicted proteins | sample Coa_R1_4_FD_66440 | JGI IMG/M metagenome (GOLD analysis project Ga0070741, IMG submission 66440) | Surface soil microbial communities from Centralia Pennsylvania, which are recovering from an underground coalmine fire - Coalmine... | ecosystem: Environmental > Terrestrial > Soil > Unclassified ...
CGATACCGGGGAATAGCGCGAGGAACAGATAAAACGCGACGCCGGCGGCGATGATCGATAGATTGTCGTTGCCGATGCGATCCTTCACGCGCAGCAGTATGTCCTTCCAGCCGCGCTTGGGAATTTCCCGCGGGGTCGCGGCTTCGCGGCCGCGCGCGTCGGCGGCACCGGTACCCGCGCCGCTCACCCTGACGCCTATCACCATGCTCGTCTCCTATGCCCCGACTCTACTTGCTCGCTTCGGCGCACTTCATTCGTGCAATTCCTTAGTGATACCTCCCAGCCTCGACGCCTCAATGCGCCGGGAAAAAGACCGCGCGGTAACAAAAGGAAATGTGCGCACGCCTGTCACACCGGCGAGATCGCCGACGCTAAGGGAGAAACCGATGCGCGTGCGCGCGCTACTCTAGCAACCGGGCCTTGCGGCACCCGGTGGAGCAGCCGGCTGCATCGCCTGCTCGGGCCGAGAGGCGAGATCGAGCGTCACATCGTTCATGCTGATGCGGACCGGCAACCATGCATAGTCCTTGGCAAACCAGAACGTGCCCGCGCCTTTCACGCCTTCCAGGCGCACGCCGGTGGCCTGCAGATCGTGCGTATCGGTTCTCACGGATTCCGCGCCGTCGACAGTCACGCGGCGGTGGGCGATCTTGCCCCGTTCGAGCACGGTGTAATCGAACGACGTTCCGGGCGCCGCGCCCGGGACGTCCGCGCGCATGCGCACCTGTATCGACATGACATCCCACACCGGCTGCGGCAGGTCGTTAATCTCCCGCTCGGAGCCGTCCCCGAGGGTGATCTGCGCCGACTTGCGAGCCCAATCGAAACGCGTGTGCACGTTGCGGCGGCTGTTGCGCGAGTCGCGGTGCACGTACTCGAGCGGATACAGCTCGTTACCGCGAAGCTGAAGCACGCTGCAGTCGTATATTTCGGTCCACTTATAAAATGCCGCGTGCACCGAGCCGGTCAGCGTGTAACGGTAGAAATCGCCGGTGCGCGACAGGCTGATTCTCGCCTTGGCGCTCAACGGGAACCGGGCGCCGGTGAAGTCGGCGGTAAAAGGGGCGGGCGGCGTAAACGCCGGGGAAGCCCCGGCGTACAGCAGCAAGGACATGGCCAGGACGGCGAAGCGGGTGTTCTTTTTCATGGCGCCCGTTGCGCGGCGGAATAACGGCATAAGCGTTTTTGGGCATCCTGTCGTGTCATTTCCCACCGCGCGTCGGCCGATATCGTATTCAAGCACACCGCTTCACCCCCCCTACTACGCGCGCCAATAGCGCGAGCATGGGGGCCGAACTAGACTTAGGCGCATTAATAAGAGCACTAATGAGCGCCACCCCACAACCTTCCAGCCCGCCCGTCGCGACGGCGGTCCCTCGCGTTATGAGCGGCCGCCCCGCCGATGAGCCGGCCGGACCCCGCGAGATGCCGTTGCAGTTCACCGGCTCCGCCGCCGAGTATTTTCGCATCTGGATCGTCAACGTCTGCCTGACCCTGCTGACACTCGGCATCTTCTCCGCCTGGGCCAAGGTACGCAAGAAGCGCTACTTCTATTCCCACACGCGGCTCGACGGCACGCCGTTTCAGTATCTCGGGCAACCGATCCCGATCCTGAAGGGCCGCATCATCGCCGCGATGCTGTTGGGGCTTTGGTACGCGGGCACGCATTACGTCGTCCAATTGCTTCCCGTGGTCGGCGTCCTCGGCTTCGTGCTCGCGCCCTGGGTGCTGGTGCGCTCGGCCGCGTTCAACGCGCGCTATTCCGCCTATCGCAACATCACCTTCGAATTCAAGGGCGCCTACTGGAGCGCCTTCAAAATGCTTTACGGCTGGGCCGTCATCACGCTGGTGACCTTCGGTCTCGGATTCTCCTGGTGGCAGCAGCGCATTAAACAGTACATGGTGACGCACTTCAGTTACGGCGGCGTCCGCGGGGAATTCGGCGCGACCGGCCGGCAGTTCTTGCGCACGTATTTCATCGCCGGCCTCCTCATGGCCCTCGGCGGCGCCGCCGTCGGCATGATGATCGGAGCCGCCGCCTGGAGTAACCGCGGCCAAGCGGCGGCGCAGACTCACTTCCTCGCCTTCACCGTCGGCATTTATGCCATGTACGTTGCGGTGTTCGCGTATACGCGGGCGCGTATCGGCAATCTTGTTTGGAACCATACGCAACTGGGTCCGCTCAAGTTTCAGTCGCGCCTGACCGCGCGTTCGCTCCTCGCGCTCTATCTCACCAACTTGCTCGCCATCGCCGCCTCGCTCGGCCTGCTGATTCCGTGGGCGGTCATCCGCACCCACAAGTATCGCGCCGCCCGTTTCTCGGTGATGGCGGAAGGCGAGATCAGCGACTTCGCGGGTCGCGGCGCGACGTCCGTGCAAGCGGCCGGCGCGGAGGTCGGCGAGCTCTTCGATTTCGACATGTCGATATGAGAACCGCCGCGCCTAATACCCTCGCGGGCAAGTTTTACGACGGTCAGGTGCCGGTCGCCGTGCCGGCGACGCTGATTTGGTCGGGGCAAAACGTCAAAGTGATCGGCGCCATGATCGCGCTCGATTATCCGGTGAATCGCCTGCGCGTCTCCCCGCGCGTGGGCACGGCGGATCGTTTTGTCGCGCTGCCGGGCGGCGCGCAGCTGCAATGCGCGGACAGTGCGCTGCTCGACCGACTGCCGCAGGAAGGAAAGACCGAGGGCGTGGTCGCCTGGCTGGAGAGCCGCTGGCAAGTCGCTCTCGCCTGCTTGGTCATCACGCTCGGCGGCCTTGCGGCCGGATATTTCTACGGCCTGCCGGCGGCGGCCGACCGGATCGCCGCGCGCGTGCCGATCGAATACGAGCACGCGCTCGGCAACCAGGCGCTGACCTGGTTGGACGCCAACGAATGGTTCCGGCAGAGCAAAGTTGCACCCGACGTGCAGGAGGAGCTCCGGGCGGGCTTCGCGAGACTGGCCGACGGGCTACCCATGGCGGCTCATCTACGACTCGAGTTCCGCGACGCCCCCGGCATCGGACCGAACGCGTTCGCCTTGCCCGGCGGGACGATCGTCATCACCGATCAGATGATCGACCTCAGCGAATCGGCCGCGGAGGTGTACGCCGTGCTCGCGCACGAGATAGGGCACGTGGAGCGGCGCCACGCGCTGCGGCATATTCTGCAGGACTCGGTCAGCGCGGCGGCCGCCGCGACCCTCACGGCCGATGCCTCCACGCTCACGCTCGCCGTCAGCGGCCTGCCGGTGCTGCTCGCGCAGGCGCGGTACTCGCGCCAGTTCGAGACCGAGGCCGACGAATACGGCTTCACCCTACTCAAACAGCACGACCTTTCGCCCGAAGATTTTGCCACGCTGATGGAACGCGTGAGCGCCAAGCGCGATCCGCAAACCGAGCGCAGCATGTCCTTTCTCTCGACCCATCCCGTCACGGCCGATCGCATCGCGCGCGCCCGCGAGGCCGCGCAACAACCTTAGCTCCTCGCTCCCGCCGCGCGCACGGCGCCGTTCGGCGCCCGCGCGTTATTTTGTAAGACCGCTTCCGCTTCGGCGAACCCGCGCGTTCCCCGCGCGTCGAATGGTTAGGCGGGGCGCGAAAACCCTCCGCGCAACTAGGGAAACCAGTTCGTCCAAGGAGACTTGCGATGTCAAAGACGGTGATAGCGCTGTTCGAAAATGCAGGACATGCACAACGTGCCGTGGCGGCGCTCCAGGCGAGCGGCTTCATCAACGAACGGATTCAGGTGCAAAGCGGGGAGGAGTTCATGCAGCGCGGCAACCTTCCGCCCGAAGAACATCCGCATCAGGGTCTGTACCGCGGCATCCGCAGTTTCTTCGACGAAATCGGCCTGACGTCGCCGCGCGGGCCGGGCGCAGGCGAGCGGCGGCCGATCTCGCGCGACGACGCGGTGATCGTGCTCGAAACCAGCGACGACCGGGCCGACGCCGCCGCCGCGGTCCTCGACCGCGAGGGCGCCGTCAATGTCGAGGAGCGCATGGAACAGAAGGCCGCGCCCGAGGTGCCGCATTACGCGAGCGGCCTCGAACCGAAAACCTCGGGACGCACTCCGTGCGACACCGCGCCCGCAGAAAATGAAGCGGGCGCAGAAAGCGCGAAGGAGCGCGTCCAGTCGCGGCGCACCCGTGTATACGGGCCGGCGAATGAACCGTATGGCGACGATTGGGCCCCTAAAGGTCCGCGGCCGTACAAATAACACGGCGCCGCTCTCACTCATCCTTCGGTAGCTGCACACCGCTTTCACTCGCGGGAGCCGGCCGTTGGCCGCGCGGGGCGCGCGTCCGTTATAATGCGCGCCTCCTGCCGTCAACCCGAATGTCACACGACCGCATCATCATTAAAGGGGCCCGTCAGAACAATCTGAAGGGCCTCGAACTCGAGTTGCCCCTGAACGAGCTCATCGTCGTTACCGGCGTTTCTGGCTCGGGTAAGTCCTCGCTCGCCTTCGACACCATCTACGCCGAGGGGCAGCGGCGCTATGTCGAAACCTTCTCGCCCTACGCGCGGCAATTTTTGGAGCGCATGGACAAGCCCGCCGCGGAGCGCATCGACGGGATCCCGCCCGCCATCGCGATCGATCAAACCAATCCGGTGCGCACGTCGCGTTCCACCGTCGGCACCATGACGGAGCTGAACGATCACTTGAAGCTCCTGTATGCGCGCGCCGCACGGCTCTATTGCCGCGGCTGCGGCGCCGAAGTGCGGCGCGACACGCCGCAGACGATCGTCGAAGACGTGCTGGCGCGCTCGCGCGCGGGAATGTCGGGCCTCGTTACCTTCGCCGTCACGGTGCCCGCGAATTTCACCGAAGCCGAAGTCGAAGGTTTTCTTGCGCAACAGGGTTATACGCGCATCCACAAGCGCGACGGCGCGGCGCTCGAAGTCATTCAGGACCGTGTGAAGCTGAACGCCGAAAACCGCTCGCGCATCATCGAGGATTTGGAAAAAGCGCTGAAGCACGGGCGCGGGCGCGTAACGATTTACCCAAGTCATAGTGAAGATTTCGACCGACTCCCCCTCTCCCCTGGAGGGAGGCGAGACGGAGAAATCGCCGATGTCCGGCGGACATCGGCGCCGTCGAGCGGGTGCGCAGAAGTTGGCGCACCCGGGCGGGAACAACAAGGGGAGAGGGGAAAGCGCTCGTCGAAGGCGCTGCACACGAATTTACCCCCCTCCCTCATTGACCTCTCCGCCTCATCCCCCTCACGGAGGGAGGACCGCTCTCGCGCATCCCGCGCTCCGCGGCATTCGCACGTCCCTACGCAGCAGAGCGAGCCGGGCGCGTGTAGCGCGGCTTCATATGCTTGGCGCTTTTCCTCGGAACTGCACTGCGCCGAGTGCGACATCGCCTATCGCGATCCGCTTCCGAATTTCTTCTCGTTCAACTCCCCGATCGGCGCATGCGAAACCTGCCGCGGGTTCGGGCGCGTCATCGGCGTCGATTACGGCCTCGTCATTCCGGACGACTCGAAAAGCCTGCGCGACGGCGCGATCAAGCCGTGGCAAACGCCCTCGAACGCCGAGTGCCAAGCGGACCTGCTGCGCTTCGCCAAAAAGCGCGGCGTACCGACCGATGTGCCCTGGCGCAAACTCGCCGAGAAACACCGCCGCTGGGTCATCGAGGGCGAAGGATCGTGGCGCGAGGGCAAGTGGTACGGGGTCGCGCGCTTTTTCAAATGGCTCGAAAGCCGCGCGTACAAGATGCACGTGCGCGTGCTGCTGTCGAAATACCGCGCGTACACGCCCTGCCCCGCCTGTCGCGGCGCGCGGCTGAAGCCCGAGGCGCTCGCCTGGCGCCTCGGCACCAAGGAAGACGCCGATCTCGTGCTCGCCCCGGAGCGGCGTTTCCGCCCCGCCGACTCGGATTTCGACGGCGCGACGCTGCAAGCCTTACCCGGTCTCACCATTCACGATCTATTGTCGCTGCCGATCGAGCGTGCGCGGGCGTTTTTCGCGCGCGTGCACCTGCCCTCCCCGCTCGATGAAGCGACCGATTTGCTGCTCGGTGAAATCCGCACGCGCTTTAGTTATCTCTGCGAGGTCGGTCTCGGCTACCTGACGCTCGACCGTCAATCGCGCACGCTCTCCGGCGGCGAGGTGCAGCGCATCAATCTCACCACGGCGCTCGGCACCTCGCTGGTCAACACGCTCTTCGTGCTCGATGAACCTTCGATCGGTTTGCATGCACGCGATATGAAGCGCGTGGTGCAAGTGCTGCACAAGCTGCGCGACGCGGGCAACACGCTGCTCGTGGTCGAGCACGATCCGCAGGTGATGCTCGCGGCCGACCGCATCCTCGACATCGGCCCCGGGCCCGGGGAGCGCGGCGGTGAAATCGTGTTCTTCGGCACGCCGGGCGAACTTCGGCGCTCGAAGCAGTCGCTCACGGCCGACTATCTTACCGGCCGTAAGCAGGTCGCCCCCTTCCGCGCCGCGACGCCGGCGCGCCGGATGGAAACCGACGCCGGCGCGCTCGAAATCGTCGGCGCCGCCGAAAACAATCTTAAAAATGTCGACGTGACAATCCCGCTTAACCGCTTCGTATGCGTGACGGGTGTCTCGGGTTCCGGCAAGAGCACGCTGATACAGGACGTGCTCTACAACGCGCTTGTAAAAAGCAAGGGTCGGCCGAAGGACATGCCCGGTCTGCATCGCGAGATACGCGGCCGGGAAAATATTCGCGACGTCGTGCTCGTCGATCAGTCGCCCATCGGCAAGACCACGCGCTCGAATCCCGCGAGCTACGTCGGCGCGTGGGATGCCATCCGCAAGCTCTACGCCGCGGAGCCGCTCGCGCAGGAGCGCGGCTATACCGCGAGCACGTTCTCATTCAACGCGGGGCGGGGCCGCTGCCCGACCTGCACCGGCTCGGGGTTCGAGCACGTGGAGATGCAATTCCTCTCGGACGTATACATTCGCTGCCCCGATTGCGACGGCAAGCGCTTCCGCCCCGAGGTGCTCGAAGTGAAGCTGCTGCCGAAAGGCCGGGTCCATCCCCAGTCCATCGGTCGCTCACGGCGTCCCGCCGATTCACGCGCGGTACAGGGAAGTACGAGTGTCGCGAAAAGCAGGAAGCTGGAAGCGACCGACACTCGAACGTCCCTGTCCATCGGTCGCTCACGGCGTCCTGCCTCCCGCGACACTCGAACGTCCCTGTCCATCGCCGATGTGCTCGACATGGCCGTGTCCGAGGCGGCGGCCTTCTTCGCCGATTACCCGGACGTGCTGCGCGGCCTCGAACCGCTTCGTGCCGTGGGCCTCTCTTATATAAAGCTCGGGCAGCCGGTGCCGACGCTTTCCGGCGGCGAAGCGCAGCGGTTGAAGCTGGCCGGCTATCTCGCGCGGGCGCGAGACAGCCGGTCATCCCCGCGGAAGCGGGGATCTCGAAAAGCAGGCAGCGGGCAAAACGAGGCGCCCGGCATCCTGTTCCTGTTCGACGAGCCGACGACCGGATTGCACTTCGACGACATCGCGACGTTGTTGACGGCGTTTCAGCGGCTGCTCGATGAAGGCCACTCGCTCGTCGTCATCGAGCACAATCTCGACGTGATCCGCGCCGCGGATTGGATCATCGATCTCGGCCCCGAGGGCGGCAACGCCGGCGGAGAGATCATGTGCACGGGGACGCCCGCGGACGTCGCCAAGCACCACGCCAGCCATACCGGGAAAGCGCTACGCGAATACGCGCGGGACCTATCCCTCTCCCCGACCGCTCTCCCGCAAGCGGGCGAGGGGACCTCGGTAATATCGGAGCCGCGCGCCGTGCGCGCGCCGAATAATATCTGCGTGCACCACGCGCGCGAGCACAACCTGAAAAATATCGAGGCGCGCATTCCGCGCGAGCGCTTCACGGTGATCACCGGCGTCTCGGGCAGCGGCAAGAGCACGCTCGCCTTCGACATTCTCTTCAACGAAGGTCAGCGCCGTTACCTGGAATCGCTCAATGCCTACGCGCGCTCGCTGGTGCAGCCGGCCTCGCGCCCGGATGTCGACGCGATCTTCGGCCTGCCGCCGACGGTCGCCATCGAGCAGCGCACCAGTCGCGGCGGACGCAAGAGCACGGTGGCGACGCTCACCGAGATCTATCACTTCCTGCGGCTGCTGTTCGTGAAGCTCGGCACGCAGTACTGCCCGGATTGCGACATTCCGATCGAATCGCAGAGCGCCGATGTGATTGTCGCGCGCGTCATGCGCGACTATCGCGGCCAAACCATCCAGGTGCTGGCGCCGCTCGTGACGGCGCGCAAGGGTTACTACACCGATCTCGCCAAATGGGCGCTCGCCAAGGGCGTGGAATTCCTGCGCGTCGACGGCGAGATGACGCCCACCGGGCAATGGCCCCGCCTCGCCCGGTTCAAGGAACACGACATCGAGCTGCCGGTCGGCGACATCACGATCGCGCCGAAGACGGAGCAAGCGCTGCGCGGGCTCATCGAACGCGCGCTCGAGCTCGGCAAGGGCGTCGTGCACATCGCACCTTCACCCGCAAGCACGAGCGGAAGAGCACCTAAGGCCGATCGAAATAATTCCGTCGCCGCCGGCCGGAGCGCGGAGCGCAAGACCGACGAGGCGGTGTTCTCCACGACGCGGGCATGCCCCAAGTGCGGACGCGGTTTCCCGGCGCTCGACCCGCGCCTCTTCTCTTATAACTCGAAACACGGCTGGTGCGAGCGCTGCTACGGCACCGGGCTCATGATGAGCGGCTTCGACGCCGAACAGAGCGGGGAGGAAATCTGGTGGAACGAGTGGTGGGAAGGCGCGGAGCGCGTTTGTCCCGCGTGCGCGGGTGCGCGCCTCAATCCGACGGCGCTCGCCGTGCGCCTCGAACACCGTTCGATCGGTCGCTCCCCGCTTCCCGCCGATTCCCGCGCGGTGCAGGGACGCACGAGTGTCGCGCAAAGCAGGAAGCTGGGAGCGACCGGCACTTGGACATCCCTGTCCATCGGTCGCTCACGGCGTCCTGCCTCACGCGACACTTGGACATCCCTGTCCATCGCCCAGTTCGCCGCGCTTTCGGTGGAGGCGGCGGAAGCGTTCTTCAACCAGTGGCGGCTGCGCGGGCGCGCGGCCGAGATCGCGCGCGACATTCTGCCCGAGCTCGCCTCGCGCCTCGCCTTCTTGAAGCAGGTCGGTCTCGGTTATCTTTCGCTCGATCGCGCCGCGCCCACGCTTTCGGGCGGCGAGGCGCAGCGCATCCGCCTGGCGTCACAGTTGGGCTCGAACCTGCGCGGCGTCTGTTACATCCTCGACGAACCGACCATCGGCCTGCACCATCGCGACAACTTGAAGCTGCTCGATACCCTGGTCGCGCTGGAGAGGAAAGGCAACACCGTGGTGGTCGTCGAGCACGACGACGAAACCATACGGCGCGCGCAGCACGTGATCGATCTCGGACCGGGCGCCGGCAAGAACGGCGGCCGCATCGTCGCCGAAGGATCGGTGCAGGACATCATGCGCAGCCGCGCGTCGATGACCGGCCGCTGCCTGCGCGAACCGATGCGCCATCCGCTCATGCCGCGCCGGCCGTGGCGCCGGGACGACGCCGCGATCGAGATCGCCGGCGCGGCGCTGCATAATCTCAAAGACCTCGACGTCGCGATCCCGCTCGCGCGCCTGGTTTGCGTCACCGGCGTCTCGGGCAGCGGCAAGAGCACGCTGGTACGGCGCCTCCTGCACGACAACCTGCGGCGACTGGTGAGCGGGCCTGCGTCGATGCGCCGCGCAAGCACGTCTTCGCCTACGCCGCTCGACGGGTGCCGGGCGCTGCGCGGCTGGGAACAGGTGCAGCACGTGCTCGAGGTCGACCAGACGCCGATCGGCAAGACGCCGCGCTCCTGCCCCGCGACCTATGTCGGCTTCTGGAACACCATCCGCGCGCTCTACGCGGAAACGACGGAAGCGCGGTTGCGCGGCTACGGACCGGCGCGCTTTTCGTTCAACGTCAGCGGCGGGCGCTGCGAAGTGTGCGAAGGCCAGGGCATGAAGACCATCGAAATGAGCTTCCTGCCCGATGTCACCGTCGCGTGCGAAGCCTGCGGCGGCGCGCGCTTCAATTCCGAAACGCTCGCGGTGCGCTACCGCGATAAGACCATCGCCGACGTGCTCGCGATGAACGTGGACGAAGCGGTCGAGTTCTTCAGAGTGCACAAGCGCATTCACCACGCCTTGCAGCTGTTGCAGGACGTGGGGCTCGGGTATTTGACCTTGGGGCAACCCTCGCCGACGCTTTCGGGCGGCGAGGCGCAACGCATCAAGCTGGTGACGGAGCTCGCGAAAGCGCGGACCGATCCGGCCGAGGAACCGGCGTCGGCGCGCCGCGGCGAACGAGCGGCGAGCGCGAAAGGCGCGCTCTACGTCCTCGACGAACCGACGATCGGCCTGCACATGGCCGACGTGGAGAAGCTGATCCGCGTGCTGCACCGGCTGGTGGCGGCCGGCAACACCGTCGTCGTCATCGAGCACAATCTCGATGTGATCGCGGAAGCGGATTGGGTCATCGATCTCGGCCCCGAAGGCGGGTCGGGTGGCGGTCGCGTCGTGGCCTGCGGCGCGCCGGAAACGGTCGCGACGCGCAAGGGCTCGCACACCGCGAAGGCCTTGCGCGACTTCCTCGGCGCGCAACGCCGCCCGGAATCGAGCGCGGTTCCCGCATGACTCCCGGCGCCGGAATAGACGGCGCGCCCGCGCGTCAGACCAATGCCTCCTGCATGAGCTCGTGCTTGATGTAGGCGTACAGCAACGGCGCCGCGATCAACCCCTGCAACCCGAAAGCGACTTCGAGCACCAGCATCGTGATCAACAGCTCCCAGGCCTTGGCATTGATGCGCGTGCCGACGATGCGGGCGTTCAGAAAATATTCCAGCTTGTGAATGACGACGAGATAGGCGAGCGAGGCGGCGGCGAGGCCGAAGGAATGCCCGAGGCTGACGAGAAAGATCGCCGTATTCGATATCAGATTGCCGACCACCGGAAGCAGGCCGGCGATGAAGGTCACGAGAATCAGCGCCTTGGTGAACGGCAGCTCGATGC
>Ga0070741_10018992_pt1 | contig 11034 bp, 8 predicted proteins | sample Coa_R1_4_FD_66440 | JGI IMG/M metagenome (GOLD analysis project Ga0070741, IMG submission 66440) | Surface soil microbial communities from Centralia Pennsylvania, which are recovering from an underground coalmine fire - Coalmine... | ecosystem: Environmental > Terrestrial > Soil > Unclassified ...
TCCACGTTGTTCGGCCTGAAAAACATGGTGATCTCGGTGGACGTGTCCGCGGTGTAATAGAACGTAACGTCCGTGGACCAGTTACTGCCGTACGCGCCGACGGTACGGCCGGCGCCGGGCAGGACGAGTCTCTGCTGCAGCGAGGCGCGCACCACGCCCCATTCCTGCACCACGTCGCTCCCACCGCCACCCGGTGGAGCGGGGGAGACAATGATGCCCGGATTGAACACCTGCGCGCCCGAATCGAAGACGAACGGATCACCGTTCTCGACGGCGTCGACATCGAGGTGCACGAACCCCTTGGTCTGCGTCTCGCTGAGAAACAGCTCGTCGTAGGACTTCGGCGCCGGATCGCCGGCGTGCCAGACCGCAAGCGCGGGATCCTTGAACAGCATCTGATCGACGCTCTGCCGCGGCCGGTGCACCTGAATGAGGACCTTCGTGCCCGACGCCGCTGGATGCAGGGCCTCCACTTCGGGCGCGCTGACGTCCTGCCACTGCTGGACGAGGCCCGCGGAGAACGTGTGAAGGAGAAGGGTCGTGGGCCGGCTGCCGCCGCGCTTGATGATCCATGCGCCGGAGTAATCCGCGGTCGGAACGGCGAAGAAAACCCATGAGGAGTTGATAGCCGGCTGCACGTTCGGATCGCCATCCCAGGAGGCGGCCACGCGACTGGCGGTGCCGTTCTTTGCGTACCAGAGAACAACGTTGCCGGGCGCGAGCGTCTGTTCGATGTATGCGGCGCCGTCGGGTGTGATCCAGCCCTCCAGATAGCCGGTGATGTTTGATGCCGGCATGACAGCCGTTTGCGCCCCGTTGAGATCGACGTTGAAGACACCGCCGTTGCTCGCGGCCACGAGGAAGCGATTCCCTTGACGATTGGACCCCGCCAGCGTGACCGGATTGCCCACCATCGGCGTCAGCAGCGGTGGAAACAGTTGCCTCAGTGATCCAGTTTGTTGGATCGCGTACACGACGCTTCCGATGGCGACGACGAAGGGAACCTCGTTCGTCCCGATCCGCACGTTGCTGTAGCGGCCGCGTGCGAACGGCCCGCCGGTGTCCGAACCAGTGACGACCGGAGCCGTTGATGAAGGCAGATTCAGCTTCGTCCAGCTCGACCCGCCATCGGCGCTCAGTAACCAAATCGGAGCCTGTGTCGGGTTGGTCCCCTGAAAGTTTGCCGATGTCTGGATCAGGATCGCCAGCGGCTGCCCTGCGCCTTCGCGAACCGCGGCGACGTTGACCGCCGCGGTTGATCCGTCCTGCGGAAAAATGACGCGCGGCTCTTCTTCTCCCTTCGAGTCGTAGAGCACGAGCTGGCCGGGCGGATAGACCATGTTCGGGGGAATCGGCGCGAGGATGCCGGGCTGGCCATTCGACCACGCCTGCTCGACAAGCACGAAATGCCGGTTCATCCGGTTCTGCACTGCCGGGATGGCGACGCGGTCGGTGTAGGGGCTGTAGGAGATCACGCGTCCGCGGGCCGCGGTGGTGATGGAGAGAAGCACGAGGAGGGTGAGGCTTCTGCGCACGGGGGTCCCCCTGATGAATTATGGTCTTACAGCATACGGAGGCATTCTCTCGCACTCCGGCGTCCCGTGGCAATGACTCCGGTCGACCACCAATGGTTGCCGTGGAGCCGGACCACCGGCAAGGCCGCGGCAGTGAATGAATTCGGCGCCGAGCTTCGAGGAGGTAAATGGTTTTTACCGGCGGCCGAGAGATCGCGCGCGGCGGCAAGTCCCGCAGCCCCGGCACCGATGATGATGGCGTCGAAGCGCTCGGTCACGGCCCGCGATACTACTCGCGAACGATCTCGGCCCAGGGAAGCTTGCGAACGAGTTGGACTTTCTCGTCGATCTCGTTCTGTGTCGCCCGCTCTCCCAGAACGCGGCGCAGATAATCCACCTCGGGAGAGACCAGCTTGTTGTGTTTGGGAAGGAGGCGGATGGCGGCGTTCTGAAGGTTGCGTTCGGACACGGTAATCATCTTGGGAGTTCTCGTGACCTTATCGCTCATACGAATCCTGCAACGAGTGTTGAACCTGAAGTAATTCCGAAAGGCGCCTATCGTTTTCGGGCGGGAGCCGTGTGTGACACCGTTAGCGTACCGCGAAAGGCGAATGATTGCTGCACAAAATCGCGCCGCTCCGACCGGCACGAGCAGAGCGAGCAGCGTACGCCGTCGGTGTGCGCGGCACGCGAATGCCCGCAGAATTCACATCGACGGATCGCCGGAGTCCTCGCCATCACCGATGAGTGTGATCAAGAACGATGCCCACCGTCGAGTTTTCTCCTCCGCGTAGAATTCGCAGGAATCGAGAAGCAACGCGCCGGGGCCGGACATTAGGATGGGATCATGACGAAATCCGACGATCTGTTCGAAGCCATACGCCGGAACGACGCGAAAAGAGTCGCCGAGTTGCTCGATGAGGATAGGACTCTGCTGCGGGCGAAATCGGGGAACACGTCGGGGCTGCTGTTTGTCGTCTATCACGGCCATCCCGAGATGGTCCAATTATTTACGAGCCGCGGAGCACAACTTTCCTTCCACGAGGCATGTGCTCTTGGCGACCGCGCGCGCGTCCACGAGCTGCTGAAAGAGGAGCCATCGCTGCTGGCGTCCTACAGCGAGGACGGCTATCCGGCGTGCGGCCTGAGCATTTTCTTCAAACATCCGGAGCTGGCGCGCGAACTGATCGAGTGGGGGGCGGACGTCAACGCGGCTGCAAGGAATCCACAGCGTGTAGCGCCGGTCCACGCCGCCGCCGCGGTGTGCGACCACGACACGATGCGCCTGCTTCTGGAGCGCGGTGCCGATCCGAACACGCGGCAACAGGGAGGATTCACCGCCTTTCACAGCGCGGCGAGCCGCGGCGACATCGAGATGGCCAGGCTGCTCCTCGCGCACGGCGCCGATCCGCACGCCCGGACCGATGACGGGAAAACTGCCGCGGAGATCGCCGAGCAGTACAAGCAACCTGCCTTTGCAGAGTGGTTCCGCGCGAACGTGTGATCCGGGATTCACGCCCGGCGAGATCGGCGAATCGTGATCGTCACGGCCGTGTAGATCACGATGTTGACGGTGAAGACGAAGGCCGCGATCGCGAGCTGGATCCCGCGGGTGAGACCCGGCGGATAGATCAGGCGGTAGATGTGGTGGGCGATAAAGCCCTCACTGTAACCGTGCATTCCGGCGCGCTCGCGAAAGAGGTTCTCCCACTTGGTCAGGGGGCAAAGCCAGTTCTCGATCTCGATGAGCGCCCCCCAGATGGCCGCCGGCAGATGAATCCACGCCAGCTTGTGCCACCGCAGCACGAGAAAGCCGCCCAGGGCGACGAAGAGCACGAAGGCGAAATGAACGAGCGCGGTGGCGTCGGCGAGGAGCCGGTAGAGCATTGGCGCTACTTTCTCGTGTGTCGCGCCAGCTCGACCTGCTTCTCCAGAAAAAATCGGAAGTCGATTCCCCCGGCGCGCAGTTGCTGCGGGACGAGCGAGGCCGTGGTCAGTCCCGGCAGCGTGTTCAGCTCCAGAAAATAGACGTGCGATTCGTCGGCGGCGATGACGTCGGTGCGTGAATACCCTTCGCAGCCAAGCGCCACGTGTGCGGTGAGCGCGACCCGCTGCGCTTCCTCGCGCATTGGTTCGGAGACGTTTGCCGGGCAGATCTCGCGTGTCCCTTTGCCGAGGTATTTGCCGAAGTAGTCGAAGGAGTGGCCGGGATCGAGCACGATCTCGAGCGGCGGCAGGACCAACGGTCCCGATCCGATATCGGCGACAGCCACGGTCAGTTCGCGGCCGGCAATGTACTGCTCGACGATGTAGGGCAACGCGAGATCGGAATCGAGCCTTTGTCCGCGCTCGAGGAAGTAGAGGCCGCGGCTCGATCCGCCGGCGAGCGGCTTGAGTACGATCTTGTCGAACCGCTCCAGCATCGCGTCGATGGCATCGAGCTCCGATTCGGTGTGGATGGTGACCGACTCCGGCAGGCGGACGCGGTCGCGCACGATCTCCTTGGCCCGTTCCTTGTCGAACGCCGCGGCGCTCGCGGCCGATCCGGAGCCGGTGAAGCGGATGCGGCGGTCCTCCATCATCTTCTGCACGGTGCCGTCTTCTCCCTCGCCGCCATGCAGGGCGATGAAAAAGACAGGATCGTCGACCGGCAGCGTGTCGAGCGCCTGCTCGAGGGTGGGCCAGAGGGCGGGCCGGCGCGGATGGAAGTCGATCTCGAACGGACGCGGATGAGCGAGCAGATCGTCGACCGCCACGTCGTGCACCGCCCCCTGCGGCGCCCAGAACCAGCAGAGCGGACCGCCGAGCGTGCGCGCGACGTTCTGCGCCGAGGCAACAGACACGTGACGTTCATCGGAACGTCCGCCGAAAAGTACGATCGTCGTCATCGCCGTGCTACGATCCCCCGCCGCGAAAGGAGACTGTATGCGAAAAATGATGCTGGTGATCGCCATTCTCTTGACGGCGATTCCGCTTTCCGCGCAGCAGGCGCAGGCACCGCAGATCCAGATGCCGCGCGTCAGCCCGAAGTCGTCGCTGATGCAGACCGTCGGCCTGACCGACGTCACCATCACCTACAGCCGTCCGGGCGTGAAAGGGCGCCAGATCTGGGGCGCGCTCGTCCCCTGGGACAAGGTGTGGCGCACCGGCGCGAACGAGGCGACCACTTTCACCGTCAGCGATGACGTGACCATCAACGGTCAACGGCTGCCGAAGGGAACCTACAGCCTGCATACGATTCCGGGGAAAGATCAATGGACGATCATCTTCAACAACGTTGCCAACCAGTGGGGATCGTTCAACTACGATGCGAGCAAGGACGCGCTGCGCGTCACGGCCAAGCCTGAAAAAGCGCCGTTCACGGAGATGATGACGTTCGAGGTGCCGTCGGTCTCGGCCGACCGGGCCACCGTCGTGTTGCGCTGGGAGAACCTTGCCGTTCCCTTTACCATCGGCACGGACACGACGCAGAAAGTTCTCGCTTCGGCGCGCGCCGCCGTCGCCGCGGCGAAACCCGACGACTGGCGGACGCCATTTCGCGCCGCGTCGTACGCCTACGACAATCGCGTGGCGCTCGATGAAGCGGCGAAATGGCTCGATCAGTCGCTGAAGATCAATCAGAACATCAACAATCTCTTCCTCAAGGCACGCGCGCAGGCCGCCGCCGGCGACCGTGCCGCCGCTATCGCCACGGCGAAAGAAGCGATCGCCAAAGCGACCGACAAGGACAAGGAAGAGGTCGAGGAGATCGAGAAGTCGATCGCCAGTTGGAAGTCTTAGAAAGTTCCCTCATCCGACCCTCGGCCACCTTCTCCCCGCGTCGCGGGGAGAGGGTGCCGCGAAGCGGCGAGTGAGCGGCCTACCGCGCCGACACCAAATTCGCGAACAGCCGGTACGCCCCCGGCACCCCCGCCGGCAACTCGCGGAACCAATCGTAGCTGGTGTAGATGAACACCCCTTTGCCGTAGCGCGCGTACAGCTCGCCGCCCGGCTTCTCGCTCTCGCCCGGATCGTGCGACTCGATCACCGTCTCGTAGCGCGGGTCCCAATTGCTGGTGAAGTAGAGGCCGCGCTCCTGCAACCATCCGTCGAAGTCGGCGGAGGTGATCTTGTTCGGCGCGTTGAGCAGCGGATGATCGGGCTTGAGAAAGCGCACCGGCGCCTCTTCCACGGTGACGCGATCGTGCGTGATCTTGAACGGATACGGTCCCGGCGCGCTGACCAGCAGATCGGCGAGCGTGTTGTACTGCACCACCAGGGTGCCGCCGTTCTCCACGTACTGCATCAGCTTCGGCTGCGCGACCACGAGCCGCTTGCGCGTGTTATAGGCGCGCACCCCGGTGACGATGGCGTCGTAGCGGGAGAAATCGCCGCGGTCGAGATCGGCGTCGCTCAGCAGCGTGACGTCATAACCGATCTGGCGCAGCGCGTCCGCCACCTCGTCGCCCGGCCCCATGATGTAGCCGATGCGCGATCCCCGCTTCTTCACATCAATGCGCACCGCCTTCGCTGCCGCATCGCCGAAGACGCGCTGCGCCGGGATGTGCGGGTAGTCGACCGTGCTCAGCGATTTTGAAACGCGCTTCCCTCCCGGCAGCTCCACTTCCGCGACGAGCGATACCGTCCCCTCCGCGGCGGGGGGTGTCACCCGAAAACTGACGCGCGTCTCGTCGCCGGTCCTGGCGAAGCTGACCGGGACGGACGCCGGCTCGACCTTCCATCCGGACGGCGCGGTCAGACGCACGGTCGCCGCGGTCGTTCCCGCGAAATCGCGCAGGGTCATGCTCACCGTCTTCGGCCGTGTGTCGGGAAAGAGAACCACCCCTTCGTCGAGGTTCGCGGTGACCTCGGGGACGACATCGACGGGGCGCGTCTGCTCGCCCTTGACCGGATCGGTCCAGCGGTAGACCGCCGGGACGGTGAAGATCAGCGTGTGGAACTGATTGTCGGCCAGCGTCACCACGATGGGGATCGCCGGCGGATTCTCCGGCAGGCCGATCATGGTCTGATCCTTCACCACGTACGCCCCTTTGCCCGGCGGCTCCTGCAGCCAGTAGGGCTGCGAGATCGGGAAGTCGTCCGGCACTTTCACGGTGATGTCGGTCCGGATCGGCTGGTTGTTTTTCAGCGGCTGCAGGACGCCCTTGCTCGGATTCGCGTAGCGCGAGGCGACCATCTGCAGGACGAAAGGATAGTCGGACCGGTTGACGACGCTGACGTTGATGGGGATCTCGCCGCCGGGGACGACAGACGAGTCGCGCGCGGCGACGTCGATCGACAGCCCTGCGCAGGCGCGAATGGCATCGAGCAGCTCCTGCCGCTTCACCGCGATCCACGGGTTGACGCGCTCCGACCACGCCGGCGAGGCGCCGAGTCGGTCGAGCGCGTCGCTGGCCTGAAGCAGAAGGGGAATCGTCTTCTGCGGGTCTTTCGGATCGAAGGTCGAGGCGGCCTGCTGGAGGATCTTGCCGACGCTGTCGCCGCCGGGATAGCGCGACCACGATTGATCGATCCCTTCGAACATGTCGCTGTGGGCCGGATCGCCCGCGAGCTGATCGAAATAGTTGAGGATCGATCCGCGACGCTCCGCCGATCCGAACCCCTGGCTCTTGTGTTCGCTGCGGCTCTCGGCAGCGATCTCCGTGTAGGCTCGGCCAAGCAGTGTGTTGTAGGTGCCGAGATCGACGCGGAGCGATTTGGCCAGCGAGGGATCGTCGGGCGGCAGCGGCCGGAAGGAGAACTTATTGAAGAAGAGCCGCCGCGGCTGCCAGACGCTCACGTATTGAAGCTGCTCGGGGAACTTCGTCGGATCGGACGCGGCCTTGAACGCTTCGCCGGCGAGGATCGCCGATGCGGTGTGATGTCCGTGGCCCCCTTCGCCGGTGGTGGGGAAGCGGGTGATGATGACATCGGGCTGGAAGCGGCGGATGTTCCACACCACGTCGGCCAGGATGGTGTCGTGGCCCCAGATGGCCAGGGTCTCCTGCGGATTTTTCGAATAGCCGAAATCGATGGCCCGGGTGAAGTATTGTTCGCCGTTGTCGATGCGGCGCGCGGCGAGAAGTTCCTGCGTGCGCAGCACGCCGAGGAGCGGACCCTTCTGGTCGCCGATGAGGTTCTGGCCGCCGTCGCCGCGGGTCATCGAGAGGTACGCGGTGCGCAGCAGGCGCTCGTTGGCCAGCCAGGCGATCAACGCCGTGTTTTCGTCGTCGGGATGCGCGGCGACGTACATCGCGCTGCCGAGGACCGTCAGCTTGTTCAGCGCGAGCTGAAGCTGGGCGGCGTCGGTAGCGAAGGCCGCCGGGCAAAGGAATAGGAGCAGGAATGCCATGATTCGTCGAACCATGGTTGCGCATGATAAGGGTGCCGAGTGCCGAGTGCCGAGTGCCCAGTGCCGAGCGACCCCGTTCCCCCTCGGCACCCGGCACTGGGCATTCGATCTGCCATGACTCGCGGCCTTTCATGCGCATTGCTTCTTTTTGCCGCCACGGCCCTGGCCCAGGGACCGGATGCCGGCTGGCGTACGGTGACCACCGCGCACTTCCGCGTGCACTATCCCGTGGAGTCGGAGTTGTGGGCTCGGCGGGCGGCATCACGGCTGGAATCGATCCGCTCGGCGGTGGTCGATGAGGTCGGATACGCGCCGGAGGAAGTGACCGACATTCTGGTAATGAATCCGATCGCCGAGGCGAACGGGATCACCCTGCCGTTGCTCGATCACCCGCTCATCGTTTTCTACACCGAGCCGCCCGAGCCGCAGAGTCAGATCGGCGAGTTTCGCGACTGGATCGATCTGCTGGCAATTCACGAGATGACGCATCTGGTGCAACTGACGCGGCCCTCGCGCAATCCGCTCGAACGCGTCGCCGCGCATCTGTTGCCGCTCAATCCGATCACATTGAAGGCTCCGCGCTGGCTGATCGAGGGCTATGCCACCCTGGTCGAGGGGCGGCTGACCGGATCGGGGCGTCCGGCCAGCGCGATTCGAGCGGCGATCCTGCGCAAGTGGGCCATCGCCGGCCAGCTTCCGGCTTACTCCCAGCTCAACTCCGATCGCCGCTTCCTCGGCCAGTCGATGGCCTACCTCGCCGGGTCGGCGTTTCTGGAATGGCTCGAGCGGCGCGGCGGCCCCGATTCGCTGCGCCACCTCTGGGCCCGGCTGACCGCGCGCCAGCGGCGCAATTTCGATGAGGCCTTCGCCGGCGTGTTCGGCGAGACGCCGGCGAAACTCTACGGTGAGTTCACCGCGGAGCTGACGCAATCGGCGATGAAGGTGGCGAGCGATCGCGCGCTCCGCGAGGGCGAGCTGTGGCAGGAGACGCGGCAGAGGAGTGGCGAGCCTGCGGTGTCGCCCGACGGAACGCTGCTGGCGATGGTGTTGCGGAACGACAAGCGCGAGGCGAAGCTGGTCGTCTTCTCCACCGGCCCGAATCCGGAGGAGAAGAAAGACCAGGAACGCATCGCGCGCATGCTGCGGCGCGATCCGCAGGACGTCGCGCCGGTGCGCACCAAACCACTGCCGCGCGAGCCGCTTTTTACGCTGGTGCCGCCCGACGGCGGCGGCATCACCTCGCCGCGCTGGACGCGCGACGGCAAGTCGATCCTCTTCACCCACGAGCAGCCGGACCGGGAAGGCTTCCTGCATCACGACCTCTTTCTGTGGACGCCGGCGACGCGCGAGAACCGGCGCGTGACGCATCTGGCCGACGTGGAAGACGCCGATCCGCTTCCCGATGGCAGGAGGGCGATCGGCGTCAGAAATCGTAATGGATTATCACAACTCATTAACGTTAATCTTTTTACCGGCGCGGTGATGCCGTACAGCGAGCCGTCGATCGACAAAGTCGTGACTCATCCGCGTGCCTCGCAGACGGACGGATGGTCTGGTCGGAGCACGATGCCAACGGCTGGCACATTCATGGGTTCTCGACTCCGGTCAGCACGTTCCAACCCGAGTGGGGGCCGCACGGCGAGCTGTTCGCCGTCGCCGCCGCGAACGGATTCATCGAGATCGCGCGTCTCGACGGCGGTGTGCACGAAATCACGCGTTCATCAGGGGCGTCGTTCGATCCCGCTCCCGCGCCCGACGGATCGATCTACTTCATGTCGCTCGAGCCGGAAGGCTTCGTCCTGCGCCATCTGAAGAGTGTCATTCCGAGCGCCGTAGAGCGCGAGGAATCCCCGGCAACCGGCAGGGGATCCCTCGCCGTCTTCGCGGCTCGGGATGCGGGGCCCTCCCGCCCCTACGGAATCGGGCGCCAGGAATTCGGCGGCGAAGTTGCTGGGTCGTGGACGGCCTACGGCGCGAGCAAGGAGATCGGCGTGCGGATGGGGGATGTGGTGGGTCGCCTCGACGCGCTGGCGATGCTCTCCTCGGGGAGCGACTCGGCGGACCGCGGCGCGGCGCTGGCGGCGGCGTGGCGAGGGTGGCCGGTGGGGGTGAGCGCGCACCTGTTCCGCGCCGGCCCCACGCGCGGGATCGAGTTGCGCGGCGACTACACGTTTCACGCGCCGCTCTACGTCTGGCGCCTCCAGGGCGGCGGGCTGGCCGGAAGATCGTCGCGCGCGTTCGTCGACGGCGCATTCACGCTGCGCCAGCGGAAAAGCAGCGAGCGCGTGCGCGCGGCGATCGACTCGTCGAATCACGCGCGCGTGAACGCCGGCGCCGCGGCAACGCTGTTCGGTGTTCGCATCGCCGGCAGCGCGGAGGCTGGACGGCGGATGTCCCTCGGCGGCCTCGCCTCCTCGGTCACCCCCGATGCGATTCAGCTCGAACGCGTCTCCGATCCAGCCCTGCCTCTCGGTTTTGCCGACATTCGCCGCTACCGCGGATGGCGCGGCGAGATCGGCCTCGGCGGCGTGACCGCGTTCTGGCAACGGCACGATGGAGGGGATCATCTCGATGTGCGCGGACTCGAGGTTGCCATGAGTTCTCCTCCGGTTCCGCTGGTCGGACTTCCTGCGCTGCGGATCTCCGCGGGCGTCGCGCGCGCCAGCCGTGTGCGCGGAACGAAGGGATGGCTTGCCGTCCGCTTGCAGCCGTGATCTGGAGTGCGGCCGCCGCACTCCAGATATGATCCGCCCCGCGTGATTCACTTCCACAGTGGCGACAGCGCGGCGGTCACGGCCAGACGCGCCGGCATTCCCGGGCGGCATGTCGCTTTTCGTGAAACGCTGATCACCGGTCCGGTGCGCCCGCGCCTCGCGCCGCACGAGTGGATCGAGGAGCGGGCGCGCTTTCTCGCCGAGAACTACGATCAGAACCTGCTGCGCACGCGCACCGAGCTGCTTGATCAGGAGCGCCTCATCGACGACGCGCGGCTCGAGGATGAGGCCGTGTTGTGGTTCGAACACGACCTCTTCTGCCTGATCAACTTTCTCTACCTTCTGGCGCGGCTCGGCAAGGCGCGGCGGCTGTCGATCGTCTGGTCGCCGCAGCCCCTCGGCGCGATGGACGAGCCGGAGCTGCTGAAGTTGTTCGAGTCGCGCGCCGCCGTCCTGCCGGCGATGATGCGCACCG
>Ga0070741_10018993_pt1 | contig 11033 bp, 8 predicted proteins | sample Coa_R1_4_FD_66440 | JGI IMG/M metagenome (GOLD analysis project Ga0070741, IMG submission 66440) | Surface soil microbial communities from Centralia Pennsylvania, which are recovering from an underground coalmine fire - Coalmine... | ecosystem: Environmental > Terrestrial > Soil > Unclassified ...
ACGGTCAGTAATCTTTTTCCGCATTTCTACGTTCTGCGCATAACCCCAGATGCGTCCGGAATCAGTCTGAAATGAAAACACCTTCTTACTGACCGCGGGCTTGCCGCCAGCGCCTCGCTCACCACGCAAAAATGGTTCTTGCACCATCAGCTCGTTCATTTGTTTACGCCACAGGAAGCATCCTTGAACAAAGAAGAAACAACGGAGGTCAGGGTACCCAGCCTTTCCCTCATCGGTCCGAAACTTGGAGAGGTACTCTTTCGCGTTGTCCCGGTTGCATTCAATTGTTGGAGCGCTCTTCAGGAAAACGAGTCCGTAGTCGTCTCCAACACCTTTCCTGGCCTGCGGCTTCCGGGTCGTCCTGCCCCCGATGGAGCCCCACTTTGCAGCTATTTCCACGGACTTGGTCAGCAACCATCGCTCTTCATCGACCACGTGGCGAAGCTCAATGAAGCGTAAGGCGAACTCAGCACCCTTGTTTAGCGGAGATGAGATCAGGCCGCCCTTGGTGTCAACCACCTGCAAACGAAATTTGCGTGACCAGCCGGTGCATCCAAAAAGCTCGCATGCCGCACAATGATCCTTGTCTCGGCAAAGAGTGTTGTCCGTAGGATCACACGCAAATCCGCCCAAGCCACGGACGACCGCTTCGTACCACCAACGGAGCGATCCCAACAGTCCCGTCTCATGCAAACGGTCGTGGTCCTGATCCACTCCACCAGTCCATAAGTCCGTGACTGCCTTGAACTTGAGGGTCAGAGTCTGAGCCATTTTCGTTTCCCTGCGCTCACGTCACCAGCGGAAGCTGAAGGGCCTGTATGAACCTTTTTTTCGCAGAAAGCTGACCAAAGCACGCGCCTGCATCTGAATGATCGAACGAACCTGGTACTGCTGTCCGCGGAACGACTCCCGCGTTGAGAGCCTTTCGAGAATCTTTTGAGCAATCGCCTTTCGAGTGTTTTCATCCAGCAAGCCATCATTCATGGCAATCGGCTGCCCGAGGTTGATAAAGGCGATGACTGTGCGATCCACGACCGGCTGTCGAAATTCTTCGACCAAGTCCAACACGAGCGACGGCTTTCCTGGGCGATCTACATGCAGATATCCGGCAAAGGGCTCCAGACCGGCGTTGACGACAGCTCCCCAGACGTGGGCATAGAGAATGCCGTAGCCGTAGTTAAGCAATGCGTTGAATGCATCCGCTGCACCCTGGTGCACGCGCCCGTTGAACTCCGCCTTGCTTTCAACAATCGTCTTCACGCCCACCCAGTAGAGTCGGCCCGCCACACCCTCCAGACCCATCAGTTCAGCCCGCCGCTGTTCTATCGATGAGCCTTCGATTCGCTTGGCCTGCAGTTCCAAGGCACGGAGCTTCGGTATCGTCGCGGAGAGAACGGTGAAGCGGTCAGCATCTGACTGCTTGAGATACTTGCCGAAATACGACAGCAGGTGCCGCTGATTACGAATTTTGCCGCGGACGATCAGGCGCGCGAATTCCAGCCCGCGTTCGTCGCTGTAGGCCAGGAGCTGCTCGCGTCGGGACTCAACGGTCGCGGTCAGTACGGGCGACGAAAGCATCGCATAAGGCCTGCCGGAAGCCTCGACGAAACTCAGCCGGATGCCACGTTCGCAGAATTCCTTGAGCAGATCAGACGAAAGAGAAACCCCGCGGGAAGCGACAACTACCTCGCTGATCCGAAAGAACGGGAACTCGTAAACCGCCTTGCCGCTCAGTTTGATTTGCAGGCGCTCGCTCTTCTTGCCGAGATACATGCCGAATCCGGAAAGAATCAGTTGCGCCGCGTCTTCCGCCTGGGCAACGTAGAGCTGGCAGTCGCCATTCCCGTCCATGCGCGCCGCCGGCAGGGGCGCCCGTCCATCGGCTCTCACAGGCGGCTTGCGAGGCGCCTGGTAGCTGACAGGAAACGCCAGCGCAAGGCCCTCATCGACGATTACTTGCCGTCCGGCAACGTCTTCGGGCAACACCAGCCCAAAATCGGGATCAAACAGCCAGCCCTGCTCCGGAAGGACCTCCTCGGCCGGCAGCGGCTCCAGCTCGCCAGTGAGGAGGTTGTATTGGCCCCCGGGTTCATGCCCTGAACCAGACTGAGCGATCAACGACCTCTCATATGCTACGTCTGTCATCATACGAGTGTTGACGACGGCACCTATAAAGCTCCAGCAGCAAGAGCGCAGCGCCATCGAATGCAAGTATGTATTTGCCTGACTCAAATGCGGGGAACCGCCAGTCCATCCCTTCCTGAACGTCTGCTTTCGGTGCGACCGTAAAGATGTGGTTCTCCCGACCCATAAGGTCGGAGACCGGCGTCGGTTCGCCGTCCTGGTAGAGCAAAAGACCGGGGAAATCCTTCGTCTCCAAGATCAGACCGCAGTCGTCATCGCTGAATATCTCGCTTGCGTGCACCCTGTGATACTTCCCGATTCCTTTGATTGTCAGCATCCCTAGTTTTTCGTTCCAGGCCAGTCCCACCGCACGCTTGAGCAGCACGCCAACATCGCACTCGTACTCACCCATTTCCCAATCCTTCCGTCGGTGCTGCTCCATGAAATCGTGTACCCTAATACTTGGGAGCGAAGTCCTGAACCGATTCAGTCGGCGATATGTGTTGAGCCACTGGGCGTGCTTCTTTCCAGCCGCGCACCGCTGAAATGCAGCCTTAGCTTTCGAGTTCTGGACGGTGCAGCCTAGGCGTTCAGTCTGCTTTTCAAGAGTGGCCTCGATCCTCTCTCTTAGTTGCGCCAGAACTTCGGACTTGGTCTGCCCATCACGCTCCACTGTGGCCACTAGGTTCTCAGCCAAGGCCCTAGCCGTGATCACACCATGTTCGGTGGTGACAAACCAGGGATGGGCAGTCGCAGAGGGGTAGCATGCATAAATCCGCCCCTCGAAGGTGCCGCGGTCCACCACGGGAGGCAACAAGGTCATGCCTTGGAAGGAATTAGGCGGCACCAGCGCGATCGCTTTCCCCGGCCGATGGCGTGCGACACGACCGAAGCGCTGAAGAAAGGAAGCCGCTTCCGCCGCCTCGAAAAGCAGGTAGTCGCAGCCGAAATCCACTCCCACCTCAATGGCCGACGTTCCTAGGGCCAGAAGCTTACCCCTCGTCTCTCGGATCGCCCGGTGCGAAAGCCCGCGGATGATGGCTAGCGAGTTTCGGTCAAAACCTGCTTCCACAAGGCGGTCCTCCAGTCGGATGGCGCTCAGCACTGAGTTGACGATCACTACGGCCGGGATGTAGTCCGCATCCGGACTTTTGCGACGTAACTGCGCGAGCTCAGACCCTAGGGCGGCAATCTGAGAAACGAGCACTTCAACCGGATCTTGTCCGGCCACCTGAACGGGAGTCACCTCTACCGAATGCACCGCTGTCCGCCAAGCTTGGGTAGGTATAGCGGCATCAGCCCTCGTATCGATCAGCGCGGGAGCGAACGCCTGATCTAACAGCGTTCTCACTTCGGGGTGGGGCGTTGCAGAGAGAAAAATCAACCTTCGGAATATCCCAAAGCCTCGGGCCAGCGCGACCATGGCGAAGGCATGCGCTAGCTCCACACCCTGGTAGAGATGAAACTCATCAATGATTAGCGTCTCGTAACGCCGCAGGGCCTCAAATGGCTCGGCATGATACTGGAGGCTTAGGATTAGAAAGAGGATATCCGGGTTCGTAAAGACTATCTTGGGCTTGTCCGGATCGAGAAGCCGGCGCACCGTCTCGCCCCGGCTCTTGCAATGCATCACCTCCTGCCAGTGGTCAAGCAAAAACCCATCCAGCGGTACCAGCACGTGCTCAGCTCGGCCATAGCTTAGGGCCCGGTCTGGCCACGTTTCGGGTGTCCAGACAAGAGGCGCAACTCCCTCCTCCGTTGCGAACTTCTCAACAGCCCTCAGTTGATCCCTAACTAGCTCGTTCGTGGGATAGACCGCCACAGCCCACTCGCCTCGCTTCAAAACGGGTAGCATCGCGGCCCGCGTCTTGCCCGTCCCTGTCTTCGCCGCCAACAGCATTGTTGGGTTCTTCTGCCATCCTTCCCACATCGCTGCCTGATGGAGATAGAGGGGCGCACGAGAGGCAGGATGCTTGATCAAGGGTAACCGTACTTCGCCTACTCGCAATGACGCTCTGAACGTCACTCCATACCTCTTTGTCTACGGAATTTGGCCACTGTAGGGGATGGCTCCAACCGAAGTAAAACGTCGTGGCAAATGCACTCGGTGCTCTCCCGAAAAAATGAACCAGTCCTTGCGGATCTCTGCGACCCGGAAGATCAGGTGAGGAGGAATAGGCACAGGGTCGTAAGAAACAACCTCGCCCTGCATGTCTAACGGATTTACTGCGTGGCTGGCGCGGACAGCATCCTCAACAAATATAGCTACTGCCGGAATGATCTCTTCCCACTCAATGCGAACCGGACAGCCTTTCTTACCGAGCCTCACCACAGAGGGAGGGCGGAATTCGGCTTTGGCGAAAAGATAAAAGGAAAAGCCTGGCAAGGGTTCCGAGACTCCTTTGCCGCGCCACAGAGGATCAAGAACGAGTCGCCACCCCAGAGAAGGACTATTGCTCCCGCGAGGCGCGTCGTCCGTTCTCAAGCTGCGGGAGTTCACGGCATTCTGGGTAAATCGTGTCCGAGACACCGGCGCCAGCGAACGAGCCGGAGTCGCATATGCCGGCATCGAAGCGAGGTCTTTCTCGTAACGAGGAGTGCTCCCGACATAAACACCGTACGAGTAACCGGAAATCGCGTAGCTCATAGCGTAGCTGTGTACCAGTGGCGACGTAGCCGCAGTTTTAGAGATTTCGAACGACGAAAACCACAAATAATCGTGGTTATAGAGTCGTCCCGCATAAAGGCGGATGCCTTGCGTGTTGAGGTCAGGACGCTCGCTCATAAAGAGGAATACGTAGGCCTCTATTCGCCTTGAGCCTTTCGATACGCTTCAACGTCGTTGTAGGCTTTATCGAGGAACGCCTGATCGAGGGGTTTGTTGGCACACTCCGTGACTAACGCCTCCACTTCGCCAGGTTCAAGCACGGTAACGCGGTCAGGGTTACCGGCCAGAGCCTTATACTTCTGGTCCAGAAGCCTTTTCAGTTCAGCCGGATTGAGATTGTCCTTTTGTAGATAGAGCTCCAGCGTCAACTCCAAAGGAGTTATGATTTCTTCCCATCCGGCGACGATTCCGAAAAAGGTGTTTCTGCAGTCGCCGCCTGTGCGAGATTCAGCGCCGTAGCTCTTGCAGGCAAGGAGCGTTTTCACCACTAGGATTAACTCCTCCTGCGTGACAGCCTTCAGCGTCACGATGGAGGGAAACAGACTGGCGGGCTTGACCACATTGCGGCTGCCGAGGGCTTGACCAGTGGTCTGGCTAAGTTCGTCCACCGCATTAAAAGTGATTTCTTCTGAGATCTGTTCGAACGGAAGAAGAGAGAAGGCGCTTGAATATTCAATACGATGCTTGATGTTGGCTTCTTCGCCGAGTGCGCTGGCACCGTATAAACCGCATCGCGGACATTTGAGACAGAGGTTGTCTTTAAGGTAGCATCCATCGCCGTTCTTTCCTGATGGGACCGGTTTGCCTGCTGCTTTGAGAGCGGAGCGAAGCAGGTACTCCATCTGCCGCGATTCAGCCGCTTTCTGTTTGGAGCCGAGAAAGGCGACACGCTTTACGACCTTCGCGCGGTCAGATTCAGATAGCGGAGTATTCACCGAGTTCAGCTCGCGTGTTTCCTCCGTCCTGAGCACGGTGTAGTCTAGGATCTCGCGCAGCAGAACTAACTGTATTGTTTCTGCTCCGATGAGAGGCTTGGGTTTCTCGACCAAGTAATCGGTCAGTTTCTCCATAATGCTCGCTGCGACAGGCATCTAATCCTCCCCTTCTGGAACTGCACTGAGTCCTTGGGATTCCCAAAACGCCGCAATGTCCTGCTGCTTGGGGGTTGCCTTTTTACCCTTGCTGCCTTCAGCCTTGCGAGGGAGATACAGCTCGTCGAACTTGCTCACTTCCTCGCGCCATGCTTCAGACAGTTTCGTTTCATTTCCATATTTGCCGCGAAGAAAGCTGATCCAGGCTTGGCGTCTGGTTTCCTTCGCCTCAATCTCCTTCTTTCGCAAGTCGAAGTAGAGACCATAATCAAGCCTATCGAGGATCCGGTCATGTTCTGTGATGGGGGCCTCGGTCAAGAGTTTGACCAAGTGGTCGATCCCGTCCTCCAGTGCCTGAAGACCACCTTGGGATGGACTTCTGCCTGTGGCTTCATGGACACGGATGGCATATCCTTTGAGAGAGGCCGGATCCCGACGACCACTTTTGGCTTCCCCGAGTATCTTTCCGACCGGACCCATCAGCCCATGCTTAGATCGAGTAGATCTTCGAGCTGCGTTATGGAACTCATCGAGATAGCGGCCAAACGCCTTCCTGCTTGCATCGATTAGCGGTTGCACTTTGCTCAGGTCAAATGTTGCGACTTGAACCGCTATGGGTTCTCTCATAGCGCAACCTCCTTTGCTGTCTTCCTGTCGAACCCGCGAAATTGAGGCAATTGCTGAATGAGTCGAACGTGATGCGGAGTTAGCGTCCTGCCGCCGACTTCCTCAATGCGTCGTGCAAGTTTTTCCGGGGGATCCGTGGCCAAGATTTGGTAAAGGGCAGAGCGCTCTGGTAGCTTTGTGTCACGTACCAGCAGACTGGCAGCGCCAATAGCAGCAAGCCAGCGTTTTGCTTCAACGAGGGGTAGCCAGCCGTGGCCCACAAGAGCGCGGACAGCCGGTACAGGTGGGACATAAGCCGCTCCCGCAGCATCAGAGAAGTCAATAGGGTCGCCATCCTTGTGGATCGCTACCGAGGCATCAAAAACCAAGCTTAGGAGCGTGGCAGCAAAGAGTCGGCGCAGCCCTTTGCTTGTGTCCGATTCGTCATTCCCGGCAGCGACCTCGTAAGTCAGCGGAACGAAGGCCAGGTTCGGTGTCTGGCAGATGAGATACATCGTCTCATAGAGGCGGAACACCTCCCGACGGATTGCTCTCAATTCTTGCTGTGCAATCTGGCCTTCCAAGAGGGCGTCAACTGCCTCCTCCCATGTAGAGAATGACTGACCGCAACTGGCTTCGAGGGCATCCAGATCCTCGTCGAACTCTTCCTTCATCCTCTTCGTCGCCTCCTGCCGCCTCTTCTTCTGAGTCTCGGCAGTAAACCGATAGCTGAAAATCGAAAGCAGTTCTTCCGACGCAATATCGAAGGGATCGCGGTCCGCTAGATGACGCGCGGCCTGTTCAGTGAAGCCGAGCGAAAACCCGAATTTAAGGTTGCCTGTCTCACCCTTCATCTGCGCCTTGGCCGCTTCGACCCACTCCTGTACTTTTCGGAGGAACACTTCACCTTTTTCTGGTCCGAAATTCAGCCGAGGCATAAGCGTGATGATTTCTGCAGGACGCCTCCCTAGAAGAATTTGGCGGAGAAGCCGCTCGTAATAGCAGGCAGTACAAACCACGACAGAACCAAAGCTTCCGTAGGCTATGCCACGGTTCGTATGGGTCTGGGGGTTATCGATAAAGTCAGCCAACGCCTCAACTCCGTCTTTGAAAGGTGCGTTGCATATCGGACAAAGATAGACGCCCCTTCTGCGCTTCTTTATGACCTTTTTGTGCTTCTTTCCAGCAAAGGGTTTTGACTCACTATAGTGGGCCAGTTGCTCTCGCGCGAAAGTTTGCACGTCAGTGCCAACTGTGGGTTGAAGGAGATCACCAGAGAAAGCGTCCGCCATTGCATTAGAAAGCTTGTCCCTTGGCGAGGGTCGAGCAACTTTTGCATAAACTTGTTGCGCGATCCGGTCCAAAAGGTCAACTAGAATGCTGATCCTCTCATCAGAAGGAATCGTTTCCACACGTTCGTTTTGAGACCGTCCAACGCGTGAGCCTTCCAGAGCCCAGAAATAGTTCACGGTTCGCGCCATGTCTCTGGCTGGCATGAGAGTAGAGGTGGACTGGAGCGCGGCCCAGCTCCTGGGGCCAAAGGTTTCTTCGTAAAGTTCGGCGGCGAGCGCGGCACCGTCCTCGCCGACCGCTTCCACTTTTTCTGGGTCCATCATGGCCTTGAAGAACTTGAAAACCATCATCTCGGGTTGGGCATAAGAGATGCGAGCTGCCTCCTGTTCGACCTGTTCATCCGTCGGCTTTCCAGTACGACCTTCGAGTTCCCAGTAATCCTCAACAACTTTGCGCTTTTGACGCAGTGGCTTCTTGGCAAGGCTTTGCAAGCCGATCTTCCTGGCCGCGCTAAGTAGGTATTGGCGGGATTCAGAGAACGAGAGCAAATCGGGCTTGGGGAGGATATTGCTGGTACGACTTCCGACCATGAGCGGAGTCACATCTCTTGCCATCGCCGCATCGAGCTCACGCTTGAGAGTGCCTCGAATATCCTCTGGCGCGGGCACGGCACACTCGGCGTTCGGGTCCGAGGCGTAAACGGTCGCGTTGGCAAAGTATAGGAGCGCCTTCCACCCTCGATTATGGAAGGCAGTTCGGGCGGCCCGGTGGTGGAACGCGGTCGAAACTCCTCTCACCGCGACTTCGTGATGGGTCACTCTCAGGTGCCTACCAAGTGCAGGATCGTTTCTTACAGCGTCCTCTGCTTCGACAGCGGTCGAGGCCGAGCAGAAATGGTCGATGGCTTTCACCAGGTGAGCAAGCGTGAGAAACCGGTCCGTGCCGCCGCTGAGTATGGCCTCCATGATGGCCCCATCGCTTCGGCCGGCCTTAGCGTGGTGAAACGCGGCGCAGTGGGCCATGATGGCCTGAACCGAGTCGCTTGCGTCCTGCAACTCCATCACAGCGCAAACCTCCGGCACCACGACCCGAATGAGGTCTGGGATCACGTGTGACACCCACCGCTCTCGCCCGGCCTCCCGGATGTAGGCCTGCCACGCATCGGTTTCTTTTCCAGCGTCGTGGACAACCACAGCTACGGCCAAAATTTTCTGCTCTGACTCGCTCAAGCCGTAATGACTCGGGCTCGCCAAGATCGGGAGAAGCTCTAGTAACACGTCCAACTCGATCAGAGTGTGCTCGAAGAGGCTCTGCTCGTGGCCACGGCGCTTGGCCAACTTTGATCTCCAACCGCGCGCCTGCATCCACGCGCCAGCTCTCATCAATAGATTTTGCCGGTCGGTCATGCCTCTCTAGCCTTTGTCTTTTCGTCGGAGGCCCGTGTCCCTTTCACCTCCATCCATCCATTTCCCCATGCAGTGTGTTTCCCCACGTGAACCAGCTCCCCAATCGCTAGCCATGGCAGAAACTCTTCCAGTTCGCCATCATAAGTCGCCTCACCCACGAAGCCGGACAGTTCGTGTCGTTGCCGGGTCTTGGACGACGTGCGGAAGCGCTCCACCCAGTCGGTCTGCGCCGATACCGTTCGGATCTTTTCCGCGCGCTCGCCAAGGCCTCGGAAATCTGCTTTGATTGGTCCCTCACCAAAGAACGTGCTCAACGCATTTATCCTGTCCCGCAGGCGTTTGAAAAGGTGATGGAAGTCGGGCTTACGCACAATTCCGCCCTCCGCCTTCAAAAGCGTCGGTGTAAGAAACTGGATGCTGAGGCGCCGAACTTTACCATAGCTTTGCAAAGCCAAGCTATCCCGCATACGCCTTTCGATCCACTCGGCAGTTTCGCGAACCTCGGCGGTGCGGAAAAGCTGATCGTCAAAGGTATAGATGATTTTTGTTTTGTTGTTCAGGGGGTCTTCCGCCCGGCTAGCCGAACCGATCTGTTCCACTTGGTCGAGGTTGCACTTGGCACGGTTCAGACCCAACCCCTCGGCCGCCAGCTCTCGAAATGCCAGAACGAAATAGGGAAGGAACTCCAGTGCGCGACCGATGAGCACCAGCTCAAACTCGAACACCTGACCGGTTTCAAACCGCGTCTGTTGCGTCTTTGGGGCCCGGAACACGAACGGCCGCGGGATATCCTGGTTCCTGGAAAGAGCCTCGGCTTCCGGCGGAGGAGAAGGCTCGAAGATGGCTTTGTAAGGGCACGACATTCCCACCGGGCAGCTCCGCGCATCCTTGCACTGCGGAACGCAGCAGAGCCGGCGGAAAGCGTGCCCGAATCCGCCTCGAAGCATGTTTCCCTTATTGATTGCGGGCACGAATAGCGGCTCGGTAGGCGCAAGCACGAATCGAAAGCGTCCGACACGAAGCGTACATTCGCAAAGCGCCGGGGACACAGCTCATCCTCCGTGGACTAACTGCTCAGTCCGCAGCCGCATGTTCTGTTGGGCAATGCCCCAGACCACGTCTTCGCGCTCGCCGGGGAAAAAGGGAGTCTGCCTTGTCCGCTTGTGGAAGCGAAACGCTGGATTTGCCAGCCGCGCTTTGCAGCCCGGTTCTGCGGAATTCAACCGGCCGCGCAGCCGGCCCGTGCACATGTTTGGCCCAGAGCCGAAGGAGAGCATGAGGATTGATGCGAAACTCTACCAGATACTCTGGCCCGCGCAAGGGGGAGAGCGCTGATTCCCATTTTGGAACAGAGTCATACGCGCGTGCAGGCTCAGCAACTGCGGCGGCGAGCCTACTGGTGGGCGCTCAGGCGGTTATAGAGCTCCAGTAGCCATCCAGGTCCGCCTGCAACTGCTCCAGGCTTCCATACAGCGTCGTGCGGAAGGCGGTGTCAGATGCCGTTCGTCTCCTGCGAGCGCACCTGGGTTTTGCGGTGGGCGATCTGGCTGATGGTGAGGAACAGCTCGAAGGGGTGATGCAGCGGACGCCCGCAGTACTCGCGCCCATCGTCGGTTCACGCATAAGTGCTTAGTGCAAGGCGAAATCTATTTGTGAAACACGCTCTAGCATTTGACTCTCATCTGGCGCGATCTTACCGCGGCGATGTTACGGCAGTAATCCCTTCGATACGAATAAGTCTTGTTTTAAAAACCACTTTGCTGTAAATGAGCCTGAGGCATCAGGAGTACCCCTTCGTTCGGGGTCGCCAACCTGCCAGGAGATCGGCAAGGTGGTTTGAGCCGC
>Ga0070741_10018994_pt1 | contig 11032 bp, 10 predicted proteins | sample Coa_R1_4_FD_66440 | JGI IMG/M metagenome (GOLD analysis project Ga0070741, IMG submission 66440) | Surface soil microbial communities from Centralia Pennsylvania, which are recovering from an underground coalmine fire - Coalmine... | ecosystem: Environmental > Terrestrial > Soil > Unclassified ...
CTGTACGACTTCGTCGACGACAACCCGTTCGTCGAGTTCTTCCCGTGCGATCACACGAACGACACCGCCGTGATCCGGAAGAACGAGCGGATGGTCGCGGTCAACTCGGCGCTCGAGGTGGATCTGTCGGGTCAGGTGGTCGCCGATTCGATCGGTGCGCGGATCTATTCCGGCATCGGCGGCCAGATGGATTTCATTCGCGGCGCCGCACTCTCGCCGGGCGGCCTGCCGATCATCGCGCTGCCGTCAACCGCGTCTGGCGGCACGGTCTCGCGCATCACGTCTGCCATCAGAGCTGGCGCGGGTGTGGTCACGACACGCGGGCACGTGCACTGGGTGGTGACGGAGTACGGCGCCGTCGATCTGTTCGGCAAGACGCTGCGCGAGCGCGCCGACGCGCTCATCGGGATCGCGCATCCCGATTTTCGAGCGCAGTTGCGGCGCGAGTTCGCGGCGACGCGACACGTCGTCCTGCCAGGGTAGCGGTTCGGGCTCGTGGTTCGACAGGCTCACCACGAGCGGGTCAATCAGCGGACTAAGACACCAGCGCCGGCAAGGCGTCTCCGATCGGCTCCCTGATCACGGCGTCGGCGATCTCGTCGAACGGCGTCGGCTCCGCGTTGACGATCACCACGCGTGCACCCGACGACTTGGCGATCGGCACCGCGCCCGCGATGGGATACACCTGCAGGCTCGTGCCGATGGCGAGCAACACGTCCGCGACGCTCGCGGCTCGCAGCGCCCGATCGATGACGTGCGGCACGAGCGGCTGGCCGAACGAGATCGTCGCGCTCTTCAGAATCCCGCCGCATCGCTCGCACGCGGGATCGGCCTCGCCCGCGCGCACCCGCGCCAGCACGTCCGGCATCGGCGCCCGCCACGCGCACGACAGGCACACGACGTCGCGCATCGTGCCGTGCACTTCGATCACCTTCGCGGGCGAGCTGCCCGCCAACTGGTGCAGCCCGTCGATGTTCTGCGTCACGAGCGCGTGCAGCTTGCCGCGCTGCTCGAGGTCGACCAGCGCGCGATGCCCCGCATTCGGCTGCGCCGACCAGGCGGGATGTTCGAGACGGCTGCGCCACGACCAGCGGCGCACTTCGGGGTCCGACACGTACGCGTCGATGCTCGACAGCTGTTCGGCCTTCGGGTTCTTCGTCCAGACGCCTTGCGGTCCGCGGAAATCGGGGATGCCCGATTCGGTCGAGATGCCCGCACCCGTCAGCGCGACGACGCGCGTGGCAACGTCGACCCAGGCGCGCACGTCGGTGTAGCGTCTGGACACACACCTATGTTGGTCAAGATCAACGGCCTCGAGCAACGGGTATCGATTCACGGCGCCGATGCGACGCGTCCGGCGCTGCTCCTCGTCAACGGCGCCGGTGTCGCGCTGTCGCGCATCGCCGCGTTCTTTCGGTCCTGGGAGTCGGCGTTCCGCATCGTCCACTGGGACCAGCCGACGATGGGTACGATCACGTTCGATCGTCTCGCCGCTGACGGCGTCGCGGTCGCGGACGCGGTGTGCGATCACCTGGGACTGGACACGCTGATCCTGCTCGCCACGTCGGCTGGATCGATCGTCGGGCTGAAGATGATCAAGGCGCGGCCCGATCGATTCTCCGCCTACGTCGGCACGGGACAGATCGTCCTCGGCCGGGACGTGACCGAGTCGAGCGAAGGGCTCGCGCTGACGCCGGCCGAGCAGGCGGCGTTCGCCGAGCTGCCGCGCACGGGAGGCGACCAGCGCGCGGAGGCGACGCGGATGTACGAGCAGCTGAAGAACGAGATGGCGGCGTTCGACGCGCGCGCGCTCGGCCTCGATTACGCCGTGCCGATGTATTTCATCCAGGGCGATCGCGATCGCTACACGCCGACGACGCGTGTCGCTGCCTTCGAGGCCGAGATCAGCGCGCCCAGGAAATCGCTGATCGTCGTCGAAGGCGGCGGCCACGCGGTGATGTTCATGCGCGACGCGTTTCTGGCGGCGCTGACGTCGGCTATCGCCTGAACGTGAGCGGCACTTCCGCCGCGTCCTGGCGGAACGTGCCGACGATCTCGCCATTTGCGGTCAGACGTCCGGAGAACGAGCTCTCGACGACGTGGCTCTCGATCGTCACCGCGGAGGCGTCGCGCGAGATGACGACCGGCAACTGCAGGCCGCCTTCGTCGAGATTGACGATGGTTGCGATCGCCGTGCCGTCGGGCCGGTTCGTGACCGTCAGATCGACGTGCACATCAGCTCCGCCGTCGGCGGCCGTCGCATGCCACGTGCCCTCGAGGTCCGCTCCAACCGCGGCACTGGTCGGCCGCGGCGCGATCGACGCCTCGCCCGTCCGCGTCAACGTGAACGGAAACGAGAACGTTCCCATGCTGAACGTCCCTTCGAGCGTCTTGCTGTCGTCGGCGAGCGTTGCGGCGAGCAGTTGATCCGACCGCGCGCCGAAGGTGATCGATCGGCCGTCGACGACGACGGTCGTCAATGGCAGGCCGCGCACCTTCTGCGCCGGAATCGAAATGGCGCCGGTCAGCGTCCCGTCGACCTGCGCGAGATCGATCTGAAACGCCATGCTCGCCTGCGGCGTGTCGAGCGTGCCTTCCCAGTGTCCGGTCGGGGCGATCGCCGCCGCGACGGTCACAGCGATGAACCACGAAGTCATGTCACACCTCCAGTTGATTGATGTTGAGCGCCGCCGCATAGAGCATCGCGACCGACGCCGCGGCGCTGACGACCAGGCCCGGCCACGGCAGCGCGCCGCTGCGGAAGTACGCTTCGGCGGTCATCGCGCCGACGATGCCGTACGGGGCGTCGCCGAGGAGGACGGGCTCCACGAGAAACAGCGCGACGGCGACGACGCAGGCCAGCAGCGCCGGCCGCCACAGGTCGCTGAAGACCGTCGAGAGCAGCGTGGCGAGGCTGAAGAACACGGTGCCGCCGACGAACACGCAGAGCGCGTGCACGAGCGCGTCGACGAGGCTGTAGTGCTGACCGATGAGCGGTGACAGCAGCGGCGGCAGCAGCGAGGGCACGAGCGCGAGCACGAAGAGCTCGGCGAGCGCGGTCGTCGCGCGCGTGCGCAGCAGGTCGCCGCGCGACACCGGCAGCGACAGCGTGAAGATCGCCGCGCCGCCGCGCGTCTGCGCGAGAAGGCCACCCGTGCCGAGCAGAATCGCGAGCAGCGTCCACGTGTGCGACAGGTTGTCCTGCACCCATTGCCACCAGACGAAGCCGCGATACGTGCTTTGCGCGTCGATCGCGCGGAGAATCTGGCGGCCGACGACGCTCGTGGTGTCGACGTCGCGCACGAGCGGCAGCGCGTCGGGCAGCAGCCGCGCGACGCGCGGATAGCTGGCAACCGAGCTGCACGCCATCATCAGCAGCAGCGCGAACCCGATCAGGAATCGCCAGCGGGTTTCGAGCCAGGACTTGTACCAGAGCATGGTCACTCCTCCTCCGCTGTCACGGTGTCGAGAAAGATGTCTTGCAGCGTGACCGGCATCACGTCGACCGACACCGGTCCGAGCGCACGCGCCTCGGCCACGATCGATTCGGCGCCGTCGCGGCAGAGCACGGTCATCACGCGCCCCTCGCGATCCACGCGCGTCACGCCGGTGGACCGGAACGACGCGGCCGGCGCGGCCCCGTCGAAGACGAACTGGACGCGCCGGTGCTGCTCGCGCAGCTCGTCGAGTGCGCCGGCGACGGCGATGCGGCCGCGGTCGACAATCGCGACGTGGTCCGCGATCTGGTCCACTTCGGCGAGCTGATGCGACGAGAAGAAGATCGTCACGCCGTCGGCGGCCGCGTGCGAGACGAGCCGCTGCAGCACGTCGTGGGCGGCGGCCGGGTCGAGACCGGCGGTCGGTTCGTCGAGCAGGAGCAGCTCCGCGCCGCGGCAGAGCGCGAGGAGCAGCGCGAGCTTCGATCGCGCGCCGCGCGACAGCGTCTTGACGCGCGCGTCGGACGTCAGCGCGAACGCGCGGCGGTATCGCGCTTCCAGATCGCGCCGCCACGTCGGGAAAAACGCCGCGGTGAAGCGCACGATCTCGTCGACCGTCATGTAGTCGTAGAGATCCTTCTCCTCGCTGACGAATCCGGCGCGGCGGCGAATCTCGACGGACGCGTCGCCGCGGGTCGCGTCGAGGCCCAAGACGCGCGCCACGCCGCTCGTCGGCTTCGCCATCCCGAGCAGGATCTTCATCGTCGTCGTCTTGCCGGCGCCGTTTCGGCCGAGAAAGCCGGCGATCGATCCCTGCGGCACGCGCAGGTCGAGGCCGCAGAGCGCATCCGTGCCGTCGTACCGCTTCCTGAGATCGATCGTTTCGATCGCCAGCGCGTCAGACACCGTGTTCTCCTTTGCGCGTGAGCCCGGCCAGCTCCGCCTCGAACAGGCGGCGGATTTCCTCGTCGGTCAGGCCGCGCGCGCGCAGCTTCTCGACCGCGGCGCCCACCAGCGTCTGTGCCGCGCGGAGGCGATCGGACGCTTTCTTGTCGCGCGCCTGCGCCGAGACGAACGCGCCGGCGCCGTGCCGAAGCTCGATCACTCCTTCGTGTTCGAGCTCGCGGTAGGCTTTCGCGATGGTGTTGGGATTGACGACGAGCTGTTCGGCCAGCGGACGGATGCCCGGCAGCTGATCGCCGGGGCGCAGCGCGCCCGTTTCGATGGCGTGCTTCACCTGCTCCATCAGCTGGAGGTAAATCGGGACGCCGAGCGAGGGGTTGGGCCGGAACAGCATCAACTGTGCTAGTGAACTAGTACAGTAAGACTGTTCCCGTTGTCAAGCGCTGAAGGATTGGCTCGGCCGCTCGCGGCCGAGGTAGCGTGCCGGGGTGCCGCGGCCATGGCGGGTCATTTCCTCGGACTCGCCCGGTCCGGTTTCGCGCTAGAATCGGCCGCATGCCGAATTCCCAAACGCGCCGTGACGTCCTCAAAGGTGGTCTCGTGCTGGCCGGTCTCAGCGTGGCGGGGCTCCCCGACTGGGTGATGCCCGTCCTGGCGCAGGGCGAAACGCTCGTGCCCTTCACCGACATCCCCGAGAACGTCCGGTGGGATACGCCGCCCGATCGCCGCATGCTCGACGTGCGCACGATCGAGGGGCCGTTCACCGCGAAGGACAAGTTCGCGACGACGCAGCACTACGGCCACCCGGACGTGGACCTGGCGGCCTACAAGCTGAAGGTGTCGGGCCTGGTGGATCGGCCGAAGCAGCTCGCGCTCGACGAACTGAAGAAGATGGGATCGACCGAGCTGGTCGCCGGTTTCGAATGCTCCGGCAATCGCGGACCGCTGCAGGGGTTGTGCGGCAACGGCAAGTGGACCGGCGTCTCGCTGAAGACGCTGCTCGACTCGTGCGGCGTCAAGCCGGCGGCACGCGAGTTCGTGTTCTTCGGCGCGGACCACGGCACGGAAGACGTCGAGTGGCGGACGCAGAAATACAACATCGACGTGCCGTTCGGCCGCAGCCTGAATCGCGAGAAGGCGATGTCGAACGAGCCGTTCCTCGCCTGGGCGCTCAACGGCGATCCGCTGACCAAGCATCAAGGCGCGCCGTTACGCCTCATCGTCCCCGGGTGGTATGGGGTGGCGAACGTGAAGTGGCTGTCGCAGATTCACATCCAGGAAGACCCGTACCTCGGCAAGTACCAGGCGCGCTGGTACCGGACCGTGCGCGGCGAGATGATCGACGGCGAGATGAAGTACATGGAGACCGCCGTCACCCACATGAACCTGAAATCGTTCGTTGCGCGCGTGACGAAGAGTGGGAACCACTGCACGGTCACCGGCGTCGTCCTGAACGACGGGACGCCGATCAAGTCGGTCGAGGTGAAGGTGGACGACGGCGCGTGGCAGCCGGCCACGCTCGACCCGGCCACGGCGAAAGAGAAGTTCGGCTGGAAGCTGTTCCGGTACACCTGGAACAACCCGACGCCCGGCGCGCACACGCTCGTGTCGCGCGTCACCGACGCGACGGGCAAGGTCCAGCCGACGGCTGAGGATCTCGCAACGAAGAAGTCGTTCCTCGAGGAGAACTCGCAAGCGCCGCGCAAAGTGATGATTTCGTAGGCCGGTCCCGCCCCCAGCCACCGGCCGGTAGAACTCGGGTAGGTCATGGAACCGGATCGGTCGACGTTTGCCTCGCTGTACGCCGAATTACATCGCATCGCCAGACGGGAAGTCGGGCGGCAGGGCCACGCCGCGCGCGTCAGCGCGACGACCCTGCTGCACGAGGCGTATCTCGACATGGCCGAGCGCGAGCTGCCCGGCTTTCCCGACGAAGCGCGATTCATGCAGTACGCCGCACGCGTCATGCGCGGGCTCATCATCGACGACGTGCGCGAGCGCCACGCCGCAAAGCGCGGCGGCGGCTTCGCGATCACCACGCTCGGCGACGACGAGGTGCCGCAGCCGGCGGACGAACACGAGCTGACCGCGATCAGCGACGCGCTCGACGAGCTGGCGCAGACCGACGCGGCGCTCGCCGAACTCGTCGATCTGAAGTTCTTCTGCGGCTTCTCCTTCGCCGAGATCGCCGCGATGCGCGGCACGTCCGAGCGGACGGTGCAGCGCAATTGGGAAAAAGCGCGCATCTATCTCCACCGCAGCCTGCGTCCGGCGACGCCGTAGGAGGGCTTCGCGGATGTCCGGGTTCGACGCCGACCGCTGGGAGCGGATCAGTCCGCTGCTCGATCGCGCGCTGGAGCTGACCGACACCGACCGCGTCGCGTGGCTGACGACGCTGCGGGACGAGCAGCCGATGGTCGCGGCCGAGCTCCAGCTGCTGCTCGACGAGCATCACCGCCTCACGCACGAACGATTCCTCGACGCGCGTTCGCCGCTCGACCGCGTCTACACCGGGCAGCGCATCGGCGCCTACACGCTCGTCTCGCGCATCGGCGACGGCGGGATGGGCACGGTGTGGCTCGCCGATCGCAGCGACGGCCGCTTCGCGCGCCGGGCGGCGGTGAAGCTCCCGCGCGTGACGCTCGCGGCGGCCGACGAAACGCGCTTCCGCCGAGAGGGATCGATCGTCGGCCGCCTCTCGCACCCGAACATCGCGCAGCTCCTCGACGCCGGCGTGACCGCCGACGGCCAGCCGTATCTGATTCTCGAGTACGTCGAAGGCGATCCGATCGACCGCTACTGCGACGCGCGCGGCCTGTCGTCCGACGCGCGCATCCGTCTCGTCATCGCGATGCTGTCGGCGGTCGCGCACGCGCACGCGAACCTGATCGTCCATCGCGATCTCAAGCCGACCAACGTCCTCGTCACGCGGGACGGCGTCGTCAAGCTGCTCGATTTCGGTATCGCGCGGCTGCTCGAAGGCGACGACCGCACGATGGTGACGCAGGACGGCTCGTCGGCGCTGACGCCGGCCTACGCCGCGCCCGAGCAGCTGACCGGCGGCGCGATCACGACCGCCACCGACGTCTACGCCGCCGGCGTCCTCCTGTTCCTGCTCCTCACCGGCCAGCATCCGGCCGGCGACGCGGCGCGATCGCCGGCGTCGTTGATGCGCGCGATCGTCGATCGCGATCCTGACCGCCTGCTGCGCGGAGACCTCGACACGATCGTCCGCAAGGCGCTGAAGAAGGATCCGCGCGAACGGTACGCGACGGCGTCGGCACTCGCGGAGGATCTGCAGCGGTATCTCCGACACGAGCCGATCGGCGCGCGGCCCGACTCACTCGTCTACCGCACGGGCAAATTCCTGCGGCGGAACCGCGTCGCCGCCGCGCTCGGCGCCGTCGCCATTCTCGGCACCGCCGCCGGCGTCGCCGGCACGATCGTGCAGGCGCGAACGGCGCGGGTGCAGCGCGACTTTGCGCTGCGCGAGCTCGCGCGCAGCGAGGCGGTGAACGGCCTGAACGCTTTCCTGCTGTCCGATGCGGCGCCGGCCGGCGATCGCTTCACCGTCGACGATCTGCTGTCGCGCGCCGAACATCTCGTCGAGCGCCAGCACGGCGACGAGGCGGACCGCGTCGAGCTGTTGATGTCGATCGGGCGGCAGTACACGGTGCAGGACGAGTACGCGAAGGCGTCGCGCCTGCTCGGGCAGGCGTACGTGATGGCCCAGGCTCTGCCCGATCCGGCGACGCGCGCACGCGCCGCGTGCGGCCTCGCGCAAGTGCTGGCGAGCGGCAGCGACGTCGCGCGCGCCCGCGCGCTCATCGCCGAAGGGCTGCGCGTGCTGCCGAACGACCCGACGTTCGCGGCGGATCGGCTCGACTGCCTGCTGCGCGCCAGCGAAGTCGCGGTCCGCGCGGGCGCGGCCAACGACGCGATCGCGCGGGCCGATGAGGCGCGCGCGCTGGCCGCGCGCCTGCCGGTGCGTTCCGACATCACCGACCTCGACGCGCTCATCACGACGGCCAGCGCCTACACGAGCGGCGGACGGCATCGCGAGGCCGCGGCCGCCTTCGCGCAGGCGGCGGTGCGGATGACCGCGCTCGGACGCGACGGCACGCAGCGCGCCGCGACCATCTTCAACAATTGGGGGATTGCGCTTTATCTGGCGGGACGTCCGCTCGAAGCGGAGCCGATCTTTCGCCGCGCGATTCGCATCGGCGAAGACGATGGCGGCGAAGCGTCGGTGGCGCCGATGCTGCTCATCAACTACGCGCGGACGCTGTCGGATCTCGACGAGTTCGATCGCGCCGCCGACTACGCGGACCGCGCGTACGCCAGAGCGCGCGCCGCCGGCGCCGCCGTGATCGTCAATCAGTCGCTGCTGGTGCGCGCGTCGATCGAGCGCAGCCGCGGCGATCTCGACGCGGCCGGCCGCCTGCTCGACGAAGCGGCGGCCCGCTTCGCCCACGATCTGCCGCCGGGCCACATCGGCTTCGCGTCGCTCGCGATGCAGCAGGCGCTGCTCGCCGAGGCGCGCGGCGACCTCAGCGGCGCGCTCGCTCGCGTCGACGGCGCCGTGGCGATCGCCGAAGGCGCGATGGCGAACGGCGGCCAGGGCGCGGCGTACCTCGAAATGTTCCTGACGCGCCGCGCCGCGATCGCGGTCGAGCTCGGCCGTCCAGCCGCCGCCGCCGCCGACGCGACGCGCGTATTGACACTCGCCGGCGGCACCCTCGCCGACGCCTCGCTCAACACGGGCCGCGCGCACCTGACGCTCGGCCTCGCACTCGACGCGCAGGGGCGGCACGACGCCGCGCGGAAGGAATTCGCCGCCGCCGCGGTCATCCTCGAGCAGACGGCCGGCCCGAATCATCCCGAGACGATCCGAGCTCGACAGCGGCTCTGATGTCGTGTTTCGTCGCGCGTTTCCGATCTGAATGATCAGACTGAGACGCTGATGACAACCAGACTGAGAGTCGCGCTCGTGTTTCTGATGGCCCCGCTGGCGCTTGCGACGGTGTCGCGCGCGGACGGCGATGCGGTGCGCCTCGTGTCGCAGAACGGCGCCGGGCTGCTCCGGACGATCGACGTCAACGGCGACGTCGATCTCTCGAACCCGTTTTTCCAGGACCTCGGCACGAACGGCCGGCGCTGCGTGACGTGCCACCAGCCGTCCGATGGCTGGACGGTGACGCCGGCGCACCTGCAGGAACGGTTCACCGCGAGCCGCGGCACCGATCCGATTTTCCACTCGAACGACGGCTCCAACTGTGAAGGCGTCGACACGGCGCGCGGCGGCCGCCGCGGCGCGTACTCGATGCTGCTGACGAAGGGGGTGATTCGTGTCGAACTCGCGGTACCGACCGGCGCGGAGTTCGACGTCATCGCCGTCGACGATCCGTACCGCTGCGGCGCACCGCTCCAGAGCCTGTCGCTGTATCGGCGCCCGTTGCCGGCCACGAACCTCCGGTTCCTGAGCGCCGTCATGTGGGACGGCCGCGAGTCTTCGGCGTCGACGACGATCCTGCAGGATCTGGCGCAGCAGGCGAACGACGCGACGCTTGGGCACGCGCAGGCATCGCTCGACCTCACGCCGGCGCAGCAGCAGCAGATCGTCGCGTTCGAGACGGGCCTCTACACGGCTCAGGCGCGCGACAACGACGCTGGCCGTCTCGGCGCCGACGGTGCGGCCGGCGGCCCGCACGCGCTGTCGTCGCAGCCGTTCGCGATCGGCGTCAACGATCCGATCGGCCTGAATCCGACCGGCGCGGCGTTCGATCAGGATGCATTCACGCTGTACGACGCCTGGCAGGCGCTGCGGGGCAGCCGCCACGATCCCGAGCTCGAGGCGCGCCGCGCGATCGCGCGCGGACAGCAGATCTTCAACACGCGTCCGATCACGATTCAGGGCGTCGGCGGCCTCAACGGCGAGACGTTCTCGAACGGCGTCCGCGTCCCCGATTCGTTCACCGGTTCGTGCAGCGTCTGCCACGATGCGCCGAACGCGGGCGATCACTCGGTGAAGGCGCCGCTGAACATCGGCCTGACGGACGCGTCGCGCCGCACGCCGGACCTGCCGCTCTACACGCTGATGAACCGCGCGACCGGCGCGACGATCCAGACGACCGATCCGGGACGCGCGATGATCAGCGGCAAGTGGGCCGACATCGGGAAATTCAAAGGCCCGGTCCTGCGCGGCCTCGCCGGGCGCGCGCCGTACTTCCACAACGGCTCGGCGGCGACGCTCGGCGACGCCGTGGACTTCTACGATCAGCGATTCAACATGCAGCTGACGCCGCAGGAGAAATCGGACCTCATCGCGTTCCTGCGCGCGCTTTGACCTGGTCCGCCGTCATGCCGTAGAGCGACGGCACGGCCACGCCGAGGACGCCCAGCATCGTGTAGATCTGGCCGCGATGGTGGATCTCGTGCTCCGGCATGAGGCTCAGCCACTTCCATCGCGTCATGGCCGACCCCGCCGGCGTGGTGCACTTCGACTCGAGCATCTCCGGCGTGAGCGCGCGGAACTGATCGAGCGATTCGGCATGGAAGCGATCGAGCAGCGCGAGGATCGCGTCCTTGCCGTCGGCGAGCTCTCGGCCGTGCGTCGTGTAGCGCATCGGCCGGTCGTGGAGCGTCTCGGCCCAGATCTCGCGCTCCGCGACCGCGATGTGCCGGACCAGATC
>Ga0070741_10018995_pt1 | contig 11031 bp, 6 predicted proteins | sample Coa_R1_4_FD_66440 | JGI IMG/M metagenome (GOLD analysis project Ga0070741, IMG submission 66440) | Surface soil microbial communities from Centralia Pennsylvania, which are recovering from an underground coalmine fire - Coalmine... | ecosystem: Environmental > Terrestrial > Soil > Unclassified ...
GACGTGCTGAAGCCCGTCGCCACGGAGAAATGGGGATTCCTGAACCGCGAATCTTTTATTTTAAACGAACTAGAACATATATGCTAATCATATTAGGAAGCTTCTTCGTAGTCAAGTGCGTCGTCGAGGACTTCGTTGACCCAGGGGTATTGTTTGCGATAGAAGCGCAGGACGGAACGGGCCGCCTCGGAATATTCGTGCTGCTCGTCAAGCATATAGCGCAGTTTATTGATGACATTCTCGTAGCCTGCGCTGGCCGCAAGGTCGTCGGGCAATTGCTCAAGGCAATAATAATATCCGTCGCCTTCGTCTAGCAATTGCTGGACGCGGTTACATATAGTAGTTCGACGCTTTTCGATAAGGTCGTGAGCGTTTAAGTGATAAACTTCTATAGACTTTTCCGCCCTCGTATATTCATTAGATGGAGCCACTCCCTCTGATGGGGCTGCTTTAGCCGGATGGCATTCGCCTTCTGTGTCGAATTTCAGCAGACGTGTATCGAACAGGACCATAGGATCGAGCAATACTGGTCGTTCGCGTCGTAGCTCGATTTTATGGCATACATCAGAGATCCGCTGACGCTCATTGAAGAGAGGAAAAGATGTTCCTTTCCCTCCTTCGTCCGGCCTGCCACTTTTATCTTTTTTGCGCTTCTGATTGCAAAAGACGCACACATAGCGAAAGTTTTGCCAGTCGAAGGCCAACCACCAGTAGCCAGGATGTTCCGGGCATTCCATAACGGCGTTTTTAGGACGCCAGTGATCGATTTCATCGTCATGACGTACATCTTTGGTTTCACAATACCAGCATTTGCCGTGAGAAACGTCGTGTAGCTTATCTTTGAGTTCCGTCCAGACGTGGCTCAGCTTATTAATAGCTTCCGCGCGTTCTTCCGGCGGCAGGTTTTTTATTTTTTCTAATGCCTGTGCGGACTTTTGATGCCACTCTTGCGAAATCTTTTCGCGCACCCGGTCCGGGTTAATGTATCTCATGATGCTACCCTCGTTGTCCCTTGAGTTTTCGTAAAATCTGCCTCGTCAATTCGCGTTGCCTCTCGCGCTGTTCGGGCGTAAAGACAATGCCATGCTTCAGTTCTGGCCCTGCCTGCTGGACAAATTCTCTGACAAACGCGCGGTATTCGCTGGCAAACGTCTGGTAAAGCGGGTCGCGCGGCGTGATGCTAAAATCTATAAAAGATAGTTCATGGTTTAAGCGATTGAGCTCTTCCACCTCTGCCCGGCTTAAATCCTGATCATCTCGAAAGGCGAGTTCCCGCCTGCGATCTAATTTATCTTGCGTTGCCGTGTCGAGGGTCGAGCGCAGCCCAAACAGATCGCTGGTGAGAATAGCGGCTACCCCCATGCCCTGCGGGTCCGCCTCTGGCATTTCAGCCGTGATGCGCTCCTGCTGCCTGCTCCAGCGCATCACCCTGACCTGTTGCCGCTGCATACCCGCGATGACCAGCGGGTCATGTGTGGTCATGATTACATGACTGGTCGGCTGCTCGCCGACGACGCGCTGCATAAATTCCAGGTAATGGATGCTCCAGGCAGGATTGAGATGGGTATCAGGCTCGTCCAGCAGGAAGAGCGCCTCGTCTTCTCTGGTGAAGCGCAACAGGCCCAGGACCATCAAGAGCTGCTGCTCCCCCTCGCTCAGGTCTTGAAAGGTCAGCGTATCAAGCTCGCCATTCTCGTTGCGCCTCTGTAATCGTATTCTTACGGCGCTGAGAATTTTGGAAATATAGGTACTTTCGAGCGCCTTGAAAAATTCTCGCTGGTTCCCATAGTGGGCGAAGAGGTCTTTAAGCGCCTGCTCGTTGCGCAGATAGAGGTAGAGATGCTCTCGCGTGGTCGTGGTTGCGAACTCAGGGCTGACGCGCACATTGCGCCGCATAGGAGCGAAGGCAAGTTCATAAAGGTGCGCAAGAAACGTGCCGAGCACGCCGCGCGCGTTCCAGAAACGCGCATCACCCTCTTTACTATTCCAGGTGGGTTTATGTAGGACGAAGAGGACCGAGACCAGTTTCTCAATCCCCAATAGCTCGGCAAGAAATTTACGCGTGCTGTGCTCGCTGTCTTGCGCGGCCTGCTCTTCCTCTGTAAAGAAGGCGAGCAGGGCGAACTGGCTCTGGATGCTGCGGGCATAAAATAGTGGTCGCCGTTGCTGATCTTCACCTCTCAATTGCCCTCGATAAAAACGGTCCTGGTGCTCATCGAAGTGCTTCTCCATGCGGTTGCTTGGGCCGGAATAATAGCCAAAGACGTAGCTGGGGAGATAGGTACGTTCGGGGTCCTGCCAGAATCGATTGTAAGCGATGCGCTCGCGCAACCCATCGGGCCGCCTGACAGTAATCTGCACCTGCTCTGCCCGTTTAGAGCGCGTATGATCGGCCTCGATGTGAATCTCGTGGTTACGGCACTCGTAATCCAGCGTATAGCTAAAGGCGGGCGCGGCTCCGAGATCGAGATCGCGAAAGATGATGATCAACGCTTCCAATAAATTCGATTTACCCGTACCGTTCTGTCCCAGCACGACGGTGGTGAAGGGCCGCTCGCCAAAGTCAATTGTAAAGTTCTGTAAATTCTTAAAATGTGCTATCCTCAGCCGACGCAGTTTCATACACCATGATCCTTATATAGCCCGTACCGACCCGATTGATCGCGTCCAATTCATTGCCTCTACCATCCTTAATCCAGCAGCAGGGCAAGCGCAAGGCATTACCCCTACCCATCCCATAACGTCTTCCTCTGCTCTACGTTGTGTTTCGATTGCTCTCTTACTGCTTCCTCGTTCTCCTCATCCTCCTCGTCGTCCTGCTCAAGCGCGCGCAGCACGACCGTATTGTAAGCTGGTCGAGCTTCCGCGATCAGGGACGCGGCCTCTTCGGCGTCCAGTTGGATATAGAATGCCTCGTCCTGCTCCTGCTCCGGCTGAGTCTTGCGCTGATCCTCGGAACGCTTATACAGTTCTTCCGGCGTCAGCTCGCCGCCAGCTTCTACCAGGACATCGTACAAAGGTGCGACCTTTTTGCGTTTTTTCTGCTGTGCCTTTTCCACTTTGCTCTCCCTCCTACGTTTCTCTTCAACTTCCACTCGTCTCTTCCGCTCCTCCCGAATCCGCTCTAGCAGCACGCTGGCAGGCTCATCGTGCGGGTCCTGCGCCACCAGCCGGCCCGCGAACGCCTCGCGCAAAATGCTCTGCCGCTCGTGCTCCGCCCGCCTGAGACATTTCTCAATTGTCGCCTCCATCTGCTCGATGTTCGAAAGCTTCTCCTCGACTTCGGCGACGATTTGGGCTTGCTCGGCAAGAGGGGGAAGAGGAAACGGCAAGGCACTTATCTTCTCAAGAGGAAGATGTTTAATCGTCGTTTCTGAAAACTTTGGAATTATTGTTCGAGATGCTACATAATGTTGTAAGCAAAGTTGTATGAAGTAAGGACTGATTATATTTCCTATCATCCTAACTCTATGCAACGCTTTCTGGTACATTAATCGCTGCGTTTTATTTGAATATCCTATATTCTCTTTGTATATAGCACATCTCCCTGGCTCTCCACCTTCGCAGACAAGTAAATCCCCCGGTAACACACTATATTTCTCCAGTTCCTCCTCTTTAAATCCCATATTTTTTATATCGCTATAGTCAATAGAGCCCCATCTAATATTCTCATTGCGCAAGTAAGGCAATTGAATCAAGTGCTTTTCAAAAGCCTTTGGTGATAGCATCTTGCCAAGTTGAATATGCGCAAAAGACTCAAGTGTCGCCCAGCACCACCCCTCCGGCAACTCCCGCAACTTCTCCACGTCCGGTCCCTGTGGCTCCTTATACCTCTCCTTCCATTTATCATCTTTCGGCACGATCCCACTCTCGCGCATCTTTGCCAGTTGCTCATCCTCCCAGCGTTTGCGCCGTTCGGTGAGGATGCGGGCCAGCAGTTGTGCGCCCGTTTCTTGCGCGGGATGTTCGGCCCGCCACTCCTTCGTTAGCTCGCCCTCGACGGCTGATTTGAGCAGGGAGGCGCGGTACTGCTTCGCCCTGGCCTTCGCGCTCTGCAAGGAGGCGACGGCGTTGTCGAGACGCGTGAATTGCTGCTCGATGGCAGCGACGATGCGGGTTTGTTCGGAGAGAGGAGCCAAAGGAATCTCTATTGCAAGAAATTCATCATCATGGGCAGCGGGCGGACTATCTCCATAGGTAACAACAGATTTTATAAAATCATCACGAATCACCAAATAAAAAATGAAATAACTAGAAATGCCGTTCTCAGGTCTCATGACGCAATAAGCAGTAGAAGCAATTTGGTTATCTAATTCAGGAGGAACAATGGCTATATTTTTTAAATAGGGTCGGGTTAATGAAAATATAATATCATTTGTATGAATAACCAATCTGGCCCGACCAGGAGCTTCCTTAGAAAGTATCTTTTTAGGAGCAACAATTTTTTGTATGTTATTATCAAGTGCTTCAATATCCACATACATAAAATGTTGCTCATTTAAATTTTTGGGGTGAAGAGTAATTCCAGGAAATACTACATCTCCTAACTTTACGTTCTCCCATCCTTCGGGCAATTTCTCATCCATCATCAGGCGGCTAACCTCTCATTCAGTTCTTGCAGTATTGTGGGCAGGTCGGGGCCGAAGAGTTCGGTGGCTTTGCCGAGGCCGCCGAGCTGGAGGAGGGGCTCGATGTTGAAGTCCTCCCGCTCGATGGTGAGCGAGTTGGCGATGATGTCGCGCATGTGTTCGAGCCATTTGCGCTGCTCGGCGCTGAAGGGCGCTCCGCGACGCTGCTCCTGTTCGTCCAGCCACTCTGCGAAACGCTGGTTGATGATCTCCTCGTATGGCTCCAGCATGGCGCTTTCGTCGGTCTCATAGCTCATAGTGTAGCGCAACAATGAGACCAGGTCGGTCAGGCGACGTTTGACGCTGGTACTTTTGCGTACACGGTTGGCGTCCAGGGTCTCGTACGCCAGCCAGAGCTTGTCTTCGGTCAGACCCAGCGGCGGGGCTTTGATCGCTTCAGCCAGTTGCTTTAGATCGCTCTCGGTCAGGGGCTTGCTGCGTGGCTGGCTGTAGAAGATTTGCAGGGCCGTGATTTCGTCTTTGTGCGTCTCCAGGAACTGGCGGAAGCTCGTCACCGTCTGGCGGGCCGCTTCACGCGCCTGCACATCCCAGCCAGCCTCCTGCAAGTTATCCTTGCTCACAGTATCGATGATCTGCTCGTCACGGGCCATGATATTGACCAGGGCTTCACGCAATCTGGGCTCGTCGAAGGGCAGCAGCGCCCTCTCCGTCAGGCGGCGCGCGGCTTCTTGCAAGGCGACCGCGCCCGGCTCCTCTTCGCCCGTGGCAACCTGCGCCTCTTGCAGTCGCGTATCGGGATCGAGGGCCTGGTTAAGCTCACGAATGATGCTGTGCAGATCTTTGCCGCCGCTCAACCGGCGAATGTTCTCAGCCGCCTGCTCCATGTCCGGCTTTTGCAGACGCCGGTTGAGCCTGCTCAGGCGCGAGAGCAGGGTCGAGAGCAGATCGGGGTTGCGCCTCCATCGGCCCAGCGCGATATCGCCCAGCACCTTTTTGAGCGGCGCCGCCGGCTCGCGCTCAAGCGGCGGCTCGTCGGTTTTGGCGCTCTCGTAGACGCCCACGGCATCGACCAGCACAAAATGCGTTTTGCCGCTGGGCACGTTGGGCGTCACCTGGCTAAACTCCTCGTCGTCGATCACGCGGGTGCCGCGCCCCTTCATCTGCTCGAAAAAGTTCGCGCTCCTCACCGCACGCATGAAGAGCAGGATCTCCAGCGGCTTGATATCGGTGCCGGTGGAGATCATATCGACCGTCACGGCGATGCGGGGATTGTAGCTATTGCGGAACTGCGAGATCAGCTCCTCCGGCTTGCGGCCCGTGGTCTTATAGGTAATCTTTTGCGCGAATTCGTTGCCCTGGCCGAACTCCTGGAGCAGGATCTCGACGATATCGTCGGCGTGACTATCGTCTTTGGCGAAGATCAGCGTCTTGGGCACATTAGCTCGCCCTGGGAAAATCTCGGTGCAGACTACCTCTTTAAAGGCGCGCAGGACCGTGCGGATCTGATCTTTCGCCACTACGTCGCGGTCGAGCTGATGGCCGCTATAGGTAATATCGTCGCTGGCCTGCTCCCAGCGCAGTTTACGCGTGCGCCGGTCGCGCTTATCGATGTAGTAGCCCTTCTCGATAGTGCTGCCCTGGGCCGTGATCTGCGTGCGAATAGTATAGACCAGGTAATCGACATTGACGCCATCGGCCACCGCCCGCTCGTGCCCGTACTCCATCACGAGGTTCTGATTGAAAAAGCCGAAGGTCTGCTTGTTCGGGGTCGCAGTCAGACCAACGATAAAGGCGTCGAAATATTCCAGCACGCCGCGCCAGAGGTTGTAGATGCTGCGGTGGCATTCGTCGGTCACGATCACATCGAAGGTCTCAATGGGCACGGCGGGATTGTAGCGCACATGCTTTGGCTCTTTCAGAAGCTGGGCATCCTCCTCCTCGCTCTCGAAGAGGGAGCGTTCTTCCGCCGCTTCGTCCGGCTCCTCCTCGCCGCTGAGAATGGAGTAGAGGCGCTGGATATTGGTGATGCAGACGCGGGCCACGTTGTCGATGGTTTTGCCGCGCAGGTGCTGCACGTTATAGAGCTCGGTAAACTTGCGCCCATCGTCGGGGGTCATAAACTGCTGGAACTCGTTGTGGGTCTGCTTGCCCAGGTTATCGCGGTCCACGAGGAAGAGGACGCGCCTGGCCCCGCCGAATTTGATCAGGCGATAGATAAAATTCACGGCAGTAAAGGTTTTGCCGCTGCCGGTCGCCATCTGGATCAGGGCGCGGGGGTGATTTCTCGTGAAGGAGCGTTCCAGGTTGGTGATCGCCTCGATCTGGCAATCGCGCAGGCCGTGTGTCGCCAGAGGGGGCATTTGCAGCAGGCGGGCGCGCAGGGTCGCATTTTCGCCGCCTTCGGGAGCCAGCTCCAGCCATTGTTGCAACATTGCGGGGCGGTGAAAGCTGAAGATCAGGCGGCTGCGCGGCACGGGATCAAGATTGCTGGTGAAGCGCGTCTCCTGACCGGTAGTTTCGTAGTGGAAGGGCAGGGGTGTGCGCGCTACTGGAAGGGTATCATCGATGCCTGAAAGGTATTTCGCGCTCTGCTCGCGAACGCCGATTAATGAATGACCGGCAGGTTTCGCCTCCACCACGCCTGCTACTTCGCGATTGACTATGAGCAGATAGTCAGCCGTGCCTGTACGCAAAGGAAATTCGCGGATTGCCACGCCCGGTCCTGCGCCCAGATTGTGTCTGCCCCAGTCCTGCACCACCCAGCCCGCCTGACTCAACATCTCGTCAATCTGCTGCCGTGCAAGCTCTTCGGGCTTCATGCGATGTGCCTCTCCTGAATTGGTTTTGTCGTATTTGTCGTGTTTGTCGTATATGAATTGGGAAAGCGATAAATCGCCCACGGACGCGGTAAACCGGGACCCTACGACGTTGGACGCCACGTTCAAACCTGGGCACGCGATCAATCGGGTTCCGACGATGTTCAGGTCCGTAATAAACGTCGTATTACCATAATCATCTCATCTTCGTCAAGGGGTTGTAGGGTTGCTGTTACCCGTCCCGAAAAAGAATAGAATACCTCAAATGTCGTAGGGGCGAGATTGATCGCGTCCCTACGGAGATGGTGGTAGGGGCAATCCCTTACGGTTGCCCTGCTCCCAATTGGGTTGGTACGGCGCGAGCGAAGAGCCTCGCGCCGGAGCCGGATCTTTCTTTGAATTTCAGCCGAGAAAAACGGCGAAGAGCAGGATCACAAGGCCGATCATGCGCGTAACGTCGCCGATATTGTCGAAGAGCAGGACGTTGGTGACTAAATATTTCTGGAAAATGATCAGGTAGCCGAGCGCCAGCATCAGGAACGACAGGCCCATCATAAAGCTAAAGCGCGTCTCCTTCGTCAGGAAGGCGGAGACATAGCAGGCGAAAATACCAAAGCAGATGAGCGAACGCGAGCCGCTCAGCGCCGCTTTGAGCGCGGTATTGGGGAAATCGGGGAGCGCTGGCGAGAGCATAAACAGGCCCAGCAGCAAGGCGGAGATACAGACATGCCAGAGCATCAATCCGCGCAAATAGCCGCCTGAACTGTTGAGAAAGCTCATAAATATAAACAACAGGCTGACCGCTTGTCCGATGAAGAGAAACCAATCGGTATTGAGGACGACGCTGGTAATGTTGCTGGAGAGAAAGTCAGCCGCCGCTGTCAGCGCGATAATGCCCATCGATAGCCCCAGAACGAAGAGGCGGGCGTTACGGCCCTGGCTATAGATGTAGAATGCTCGCAAGGCAATGAACAGCGAGACTAGAAAGAGCATGATCGCGAGCACGTTGGGGATCAGATTAGCGTTCATGGTTAAGAGTTCTCCTTTGCTAGAAAACGGAGCGAACAACTTACTATACAGACTGCCACCGCCGCCAGACGCGGGAATTTCTCCCCGTAGGGACCCGATTGATCGCGTCCGATTGATCGCTGGCCTGGCCCACCACGGCGCTGAAGCGGACGCGGTGAACCGGGTCCCTACGAGGGGGGCAATTTCCCCACATCATCAGTTAATGTGCATAGCCTGGCCCACTACGGCGGTAAACCGGACGCGATCAATCGCGTCGCCACAGAGGGAGGGATGCCCAACATTACGAGTTAATGTGCATAACCTGGCTCCTACGATGCCCAGGCAGTCTGCAAGGAATTGCTTGCTTAGTGATGATCGAAAAGAACAGAGGGCTCGACAGGTCGTCCTTCCGGCCCATACAACTCGACGCGGTTCTCCCTCATCAGGGATTGTAACGCGCTGATCACCTCTTTGATGTTCATACCGGCAAGACGGCAGAGCTCGGCGATGTTAGTACGACCATCGATAAGCGCATAGAGGCGGCGCGCCTGTTTATCCCCAATCGTAGGGGCTTTGGCAAAAGGATTGCTAGACAGCATGAGCGAGGGATCTTCTTTGCGCTGGGGGATCAGTTCTGACAGCGAGGGCAAGACCGGCAAAGGCGGCGTTACTGGCTGCTGCAAAGGAACTTGAGACCCCGACTGCCTGAGCGCCCCGATGCCAGCAGGGACAAGCAGACCCCGACTGCTAGCCGCTGTTAGCGCCTGATCGACCAGAGCGTTAATGGTTGGGACAAAATGCAACTGGGGGCCACGCCGCGAAAAAAGCAGCGTGACGACGTTCAAGGAGCTGAGAGGCGCGATATAAGGCGACGCGATGTGTTGCGGGGGGAGCAGATTGCTGTTGTTGAAGCAACAGGTAACGTAGGCCAGGCCATAGCGCCTGAGCAAAATAGCCTGATAATGAGGGAAAACATTTTCTACCAGTTGTGGCTGGTAGTTGATACGCTCATGAGCCCAACGCTGTACCATTGCTCCAACCTGATCGTTGATCACAATTTGCTCTGGCAACGAGGCATCCTGCGATATCAGAGCCCGCAACTGCATCATTGGCCGGGCAGGATGCTCGCCCTGATTTGTCCAAAACTGCGCCGCCTGGACATCCAGACGTTGTACGATCATATAGGCTAGCCAACGCAGCAGTTCATCGAAGTGCTGCATCGTGGCTATAGCTTTTAGAAGCTGCGACATGATGGCCAATTGTCGCTGTTGCAGCTCCGTTGACAGGGGGGGGTCGGGCATTTCATACATATCCATTGAAGCCACCTATCCCAAAAAATATGATACGTCATTAACACTTAGCAGTCACATCACCTCACGTTCTGATACGAATTAAAAGACCTATCAGGCCAGGGATATTGAGATAGCTACATCCTAAAGTACTATCTGCCCACCTTCCTTCAGGCAGCAGCAAATACCATTGCAGATCCATCGGCCATGAGAAGTCGTCGGAAACGTGGTGGGTGGAGCAAGTGCGACTATTCCACCGATCCGGCGGGGGGGACCTGATCAGTTCCTGTAAAACTCCATTGCGACCTGGAGTGCGTTCTCTTACCCGATGGAACGGTAAGTCACCAGCACGATCAGATGTTATCCAGTGTAAGGAAGCCAGAGACGTCCCCACAACAACATATCCTTCTCTAGAAGAGGTCTCTCAACTTATAAGTGGAAATCGTACTAGAATAATAGAGCAACATACTGCTCAGTACAAGCATACCCAATACGGAAAAAAATGTCAATAAAGATAGTATTAAAATATTGGCTGATAGCAGAATATATTTAACCAGAAAATGGCGTATATATTGATACAGCAAGACAGCTATAATTTATTCTTATAAATACATATGTACGAGAAATGAATAAATCTTCTTCTACATAGTAATGGGGTAATATACTGTTTTATATGGGAAAAGAATACATTGTGAACTGCTATCGTTCCGGCAACAAAGGCGCATGACACGACTTCTTTACTTTTTGCTCTGTGTGCAGAGCTATCGCGCCTGGTGGGGGCGTGGTTATCTATACTTTATTGCTTATTGCGAGCTAATCCGGCATAGTATCCTGCGACAAAGAGAAGCAGGCCCATCAATACAAGTGGCAATACTAACAAACCATGATTAATGGACTGATTAGCGGCTAACGGTGCAGTACTCGCCGCGCAAATCGCAGCCAGCACAGCAAAAAGTGTTGCTTTGCGTTTGTTATCCATAGGTGAATTATAACATCTGTGAAGAATGATAGCCAGTGTACCTGGCTGCCATCCAGGGCTTCTCAAAAGTGGTTTTTTCAGGCAGAACGGCTCGCAAGCGAGCCGTTCGAGAGGAAGGTGCTGGCGGTGGGCGCAGCTCACAACCAGCACCTTCCTCTCCCTGTGAACGCCTTAGGCGCGAGGAGTCAAAGCGTGCAGCGACGTTTGAGAAACCCTAGCTGCCATCAATGCGCCAGATTTTCGCGACTTTGTCGTAGCTGCCGGTGACGATGTGGGTATCGTCGGGGGACCAGGAGAGGCTGAAATCGACTCCTGTGAAGTAGCTTTTTTTGACCGCGCCCGTCTGCGCA